>Ga0247770_1000708_pt1 | contig 31082 bp, 37 predicted proteins | sample UWRJL136409B6_FD_179943 | JGI IMG/M metagenome (GOLD analysis project Ga0247770, IMG submission 179943) | Plant litter microbial communities from Arlington Agricultural Research Station in Wisconsin, United States - UWRJ-L136-409B-6 | ecosystem: Environmental > Terrestrial > Plant litter >... | reverse complement strand
GGTCCGGGAAAAGTACCTATCGCCCCTTGACGGTGGCGGCCTATACCCTCGGATCCTAGCAGCCTGGCCCGAGATCAAGGCAAAGATTCGCCAAGTTCTGCAAAGCTCCCCTGCAGCAGTCGACTGTATGACATGCATTGCCCTGTTCAAGCTGGGATTTGACCCGATGCTAAGCAACCCCAAAACGGTCTACATCTCCCTATCTTACGATTCGGTAGAGACCGGATGGCCTCCCGTCCTAGCACAGATACAATCCCTTCTCGATAGCTACGGTTTTGGCCTCCACGCCCATTTGGAACACAATTTTCCAAGCCCTTTGGCGGAATTTCCCCTTCTTCCCAGTACGACAACGCCGACAGATGCCGAAGTGGTGGAAAAGACGGTCCACTTTAATATGGCATTACCAGAGACCTTGGAGACTACAGTTAATGCCGGAGCCGACATCGGTGCCACCACTTACGTCTCCGAAGCGGGCCCGGACCAACAACTCTCGAATCCTCCGGTCGGTACATTGGGCGGCTGGTTAGAGATCATAGTCGAGGGCCGTGCCGGCTGGCAGACAGTAGGCCTTACCAATTACCACATTGTCAGACCTTGCCTGACCGGGTATCATGTCACGCGTACTGGCAAGGCATTGCTGGCTTCAGGCCCCGTGGAGGAAGGCACGGCACTCTACAAGGCAGATGAAGAGGGGCTGAGGACCGAGGGCATCAGAAAGCGCAAAAAGATGGAGAATCCGACCCGAGCAAAGCTAAACTTCAGTTTACAGCTGAATCGAGATACGATAGACGAGATCCGCTCGGACCCCAGGCAGGGACAGAATGCTATAGACGATCTCGAGATCAAGGAGGAACACTGGCTCGCCTTCTTTGACCGCAATAAGCATATCCTCGGGAGCGTTCCCTATGCTTCGGGCTATTTACAGCGGACCAACCAAAACGGGAGATTGGATTGGGCGCTGATTCGTCCAGCGGGAAGCGATCGCGTCGGGGGAAACTTGCTCCCAACATCGCAGGAGTGGCAGGATAGAGGGTATATGAGGCGGCACCCTTTTTGCAGCGGCGGCAGCATCACGTCACCACAACAAGGTACCTCTACCTCTATCCACGACATGAACAAAGGTGACCTTGTATACAAGATCGGCGCCTCGACAAAATGCACGATTGGCCAGTTTGACGCTCTCAAGCCTGACTGTGTCATCAAGGAGGAAAGATACATGCAAGGACGCGAAGCGAATCTCGTGTCCACCGAGTTCATGTTCATTGGAGTGCAGGACTTGCCATTTGCACGGTGGGGTGACTCTGGGTCTATTGTCTGGGACAGATATGGATGTGCAGTGGGATTATTGTTTAGAGGACAATCTCCTAGCCAGTCTCATGGATGGTTCGCGTATGTGACGCCCATCGAAGACGTCTTTGCAAGCATCCGGCACATGTCGGGGGGGAAGATTCAGGATATTCGTTTTCTGGGCGAGTCCTAAGCGGAAGGGAGAGTTTTGGTTCTTGGGTACGAGAAATGTTCCGCAATGCCGAAGAAGTCGCAGGTGGAGAGCATTAGGTAATTCTAGGCGTTTTGTATTTACGTGAAGCATGTTCGATTCCAGCGCCCCAACCTGTGAACGCAAGGCCTCGACGAACTCACCGACAGTGACAGGACGAACAGAGAACTGGATCCAAAGCAGAGTGGACATACATAGCTCTCTCGCTTAACAGCGTTGTTGCAATCGTTGCTTTCGTTGCTAAGAGGTGCTTTACCATCCCGCTGCTCAACTATCTCAGCTAGTGGAAGTGGAATTGGTTTCACCGCCCGATGTCTGTCGACCACTTCGACGCCTTTCACCAGGCGAGTCGAGGGCTGTGGGTAGTTGGTGTTGAACGGGGAGAGACACGCAGCGTAGTCGGATCGAAGTTCATGATATCCAGGGTGATATATCACGTTGCCACTTCCGTTGCGACGACGTGAGAGGTGTCTTTTATATTCAAACCCGGTGTACAGAAACTTGAAGGGTATATATAAGAAGTCTTCATGATATACTTCGATACAGGTTAAGCTGCGCGTGGCTTATTTGACCTCTATCGCCTTCATTGCCTCCTCCTGTTGCCCAAGTGCACTTTTGAGCCTCTCCTCCTCCTGTTGAAGATTCTCCTCTAGTTTCCCCCTCGTCACGCTAGCTTCCTCTGGAAGACGCGCCATCCATTCCCGGCAGTCCTTGATATTTTCTCTGTGTGTCTCCACCTTCTCGTTCCACGTCTCCAAGCTCTTGGCGAGATCCAAGGCGGGTTCCTTGAGTTCAATCTCCTCTGTCGGGGGAAGAGATCGTCCAGGACAGAGCCGCTCTGCATCAAGCTTAGCAGCCTCATATGCGTTCTTCGTTATGACTGCAGTCCGCTGGGCAAAGTCTAGGTCGAGTCGTAGCTCCCTAATGACCCATTTCGAATCGGAATATGGCTCCTCAACCTCTTTTTTCTTGCGATCGATGTAATCTTTCGCTTCCTCCAGCTGGTTCGCTAACATGCGCAACTCGAGGAGCGGCAGGTCTTCAAAGTCTTTCATTCTCCCTCCAGGGCACAGCACCTCCATGCGCTCCTCTGCAGCTTTGAGCCTCTTCTCTTCGTCAATTACCTGCTTCTCGATGCAGCGAACTTCCCATCGCTCAAGCCACTGTTGATCGACGGTGTCGGCACGCTCCAAGTGCTTTTGGGCGCTTTCCATCCTAGGACCCCTATAGTACTCCACGCTGGCCCTGTGGTTCTTGACACGGGCAATTGGCTCCTCAAGCTTGTCCCGTATTTCTGCGACAGCCAAGACGCGCTTGTGGTCGACCTCGAATGCATCGCCATCGAAACCTTCGCCTGGCCATCCGTGCTTGCGGTACAATGGGACAACGATGTCACTGTCCCAATCCAACGGGGTGTTTTCACCACCTCCTGGTGTTTCAATGAGATCTTCATACCACTTCACCATGTCTCTCAAAACCTGAGCAGCTGGTCGGCCGTCCCACTCATCCCAACGGCAGGTCTTTCCATCCATGTCTTCATCCTCGTCGTCCTCTTCGTCCTCTTCATCTCCGCCCCCCTCCTCTCCGCCCTCCTCTTCACCCTCTCCGCCCTCATCATCATCATCATCATCATCATCACCATCGCCGTCACCATTACCATCTTCTTCTTCCTCCTCCACCTCATCCCCCTCACCCCCTTCCACATACCCCTCCGGCCGATCCCACGGATGCAGCCAGGGATCCATACTCCCCACATTCATCGGATCAAACATCCCAATCTGATGCCTCTCCGCATCATAAAACACCACGGTCGAATCATTCCCCAACCGACTCAACGGCGTCATCCACCCTCTCATCATCTCACTCTCCCCCTCATACTTCTCCTCCCCATCCGTATTAAGCGGATCCCTCCCCCACTGGACATCGTCTTCCTTTCGGAAGTCGACAAACGTCCCGCCCTGGAAGAAGCCCATGTACTCGGACGGGGCTTCCACGTAGGGAAGGATGCTGTAGAGGTAGATTGTGGAAGGGGAGAGGGAGAGGGAGTTGTACAGGGGCAGGAGGGAGGTGATGTCGTGCGGGCCGGGGTGGATCCAGGAGGGGTGGAGGTAGCGCATGCGTTGGAGGGTGCGGTAGACGTTGAGGAGGCCCGAGGCGACGGTGTGCAAGCGGGAGGTTTCGCGGGGGGTTAGGGCGAGGGAGGCGGCGAGGGCGGTGGAAGAGGAGGGGGAAGGGGGATTGGAGGGGATGTTGGAGGAAATGTTGTCGCCCATTGTGAGGGATTGCTGTCGCGTTGTTGTTTGTGTTTAGATTGGTCAAAAGGATTGAGTTGATGTTGCGGTTGAAGATTTCTTATATTGTGAAGAGTTAGGGTGATGGGACATGACGATGCCAGTAGAGTGGTATTTCTTTGTTTTACACCCAGTTGAAGTATTTTGCACTGCCCCCGGGTAATCTTCATCGCCCTGTCGGAAAGCAGTGGATGAGCGGGAGAACTCGTTTGGCGCTGTCTGCCTGGCGATCATTGAACTCGCGGCGCAGGCCAGAGGCACAGGCGGCGCGAAATGACCGGCCGGGCGGGACATTCACTCAGTCAACTGAAGAAGGGACCTCTTGCTCAAACGATTGGGCCCCGCTCTTCCTGGGCTTTCAGGCAGGCGGGCCCACTCAGTGCCTTCCAATCACCTCAGCGGTTCTTTCATTCGGGTTCAACTGTCGAAGAGCAAAATTTTATTTCAACAACCACTCTTTCCTCCCAGAACGCTGACAGCACCCCTCATCGGGCAGCATTTCCTGCGAACCAGTTGATTTTGGCGCATTTGTCACAAGTATGCGAAAGCTAAGCGCTTGACATCGGTCGGCCTATGACCTTGGAGATTGAAACTAGGTTCTTTGCCCGAATTTCGACATCTGGACAGTGTTGCGAATATCCAAGGGGCCAGCAATGGCAGACAGAACACAGCGCAACGACCCATTTTCCGCGGTAAACATGGCTAACTGTTGTTCGAGTGTTGACCAGTTTCCCCAGCGTACCGGTAAGGACGCATCGCTTGTCAATCCGGACCTGCATGGCTGGGTTCGATGGCAATGCACCTTCCCGGAACGCTGGGCCAAATGTGGGGATGATACAGCAAATACTACCAGAGACCTCACAGGTATTATTGTCGGTGCACATGACGACTGCTGCTCGATAAACGTCGGGGAAATGATAGACCGCCAACTTCGGGAACTTGGGCGGCGACAATGCAGAGGGTATCATCGGCATCAGCCATCTTCGCCTTGTCCGTTCCGTTTCGATCCTACTGCAGTCAGGTACACTCAGCACCAAGCTCGTGGTTTCAAACGAAGCAAAACGGTTCCCCAGGTCCTGGAATCTGGCATCCTCCGTTGCAACGACATTGGCGCGCTTGACGAACACGTGGGGACACGGTTAATATAAGCACTTTCACACAACCTAGTGCCGGCTTGGTTGCATCGGCAATCTCTAGACTACCCGCCGCGCCGGGATTCCGCCGTCGCTTGCCCCATGGTTCCCCGCAATTCGTATATCCACTGCTACCGATTGTGCATGCCGTCCGGAGACTGGAGGAGAATCTTAAAGCGGTGTCTATACCCGCAAACCCCGGGATAGCTCGGTCACCATCCCTCCGCATTGTCGGCTCTGGAAAATCGATAAATACTCCGGAGGGCACTTATTACTGCCGTCAGAGATGAGATGGCACGGGCAGCAGTTTCTCTCACACGTTCGCCATCATGAAGGCTCTCTTGTTTCTGACCGGGCTGCTGGGCCCTGCCGTGGCTCTCGACTTCTTCGTCTCGCCCAGTGGTGCCGACACCAACGATGGTACCTCAGAAACCAAGGCCTTCAAGAGCGTCCCTGCGGCGCAAAAGGCTGTCCAGGCGCAGCTCGCCAAGAACCTCTCGGAGAACATCACAGTGCGCCTCGTATCGGGCACTTATGCGCTCACGGCACCCCTCTGGTTCACCGACAAGGACTCGGGCAAGTCCGGCAACCCGGTGAAGTGGGTCGGCACCGATGCTACTCTCTCCGGTGGCCTCGAGGTCACCGGGTGGGCGGCCGAGGCCAATGGCATCTACTCGGCGAACGTGCCCGTCGGAACCAAGTCGCGGAATCTCTACGTCAACGGCAAGGCGTCCAACTTTGCCCGCCGCAAGATCAACCGCAAGGACCTGCAGTACACCAGCACGTCGGTCAAGTGGAGCAACTCGGGTCTTGACTGGATAACGACCGTCAAGGGCATCGAGAAGGCCGAGATCCGCTGGATCAACTCCTTCACGGACCGGTACTCGCCCATCGCGTCAACCAAGAACCGCGAGCTGGTCATGAAGCAAAACTGGTGGTTCCTCAACACCTGGGGCTACGACCACGTCGCCAAGCCCAACGCCGACTTTGGCGTCTGGATCCAGAACGCCAAGGACCTCCTCTCTGAGGGCGGCCAGTTCTACCTCGACTCGGCGGCCGGCAAGGTCTACTACAAGCCCCTCACCGGCGAGAACATGGCCACCGCAAAGACCTACCTCGGCGTTCTCGAGACAATCATCGCTGTCGGTGGTACTGCTTACAACAGCCCGGCACATGACATCTCCTTCTCCGGCATCAACTTCGCCCACTCGACTTGGAATGCCCCCAGCACCATCGGCTACGTCGATCAGCAGACCGGCGGCTATTTCTGCGAGGACAAGACCTACAACCAGGGCAACTTCGAGTCCGGCCGTCCCTGGTGGTGCCAGATGCCCTCGGCCATCCAAGTCAGCGCCGCCAACAACATTGTCCTCTCGGGCGGCAGCTACACCCAGCTCGGCGGCGGCGGTGTCGGCATTGGCAACGACGCTAACGCCCACACCTCGGGCGTCGGCCTCGGCACCAGCCGCGTCTCCGTCACCGACGGCTACTTCTCGCAGATCATGGGTAACAGCATCACCGCTGGCGGGATTCGCGCCGACGCGCACCACCCCCCGCAGGCGGCCATGACCAACTCGTACATCGACATCTCCAACAACATCTTCTACAACGTGTCCTCGCTCTTCTCCTCCACCGTGCCCATCTTCGTCTCCTACGTGCAGTACTCGACCGTCTCGCACAACGACATCGACACGGCGCCCTACTCGGCCGTCTGCCTCGGCTACGGCTGGGGCTCCAACGACGTCGGCGGCACCTCCGAGTACATCAACCGCGGGCTCTACTCCTTCCAGCCCAAGTACACCACGCCCACCATCTCCACCAACAACGCCATCGTCGGCAACCTCATCCACCGCTACGGCTACGGCCACACCGACCTCGGCGCCCTGTACACTCTCTCCAAGTCGCCCTCGACCTACGTCTCCGAGAACTACGCCTTCGACTCCACCGGCTTCGGCATGTACACCGACGAAGGGTCCCACTCGTACATCATCACCAACAACGTGCTCATGTCCTCGGGCATCTGGTCCGCCGTCAACGGCGCTAACACCATCAACAACACCTATACCGGCAACTACTACCGCCAGGGCTCCAACCGCCAAGACAACACCCAAATCAACGACGTCAACCAAGCCCCCATCGCCGCGCGCAAGATCGCCTACCGCGCCGGTGTCCTCCCCGCCAAGCGTACCGGTCGACCCACCACAAATCCCACCAACCTCGCCGACGGCGCCGTCACCATCGGTGGCCGCAACGGCAAGCTGGAAATCAAGGTGGATAACTTTGACGACGGGGCGTTCACAAACGTCATGATTGAGTTTTCGGGGGGCAATAGCGTGTCGTTCAAGGGGGAGAATGCAGTGACGACGGTGGCCGGGAATAATGTGGCGACGGCGACGTTTGCGGTGAGCGGGACGAATCGCCCGAGTGTGAGTGTTACGGTGAGGTATACGAATGCGCGGACGGGGGAGAAGAGGAGTATTGCGGCGAGTGGGACGCCGCAGCTTTAGGTGGTAGGGAGGGGAGGTGTGACGTAGTGAAAGTGGGACTTAATGGGAATGGTTTAGTCTGAGTGAAATATACAAATATGCGATGCAGTTGTTGGAACGGCGATGTCCCTGAGTAAGTGAGTGTTTGATGCAGCTGCGAAAAAAAGGCAAAAAGAAAGGATTTTCATTTCGACGTGGGCCGGATTTGAACCGACGCTCCCTAGGGAAATAGATTTCAAGTCTATCGCATTAGACCACTCTGCCACCACGCCTATTGATGAAAGAGTGAATGGAGTATCTTGGTGGACAACGGGAGTAGGTGGGTGGATGGGCCGCATCGGGTTGGGTGGAGTCTTAAGCGAAACGAACAGTGAGAGTGGATTGAGGTTCAAGTGTCTGTCATCGTTTAAAATTTGCAGAGTGTGCCGAAGCAAATCATGGGCTGCAATTGATGACATGCAGCGTCACTCCTTGCAGCGAAAGAATCGCCGCATAGTTGCCCTGTCAGGGTCAGCCAGATGTGAAACACCCAGTTCACGACCCTAAAGTCGACATCATGAATTTCCCTTTCCTTCTTCGGAACTGAGCGGTTGCCGCCTTGGTCTGAGCCAGACTGAGCCAGACTGAGCGAGGGTGTCACAGTTCTGGGCTGCCTCGGCTACAGTTGCCACGGGTTTAAAATGGCCTTGGAGTTACGAGGACCCAGTTTTAGGACCTCTAACACCACCACCTAGCCGCACTTTCCTTCACTCTAACTAAAGGAGAAAAAAAAACCTGCAATTTTAACACGTCGATAAATCATGCATATTTCATTCGGGCGCCTACTAGGTGGGCATAGCCTTTTTTTTATGTGGGCATAGTCGCCCAGTTTTGCTGCGTGGGCATACCCCTGGGCTCCACTTTCGCGCAGTGAATGTCATTTCAATCCATGTCATCCTCCAGAATCTGCAGACACCACCAAGGCAACCAACCAACAACAACTGTTCGTCGCATCGCTCTGATATTGATTCCATGGCTAATATGAATGATTTCTATTCGATTGCAACTTTTCCCAGCTCCCTGCGCCCATTTGCGGTCGTGCAAGCGCCAGCCGCATCATCCAGAGCGATGCCATCCAGTGCGGGGCAGCCCAGCGCCCATGAAAGCCAATTCGACGACGACGACGTGGAGTAGTGGAGCGATTACAAACCTCCAAGCCCCCAGGGCACTCTAGACCCTAAAGGGGCTACTATTCAGCCTCTTTGTGAACTTGGCCGAAGGCGCCGGCGCCGAGGAGGTGGTGTCGGTCCCAGATTTGAAGAGAGTGTCCGGGGTGGGTAGTGGCAACAGTACCATTGACGGTGGAGGTGGCCGCCGAGAGCTTGGACGACTTGAGGAGGGAGTCAAGGCAAGACATGGCCACGGTTCTGCGGGTTGTCGCGGTGTTGACCAGGACTGAGGAGGAAGAAGGGTACGTGTTGGGTGTTGGGGTAAAATGACAAAGAAGGATGTGGATGCCCATGTGCCAGTGGTCATTCGAGGAGTCATTCGAGGAATTGTGGGAGTGAGAGAGGGTGGTGATACATCGGTAGTTGAAGTGACTTGGGTCTAGCCCGGTAAATCACTGCTGTTCATAGTTGAAAACAATGGTATTGTTCAGCAAAAATCGCGTAGGCCCGTCAACTACGGAAGGCTCCCAGAAAGACTGGCGTAAACTAGCTCTGCAAAGCCCTCCAGAAAGGGCCTTCTGGGCCTTCCATAGACTCTTCCGGATTGACCCTTGGGGTCATGTCCAGCTTCATAAACCTCACCAAGCTAATGAAACCCTTCTCCCCCGCAACACGCAACGCTTCGTTCTGGTCGTCCCCGGGTATCCAGTCGCGACCATGTTTTATCAAGGTCTTAGCCACTTCAATGTGCCCTAGCTCCGCAGCTGCGACCAGTGGAGGTTTTTCGTGTGAGAGCTCAAGGTATTTGGGGCGTTCTTTGAGCAGTAAGTACTAGGCATTTTGAGGACCCCCACGGCGAGATCCGTCGTAACGCAGTAGTGACTCCACAATACTAAAGTCATTAGCCTGGATTGCCAGGTGAAGCGCCTTTGCATCTCCCCCTGTGTCTACGAGCATGTTTACAATGTCCCATTGCCCGTCCTCCATGGCGCTCGCGAGGAGTCCTCTCTGCGACGATGGGTAGTTCTGGTCCAGTCCGGCTTTGTTGGACAGCATCATCCTCGCAAGGCTCCATTTCTTAGCTTCTAGAGCTAGTGTCAGCGGTGAGGCGTAACGGTGCCAGGTGCCAGCGATGTTCACGTTTGCTCCGAACTGGACTAAAAGTTCGGCCACTTCCCACTGTCCGGCCACCAAGGCCTGCCAGAGAGGAGGGCCGAGAGGAGCCCCAGAGTATTCCTCCAACTTTTCCCAATTGTCCGGGTCTGCGCCCCTGACCAGCATGGAGCGTACAGAGTCGACAGTACCCTGCTTCACACACTGCATGAACGTGTAGGCGTCCCCCGCGGTCGAGCCCCTTCCGTGTCTGGGGTTTGCTCGCAGAAAGCAAATGTTCTTCTCCGCCACACCCGTGCCGGTCTTTGCGGCGGGTTTTACATGGTGTATGCGGGCGTTCGGCACACGCCGATAGTATTCGCCTTTTGACTGTGTGCGCAGTACAGGAAGACAGATGCTCTCTGCCCTGGGCCAGGTTAGCACTTGATGTGCACATATCATTATTCAAGAGAAAGCGATTCGGCTCGAAATGGACTTACCACTTACCAACCCTCACGCAGGGAAGCACCGCCATCCGCACACGGTTGTTGTCGTCAACGTTCAGGATAGGGCTGGTATCAACAGCGTATTTGGGCTCCGGCGAAACTGGTACTTCAATGTGGATGCCTTTGTTGGTGACTGTAATCGTCCCCCTGGAGCTTTCCTCGATCATGTCAGGGACGATGTCGCTTGAATTGACAAAACAGTCTACCGATGGCGCCAAAAGACCGCACGACATCGCTATTCCGTGCTCTGTTTGTTCCCCTTCGTATTCCCATGCAAAAATGCTGTGGTCGTCACTCGTCTTGAGAATCTCTTCTTGAAGTCTGAGAAAGGCCTTCTCGCGCTCGCCATAGAGCATGGGAATGTTGATGCCGAATATCCCCATCAAGCAATATGCTCGGTCTTCAATCCGGGTCGTCTTTCGCTTGGACGCCCAAGACATTCGCTGTGCTACGCTTGCCTCCTCGGGATGATCACCTTGGAGAATATGCTCTGGGATGCCGGTGATGGTCGAAATCCCAGCCGAAATCTTGGTTTTGATACCAAGACCCTTCCAATCTCGATTTAAGAAAATTACTTCCAGCGGGGCAATCAACTCTTGCAGCGTCCAACCGCGCTCGAACCACTCGCTCTTGGTAAACTCGGCCACAGTTGACTCGTCAAGCACTGCTGTGTCCGTGATTGTCCTGGAAACGGCCCCATGCCGGAGTCTCGCGGACTTTTGCTCACGCGACTCAATAGGGTAATGGTTGTTGTCGCGGGCCTCGCCCTCGAGTTGTCTAGCTTTCTCCTCATGACGAACCGAGGAAGACGTACCGCCGGAAACATCGGCAAGGTAGGCATAGCATACGGTACACGTCTCATACCAATAATACATCGAGTTGATTGCCTCGGAGAGCTCGGAGCTGTTGGTCTTGTCGATACAGCAAGTGTCAATCCATACGTAGTCAAATCCATGAGACGCTGCTAGACGACATGTCTCTGCAACCTTGTCGTACGATTTCTTATGGGGAGCTTGGCCGCTTTGGACATCCTGGAAGCTGACCTCCTCTTCTCTCCAGCGGTGGGAGAGGATTGCGTAAAGCGGTTTATTATGGTCCCCAAAATCATGCATTTGATGGTTTGTCGTGTGAAGGAGGCGCATGATGTTAGCTACGCTTGAAGCTAACCTTGGATCCGACGAGCAGTTTTATACGTGTGAGCGGTGATGCCGGTGAAGTGTTCTGAACTGCACTGGCGGTGAAACTCCGCGGAACGAGGGGGTAACAACGCCCGATACCGACCAAATATGCACAGGCCAACTAGCCCTTCACATCCCGGGCGGGAAGCCTCACTTTTCAGATAGAGGCGCAGCCTGCGGGGTACCAGCCAATGACCTCTTCTATCAGTGCCCATCTGCTATTAGTGTATTAGTCAGCCTCAACTCCAGTGATACCCAATTCATCGTTTTAGTGTTGTTTCTCTCTCTAGCGGTCAGGGAAGATGCTAGGTTCGAACCCCAGCCTGCCCAATCCATCTGCTTTCTCATAGGTAGAAGCTCTCTTTTTGACTTTTTCTTGGAGCCTAAGTGTGGGGTGAGACGGATGAGGATGAGCCTGAACTTTCTGCCAGCCGAGGTTAGGCCTCTTGAATTTTTTCATAGAATCATAAATAAGATGAAGGGCACGAGGCTGACACGAAGAACCATTTGCCCCGGTAAATAGGTATCATAACTAGGCGATTGCACTTCGTGATAATGTCCTTTTGTGCTGTTTCTTTCGTCTATTTTCACCATCCAAGGCTATAGAAACATCGTAGAAGCCTGTGGCGGCACGCCTTTGAAGGCTCTCGTCACATGACTCGAACGCAACCCTCATCTCTGCAATCCCCGACCCCAAACCAAGTCATCAGCATAGCTTCCCTAAACCCCATCCATCTCGACATCCGAATCCTCCTCATACCTCTCCCCATCCGGATCCTCCACATACGCCAGATGTAACTCCTCCTTGGCTAAAAAGCCCCTATCCCTCATGTAGCACATCTCTACCTGAAGGTACCGCCTAAATGCCTCTGCATTTTCTCGTTCCACAGCGTCTCGAATGTCTTTAGGCCGAAGGGGAGTGTTCACGTATTCCTTGATGTCCAGGCGGCCATGAATGGCGTTGTGGCTATCTTCAACCTTCTCGAAGGCGTGATACATCCGAAAGAGCGGATCCTGAGGTGCAGCTGGATCCGAACACATTTGTTGTTCGAGGAAAGTGGCGAATTTTGATGACGGTGCGCCTTGGATGGAGACGTTGCAGACTACGATGGCTGTGAGTACTTGTCCATAACAGCTTGTCGAGGGTGCAGTTCATACCGTTTCGCACCGAACCCAAGTGGGCGCGTGTCGTAGCTACGAGTTTTTGCCCGGCCTGTGAAGCGAAGAGCTCCCGGCGACCAAGTCGCATCGACTACGAAAAGGCGCAAGATGCTGCTATCCACAAAAAACAGCCACCGTGGCAGTCGCGTTCCTGGCCTTGAACTGCCAGGTTTTTGCCCGTACTAGTAAGCCCTGCCCCCCAGCGCAGCTCTGTCCTGCACTCTCACCTCAGACTTCAATTCAACAGAGCCACCCTACATCGGCAATATTGGCGTTCAGACTGGCGGCAGCGAACAAGATGATCCCGACCAAGAGGACTGGTGCGCATCGCTGGGACCGACGCCCCTTGTGATTGACGACGAGACACTGCGGGAGGTCTTCGCAAATTGCTCGACAGTAGACGCCGAAACACATAAGAAAACTCTTGACGTCAGCCCTCATATTTGCAACATAGACTCGATTGATCTCGGAGGCATTCAAAATTTCCACCATGATCTCACCATCACCGATTCCGGTTCCGCCTCTGGCTCCTCAGGCCTCCAGCTTCCAGACATTGAATCCATCAGCAGTCTCTTTGTGTGGGACAACAACTATTCATGTCTAAATCTCCCCGCTTTGGTGTCAGTTGGGAATCTCAACGTCACGGACAATGACAAGCTTTGCAACATCAGCTTACCAAGCTTGCGCGACGTCTCAACTAGACTCGCAGTCCTCGGCAGCCCAAATATAACCGACTTCACCGCCAACGAACTCACACACGTCGGAGAGATCGTCCTGGGCGGAAATTTCACCACCGTCACGTTCGACAGCCTCAAGGTTGTGGATACTTCACAGTCAAGGGCGCTCCCACCATGGACTGCTCATGGTTCGGCAACTTCAAAGACAAGATCGTCACCGGCACATACTTCTGCGACGGAAACTACACTCGTTCATTAGTACTAGTACTGCACCCTAGCTCTAACGGTACAAGCAACAACAGCACAGCCCCCGCTAACGGCACCCCGAAGGATAATGTCAAGACAGGCATGATAATCAGCCTCACACTCGGAATTTTTATCGGGTTACTTCTCCTAGGGGCCTGTATTATCGGCCCCTGCGGGAGCGTCATAGATAGTCTGCCAGGGTCACCAGAACCCGATCATTCTAGAGTGTTGGCGGCACCAGCTGCCCAGAGCAGCCAAACGTCTTCCGAGGCAAATCGCAACCAAGACCCAGCAGACGACGGCGGCAACGAGGACGACTGGGTGCTTGTGTCTATGGGCGGACCGCCCGTCACTAATACAGAGAAGGTGGAGTTTTCTGGCGGGGAAAACATCGGGAGGGGCCCGTCGGTGAGGAAGTGGGATGCTGAACGGTTCAAGAATGGTGAGGTGGTGGTTATTCCGCAGGTGTCGTCCGCCAGCTTGGGAGACATTGCTCCTTCGTCTCCAGGAAAGAGCGCAGCTGCTAGGGAGGATACATCGCAGTTATCTAGCGTCGCGGGACAGGCGCCCACGGACGAGTTATCCGAGGTGGCGGCACTACGCGCGGCGGTAATTACTTGAAATATGGGGGATTTACGAGGCAGGGTGAATCGGTGTTGTAACTTCTGCACTGATCCTCGCACTGGCGTCTCTGGGTATGGCTATCTCTATATCAATGGCATGGAAATTCATGGGTATTTTGAGATTAATTGACTTTTGCTTGGGTGGTCTTCTACAGCGAGATTTCATTGAGCTTGAAAAGCACCTTCTCTATGAACTTTGTCCCGATGATGACCCCATCCTCATCATGCATCTCCTCCACGCTCGAGAACTCCACGTTTTCTTCGTCCAGGCAAGTCAGACAGGTAATCACGACGTGTGCAAATCGGTCCCCGACGGTAAGAGGCAGCTTCGACCTGGCCAAGTTGACGAGGCGATCTTTTACAGATGTGGTTGGTGAAGCCTTGCCGTCAAGGCTGAGACTGAACTTCAGCCCCTCGATGTCCAGTCCGAGTGCTACCGATGGCACTGGTTGAGCCTCGGTCTCGTCACCTTCCTCTTCGATAGGGTAGCACACAAATGACTCCCAGAGCCCCAGCTCTAGCAGACACACCCCGAGGCTGTAGATGTCATGCTGCATGACATAGCTGTTGTAGGCGAGTAAGCCCTGTCTCTGCGGATGACGGTAGAGGTTCCGATGCCACGCGGCATCCCCGTTTCGAAGCGTGTGGAAGTTGACGCTGCGGAAGGAGTCAAACCCCATCGTGTAAGCAGACCCCAGCACAGCCCCGGAGTCGGGGTCCGGGAACACCAGGATGGATTCGGGGCGGATGTTTTTGTGCACGAAGTTGCACGTGTGGACGAAACTCACAGCGCTAGCGAGCTGCCGCGCAATATCCAAGATGCGAGTGAGACTGAATGTTCGGGGCTGTGATAGATGGTAGCGGAGGCTTCGGACTGGGGGGAGTTCGAGGGCTTTCGAGTTTAGGGGAATGCGGAAGATCAACTCGATAGATGACAAGCGACCGCTTGCCTTGTCCCTTCGCTTGACGACGCCATGGCATGAGGGGAGGGCGAATATGTCGGGATCAACCTGCTTCAACTTTTTCGCGAGGCTCTCTGCGTCGGCCCTTACGGCAGTAACGTCATAGGTAGAGTCGCAAAGTATCGTGTCGACAGCGAAAAATCCGGCGCTGGAGCCTTCTGGCTTCGCGCGCCGGACGATCCGTGTATTCGAGTGTGTGATAGGGAGGGCCCCGTCCCAATCAAGTCCATCTTCTGGTAACGAGACATGGAGCTGTGTTTGGGTTCCGTGATCAAGCGCTCGACGCAGTTTCCGGGCCGTGGCAATGGTCGTCGATGTACTTGGAACACTCGAAGCGGGGGCATTCGCGTCCTTGAGGGCCGAGTCGACGACGGCATTTTCGATTCGTAGAATGAGAAACCAGGTAGGATCGAAAATTCGCTGCCATTTCTCGAGGTCCGAGATGGTTTCGTCAAGTGCACCGCGGAGGAAGATGTACTTCACGCTGCCGGTAATACTCATGACACTAGATGGGCCAGCGGTGCCGCTTTGGACAGACTTGGCCTTTGATACGGCCGCAACAAGCTTGCTTGAGAGGGCTTCAAACACCTGCTGATGTATCCGGCAGTGCTCTTCCTGCAAGCTTGCCAGCATCCGTTTCGCGAATTCGATCTGAATAGAGGTCCGGCTCCAGATGGCCTCGATGACAAGAATCTTTTCATTGAGATCTGCCTTGGCCGTCTTGAAGATGCGATATGCTGCAATGAGTTCCCCGCCGTATCTTAATGCAGATGCAGAGAAATGTCAGCGGTTGTCTTGCGACATGAGCCCAACTCAGTGCCTCAGCGCTCTGGGCACTGGCAACCATTCTCAACTCACTTCAGACAGAGATCTGCCCCCGCCAAGGCTGCAAGAACCAATTCCGCTGACATTCCCACGGAGAGAATGGAAGTTTGGCGTTAGGTTTTAATCAAGACGGGAGACCTGGGTTTAGGTGTGGTGTTGGAGTCGGACCAAGAGTCTCGGTTTGGGGCCCGACTGTCCAGAGAGCCTGGCGGGCCACGGAGTCATGAGGGCTGCGATAGGAAAGCGCGTCTCGGAGTCCATGAGGGGTTTGGGGGCCGACATCAGCTGCCAAGCCATCGGACGCTCCAACAAACGTTCCCAAGCCGTCCCGAAAACTGTTCTGCCTTCATGCACGTCGCCGGCTGCGCCCCGCGTGAGAATCTGCCTGCACCTCTCTCTCCCCCTTTCCAACTGACTGCAATCCTCTTCAAGCTGGTCGACTCAAAGGGTTGCATCGCAACGGAAGTCTATCGCCGGACCCCGAGTGCTTCGGCTGAACGATGCGAATGAGCGCCAGAACATGGTGCGGCAGCGATCGATGCGGCGCAACCAGCCCCAAAGCTCTACCCCGCCCGATTAAACGACGGCACTGTCCGAGAATGCCGCGATTGCGAACGCTCCCCGACCTCGTCCGTGACTCCAAGATCGAGACCACGAGCCTGGGCGACAAACGCACCCGACATGTCATATTTCGGGCTGGACGATCCGCGCGCGAACGAAGGATACGAATGGAGGAGACATGGGTCCGGGAAAGCTGCCTAGGCCGTGGGGCATACGGCACGGTATACAAGGAATACAAAGAAACGAATGGCGCGCAGGAGGGGACAGCCCAGGGGTTGGAAGGCGAATCGAGGCCTAAGGTCCGGGCAGTAAAAAAGATCAACAAGAGCGTCATCGCGGGCGAGGAAATAGACTACACTATGGAGCTGGAAGCTGTCGCCAAGTTCTCCAACCCTAAGTACTCGCACTGCTTTGTTCGGTCGGACGGCTGGTACGAGATCGGCGACGCTATCTTTATCTCGATGGAGTTCATCCCGCTCGGGGATTTGCAAAGACAAGTCAAAACGCCATTGCCCGAATCCGAAGTCAGAGACATAGCCTCTCAGCTCCTCGAAGCCTTGGAGCACATGCATGAGAACGGATTCGTTCATCGGGACCTTAAGCCAGGGAATATCATGGTCGTGCAGAGAAGCCCAGACTGGTGGATTAAGATCGCAGACTTCGGTATCAGCAAGCGAAGACAGCAAGATGTCACAACCCTCCGCACTCTGCAACGCGGTACTTTTGGATACGCTGCGCCGGAAGCATTAGGTATCCGCGGCGGTTCCTCATACACGTCTGCCGTTGATATCTGGTCTCTTGGGGCTGTCCTCTTCTGGCTTCATACACAAACAGCCGTGTTTCCTAATTTCGTCGACTTTTGCAGTTACTGCTCCGGGACACGCGAGTTCCCAATAGATGGACTGGCAGCACAGGCCGTATCCCAAGATGGGCAGCAATTCGTGCGCAGTCTAATGGCTCTTGAGGCCAAAGACCGACCCTCGGCCGACGCGGCAGCTAAGGACACATGGATGATAAAGCCTATTGTCGAGGGCGAAAGTCCTGCTGCGGCACCAAACACGTGAGTGAATCTCCTTACAAAAGCATGAGCGAATCTGACAATGGGCACGTCAAGGACTCCCCAAGGATCACTATTTTTAACTTCTGGCGGTGTGACAATGATCTCACAGGCCTCCGCGGCCTGGAGTGAACTGAGCGACTCCATTTCGTCCAGACATCAGAAAGAAACCATCAAACCGGCAAACAAGCCCCGGTATCGCGCCCCTTACGTTGAAGACGAAGAGGAGGCCCAGGCCCTTTCGTCCAGGCATCAGAACCAAACTATCAAACCAACGCCCAAGTCCCGCTATCGCGCCTCGTCCGTTGAGGATGAAGAGGGAGTGGATAACAAAGAAACCACTCCCGTATCAGAGAACTATGGAATTGTGCCAGCTACGGCGGGGATATTTGATGACCGGAAGATTGGCGAATCCGGCGTAGAGGATTGGAGAGCATACCCCTTGGTATTCTTTTACGGAAGGCCTGTTTCGTTAGTAATTCCGCCCGTTCGAGAAGCTTATTCACGTCGCTCACGCCTTGTCAACCGCCTCAAGCACCTCTATGATATACGCGAGGCGGCCGCGCTAGGTGTCGATCCAGCGTCACCTACCTCCATGGTCCAAGATGAGGAGCAGTTGGACGCTATAATAGCTGGCGTAAAGCAGGCAATACATGCGGAGGACAAAATTATTGGAGACCAATATGAAGCCGGCGGCACTTCAGAAGAGACTGATACTCCAAGCAAAGAGGAAGAGATGGAAACACTGCGAAGACGGTATAATGGATCAGTACGTCCACCGCCAAGCTCAACAGGCGCCACTGTCGGTGGGTGGCGTAGGCGTGTCCCAAAAAAGAAGAGTGGCCGCCGGAGTTTTGTGACGGGGCACGATACAAGCTCCGCAGATGACCCGGACCAAACCACTACGCGTTCCTCCGTCTTCCCCTGCTCGTCTGGAGATCACGCGAGGCCAACGCACATACCTGATCCTTATGACCCCGTTTTTTATGAAACACCCCACACCCCCCCAGTCTTCGTCTACGACGGCGCCACGGCCAACATGGATTTCAAGGTCAAGGAGAGCAGGCCAATCCTCCCCAGCGCGCCCACAAGTACAAAGACCAACCAAAAAAGAGTTCGCTTTACACCGGATACTAATACCTGGTCCTGGGGCGACGATTAGCCGTAGAAACAAGAACAAATCTAGCGTCATGGCAGGAATCCAAAGGAGAGGAGGCGCCCCGTTGCCTAGCAAGATGTGGCGAAAGATGAGATTTGATGGGAAACGGCGCTTCAGTCGCTGCACCGCAATGTCCGCCACAGTCAACAAAGGGGCACGGCGGGAGGGATGCGTTCCATCCCACTAGGCAGGCAGTCACTTTTAGCGTCAAAATCCAGTTTTTGAGTTGGTCGTCCAGCTTCCTTCAAGCTCATCTTCTCCCTCCTGTCACTAAGAACTCCTACCCCCCTGAAGCTGCCGGGTATCGTTAACAAAACGATGCTCTAACAACACCATGAGCCTTTTTGATGGCTCATCCACCAAGCGATGAAAAATATGGGCAACGCAAACCGACATGGCCACGACCAAGCACAGAATCGCCACCGCCACCACATCCCCCCCGACTTGTGCCCCCTTCCTCGCCGTTTTCGTTCCCCCACGTCGCAATCAGCCACGCCCCAAGACTGCTCATGGCGGCGTTGTGCACAAGATACAGACTGAACGAGACCCTTCCCAACCACCGCGGCAACGACATCTCCAGCAACCCACTGACAAGCCGCCACCGTTCAACAGAGAGAAAGAAAGACACACACGGCACCAATGGCAACCCAGAAGCGATCGATGGCTTCCTCGCGATACGCACTAGACACAACAGATGACGCGAAGCCGTTGAGCGTCGTCCACCCCCCGGGCGCGGCAGCCGCGTTGATAATAGGCTCGCTGGCAAGAACCAGGCCGAGGAGGAGGAGCAACAATTTCCACCACCACCCTCCGTTTCCCCCGAATCTTCGTTTCCCCTCTGCTACTCTCCCACTCGAGACAGAAGTTACTGGAAGGACAGCACCCTCACTCGTCCCGATAGCCATCTTAGCTAGCACCATCCCACTTAAACAGAGAAACAAATCCCACCGGGCGCTCACCACCAGAAAGAACCAAGCAGATATCCCTATGATGACCAAGCGTAGCGCCATCCGCAGCAGCGCGAGCGCTAGCAAGTAGAGATAGACTACATACGACGCGCCGAGCTCTACGGGGATTATCCATAGGTGCGTGCCATGCTGCAGAACTGGGGCCTCGAGGTGCAAGTTACTCTTAGAGATAAAGAGTGATAGTGTTTCGTGTATCCATATGTTCATTTGCTGTAGGAGGGAGCGTTGTTTCCGCGCTGAGTGAAGAAGAACATCCGAGTTGAACGGTCATGGTCGAAGACCCAGCTTGCGCCGCAACCGCAGTACCGAAAGAAGACACAAGCACAGGAAGCAGTAGCCAGCCTGTTCGGCGGAGGACGGAGGATGCTAGTGATAAGGTATGCTGGAGAGGCCGGAGGGAGGGGACATAGCCAGAGACAAGAAAGAAGAGGGCCACAGCGAAGTCCCCGCTGTGGAGGAGGCGGATGATGGGAAGTTTCAGGAAACTGGAGCGGTAGGGCTCTGGACCGTCGCCGTGGGCGACGTATAGGGTGGGGTAGGCGCCGCCGAGGACGTGGGGAGGCAGACGGTGAGTGAGGCCAGGCCGCGGAGTCCGTCGAGCCAGTCCGTTATGGACCTGGATTTGGGCTGGGAGGGGGGGTCCGGGGGATGCATGGCTGGTTGGTTGGTTGGATCTCCTTCTGGGGAGGTAGGAGGTTGTGTTGGAGGAAGGGGAATGGAGAGGGAGAGGGAGAAGAGGAAGCAGATGGAGGACAGGCAAAGCAAAAAGGGGCGGGAGCCTGAGGAACGAGAAATACGGAGGATTCCGTGATGAAGCGGAATGGGGAAACGCGGTGACCGAAAAATCTGAAGAGGCAGAAGGAAACTTGTTGGGGACCCGAAAGAGACAAGGCGCCACTATCGAGAGTCCGGAGTGCCTGATAAGGAAGCCCGCGACTTTTCAACCGATTTTTCTTTCTCAATCTAACGAAATGGCGGCGCTTCCTCAACTCCATACCACCGAACCCGACGTTCTAGACTCGTTCATATGCAACCAACAATGGTTATATAATTTTGTTGGCGAGATGCTTCACTGCAAGTTAGGTCCCGACTTGCGGCAGTGCCAAGCCCCCGCTTGACTCCATCCAATCAATAGTAGGCGCTGGTCTTGTCACACTCGCCGGCTGTGTTGTGTTCCGTTTGGCAGGATTTACGCCCCCGCTCTCGCCTAACCCAATCCATATCATCGGTTGTACACATGAACATCGAGCGGGTCTATTGGTCGGAGGAGACCTGCTGGGGAGCGCCTTGGGACAGCCGAGTGCTAAAGTACCTGGCCAAAGGTAAGGTACTACTTTAAGACGCCTCTCGCCCTCCGAGTCATGTCCCAGTCGCTGTCTCTTCCGTTGACCCATCATCCACGTCCCTAATACTCACCCAGTCTTGTTTCGTTTCGCTCATCATCAATCTGCAACCATGCGTTACAATCTTTCCCTCGCCAAGCTTGCCCTGTTCTGGCTCGTCTCTGCCGAAGCCATCGGGCCGGTAGCAGCTCTCGTCGATGCTCCTCCCCCCGGTGCGGGAGACCTGAGCCGCAGGGCCGACGAGCCAGCCCCAGTGCTCAACGACCTGCTGGTTCGCTCAGACGCCACGGCCGACACTCCTGTCGAGGGACTAGAGAGATGTGCACTTTCCCTAGCCTCATGATCGACAAAATATTGTGCCTGGCTGACTGCTTTCCCTTCCGCGGACGTGGGATTGCTGCCCCGCAAGTCCAGAGGATGATGTATATGATAAGATTGACCGAGCTGAAAGTCATGATTGATCATTTGAAATCCGTCCTAGCAACGCCAAACCTCCCAGCCGCCACGAGACAGCAGGCTGAGAAACTCTTGGCCAACTTTCGACAACAGTACGCAGCCACTTTTACCGAGTACGAGCGTGACATGCGGGCTCTTGGTCGCAATGTTGAGAGTACTTTCAAGATTTTCCTGTAGGTAGAGCGCGAGTGTTGGTCTTCATCTTGCAGCTGGAAAGCGGCGGAATACGCGGGGCAGTTACTAGAAGAAGTATACTACCTGACCTATGTAATGAGTATCTGTAGGTAGTAATAAACCGCCTGGTTGATTGCTTTCAGCTGGCTCCCTACCTGTGTGTCCGTTTTTGTGAAAAGAACATTGGACGAACGGCAGGTAAATCTGATGATGAGCGGAAGTTGCAACTTTCTGTGGTGATGATACCAATCATGATGAAATTCTGCCACGAAAGATACATCTGGAAACGAGCTTGGTCTTGTGGCAGAGCCCCGTCGACGATCGCTTTATATTTCGTGCATTCCTCGGACATCATGTAGCGGTGGAGGACTGGAGCCCCATACGGTGCGTTCTGGCATGTAAACACTGCATGTTATCAAGCTCTGAGTCCAATGGTTTAGAACAATACTATTCCATTATTGTATTAGTTAGTTTCATCATTTGTAGAAGGCTCTGGAATTCTTCCAGAGCCTCCCACAGCCTATAACAGGCCCTCTCCTCTCCTGTATCTAATTCTAGTTAAGTAAGCAACTCTACTCTATTCTAGTCATTGTATAAGGCACTGCCTTCCGGATCCTCTTGTTCTACATTGTTAAGATTCACTGTAGCAACCTCTCTTACAGTGGCACTGCCCTGTAATACAAGCCTTTGTTTGCTTCCTACAGTGCCTGCGGCACTAGCTTGGACCAGTACTGCACTTCTTCCTCTGAGCCACAGCTGCTGTACTACAGCCCTGTGGGTTCCTGAAGTTTAAAAATAATAAGTAGCCTGCTTAAGCTACATTACCTTAAGGTTTAAGTACTACTACTACCTTATCTAACCCTTAACACCATTTCTCGACAGTTCTCTAATCTCCTTACACAGTTTAACAAAGCCAAGTTCTACACTTAATAATAAGCGTAGATAACTAAAGTTAAGGCTAGGTTTAACAAACTTAATACAGAGCGCCGTCGATCCGTCACCACCTTAAAAGCTATACTTACAGTTTTACATAGCTTACTATTATTAACTACAAGCATCATAAGCATAGGCTGATAATTCACATATAGTATCTCGTTTAATAAGGTTAAAGTCTAGATAAATCACTATGTAAACGGTGTAATTACCAACGAGGAGCATTATGGCGGATTAAGCCCCGAGTTCTGTTACCGTTCCAAGCGAATCCAGGCGTTAAGAGCGCTTAACAAAGGCTTTCAGGGAGCTGTGAAAGAGATCACTATCTTAGTTGGTAAAGGTGCAGACGTACATCCAAAGCCCTCCGTAAGGCCTTGTTAATCTACTTACATTGCCACTTGCCTAGCTCACAATATAAGGTCTTAACTAAGCGAAGTCTTTGGCTTTAGGGGCGTTTGTAGCTGAACAGTAATGTTTAACACGACTGTCGAACATGCAGTCCTACACCATCTCCTATGCTTGATGATCACTTGGGTGAGCGCGCCTGGCGGGTCGACAACGTTGCCCTCGGGCATCCAAGTCCAAGACTTCACGTATGCTGCTGTCGTCTAGTTGTTGATTTTCGAGGGTTTGGAGCCAAGGTGCCCTTCTCGCAACCCCCTCCAGCATATTCCTTTGTCTGCTGGATGAAATACGAACGAGGGGCCGCTACCCACCCGCCTATATCTGAGACTCCAAGCCATGGCTCGGCGCTGCTGCCCACTCCCACTCCAAATATCCGAGGCAAGCATCCGACAGAGATGTGCAATCCCAAAACCGGGGTTGCTCGCAGTCGGCCAGCAGCGCGGTTAACCAGGGGGACGGCCGACAAAGGGTCATGTGTGACTCTAAAGGAACCCCTCGGGAAAAGAACAGATTCAATGACCCGGACTCTCCCGCTGCCGCCAGGGCAACTGGTGCTCATACTACTATCTGGGCCAACGCTACGCTACGGACAGGCTGTGTGCGCGAGGACCAGGATGATGACAGTAACCCAGTGAGCCTCCGGCACACTTCTCCGAAGAGAGAAGCACCTGAAGCCTGGTCTTTATGCCCAGACGCCATGGTGAAGTGCGGAAACCCAGCCAATGGCCCGCACTGCATGTTCTCCCCTAAAGAGGGGGGAGTTTCTGCGGTGCCCAGGTGTCATGACAAGATGGAGCCAAGCCAATGGTGCAAAACGCCTGATAGGCTCTCCTCCAAAGAGAGGAGACTTGGTGCCCAGTGTCAAGGCGAAGCGGGACCAAGCCAGTGGTACAAATCGCCCGACATCAAAGAGGCATATTCCCCGGCAGAAAGAGCTGTCGATTACATCCCCGTCAGCTTTGTGCGGGCATTTGGCATGGGGAAGGAACATGTCTCTCCGTACCAAGGATGGCCAAACGAGGAAAAGGATAAGCTCTGGGAGGATATGTACGAAGGTGTGATACTCATGCAGATTGTTGAACTGATCCCACATACCTTGCTAGGTCAGCGACTGACGCTTAGACTGACACGCAGAAGGTATTAGCATGCACATTAATGAAGGTGCTTATAAGTATATGAAGAACAAGACCGAAAGGGTCCCCGTTCCCGGCTACGAGAACGACTACTGGGTCGGCCTCGACGTTATCCACCAACTACACTGTCTAAACATGATCCGCAAGGCCTTCTACCCAGAATGGTACGAAATGGGGTTCAAAGGACCAAACAACACGTTTGACTTTCGCAAATGGGTGCACGTCGGTATGTACAATACCCTCAGTCTGTCTAAGCTGCCTCTATGTCTCTCCTTACAACTAACCCGTCTCAACCCCCAGACCACTGCATCGAGTCCCTCCGACTCTCTGTAACCTGACACGCCGACATCAGCCCCTACACTTTCCGCTTCCTCGAACACCATCAAATTATTGAACCGGAACTCGGCTCGTTCCACGTGTGTCGGAACTTTTCCAAGATCCAGGCCTGGGCATTTCCCAGGCGCGTGGACGTTAGGAACCAACGGGCCAGGGTCGGGCTAGATGGAAAAGATTATCGATTGTAGTGGGCTGAGGCCGGCCGTGGAGGCGGAGCCGGAGTCGACGGAGGCGCCGGGGTGGGTGGTTTGAGTATAATCCGGAGGATTTGCGAAAGGATTCAGATTCTCGATACCGAGACATGGAAGGAAAATAGCTCAAGCAGAAGGCACCAAACAGCGATGCACTTAACAAGTATTAATATTAGATTGGCGATAGTTTCACATAGGGAACCCGCGAATTTTGACAGCACAACTACCTAGTTATTACCAATCGACAAAGTACTCCACCCCATCAGTAATCGCACTCGCCGCCACGCTGGTATGCTCTTGTCCAGCATACTCCTTCAACACCACGTCCCTCAATTTCGGGCTCCCCTTGATCCTATCATACAAGTCATGGCATTGCACAGTCATGCTCGAATTAAACCTCGTCGAGATTCTGCTCTTCCTCGCTTGAAACTCCGCTTCCGTCTCCTTCCTCCTCCGCACCGGAAACTGCTCCAAATCCCCATAGCTAATCACCACCGCGGGATTCGAATGAAGACTTTCTACCCTGTTGGACACCTCATCCAGGATATACCCGCGGTTCCAATACAGTGACGGACTCGCCACCAAAAACGTATCAAACGCCTCGGGCTTCGAGATCAACGCGTAGACGACGAATAACCCGCCAAACGAATGACCGTACAGCGCATCCCGCTTGAAGGTTACAGAGGGAAACACCCGCTTGCGGACCCAAGGACGTACCGTCCCGCTGATGAAGGCGAGAAAATCATCAGCGCCCGAGGGTGGGGTTTGCGGCTGCGGGAACGACGGCGGCAGCGGGGGACTGAAATCGATGGAGCGTTGGGTGAGGGCGTATACGGAGTCGGTGAGGGGGTACCCGATGCTGACGACGAGGCCGTCCGGATTGGTGGCTGCAGGGGGAGGGCGGCGATGCCAGGCTTCGGCGGCGGTGGTGCCGTAGGCGTTGCCGTCGAGGACGTACATGGTGAGGGCGGTTTTGTTTCCAGGGGTGGTGAAGTTGGACGGGGAGGGGGAGGAACCCCACGAGAAGGGCCAGGAGAGTTGGATTTGATAGGTGACGTTTTTGGATGGGTTGGTGGCGTTCCAGAAGGCGGTGTTGGGGTAGAGGGTGGGGGCAAAGGCGGGGTAGGGGTGGAATGACCACCCGTTCATGAGAGACGTCATGGTTGTTGTTGTGGTGAGATGTTGAACTGAAAGAAAAAATATGATTTGGGTAGAGTAGAGCGATGGAAAGAGATGATGATGAAAGGGACACTGTGTGAACCTTATATTAATCTCCAGAGTCTCATCTGTGCCCTGCGCACATGAATGCACAAATGCCGCCGTGGCGTTGGCAATTCGATAGTTGATGCCTTTCTCCGTATTACTGCATGGCATGGTCCGAGCCCTGCCGGTTGCGTATCCCGACAGCGGATGGTGGTACAAGGTCAGGTGGAATTATATGGACGCAAGGCAGATCGATTTGTCAGAGCTAAAATGAATGGTAGGGCTAGCTGCGTAGGTAGGGGCCACGGCTATTCCGGGCCTGGATCACCCTGCAGCAGTCACTGGCTCCATTCAATTGAGGCTGCAGGAGGCCCAAGTTCATGCGCAATTCGCAATTTCCCTAAAGAGGGGGCCTTGCAACCTCCATAAAAATACGCGCGCCTGCTACAAACATCACATGCGGAGTGATTGTGTGTGAACACCTGATTAGGTATTTTCATTTCAGTCAGGAGGGGGAGGGGAGGGGAAGCGCCCGCGCACAATTGTGATAACTGAGGGGTGCCTGGGGCAACCCGCGGTCGAGCCCTCGGACCTGACGAGAGCACCTGTCAGATTTATTGATCGTGCAATAATAAATCTGACAAGCAAAAGCAGCACCCGGAAGCGAGTTAGTGGACGCCTCGGGTGCGTTTTCCGACCCGGGCCTCTGCATCACCACGAACTCGGTCCCTGTCCAAATGGACTCTGGACACATCAGCTCCAACACCCACCTTGGAGTGAACGCCACACCCCAAGACACAGTCGAGTACCAGAAGGCGGCGACCTGCTCACTGATGTAGTCGGGTCATTTCCTGTATGAGAATGCCACCGGTGATCCAGACTGGCTGAGTAACTGTGTCAAGTTTTATGGAATACTTTATGTTATTTGTGTAAGTGGAAGGTACATCAGCCAGTCCCGGCTAAGTCCAGCGCGGGATAGAACCTGCGTCATCTCCTACACCAACACTAACACCAAGACTGCTACTGCCCAGGCTGCTATAGAAGAGGCTCTACCAGCGGATGCCCCAGGCACCCGCGGCCCAATGTCGTGACCTGGGTCATGACACTGACCCCAATTACCACCCTCTACCCCTGACGTCCAGGATGCTTATGACCCCCCTTCCCCCTCTCCGACTCAATGCTCCCATTCATGACAATCGGTACCTCGATGAAGACCCTGTGGTCCGGCACCGGGTTTAGCACAAGCTTCGTGCAATGCTTAATGTGCGCCACATTGTCAAAGCGCTCCTCCATGACAGCCCCCGTGGTCCTCATGCGAAGGTACTTTTGCCAGTAAAACATGCAATGCGCGATATGCCATCTTCTCTCGGCCCTCATGATTATGTCGTTAGTTGGATATGCCATATATACCGGAGAGAAAATTCAAAACCATGGAAAAGAACATGAAAATGAAAATGAAAAACAAAAGAGAAAGAATGAGAGAAAGATATACCAAAACCTTCCCCCAACATCCAGCCCCGCCAGCCCGCTCTTCCTAATCTCCCTCTCCCCCTTGGAATCCCCATAATATGCCCACTCCCCTCCCTTCCCCGGCCCGGCCCGGTCGAACTCGGCCGTCAGCGTGTCGTCGCGACAGTGCGGCGGCATCCACGCGGCCGCGAGCGTGTCGTAGACGCAGCCGAGCGCGAGCGCGTCCGGGATGGAGGTGCCGCACAAGCAGAGGTTGAGGCCCGGGGGGAGGGTTGAGGGGCGGTAGACGTCTGCTATTACTTCAGACCCGAGGTTGTTATTATTGTTATTGCCGTTGTTTGGGTGGTGATGGATTGGGTCGGAAAATTGGAGAGGGTTGGGGTGTTTTTGAGAGGAGGATGAGGTGGTGGTGGATGATGAAGGGTGGGAGAGGATGGAGGAATGAGTGAGAAGTGGGATGGCGATGAGACCCCAGAGGGCGAGCAGGTAGGTTCTTAAGTGAAAGATGGCGACGAGCACATGTCGGCGGTGTTTTGGGTTGGGGCAGTTGAGAGGGGAGTCCTCGTAGATCTTGTCATTGGTTTCCAAGTTTACATCATCATCGTCTGTGATGGAGAGGAACGGGGTGTTTGGGGAGTCCATGGCGTTGTTGGTATCAGGGTTAGTGGGTTCCGGCTTCCAACTTCTGTGTTCGAGTTCAAGGACCCGAAAAGAGAACATTATTCCAAGTTCTTCCGCTCCTTCCCTGCTTTACGTTATTTACCGTCATGGAGGTTGTAGAAGGTGTTAACTGGAATCTCGGCGAGTGGCTTACGCGGAGGCTGAGGAGCAGGATTAACGGGGAGGGGAGCTACTGGGAGATCCATTTTATTAGCAGAATACTAGGAGAAATGATCGCTTCGAAGCCAGAGGGCCTATGGTAAGGAGGGCTTTATACTTGACTGAAGGCATCGCGTCGTGCTGATTGCTGGCCGGAGTGCTTATGAGCGCGATTACCAGGGGAGGACGCCTCAGCTAGGGGCGCGCGTAGCGCTTTAGATAGTCAGCGAGCGCTGAAGCGCGGCCCTCACGCGCCAGAAACGAGGGTATCGCGAATCCTTGATCGAAAGAAGAAAATAACGTTGTTGTTGGAAAGAAGGTGTTGAGGGGGCTGGTGGAATTGGCGAATTGGAAGCTCTCCGATTGTGGGGAGATGGAGCTGGCAGAATTACCAGCCTAAGCCTTTTCTGGAACGGAGCTAAGCCTAAATGAAAGCTGGGTAGGTGGCTGGAGCAGTGGCTTTACGTGGCTTGTGGGTGTGCACGGTCGCCGAGTAAAGGCGAATTCTGTGGAATAATACGGTATTGTGGATAGCCAATCGTTAGACGTTAAGAATTGAAGATATGTCTTACAGACTGCTAGGAATTCTTCAGGTTAACATGCTAATGTTGTACGGTGAAGGCCCGGGGGCGTTTGTTTGACTACAGTGGGAAGTCATTATGAAATATAACGACCGTTCTATCTTGTTTTGGGTCGGTGAACCTGCAAAAATGCTGGCGCATTCTTGCATTACCGGTCACAATTCTTGCCCGTGCTGGCTGCCAGCCCGTTGTGTTTCGGTGACCAGCCCTCGGCTAGTCAAAGTAAAGAGGCGCGTAGCGCCTTACTTAGAAACATCTTGAATACGGAGTTCTCTCTCACTGTGGTATTGTCATCCTAAACGCCGAGCTGCGATACTAGAACTCAGCACCAGGATATCGCCACCAATATCTCCTTGATCTCGGCTACTAGAGCCGGAGGAGCCAACGGAGATATGTCTGCCTTCAGAAAGTCGGTCCCGGACTCTTCGTACGCCCTCATCATGATAGGAAGAGACAACAAGCTTTTCGCTCTGCCTTCATTTCCGCTGCCTTCCATGAGTCTATTTGCATTATCCACGATCTGAGCCTTCTAATTTACAAAAAGCTCCACGTCTGGGAGCGCTACACGGTTTGTCTGCGGTAGAAGCCGTGGGTAAAGGACGGGGAAAAGTTCTGGCATATCCGGAGCGCTGAACCTCGGGCGAGTTGGGATGTTGCAGCTAATTAACTCCTTCTTGAACTAGCCTCAGTGCCATTCCTGTGCATCGAATTCGTTCCTGGGAATCACGCAAAAAACCCCGAGTCGCAATATTTTGTCATCATTATATACGTCGGAAACGACGGAACTCGGAGCCCTGCTAGGATTTCCGCCCGCCTCTTGAGCGCCGACTCATGGGATCAATCCAATAAGAGCCTTCTCGGTTTTCGGCACGCGGGATCTATACCCTGCCAGGATGACACGACATCTCGGCTCGCTGGTGAAAGCACAGACCGAATATCTCTCCTAGGCTATGATATCTCGCTATCCCTTCAGCTTATAGCGGAAAGCGGCTTCACGAGTTATCATCACGTCTATATCGATTGGCAAGAGGTTAAACTGCCAGGGGTGGGTTGCCACTCGCTAGGGGTGCTGGCCTAAGTGTGCATAACGGTGGCATCTAAGATAAGTTAAGGGGTTATGTTCCCGCCACCATGGTTTATGTCTACTTTTATAAGATAGGGGCCACCTCCAACCCCTACTATTGAATTCCTTTAGTTTAACCGATATATATGATACGGCATTAATTTCTTGTAATTCTTGTTTTACAATGACTTTTTCTACCTCTGAGCTTTCCACCAACCTCCTGCTGCCACCTGCACCACCCTGATGTTCTCGATGTCGTTAAACACCTAATCGAAGCCGCTCCCACAGCGCCTGTGGTTGCCCCTTTCCACAGCGGGTACGAAGTCCTAGTTCTGGGCCCTTTGCTTGCACGGGAGCATTTTTGGACCATCTGACTAGAGGGCTGTGCTATTCAATGGGTAAAATATTAGCCGAAGCTTGAACCAGAGCTGATCTGGGCTGATCAAGCGTGACGAAGAGGCACGTGACTATGAGCATGGGTGGTCGTTAATTTTAGGGTGGTGAAACAGCAGTGCCTTCGGGTGCACCGAAACCAACACACGGGACTTTTGTGCACAAAGGGAAGCTTTTTGCGCCTTTGGAAATAATTGGCCGAGAAGTACAGTACACTTGCACATCTCCGGAACCATCGGAAGGATGTGCAGGCGCCATAGGGTGCTGACGCCAAGCTCAAAAATGCCTATGAGGACGAGTTGCGACGATCAATTGCAACCTGGTTTCTGTCACCAGGATCATGCACGACCGGTAGGATTTGGCTGTCCCTGAAATCCGGGAAGCCAAGCCACGCGACCGCGTGGGAGTCAGGGTTGTGCATGAATTCACGGTCTGCGGCGAGAGAGCTTTGTTACCAAAACGCATGCGTTTCAGCCAATGGCAATCTGACTTAGAGCAGAAAGTAAGTCATCGCAGGAGGTATGTTGGCTCTTGCCCCTCGACCTCGCCGCGCAGACGGGGCTGTGAGAGTTGGGACGCCGCCTAGCAGATACGGTTGTGCGGCAAGGCTACCTGCCCAATGCGGCAGGAACAGGGGGAATGACCTCAAATATTGACAACGCAAAGCAACCATGGGATTTTGGGTCGTTTGTCAGCCAAAACTGGCAGGTCCGTCGTCTTCTTTAAATACCATGGCATCAATCCCGACTTTTACTTCAAACCATCGCATCGAGCCTTGGTCTTCAATCTTCCGTTTGACTTACACCCGCTTCACCATGCATATCCAAAGCCTCCTCATCAGCCTCTTGGCTGCCGCCCCAGCCTCCGCAGACAACCGCTGCGACGCTCACCTCGAATTCGAACCTTCCCCCACTATCAACCCGGGAAACGACACCACCACCGCCCTCAAATACCTCCAACGCCTCACAAAGCGCCAAACTGCCCCCGCCCCGCCCGCCGTCCCCTTCTACG
>Ga0247770_1000705_pt1 | contig 31163 bp, 25 predicted proteins | sample UWRJL136409B6_FD_179943 | JGI IMG/M metagenome (GOLD analysis project Ga0247770, IMG submission 179943) | Plant litter microbial communities from Arlington Agricultural Research Station in Wisconsin, United States - UWRJ-L136-409B-6 | ecosystem: Environmental > Terrestrial > Plant litter >... | reverse complement strand
GGTTGGGAGAGGTTTGGGAGGGAAAGGGAGGGGAGGTAAAAGAGGGGGAGGAGGAGAGGATGGAGGCTTTGGTGATGCTGGGGGTGGGCGACATGGTTGGTGATGTCGGGGTGATAGACGGGTGGGGTTTTAATGCCACGGAGGAGTGGGGGTTGTTGTTAGGGGAAGAATTGGGGACGACGTTGAGCGACGATGCGGCACTGTTATATGGCTGCATTCCCCGCTCTGCAGCCTTGCCGATCTGCCAGAATGCCTGACCAAGAGGGTGTGAGGGAACTGGTGTTGGATTGGGCGTTGTCTGCCTGTTTGCCAAGAAATGTTGGCTGTGCCGTATTCCGTATTCAGCGGCCGATGCGATTGGTAGAAATTCGGGCGAAGTAGGATTGACGACATCGCGCGTTCCGGCTTCTGGGGTTACACGGGACAGGGATTCTCCGGCACCGTTTTGCTGGGACGGTGTTAATTGGTAGTACTCGTGATCCGTTAGGCTTTTGGGCGCAGCTCAGGCTGGATTCTCACTGTCAACCTCCACCATCTGGTGACGGAACAACCATTATGGAGCAGGGCGCTCCATTTCAGAACTTGGCATCAAGCCAAAACTCAAGCCCAAGCGAACATGGCCATGCGCCACCCCGGCGAAAGTGGGAAGCAGCCGTGGACCGTATTCGACATGGACTTCTCTCCAACGCAAAAGCTTGACCGCCTCCTTTATACGGACACTCCCGATCTACACAGATAAGGACCCCATTCAGGTCGCCACGGAACTTGCGCAGAACATTCAGCATGATAACAACGAGTCAACAAGAGCCTTCAAAGAGGCCATCGTGGTCCTACTTTGCGTCATATTAAAAAAATATGGTGTCTGTTTGCACGAAGATATTGATGGGGCTCTAAGACTCATTGCTGCCAATATATAAACAAAGTACTTAGATGGAATTAAACGGGTTCTTAGAGCGGCTAACTAGATCATTGTCGAATGGGCAAAACAAACTGATTCTGGCGACATGGCATCACGGCTAGGGCGTGATACGTCAGCATTTTATACGGGTGAGCTTTCCAAGTCTAAAGTATTATTCTTGCACATAGAATACGTACTTGGTATCATATCATCTATTCAGGCAACCTTTCTCTATATCAATATAAAGTTCTTGCGGACTTTAAGAAAACTCAACTCAAGGAATCCAGTCGTGTCAGCTTCCAGAAGAGGTTGATGATACGCCTCTTATAATGCCCTGTCTTGTTGAGTTTGTAACTTGTGGGAAGATCACGTATGACCTCCAAAACGCGGTGTTTCACTACCCTAAAATCGACGCCACCCAGGTTCATTGTCACGTGACTCTTCATCACGTTTGATCAGTCCAGATCAGCTGCGGCTCAGCTTCGGCTAATATCTGCCCATGGAACAGCACAGCCTTCCGAGAAGGTGCAGTTTTAGCCGAAGGGCCCAAAAATGGTCCCGTGCAAGCAAAGGCCCAGAATTGGGACATTCGCACCCGCAATAGCCACCACCCAGAACTTCATAGACAATTTGTCTAGCCTTCCACTTAGGAATGCTTATATCTATTACTAATTGTTAATACTAAGGATATTTAGGAGATACCTTTACTAGTGGGTGTTGTTAGGAGATGAAGAGTATTTTGTAATCGAGAGCCTTAATGCTTGTTAAATGTGATAAAGGGTAACCACAGGCACTGTAAGAGCAGCTTAAAACAGAACGTAGCCCTATAGGCGTTAAACAGCTCCACTCTTAACACAATAATTCACTATAGCCTTAAAGGCCCTTACCCTTCTCAATCATTAGCTAAGTGTGTCTATCTAAATATAGAGGTCCTCCTAAGACCAAAGTTCTGTCATTCTAAATAATAACTTATAGGCGTTTATTAGCGTAATCTTCCTAGCCGTCATAGCGTTAATATAGAACCTTTCTGGTTATTACAGCTTGATACAGCTTAATTAGCGCAGGCTTAAGGTTCGTGGGGCTTAAACCTTAATAAGCTCTCTCCGGAGTCATCGAAATTCAATAAGCTGTAAGCCGCTCTGTTTATCAAAGGTGTTCAGGCCTTTCTAGGTATCAGGGGTGTTTATCGTATAATATAATATTTTAAATAGAACAGCAGTATAGGAAACAGGTAAAGAAGTTAAAGAAGCAATTAAGGGGGTTTATTAAGTAGTTCTTAAAGAGTTTTAAAGAGGAGCGTTATTATTCTCAGGGTTTCCCACTACCTAAGTGTAAGAGCTGCAATAATACAGTTATAATGCATAAGATCAGCCCCCTTAAGACTTCCAGGTAAGTAAATTACTATTAGGGAAGTATATAATGCACCTCTTAAATCTAAATAAGTATAGTTACTTAACTTTTGCTACTACATGATTATTTTAATAATCCTTAAACGGTCCTAAATTAGGGTATAGTTAATGGTCTAACTATCGGATCTGGGCCCGAATCCTGGGCTACGGTCCTGAATTTTGGCTAGAATATACTGGTACATGCTCTGGGATAGTACATAATATCCTACGCTTGGAATCAAGGATGGTGCATGATATCCCAGCTCAGAGTTTGGGATGGTATATGGTACCCCAGCTTGAAATTTGGTATGGTATAGGATATACCAGCACTGACAGGATGTCCCATAGTATACTAGTATATGTTGGGATGTCTTATGATATACCAGTGCACGCCCAAGGTTAATTGTTATGTATGTCGCAGAACTATGTAACCTCTTGTTAATATACGGGCGGCTAGCTGCTCACCTAGTGATGACCGGCCTGGAGATCCTAGCACCGGCCACAACGCCGCGTGGATGCACCGACTGGGCCGCAGTCCCCGTTGGAAAACACTATCTCGGGATCGGAGTCTCAGACCTGAAGCGCATCATCAAATCAAACGGAGACAGCTCTTCAACGCCAATCGCTCTGAGGAAGAGCCTCCCTCCTCGGTACAACCCATCACACAACAGCCTGTTTGAATCATGCAACTCTTGCGCACCACCACCACCATCATCATCATCATCATCATTATCCAGTGACCGCCAACAGCGAGGAGAACATATCAATCCCGTCCAGGAGGCAGTGCCAACTTAGTGCAAAGTTTACAACAGAGTCCACAAGTCGTAGATCCAGACTGAAAAAAAAAGGGCGCCGTCATCTTCGCGTCCCAAATTAGTTTCAAGGTGCTCTCGATTACACTAAGCAACCACGGCTCCAGCTCGGCATCGCGCACCGATTCGGACATTGAGATGGTCTCGGCGTCTCAAAACACCTCTACTCGCAGCAATGAACAACCAGATGGAATATATTAAAGAATAGAGGCCTTCCACCTATCCAACATTTATCTCTCCCATGACGCATTAAAGATAACTGATGGGAGGTTTGTTTCCGCTTCCTCTGATCCTCGAGAAGCTAAGGATATTGTGAAAACCCGGATAAAGCGGTTAGAAAGGGGAGAAATATGGGTATTATAGGGCGAGACACTTTGGTAGGCCAGGCTGACTGGAAGAGTGCTTGCGGAAGAATGAAAAAATCGCATAAAAATTTCGACGGAAATGGCTCAGTAAACTGTAACCTTCTCTCTCTTTAACCTATTCTTGCTGAAAATCTATCACCGTTACCTGCTTTCTAGCACTCCGAAGACGTAATATGTCGCTGCCCGCCAATCCCTGTATTATTCCACGGATCTATGAACACTCAGGACCTTAGCTGCCTTGGGTACTACTCTTCATTTCAGGTATGCCTGTCTCCGATTCATTGAGTTAAATCACTTCCAAATTCCGTCAGTCAGACAGGCTGGGCGTGGTATGACTGGAATCAGTGCAGCCAAATCTACCTAGTTTGCAGGCCTTAGCGTCATCAATTGCTTCATAACGTGTGCATGTATTGCAACGGTCTGCCGAGCAGAGAAAATAATCACCAGCCTCCTTTGCCTTGGCAAGCGGTTGCAAAAAAAAACGACACTGCGTACCTCAAACTACTTGCCACCCTAGCAATTTTCTATGGCCTCCTTTGTACCGTTTTGTATCATCACGTTACAACCAGTCATCTGGCCTTCGGCCGCTATCACGTCCTTCATTCGCACTACCATCGAATCCACCAGCCGATTAATTTTTGACTGTTCTATTCGCTTCCAACCAGCCAGAATAAGCTCCTTTAATCCAGGGCCTGAAAGGCTTTGGTTTACGCGAATAAACTGCTTGACTGCGCGCCAGCAATTCTCAATAGGCGAGAGGTCTGGCGAGCCAGGGGTGTTAAAATAGTGCTTCTGGAACTGTTGCAAAATTGGTAGGCGTTGTTAGTGCCAAGCCACTGGGCACGGCCCTCTTCTTTTGCAGTGTCTTTTATTTTGGCAACCGCTTGCTTGGGTACCCATTTATTGTCTCAGCTATTGCCTACCAAGGCTATCACGTGATATATCACACCTATCGTTAGCCCATGTCACAATGGGCTGGCAGCGACCCCGCTTTTGGTGTCCCTCAACCCGAACACAGTCGAGATGCTACGAAAAGCTGCCCAATGGGTCTTGCGACCCATAATCGCCCCAGTAGACATTACAGGCAGGCCTAGCAAGACGCTGTGTGGCCGCTGTCAACTCATTACGGCAGACGCTCTAGCCTCCGACCACGGCTTCGACCATGTCCCCAGGCTTGACGACCTCGCAGATACGTGGCTTAATTGCAGTCTGTGCTATATCCTCCGCGTCGCCCGCCTGCGCGGAGAAACGAATCTGAGGCTGAAGCTAGGACCGCCGCCCCCTAGGGGAAAGGCAGGCAATTTCGGCATCACAGCTATCTGCGGCAGCTCGACTGGGGAGGTTGCCCAAGTAGTCCCCCAGCTGTTCGTTGCGGTGCCAATTGGTGACCCGGGTGCCGCATATGGCATTCCTGTCGCCAACCGTCAACTCACCGACACCCGCTCGCAGGAAACATTCCAGTTCATCCGCGAATGCATTAACGATTGCGCACGTCTGCACAGATGCAATCTCTCTCGGGCCGATCTCTTCGGCCAACATGGACTTCGCGACCCCTATCATCCAGCTAGACTTATCGACGTCTGCGCCTTCCGCTTAGGAGACAACCCAAAGACTGACCATGTTCGACTCGCCACTATCGAAGGGCTTTGCCCACAGTACATGACGCTCAGCCACTGCTGGGGAAATGGGCTGCTGGATGAACAGATGACCTTGCTACGAAACTATGATTTCAGGAAAAAGGCCATCCTCGTCGACAGTCTCACCAAAACCTTCAAAGACGCCATAGAGATTACCCGGACGCTAGGAGTACGCTACCTTTGGATAGACTCTCTCTGCATCATACAGGATTGTGACGAGGATAAGGCGGCGGAGATTGCCAAAATGGGGGATATTTACACCAACTCCTTTCTGACCATCGCGGCAAGTCTAAAAGGAGACAGCTCCGGCGGATGCTTCAATAAAAAGAGCATCACGCACGACTGCATCCCTAGTCCTAGGAAGGAATTGCAGAGCATTGAAATCACGACCCGGGGGCAAACGGGGGCAAGATCCACGCTCATCCTCCTCCACCAACTAGAGTCGTCGGCCCCGCTGCCGCTCAAGAACTCGCCCCTAAGTGGCCGAGGTTGGGTCTATCAGGAACGCGTGCTCTCTCCAAGGACTATTCATTTCACACCCACACAAGCCGTCTGGGAATGCAGAGAAATGTACCGGACCGAGGACTTACTGTCAAACCCGACCGGCATCATCGAGTCGACCATGTCTGGGCTCATCGTATCAAGGACAACACAGAATATCGACCCGGTCCAACATTGGTATAAAAAAATAATTTGCACAGATTATAGCTATCGTGCATTCTCGAAACCCCAAGACCGCCTTGTCGCTCTGGCTGGATTGGCCGAGGTCTGGCAGTACGAGGTTAACGACGCATATCTCGCAGGGCATTGGGGGTCCAGCCTCGCCTTTGGTCTCGCGTGGTTGCGTGACCAGCGGCTCCATAACCGCGAGGCAGATTCAAAAGGGCACAACTGTCGCAATCCAACGTGGTAATTATGAATTTCCTAAGATTAGTGCTACTCCGTCTGGCTGCCCTCAAGAGCTCATTCAAGATTATCGGGGCCGACCCAACTCAATCTCGGAGAAAATCCCCCCTTCTCCATGAAGTTCAATTGCACACAAACATGTATGCTAATTTTGTTTACCAGGTCATGGGCATCGCATGATGGATTCGTTGCGTGGTGGCCAGATTACACCGAACGTTATCTTTCCGACCGTTACTTCGCCTTAAAGAAGTCCAAGCTAGAATATGCCGGTCCCAATCCGAATGCATTCAGTCCCATAATTCGAGGTTTCATCACAATTTCTGGACGTCTTACGCCGGTTGTGCCAGACATGGCTCCCTGCAAGGTCAAGGTCACAGCAAAGATTGATGGCAGGTACCCAGTGGATTTCTTCATTGATTATCTGTACCCAGAGAACGCTGTTCTCTTGTCTTCTGAGAGGTTTCTGGCCCTAGCACTTGCTGATTGTGGTACGACGACGCACTGGGTCCGGACATATTTGCTTGTCCTCGTATCGAAGTCTTCAGTTATAAATGGATACACCAGAGCTGGTTTCGCTTACGTTGACTTTCCAACAACAGGAAACCGCAGGGAGTTTTGGGGACACATCCCACCCCGGGAAATCGATCTTTATTGAGAGCATCTAGAGAGTCTTTCATTGGTTTCAGAGAGTACTAATTTCAATACGCACTTGTTCTTACTCGGGCGTACTCTAGCGGTGTATTAGATAAGACTCCTGGCTGTGATGTCGTATTCAACATCGATGGCAGAGAAGAATTGGGAGGGCTTAAAGAAAGCTGAGGTTAAGGTAGCGAGGAGAGTATAACTAGCGTATTAGTCAGTACCGGTATTGTAGTGGTCTGGGTGGGAAGTCTGAGGTAGGCTTAAAAGATTCGGGGGTAGGCAAAACTTTAACGAGTGTTTACGATAAGCTTTGGTTTTTCACTTATGTTTATGAGGCTACAGTATTATTTGCATGTTAGCTGGGTGTGGAGAAGACGGAGTTGCTGACCGAGTTGAACCTTATGCAATATTGTGGTCGGTAGGTGGTGACTAGAGAACAGTTGGATTTTTTTACCCCAATGTACTAGTGTGTGTTTGCTTGTCGGAAGCCGGCTCAAGAAGAGGGCAATTGGGGGAGCATCCTCTCGCTAAACGATTTCGGACAGCCCTAATCATCAGATCACAAGGGTTCAGAAGCGCTGCACACTAGATTCAGTGAATTTGAAGGGGTTGGACTGCGTGATTCTGTTGCTTGTGTTGTCGGCTTTCTGACCCAGCCGGAAAACATTCATTATAGTTGTGAATGGTGGCAAGCCGAGTGGCAAGCCATTGCGCGTTTGTGGCAATGGTCCCAAATCTATGGTTCTGGCCATTGCCAGACCCCTTAATTCTGACAGTTGTCTGTCCGAGAAAAATGGACAATCCAACCTGGGAGCAATAGGATTAGAGATTATGTTCAAGTTGTAGTTTTTTTCCCGGTCGTTTAAGTGAAGGAAAGCATGGCTAAGGAGTGGTGGTGCGAGGACCCAGTTTTGGGTCCTCACAGCTCTACGGCCACTTTAGACTGTGGCAACTATAGCCGAGGTAGCCCAGAACAGTAACCCCCTCGCTCAGTTTGGCTCAGCCTAAGGCGGCAGCTGCTCAGTTCCGAAGAAGGAAATGGAAATTCGTAGCGTCGATTTTAGGGTGTTGAAAACGTTGTTTCACCACCCTAAAATCGACAACCACCCATTGCTCATAGTCACATGACTCTTCGTCACGTTTGATCAGTCCAGATCAGCCCCGGCTCGGCTTCGGCTAATATCTGCTTCTTAAACAACACAGCCTTCTGAAAAGGTGCAGTTTTAGCTGAAGGGCCCAAAAATGGTCCCGTGCAAGCAAAGGGCCTAGAATTGGGACATTCGCACCCGCAATAGCCACCACCTAGAACTTCACTGACAATTCGTCCAGCCTTCCACTTGGGAATGCTTATATCTATTACTAGTCGTTGATACTGAGGATATCCAGGAGATACCTTTGCTAGTAGGCGTCGTGTCAGAAAGTAGGGGTCCCGGCCAAAGGCCGGAATGCGCAGGAAGAAAGTGTGGCCAACTGAGCTGAATGGATTTCAAGGGAGCTAAACTGACGGGGGTGGTGATGGGGCATGCGCCGGGGCATATGATTATGTTGGATGTGAAGGATCATGAGGTCTTTGGAACGGGGGTGCGTTGGATGATGGAATGACAGATAGAGTTGGCTTTGGTTAGGCCTTGAGAGAGAACGTATTAGTCCTCCTCGCAGGGGCTTGGATAGCTGGATTCCTCATCTCCAACCTGAGGTGATAAGAGGGAGTAGAGTACTTCTGCCTCCACGGAGAGTGAAACAGCTTGACCCGGAGAGTCCAGCGCTCTCGTCCTTGCCCAGGACCCAGTGGGTAGCTGTGTGTCATTATAATCCACAGCCAGGCCAACAATACGGTAACAGTTCGATGAAACAGGGCCCTCCTCCCTCTGAATCCACATTTGGCCTGTTTCCGTCCATCTGAGCACGAGCATGATGCCTGTTTCCGGAAGGCGGCAGATGATGTCCATTGCCATCAAATTTCCCCTCGCAACACCCAGGGAACAGCCGTGGGTCTCCCAATCCAGCGGCATCAACTGGTACAGCCTACTCTCGCCCTTGGGGCAGTGCCGAAGGCCACCGGAGATATGCTCGCGAGCTTTTTGGAGACCCCAGGCGAGTTGAGCATCGTCCTTCATCCGATAGGCGGCTTGATAGGGCACTCCAGCCAGGGAAAGAACGCCCAAACAGGGCGATTCTAGGTGTTTTCTTTCCAGCAAGGTGAGAAGAAGCCGTTCGTTCGCTTCCACGTCGACGCCTTGTCTTCCGTTCTTCCTCATGCAAGCTGTCCAATTGTCTGCCTCAGAAAGACTAGCGATGCACTGCGTTGGCGTCGGTCCAATATGCGCGATCACCCCTACAAGCCTCAGGGGAAGCCAGAGTTGCACGTTGGATGTCAGACTAGGACGCGGCGCCAACTCGCTTGGGCCTCCAAGAGCGTTCATCATGAGCAGAGCAAGCCCAGGAAGGTCAGATTGAGTTTGGTCGGTGGTTTCAAGAAATTTCAATGTGTCTGACCACACCTCGAAGAGGGACTTTTCGTAATCGACAGGAAACCCATAACAGTCATCGGCAAGACCAGCCAGGCCGTAGATCTTGTCGCGCGGGTTTTGGCACAAGGCGTTATGATGGGTTTCGAGTAATGACCGGAGACTGTGCGAGCCACGGTATTTTCCTCGGAGCTGCTGGTCCAGGCGAAGGGGCCCGGTTTCTTCCAGGGAAAACTCGGGAAGATGGCTGTCCCAGATAATATCTCTGAGTTGCGCTTTTGACGAACGGACGGTCTGGATGAAGCTTTCCCACTCAAGTTCGCAATCCTGAGGCTGGAATGGGACGTTGGCACCAGGCGTGTCTGAACCGAACCGACGGATCTGGTAGCATACTCGAATCTGGGTCGCCTTACCGATCTCTTGTACCACCCACAGTCGTTCCCAGTACTCGTCCTCGGAGAGTAACTTGATGACCAATAGCTCCATCGCCTCGTCCTCGTTGATGTCGCTCAGCAGTAGGTTCCTGTATCTGGAAAAACGGTCAGTCTTGGTGCTGCTGAAGCGGTTGAGCACCCCGTCGTATTCTTACAGCTAGGCCAGCACATCAGCGGATAGCAGGCAAGTTGGGGCATTGCCTCTTACCAGAGCTGGGGATATCCTCTTGGTTCCCAGCCAAATCATGACGGTAGTAGCTCGGAAATAGATGTGAGGCATGATGCGGATCTGTCTGTTTTTCTCGTGCACATCATCTTGGTTGATGCAGATGGCATCGATCCAGAAAAGGCAGTCGGGTTTGCAGCGGCGCAAAAAATGGATGGCGTTGTATAGGTTCCTGGCGACGTAAAACTTCTTTCCGTCGACCAAGATCAACTTCCTTTCGGATTCGTCACCCCACATGTAGGAAAGAGCTTGGTAGCGAGGCCGGTCGCTGAAGTTGACGTGAGTGAGCCGACATCGTAGTGGGGCCGTGACGTTCTGTGAAGCTTCGACGGAGAGCAGTCGAATGCAGTCCTTCGACGGATCAAGCGGCGAGTAGACAAATGGTGCGCGGCCATCAGCGTTGACAACGAATTGCCTCATCCTTGCCGGTGCGGAAACCACAAAGTCTGGGATTCAGTGCTGCGAAGCCGTCTAAACTAAGTGCGTGCGGGGTTTGGGCTTCCCCAGGCAGCAACATTGGCACAACAACCGTCAATGCCCAGTCCTCTGGTCGAGGAACCGACCAATCGCCTGCGAGCAAGCAACTTGGAGCGAGCGGTCCTTTTTCCTGGCCAATCCTGCCGGTGTGATATACACGACGGGATCTGTTGGATTTAGACGCTTGCACGGTTGGCAGGGTTGATTGGCTTGTATTGTTGTGTGTTTTCAGTCTCTGGCTCTCCAGACTACTCTGGAAATCTCTGGTTTGAGGCGCGTGTTCACCCCCTGGCGTCGAGCCGCGCCACAGATAAGGGTACGCCTTAGGGTGGGTAATCTGACAGGATATTTGTTAGAAGCCACTCCACAGTGGCGCCTGTTCAAAACCTTTCACCAACTACACAAATCGACCTCGAGAAGACGCAGATCAATGGTAAGGTAGTTTAAGCTTTTGGAGCTTTCAGTCGCCGATCGCACCCGAGAAATTGCCCAATAGTTTATCACTGCAGTCTTGGTCTCGGGCAAACCTGACCGGCTTGATTGGATGCCCTATCGGCTGCTCCCGCTTGCTGGCAAGTGAAGGACACTGCGGACAGCTAGAGGTCAGGACACTACACGAATATTTTGGGCGTCTGCATAGAATGGTAAAACTATCGGTCTCCGAGCTGAAATCGGGGCGGGTATTTAGGGAGTCGCAGATTCTTAATACATCGGGAATTAAGGGTGTCATGATATAAAGCTCTGATAGGAAGTTGCGGTTCTGCTATCATTGCTAGTTTACAAGATAGACCGTGATTGTCGCCGCCCCTTTGCTTAAATGGTTGTTGATAAGTTGTAATGGAGTTTTACAATGATAAAGCATTCATGTGAGAATCGGTGATTTCCGCCGGCAGAAACTACGCAATGACAGAACCAAATCTGGGCTTGGGGTCGAGAACTAGGCTTCTGCCGGCAGAAAAGGCAGTAAAGAATCTGTCGGGGGCGTGGCAACCATTCCACCTATGTGTGTGCGAGAAAAGAATTGTCCAGTATTGTTGTCTGTCTGCCCTTTCTTTGGACATAGATCCCAGGGATAGCCAATGGAAATGAACGCAGGCCTCGCGTCCTTACACTTGGATCTTGTGTTAGAATCGCCCCACTACGGTTGTGATTACTGCTAGAGCAATCAAGAAAGGAATTGTAACGACGCTAGCAACCCGAACCATGGCAAAACGGTTGATACAAGAAAGGCGCGTATAGATAAGAAAGCATCGAAAAAAGTGGTAAAAAAGATAGTAGATTATGCAGATCGTAAGCAGTTTAACTAAAGATACTTATTATGACTTAAAAGGGGGCTGCCTCTAACTTAAGGCATCTACCTAGTAGGGAATCCCCGGGATAGCTAATCACAAAGTATCAGATTCAGGGGCTCATGGGCCCCTAAACCTAGTGTTGACTGGATGCCTGGCACTTCCTGAACGCCAGTGAGTCTGAGCCACAAGTATTGACAAAGGTCGAATCCTACAGAAAGGTCTATAAAAGAAGAGAATGACTATTTGCACTATGACCCCGCACCACGCCATACATAACCCTAACCCCCGCCCACGTTCAAATGCCCAGTCGCATTTACGACTGCGATTCAATTGAACACTCGCAATTGATCGATCGAACAGGGCCCAAATCACTCGATTCTACAATAAAATTACAATTAACTACTCGCTGACTAAATGCGTCACCTGACCGGCTGGAACGCGTGGTTCGGCCACTACCTAGTGTGTTCTTCGTGATGCCTGCAGTTGACGATTCCTACTGGATCCAGAGGCCTTTCTCGCTCTGCCTCTCGTTCCACCTGTGGCCTTACCACTATTCACAGGCGTGGTAACGGCTTAGCCACCCCCTACGGCCGTGGTTTGGCTACCCTCTAGAGTACCCCCCTCCCACTGGGAGGCCTTACGCTGTATAGAAGGCCGTATGCCTCCACAAGCATCACCACAAGCACCACCACGAGCACGTCCCTTACAGTTACTTCCTCGGCCTCTGGTTGGCTGGCTGGCGGGTTCGGGGTCCTCGAAGATAGCATCGTCATCGACATCGACCTCGGGGTCGGCTTGCATCGCGCTATCGCGCGGCGGGCTGTTTTCGGCCATCTAAATGCTCAATTAGCCCAGGAAATCGTGCGCCGAATGATTACTTACCCTTAGGCGCAATGAGAACGGAAGAGCTTGGCAGTTCTCTTTAACCCTATTTTCCGGCGTCCAGTGAGCCTTGGGGTGGCATTTTCAAGAGGGCTGAAAATGGCGAGAAACGGCACTGGGAGGTTGGCTTCTTAGGGTTACGTCCACAAAGAACAGCTTATTCATCTCGTCAAGCAATGTGGCTGAAGGGCTTCGAAGCTTATCTCCGAAAGGGTCTGAGCACCAACGTTGAATACCTTCCCGGAGAAGGAAATAAACGGAGTCAGAAGTAGGTAGACAAAATTGACAACACAAGATCTATATTTTGTCGCAGTAGGAGAAGGTTTCGCCGAAACCACGCGACTTTTGTAATCCCATAGGAACCCAAGTAGAGATAATAACACAAGAGCAACGCCTCCTCACAAAGCCATCCGTGCCCCCTAAATAGCCACCATATTTTACCCCGATCAGAGCACACACCACCAAACTCAAGCCCCCTCCCCCCTAATCAAATCCACCGCCTTCTCCGCAACCGCATACAGCGTCGCCTGCGTATGCGCCATCGGCACCAACGGCAAAACACTCCCATCCACAACCCTCAGCCCCTGCACACCATACACCCTCAACTCCGGATCCACCACACCCCCCAGCCGTTCCGGCATCATCGCCGCCGTGCCCACGGGGTGCGCATTCGTCGGCCGTATCAGCTCCGCCCTCATCCTCTCCACAATCTCCTCATCACTCTGCACCCCCAACCCAGGGTTAACCTCCACCGGCTCCAGCGGCGCGAGCGACGGACTGGCCATGAATCGCCGCGTGAATTTGAAGCCGAGCAGGGCAATCTCCATGTCCACCGGGTGCGAGAAGCTGCCGAAGTCGAAGGCTAAGAGTCCGTCAATGGGGTGCGGATTTGTGCCGCTGATGTGCACGGTGCCGCGGGACAGGGGTTTATCGAGGACGGTGGCTGGCCCGGAGGCACCGGTCCAGGTGTACTCGAAGACTCCGGCGGAGGCGTTGGCGATCATGCCCTGGAGGAGGGCGAGTTGGGCGTTGTAGCCGGCGAGGAGCTCTGGATGGGAGGAGTAGATGGGGGGCAGGATGGAGAGGGGGTTGGGGAGGGAGGTGATGGAGGCGGCGAGGGAGGCGGGGGAGGAGGTGAGGTTTGCGAGGGAGAGGATTGCGCGGGCGTTGCCGTTCGCGAGGGTGAGGGGGCCGGTGCGGTTGGCGAGGAATTCGAAGAGGGAGGCATTATAGAAGGTTGGGTTGTCGGTGAGCTGGGCGCGGTTGAGGGGGTTGGGCTTGTTGACTAGAGAGGGCGGTTAGGGAGGGTCGCTTGGAGTGGGGAGGGGACTTGCATTTGTACTCGATCTTGATGACGGAGTGATCGTGGAAGTTGGCGCCTACTCCGGGCAGGTTTTTTACGACGGTGATGTTGAAGCGTTGGAGAAGACTCGGTGGTCCTATGCCGCTCAGCTGGAGGATCTGCGGCGTGTGGATGGCGCCTGCAGCGAGGATGACTTCCTTGTTCGCCGAGATGGACGTCTGGTTTATCGAGGACTGTGCTGAGTACACGTCTACGCCGACGACTTTCGTACCGCGGGTGATGACCTTGCCAACGTAGTTCCCGACCAGGATGTCCAGGTTGGGTCTCCTCGCGGCCGGGTCGTAGTAGATCTTTCTCGCGGATGCCCTGGTCATGTTCACTGGGTCAATGCTTGAGCCCCTCCAACTCACTCCGAGGATCTCGCCGTTCGTTGCGCCGTCTTCGCGAATGGCGTAACCGAGATCTTTGGTCCAGGCATCGTGTGTCAAATCTGGAGAATTAGGTGAATCTAAGAATCGCGGGCAGGGGTTGGGGTCGTGTAAATGCTTACCGAGATCTGGCCATTGGAACTTTGAAAAGGTTGACGGAAAAGGCCCGTCGCCAAATCCATTGGTGCTGTATTTGTATTTGTACTTCTCCTTCAGCTCCGGGCTTGGCTGGTTGAAACGGCTGGACTGAGGAGAAGCATGTTAGCGCCACAGAAGGGGAGGGATATCGACGATTGACGTGCCTTTTTGAAGTACTTATAGATCTCATCCCATCCCCAGCCAGGATTCCCGAGCTGCTCCCAGGCGTCGTAGTCCTGTTTCTGCCCTCGGGTTACAACCATGCCATTCACGATTGTCCCACCCCCGACCGCCTTTCCTAGGGAGATGGTCGTGGTTCTGTTGTTGAGGGCCCTGATTGGAGTTGAGAGTTGCTGAAACATGAGGTCCTGCCGAGCGATGCTGGCCAGGTAAGGTATTGCCGTGTCCCAGGTGTCATCAAAGTCGCCAATCTCGACGATAAGAACGGTAGCTAGAGTGGTGTCAGTCCGTTTCCGTGATTTCCAGATGTGAACATACTGTTTGGATTCTCACTGAGCCTCGTGCCAACAACCAAGCCAGTAAGACCTCCACCAGCTACGACATAGTCGTAGGAAGGCTTGAGGGATGAGTGGTCTCGGTGGATTCCACCTGCAGCAGTGAGGGGCGAGAGCAGAGCAGCGAGCAGGATCTTTGCCATGCTGCGTCTCGGCGAGAATGATGCTAGGAAGTTCGACATTGTACACAGCGTAAAAATAAGTACCGTGCCTAGCAGACCATGAGCAGAAGGACCGAACGGGAGAGCTGATATATCTCGAGACTGTCACAGCTACCCCACAATTCGCGAATATGTAGCCAAACGGCAAATGTTATTTCTGCCTTTGCCACCCCTGAAAGAGTTCCGAGATCCGTGCTGATCACCCGCCCCAGCAGTTCGCCGGGATGTCCACCTGTATCGACGGCCTGCAGACGCACGCGCTCGCCAATAGCAGCGGGAAGCGATGTTGCACCGTCCCGGAGCATCCTTTACCGGCTGTATCCGCCTTGGCTTGAGCCGTGGCACTTGTCCCTCACAGAGGGGGTGCTGCTGAAATTGCACTTGTACTTGGGCCATATCCGAGCCTTTGGCAGGCCGGCAGCTGCACGGGTCTAATTTGTCGCGTTCTTTTGTAAAGCGCTGCTCACTGTGTCCAGTTCGGAGCACGATCTTTACCCGTAATCCCATGCTAATGATGGCTGACCACAGGCCATGGGAACCGTCGCACCACGCAGTTTTGTTGCGTGAATTGAGCTGAGGGGCATCGGCAATTGCGTCAATGCCTTCCCGATAGATACTCGGAGTGAGCTGTTCAACTGTGCTGTGGCTCGTCGTCTCGTAGGTACGAATGCACGGATTCCTGCTCCTCCCTGTTTCCGGCGCGTGCCCGGCATGACATCGCAATGGGATCATCGACAACCGGCGAAAATGGGGAAGGTAGCAATGATATGCGCCTCTCCGCAGCATTCACTATATGCCGAGCGCCGGTTCTGCCTGCAGAGGGATTGGATAAAATGATGGGATATGCTGCCTTGGCTCGAAGTCCGAGATGCGGAATCCGACTCGCGCCGAGATGAACTGTCATGTCTGGGTGAGATGGGATGGAATGGCGGGGTTCTTCGTTCGACTAGAGGCACTCAGGTATCTGTCTTCCCTACGGCGGTTCGCAGAGATCATTTTATTGAAGCTCCTAGGGTATAAATGTACCTCTAATGCGCTCGATGGGGAGAGTTCGTCGTCGTTCCATCTCGAAGTCATGGTCAACAAATGTTGCAAGGTTCATTTAGCGATGGTCCTCGGTTGTGCCCCTCTCACGCCCCTGCAGTCACGCCAGGAGCTTCCCCGCAATCAGACCCACTCGGCAGCCGCGCTAGGCCACGATAGGAAAGGTGTGACGCGCCGCGATAAGGCGCAAGAATTTGAGTAGTCGGAACAAAACCTTTTGACTCCAACGCACATCATTCCCTTCCCCGCAATGCGATCCATCCGCCACTTCGCAACATGGCTTCCGACGAGGCATCTTCGATCGCCCCAGCAAACGCTGCCTCGGCAAGCGTGGCGGAAAACAGCAGCAGGGGACGGGGCAGAGGACGGGGCGGAGGACGTGGCCGCGGTAGAGGCAGAGGCAACGATGGCCAAAACGCTGCAAAAAATGGTGCTTCGGGATCAAACGGGTTGGTTCCCTTCTTCTTGCCCATCAACTGCTTTTTTCCAAGGAGGCCGATGCCGACACTAACCAGAGCGCGATCGTATTAGACGGGAATGGGCGACCAAGCGCGTAGAGTTTTCAGAGCACCGCGACGCGAAGCGACGCCGCGTGATCGACGACACCTACCAAGGCACCAGCTACATGAGCATTCCCTTCACCCCCGACGAAATCGCCGCCGAGGAACGCCGACCCAAGCGCAAAGTCGCCGTCATCATTGGCTATGCCGGCACCGGCTATCACGGTCTCCAGATCAACCACCTAGAGAAGACCATTGAGGGTGATCTCTTCGCGGCCATCGTTGCCGCCGGCGCCATCTCGAAGGCCAATGCCAACGACCCAAAGAAGTCCAGCCTGATCCGTTGCGCACGAACCGACAAGGGCGTCCACGCTGCTAGCAACGTTCTGTCCCTCAAGATGATTGTCGAAGACGAGGACATTGTCGACAAGATCAACAGCCACTTGCCCGACCAAATCCGAGTATGGGGCATTCAACGCACGACTGCTGGCTTCAATGCCCACCAGGGCTGTGACTCCAGATGGTACGAGTACCTCATGCCGAGCTACGCGCTCCTGCCACCCCAACCGCACAGCTTCCTCGGCAAGAAGCTTGTCAGTTCGGCAACCGAGTGTGGCGTACTCGAAGAATACCAAGAGCGCCTCGGTGATATCAAGGGCTTCTGGGAGGAGGTGCAGAAGAATGACATCCAGCCCATCATGGAAAAGCTGGATCCCGCTCTTCGGGCAGAAGTTGAAAACGTTATGCGCGATATCGGGGACCAAAAGTTCAGCGATGACCCCGTGGAGGCAGCAGTCGAGGCCGTGCCAGCCCAAGCCGTCGAGCCGGAAGCCCCCGAGACAGAACAAGCGCAGGAGGATGCTGCCACAGCCGCGAAGAAAGACGACGAGGTGATGGCAGATGTCTTGCCCGCTGGCGCCGCCGTGGAGGCTGTGACTGACAAGCCCGCGAGAGTCCTGACGCCCCTCGAAGTCGCGGTTAAAGAGGTCAAAGCCGCCTACGTCGCGGCGAAGAGGAAGTATCGCACCACTCCGACCCGTCTCGAGGCGTTCCAAAAGGCTCTCGATATGTACGTGGGAACACACAACTTCCACAATTACACCATCTTGAAGTCGGCAAATGATCCCTCCGCATACCGCCACATCAAGAGCTTCAAGGCGGAAACCACCCCGATTCACATTGGCGACACCGAATGGATTTCCGTCAAGATTCATGGACAGAGTTTCATGATGCACCAGATCCGCAAGATGATTGCCATGGCGGTGATGGTTGTGCGCTGCGGTGCACCGCTTGACCTCATCAACCAGAGTTACGAGCACAGGCGGATCAGCATCCCCAAGGCGCCCAGTCTGGGCCTGATGCTGGAGCGGCCGATGTTCGACGAGATGAACAAGCAGTTTGTCAATTTCGGCAGGGAGCCTCTTGACTTGTCGAAGTACGAAGACAAGATGAAGGCGTTCAAGGACGAGCACATCTACAAACGCATGTTTGAGGTCGAGGAGAAGGAGAACTCGTAAGTCCAACACTGACCTCACAACACTGATCTCACCTACAGGCAGATAGCTGACAGGCCCGTCCAGGTTCCACATATTCTTCAACCAGGTGGACAACTTCCACACCGACTACTTCCTCTGGGTTACTGCTGGAGGAGTCGCGTCATCCAAGGAGCGTAGTGAGCGGACCGAGAGGGTGCCTAGGGCCCTGCAAGTGGAGCTTGGCGATGAAGCAGATGGCGTTGTGGAAACCGCCTGATAGGGCTGACCACACCTTTGTGCAAATCGCGAGGCAAGACCATGCTAACGCCGGCATTACCGACGCCTTTGATGCTCTGTATTTCTGGCGTTCTCATCCCTCGCCAAACAGTGACGTTGGGGGCAGCCGTAATATAAGCTATGCTAGACTTGCGAAGTGTTAATCTTAGCAGTCAACGAGAGTTTCCCCCAGTGGCGCTATGATATAAGAGCTCTCTTCGTTTCGTTTCCTGTTCTTGTGTGCGACGTGTTGGGATGCAAGGTTTTCCCGTTCAGTCACAACCTATTGTACAGTATCCCTCAAATCTCTAGCGATTGTAACAACCCTGCCAGGTGGGAGGTACCTGCCTTGAGTTTTCTCTCCAGGGCATAGACACTCCATTTTGCCCGCCATTTTAGGAATCAACTTGGTTCCAGGTCTCTTGATCCCCCCTTCCCCAATCCTACACCTACATCACCTCTCTTCCCTGCCCGAACTTTAGTTCGCGAGCGGCAGATCTCGTTGGGATCAATCAACATTACCAATGCCTCATCTCTTTTTCTTCCCTTAACAGTTCGCGAACGGCAGATCCCCTCATTGATCCAGCTACTGTTGTCACATGTCCACGGTCAAACTCCTCGGCGCGCTTCATGCTCCAGAGTCCGACTGGATTGTCTCATGCCCCCAGGCGAACACTTATACCCCACAGGCGAACACGTGGTTACCAATAGCACGGCACTGCATTCGGCTGCCATGCATGGCAACACCGACATCCTAGACTACATCCTACAGAACGTCGATCCTGGCATGATCACGGCGATAGATCCCAACAATGCGGGTGTGTTCCATTACACAGCATACTCATTACGCGGCAAGGACACCAGCCTGGTGTCTGGGTTGATCAGGACCCTGGCTACCGCCTGGGGCCGTGTCAATCCTGAAGGGTGGTTCACGAGAGATTGCCTCGGCAACACTCCCCCCTTGGCTGCGATAAAAGAACACAACTTTGCTGTTGCAAGGGAGTTGCTCAAGTACCCCGCCGTCAGCGCCGAGGAATTACCTGAGGCTCTGATCAAGGCGTTGCATGTCCAGGACCCGGACCACCGAGAGGAGTCTTTGGAAAAGCAGGAATACATCGAGTTTTTCCAGGCCCTTGTCGACGCGATCGTGGAACAGTATGGGACATTGGATGCGCCTGAATATCCCGGCGGTATACCCCCACTCCACGTCGCTTGTACAAGAGCGCGTGTTGACGCCACTTCGATGCTACTCAAGGCAGGTGCAGATGTGGCGAAGGTAGCCGGAGCACGTGAATATGAGTGCATTCCCTTGTGCACTTTCCTGAGAAACATAGTGCCTCCTCAGATCGGATGGACCGAAGGCTTATCGTCCGAGGATGAGTCACAAATAACGTTTGAGTGTCAGGAGTAGCTTTCGAAACGTCTCAAAATTGGTGCACCCGTCCTGGACAAAACCATTGACAGCTTCGGACACGTCCCAGAAATGGCAGTTGAGCAGACCTTGAAGATTTTCCGGTCGAAGCGCTCAGATGTCCCGATCGGGTTCCTCCTCAGTTATGCCCCGGCCGAGGTCTTTCTCAACGACATCGCATTCACCTCTGAGAAACCCCGGGATGGTCCAGAAAAGGTGGCTGAACATTTCGGCAATCGCCTTCGACGAGAGGGGCGGGTGGAGGAGCTTGACAGGATCGCCGAACAGTGGCTCGAATACGCCATTCTGAACGACAAGGTCCACATTCATCATCAACTTCTTCGCTCTGCTAGGCGACATGTGACCCACGCACCAAGGAGAATTTCCCTGTGCCTTTGAAGTCATACCCCTGTTTGAAGACTAGAAGCGAAAATCATCATATAGAAGCGGCACCACAGTATCACTGAGTGTAGATATAGCTATAAGCCAAGAAATGCTTTTTAGCTTTCGAGTTCACTTTCATTGCGCGTGCGGATTTAAAGACTGGCTAGTGATAGCCATTACAATCCTATTAAATCCATCAAAACCCAAGAGTGCAGTGTTTCCAACAACTGGGCCTTAGCCCGGTGACATGACACCATCATTGCGGTCGCGAATGAGAACCAACCTTGACGGTACATGCCATGAACGTAAGCCGTCATCGAACTGCACGCGGCCGTGGATGGAGGCGGTACCCGGCGTTTTTAAATTCCGGACGGCGATTTGCTTTATGCCAGACATAGCCGTCGCGTTGCCGCCGAAGGCGATAGCGATGCATAGTGTCTTGTACAAACTAGTATCTCATTTGGCTAGGCGCAGCCATGAACAGATCATCTCTCTCAGGGATGTAAGATCTATCAAGCATGACCCAGAGATCATGTTGTAGTCGCTGCTCGTTGGGGGTGAGTCTGAACTCTCGTTGGAGTTGCCCATAATTTACACGCCAGGCAATGATAGCACTTTGAACTAACAATTCTGAGATTCCAGAAGCCGCTGGCAAGGCGTGGTCTTTTTTATTTATTTTATGTGGATACCGTATCAATACGGGGAAGCTAATGACTTACTGACCTACATAGTGTAGGTTCCCTTGACTAACAGATGAACTGAATAGAAAGCACTATATCTGAGGAGAAACGCAAGCGAGATACCAGCTTATTTTTGTCTTTTCTGTCTTTTCCTTCAAACTTGACCTCCTCGAAGCCTCGTCGCATACCAGTCTCATGACTTCCAACCAAGGCAACTTGCCATCTAATCCAAGGCAGCAACCGGGGTGGCAGCTTGGGTGGCAGACATTGTAGCGGAAACGCCGAGTTGTGGATGGCAAGTCTGGGGGGTCTGTTTGTCCTGGGAGGGAAGACCGTCGCGGACCTGGTCACCGTCGATGAACTGCGCGTGGGCGCGGCACCAGTAGCCCGTGCCACAGGGGCAGGTTTTGCTCTTCCAGAGCTCATACTCGGCTAGCCAGCGTGTGTGCTGGGCTGTTCCAGAGGCGGGCTCGGGCCAAGGCGTGGGGACCTTGGGGTCCAGGGGAAGAGCAGCGCAGTTGCCCCCATGGCACTAGCGTGTACATGTAACTGTCAGTCGAGGAAGCAATTTTATCATTAAAATGAATACGTAATACCATTTTGAATGAAGCGCGAGGGTTGTGGGTTGACTTCTTTGCTTGGAGAGGTGTTGTAGGTCGCTACTTGATGTTGTGAGATAGATGAAGGGTGTAAGAGATGGATGAGAGATCGCAAGCTTTGCTGTTGTTCGGTGTGTCGCTTTATACTGTGAAAGAAGGCCTTTAAACCAGACCAGGGCAGCCCTGTGGCATAGCACCTGTCTCCGCCGCCCGCCCTGATGTCTGGCGAACAGAAGAGGTACGCGTCAGCTTCCCCCTCCCCCCCTTTCCTTCCCTCCCTCCCCTCCCATCCCATCCCCTGTACCATTCGGTTTTCCATGACAAGGCTTCCTAATTATAGCTATGGCTCGCACCGATTATGTATCCCGGATATTATGGCCCATGTCTCGAAGCCATATCTGTACCTAAGCCGTGGTAGGGACCGTGTAGCCTTCTCAAATGCCCCCGACGTCTAGGCTCAAGAGTTGTCTATAGGAAGGGACCATCCGACTTCCCTGTTTAAAATAGATAGTTTCTATTGTTCGTTCGCATCCGCTTGTGGAAAAAGCCGAGGACTTGGTGTGCTCCCTGACCAAGCATGTTTTATAATTAGCGGAAGCCCGAGCATTGGCCAATCTGGTAGTGGTAGGCATGGGCATTTCATGGTTGATATGTCGTTGGTTGCGCACCGATATTTCATTGGCTGCACGTTAAAAATATCAGCCCAAAGCATTCTCTGAACGGATATCCTGTTGGGGAAAGTCAACTAGTAATCCTTGCTAACCCATTCGCCCACACGCGTTGACCGTGCCGCAAGGTGCCGGCCAAGCTGTGGAGGTGGCAATATCCACGTCTTTGGTTGTGTTCATGGTGTTGGGGTTCCCCGTTGTAGGCCAGCGAGATCATGTAGTCAATGAACACGTCTACTCATCAGAGATATAACTCTCAGAAGCGTGGCACACTGGATTCGGCGGGATTGATGGTGGTTGCAACTGCTTGATTGCATTGCTTGTGTGGCTCTGGCTTCTAGCCAGAACCTCCTTCTTCTCTAGACCTAACTGTAGGATTCGGCTTCGTTACCACAGTGGCTCAGGCTCACCGGCGTTCTGGCTGTGCCAGGTTTCAAGTCAGCTCCGCTGACTAGAGGCCCAGGGCCCCCGAACTCCTTATTTCCAACAATAACAAAGCTGGTGTTCTGGCACTACGTGGCCAAAACCCCCCTTCTTTCTGACATTTTGTCTTCGTGCTGTGATAATTTGCCCTTAGGATTTTGCGTCTTGTGAGCTATGTAAGGTAGCCTAGGACAGGCGTGACAGGTGGCAAAAGTGGCAAGCACGAAATTATTAGAGGCGAAAAGAGCCTTTCCACCTTATGTATTTCCAGTAATTAACATTGCGGCGGTTAAGTGGCCAGGACGCGGCCTTTTCCTGAAAATAACACCCCAGCACAGGGGTAGGGTTGGATGTGGGGTAGGTTGAATTTCTTCCATGACACACCTCTGAGGCGGCCAAAACCGGTGGAAAATTTGCAAAGAAACAATATTACGGCAGCATCCTCGGCCTGTCAGCAAATGGCCTTCTCATTGGGCAACGTGCTCCAAACAGAGGTCCACCTGTGGTGCAACCACACCTTCTGCGAACTTTTCGCGCTTCCCGCGGTATAAAAGCCCATGGATTGAGTATCGGGAGATAAGAATCACTTATTTGTCACTTCTCTCCCCCGGCCCAAACACTGAGAAGGGTTCGAGTCATCCGAGTCCTCTATCTTTCTCTCCATTGCTGTTCTCAGCTCTTAGATGCCTTATTACCGAAGTAATTCCAGCATTTTATCTTTGCTCTTCGCCTCACCTTCCCACAAAGAGGCTCTTATTATCCAGACGAAGTTACCCGGTAACTATGGTTTCTCCTATCCGAGTGGCCGCGGTTCAGGCCGAGCCCGCCTACCTCGATCTCGCTGCCTCAGTCAAGAAAGCATGCGACCTCATCGGTGAGGCTTCCAAAGGCGGTGCGAAGCTTGTCGCCTTCTCGGAATGCTGGCTACCCGGCTATCCCGCCTGGATCTGGTGAGTTCCGCTCCATCCCAACTCTCACTTTCCCACTCAACATCCCGCAACACAGGGCGCGCCCCGTCGACGTCGAGATGCAAACCCGCTACATCTACAACTCCCTGCGCATCCCCTCCCCCGAAATGGACCTCCTCAAAGCCGCCGCCAAAGCCCACTCCATCGCCGTAGTCCTCGGTTTCTCAGAACAATCCCCCACCCACAGCGTGTACATCTCCCAGGCCATCCTCTCCCCGCAGGGCGAAGTCCTCACCACCCGCCGCAAGCTCAAGCCCACGCACATGGAGCGCACTATCTTCGGCGATGGCTCCGGCGGCGATCTCACCAACGTTGTCGAAATCAACTTCGGCCCTGAGCACGGCACGATCAAAGTCGGCTGTCTCGCCTGCTGGGAGCACACCCAGCCGCTGCTGAAGTATCACACCATCTCCCAAGGCGAGACCATCCACGTGGCGATGTGGCCGCCCATCGCGCCCTCGGCGGGGGTGGATGACCCCGGGCTGTGGAGCATGTCTGCCGAGGGATGCCAGAGCCTGTCACAGACCTACGCCATAGAAAGTGCTGCGTTTGTGTTGCACACTACGGGGGTGTGCAACCAAGAGAGCATAAACACACTGAAGACCCAGGAGGGGATTGTCTGTCGCCTGCCGGGCGGTGGGCATAGTTGTGTTATTGGCCCGGATGGGCGGCGGCTGACAGAGCCGGTTGGGGAGGGCACGGGCGTGGAGGAGGGGATTGTCTATGCGGATCTGGATTTGGGCAGGTCGGTAGCTACGAGGGGTTTTTTGGATGTGGTGGGGCATTATAGTCGGCCGGATTTGCTGTGGTTGGGGGTGGATAGGCGGCAGAAGGAGGTTGTTGTGGGGGGAGGGATGGCGGCGGCGGGGGATTTAGGGAAGGCGGCGCAGGATGGTGCTTGAGACGGCCCGGGGCTTTCGAATGGTCCCTCGGAAGGGGGAGTTACTGCGGTAAGGCACCAGATAAATTCTCGTACACTTGGCAAGGCCTTCTTTGCAATGCAGTCTACCCGGTTCGCGTCCAATCGGCCCTTCCCACGTCGTAATACGTGTCACTTACATTGTAATAGATCACTCGAGAAAGCAAAAACTTTACAAACGTCGAAATCGAGGACGCGGATGAGTTTTCCTGGTCCTACTGGGCACGAGAACAGTGGTGGTTCTGCTGGTGGGGGCCACATCGCTCATGTCTTCCACAACACGCCCTCCCAACAAGCAAGAATGAATTACGATGATGGGCTATTTCGGTCGCCGAAATATTGCAGCTCAGCTGGCGGGGTAGACCCATTTTTTCTCTTCGTGTGGCCAGTCAACATGATTTGAAGAAGTTGCAGATTTGCAGGATTCGTTGTTCATCGTTGATCAGCCGCGACTATATTTCATCACACCACAAAGTGCACTTTCAAGTCTCCAGAGCGGGGAAGTGGCCATTCCAGATCGAGCCTCAATGTGGTAGCGCGGTCTGTGTCACCACACCCGAGGACCCTGAAATTCTGGGATGTGACGACGGCGAGACTCCCGGCATCTCCCGAGTTTGAGTGGAAGACGACGACAACCCGCCGGAGCCGCAAAACGTCCGCGGCAGGCTCGGGTAACAATTTCCAACGGTTGTTCTTATCACTCTCTCGTCATAGATTAGCAGTCTTACAAACCTAGCGTGCGAGTTGGGCAGCAACATTTGACCTTGAGGCTCAGAGCCTGGACAGACGAGTGAAAGGCGCTTGCCCATCTTGGGGGCTAGTCGGGGCAGCGAGACTCGAGGGTGATACCTGCTCACGATATGAAACCACCAAAACTTCAACAATATCGCACTCTTTTCCCCCCCCAACATCCTCAAACCACCTTCACAGAGAACACGAGTATTCACAATGTCAGCCTCATCAATCGCAGACCATCTGAAATGCCCCCGGACTCAGCCGGCCCGGCTACCCAACCCCGACTTCCAGCCTCCCTACCCGAGCTTCAGCGTCCGCTTCCCCGAAAATGTCTCCCAGCTCGTCATGGCCATCATCGGAGCCCAGCACAAATCCGCCTCTGACGCTGCCTCCCTCACCTCCCGCTCAACCCTCTCCGCCTTCCTCACCTCCGCGACAAGCACAACCCCCCCGTCCTTCTTCGAGTGGGCGTCCATGAACGACAACAAAGGCTTCTACAACATCTCAGCTCTGGCTTACTGGCCTAGCAAGCTCGCTTACGAATCCTGGGCCGACGAGTCAGGCTTCAAGGCGTGGTGGCAGGCTCTTCGCCCAGACAGTCCCAACGGCTGGTTCCTCGAGGTCTTCTTCCCGACCACCGACCGTTTCGAAACCCTCTTCAACACCGACACCGCCCGCGAAGGCTCCGCTCACATGGGCCAGTGCATGAGCGAGGCGATCAAAGAGCACGGCTACTGGGGCAGCATGCGCGACCGCATCCCGCTTGCCCAAACCGACGGGCTGGATGGCATCAAGGCCTCCCCGGAGGAATACAAACCCCCCGCCGGTGATGCCACCCCCACCGTCCGAGTCACCATCCCCGGAAGAAACAACCTCGCCGTTATCCGCTCCGGACAGGACTGGCTTGACACCACCCCGGGAGAACGAAGTCTCTACCTCGAGACCATGCACCCGGTGCTGATCAAGGGGATGGACTTCCTACGCGACCACGGCGAGGAGGTAGGCTGCTACAGCTGTCGCTTCATGGAGATTGTCGACGCGAAGACGGCCAAGCCGGATGGGATCGATCGCACCTTTGGGCTGGCGTATTTTGATGAGCTGGCGTCGCTGGAGAGGTGGTGCAGGGAGCATCCGACGCATTTGGCCATCTTTGGGGGGTTCTTCCAGTATGCGAAGAAGCTAGGGAATAATGTCACGCTGAGGGTGTTTCATGAGGTTATGGTGGTGAGGCCGGAGCAGCAGTTTTTTGAGTATGTGGGGTGTCATGCTGGAACGGGGATGATGGTGACGCGTTGTTAGGTGTTGTGTCTATTCTACCTGCCTGCCCGCCCACGTGCAATGTACCAGATGCTACCCCCGAAAGGACGGAACCATCTTACCCACTCAAATCTAGAGAATGTCTATTTGCACTATGACTCGGGTCTTGTTAGAAGCACTGCACTCTGGATTCTGCGGAATTGAAGGGGTTGCAACTGCGTGATTTTTTATTTGTTTGTTCTTTTTCTCTGGCTCTGCCAGAGAGCCCTGAGAGGAGTCCCTAATATTCTCAAAGACCTCCTCATTAGGTGTAACGAAAAGGACTGACTCAACACCCCCTGCGGCATCAGCCCTCCCACCAAAAGCCCCACCGCACGCCCTTCTTTATCCCACACAACCTCTCCTCTCCCGAACCACCCTTCGTCGAGCGGCATGATGAGCGCTTAGTCTAGACGGCTGTTGGTTGCGGTGCGTCGGTTGAAGCCTGAGGCGTAGTAGACGGTTCCGAGTATGTCTTCGTTGTTCAGCTCATTCTGGGCTGTGGGCTTCACTTCAGCGGATATCGGCTCGATCCTGGGCTCCTGTTGTTTGACACCGCGGTTGTGCTCGGCGCGAGTTGGATGCTCAACCCTGGGAGCCGCGTGGCTGGGATTAGGTCCGGTGCCGCTCCGTTCCTGATACTAGCCCGGAGACCTCACTTGGTGACATGGAAGCTCGCCGGGGCGAATTCGCGGGTAAAATTGATGCTAGGGCAGACAGCCGATGAGTGAGGACGTGGGGGCCAAGGAAATATTCGAGAGCAGGAACGGACGTGGCCATCGTGGGTCTCGGATCGGAGCTGATGGTCCTGGGTAGGGCCAGGGTCTCGACCGGGCTTCAGACCTAACAGCGAAGCGCTCGATCCATGCCGCTTGTGGCGATTTGACTACTGGGCTTTTTGGCTTCCCTCGAAAGAAGCACTGATCTGAGTTGTTGGTAACTGGTTGGACTTGACTGGCACATGGTTTTCAAAATGAGTCGGCATTTTTTGACCACAGTGTTTTGCGCACCAAATTTCCAAGTTATTTTGGAAACTGCGTGACTGGCCCCTTTACGGCCTGCATGAAGGTCGGGGAAGCCAAAAGGGGTGCGTGGAAATTGATGTTGTTGTTTGCTGACCTGAATTTGGATACATGTGGCGGACTGTAAACAGGAAGGCTCGCTGGCTGAGCTGAGCTGAGCTGCGATGTGGGGCGAGCTCACCCAGGCTGCCGGGAAGGAACCCCTGGCTTTGTATTCTTTCACAGCCAAAGCTAGAGGCTAATAGTGCTTGGCGCTACTATTGCGGGACCATGTCTTGTCCCAGCCAGCCTCTGTCCTGCTTGTCCGAGTGCCGAGCGTAGAGCAGAAAATACGCCAAAAAGTCCATTGTATTCGTGGTTCCATTACCATCTGGCTGCATTCGTTTTCTCTCCATCTAGCCATTCTCTCAAGGTGATATTTCACCATTTCACTCGCTTTGTACGGAGTTAGTGGTCAGATTTTGCCAGAGCGGCATCGTTCTTGCTCTTTTTGCTGCCGCTCTCGACCTCTCGTTTCTAGATTTCCAAACGCAATTATGCCGGTGTCGTCTATTGCTGTCACGTCATCCGTGGCTGCCGTGCCATCGGTATCGTCTACAATACCTACAACTCTACTTGCAACCTCGATCCATGCCTTCAACGGATCGTCGGCCAAGTGGACAGCAACCCGTCCGCTCAGTTCATGTCTTGCACGGAACGGTTTGGGTCGCTGACATTCTCGACCGTTATACCATGCGCTGACATTGTGTATTCCACCCTGACTCGACGTCCTAGTACACCGACATAGTCGTTTCGTTCACCACTACGACCTCAACCGTCGAGGAGACGGTCACATCGTACGAGAGTGTCTTCGAGACCACCACCGCGTACACCACGACCTTTGAGTCGACCATCATCGAGACTACAACCGCCCCAGCATATGAGCTGGTCAGGAAGGACTCGCCGGGTTCGAAACGAAGGAGGAAGAAGCGTGGGTGTCGCTTGAGGTCGACTTCTTCCCTGCTAGCCGTGTCGGTGTCCTCAACTGTGTCAAGTCCGCCCTTCCCCAAAGCCACCAAATACCCCAACCTGGAATTCTATGCTTCGGCTTGCGCGTGCATCAACGCCGTCGACAGCGCCTCGACAATCACGTCCAAGGTTTACGAGACGACGAGCACAAGGTTCGAGTCCGTTGTCGAGTCCATTGTGACAGTGGTCGAGTCTACGGTGATTGTTGAGGCCGCCACTACGACAACCACAGCCACGCTCGACATGGCCATATCCAGCCTCGCGACGGTCACAACAACAGTCACCCCAGTCGCACCAGCCCAGACTGCGTATCTCACCCTGGTGGACGGAGCAAGAGCTGGCAAGCCGGCCGATGTCCTCTCCAGCTACGTCGTGTGGGCAACCTCCGGGCCAGGCTCCAAGATTGCTGTCTCAGTCAACTCGAAGTCACCCTGGCTTGCTGGTCAGCCAACTGTGATACGGTGTCTGCACATAAGCAACGCGTAGGTTGGAGTGTTGTTTTTCTAGATGGCGGGACAAGGAGCCTCAAACGGCGACATTCCCGTGACTTGCTCGGTGGCCGCCGAAACGGGAATCCTAAGCTGCTCGACGGCCATTGGTCACAAAAAGATCCTGATGTGCGGCCTTTACTTGTACTTGGCGATCACGAGCTTCGTTATGACTAGCTGTACCGAAATGTGCCTCAAATTGAGCCCGTGGCTGAGCTGAGAAACACGACCAAACATGACTGTAAACGCACCTTGGCATGTAGCCCGAGCGAATGGTCAATTGGCCGTATTCTTGTATATAGTTCATTACATCTAATAATACGATCTCATTCGACCACCCAGAACCCTGCTGCAAAGTGGTATTGGTCATCTTGCACATCAGTCAAGGAGCAAGTCAACACAGGGGTTAGGGCTTGTGCGAACACAAGGACAGGAGCCATTGAGGGCTGGCCAATCAACTCACAGTGAATTGCCCCACCTCCGCCACCCAGCCAAACGGAGCATTTCCTCCAAGGTCTGACAAACCCAAGTCCTGACATCACAGAGACGTTAAAAAACAGCGGTGGACAACTTTCGAGCTTCCAACTTCGGGTTTTCCGCGGCCCCGCTCATTCGTGAAACAATGGGAAAGAACCCCAAAGATGACCCTCCCACATCCCGAATGTGGCAACCGACCCCGCAGGCGAACGGTGGTGACGCCGGGCCCACATTCATTGACGTCATGACTATTTGCCCTCTGCGGCGTTCGCGTTCGTCGTCGCATATAAACATCCATTCTCGTCCCGATTGTCAGACGAGGTCCTCTGATTTCGTACCAATTACCTCTGACACAGACCAATTCACATGGCCGGGATCATGCAGAAGGCACAGCAAGCAATCATGGGCCACAAAGGCGACAAGACGACCGACCTCGCGCAGGACACAAAGGAGGTCTCATCGAAGGATCGCCTGACAACCGACTATGGCGTCAAGCAGACCAGTGCCGACGACTGGCTGAAGGTGGTCAACAAGGACAGGACCGGGCCAATGCTCCTAGAGGATCCCTTCGGTCGCGAGAGGGTATGAGTTGCCCCCGAGAATGTGCTTGCTGTCGTCTTTGCTTACAATTACCCTCAGATCCACCGCTTTGATCATGAGCGGATCCCCGAGAGAGTTGTCCACGCGCGCGGTAGCGGCGCATTTGGAAAGTTCAGAGTGTACGAGAGCGCCGAGGACGTGACGTTTGCGCCCGTCTTGACAGACACGTCGCGCGAGACGCCCGTGTTCGTCCGCTTCTCAACTGTCCTTGGCAGCCGCGGAAGCGCCGACACGGTCCGTGATGTGCGCGGGTTCGCCGTCAAGTTCTACACCCAGGAGGGCAATTGGGATTTGGTTGGAAACGACATTCCCGTCTTTTTCATCCAGGATGCCATCAAGTTCCCCGACGTCATCCACGCCGGCAAGCCCGAGCCGCACAATGAGGTCCCCCAGGCCCAGTCGGCACACAACAACTTCTGGGACTTCCAATTCAATCACACCGAGGCGACACACATGTTCATGTGGGCCATGAGCGACCGTGGCATTCCTCGCTCGTATCGCATGATGCAAGGATTTGGTGTCAACACCTTCACCCTTCTCAACGCCAAGGGCGAGCGCCACTTTGTCAAGTTTATTTGGACCCCCGAGTTGGGTGTCCACTCGCTGGTTTGGGATGAGGCGCTCAAGCTTGCCGGCGAGGATCCCGATTTCCATCGCAAGGATCTCTGGGAGGCAATTGAGAACGGCGTCTACCCCAAGTGGAAATTTGGCATCCAGGTCATTCCCGAGGCTGATGAGCAAAAGTTCGAGTTCGATATTCTCGACGCTACCAAGGTTTGGCCGGAGGACTTGGTTCCTATCCGCTATATCGGCGAGCTGGAACTCAACCGCAATCCAGACGAGTTCTTCACCCAAACAGAGCAGATCGCCTTCTGCACCAGCCACATTGTGCCTGGTATCGGCTTCTCGGACGATCCGTTGCTGCAGGGCCGCAACTTCAGCTACTTCGACACGCAATTGTCCCGCCTCGGCATCAACTGGCAGGAGTTGCCCATCAACCGCCCCGTCTGCCCGGTTATGAACTTCAACCGCGACGGTGCCATGCGCCACACGATTACCAAGGGCACAGTCAACTACTGGCCTAACCGTTTTGAGGCTGTGAAGCCTGCAACACACGAGGAGGGTGGCTATGTCGAGTATGCCCAGCGGGTTGCTGGCATCAAGGCGCGTGCACGGAGTGACAAGTTCAAGGAGCACTTCAACCAAGCTCAGTTATTC
>Ga0247770_1000703_pt1 | contig 31179 bp, 38 predicted proteins | sample UWRJL136409B6_FD_179943 | JGI IMG/M metagenome (GOLD analysis project Ga0247770, IMG submission 179943) | Plant litter microbial communities from Arlington Agricultural Research Station in Wisconsin, United States - UWRJ-L136-409B-6 | ecosystem: Environmental > Terrestrial > Plant litter >... | reverse complement strand
TCGCTGGCTGGAGTGGTGATATCACCACTCTTCTGGTGGCTGGCGCTAGCAATTGTGGTGAGATCACCACAATTGGAGGCTATCGCGAGGCCTGGATTCTGTGACAACTTTCCTCCATTTAGGCATCCCCCAATGGCAAATCGAGCACATACCAAGAATCGGCTGTCTGTTATCTCCGACCACCATCATATCGCCCAAGTTAAGGTTGACCGGCTGTGAAGAGCAGAATGCTGTCAAAAAGGCAGAGAAGCGATGCTCGACCTTTTCTCTCTCCTCATATTCTGGCTTCTCACGCCGTGCCGTGAAACCGTATGGTGATAAAGAAACCAGTCAATTGTCTCGGTCTCGACTTCCCGCTCGCCACAGTAGACTAAAATTTGGTTGGCAATCCGATCTATTGCTCCCGCCTCAGTTCATGGGACCGCTCCGTCGTTATGCCGCGCAGCTAGAGGATCCAGGCTGCCGTGCCCGGCTTCGTAGCACCACGTAGCATGCGCATCTCGTGCCTTTGCAAGCCGCAGCTGCCCATCTACGAATGCAGAAAACAGCACAACACACTCATTATCGCGCCCATCATCCATCTTTTGCATCGGACACAAGCCGAAAACTCCACACAAGACGCCTCTTGCTGTGATGCGCTTCCGCACATCTGGCCAGACGCGCCTCCAATTTAACAAGCTCAGCGATCCTCGACACGTTGGCCTCTCCCTTTTCATTTTTCCAGCCCAGGGTAACTGCTGGTTGCGTGTGCGGTTGGCAATATTCTGAGATGTTGGAAGGACGTGCATCAATGTCAATGTTGATATCTGACCGTTGCGTGTTATCAACCACGCCATCTCCTTTGGCCCGCTCCAAACGCCAGGCCCCCTTTACAACCCAGAGCTCTTCTTCAAATTTGTGAGCGCATGAATGAGGCGTTTGAAACTGGCCCCGCTGAGGCTCCTTGTCCCGCTGAGGTTCTTTGTCCTGCTGAGGTTCTTTGTCCCGCTGAGACTCCTTTGTGTCCACTTTTGCCTAAAGGTCTCCAAAGCAGAATCTCCTCCTCACCGTCTTCCCATCTCCATCAAGCCTTCAGTCGAGCAGCATCATGTCACAGTCGCAGTCACCCGGCAGCAAGTTCTTGCGGCAGGGCCGCTGGTTCGGGTTCATTCCCTGGGGCACCGGCGGTTTTCACCATGCCGGCGACTCAGACCAGCTGGATTGGGAGGTGGCGTTCGACCCCGACGCGGAGCACCCGCCATTGATTCCGTCCGGGTATCCGTCCGAGGCATTCAGCGATGGCGACACGTTTCGCATGCTCAGCGTCGTCCACCGCAACGGGAAGCCTACGCCGGCCTTCACCACCTGGGAGGACTATGAGGCGTGGGACAGCGAGCGCTCGGCGCGGGAATGGGCCGGCAAGCCCCTGGAAAGCGAAGAGACGACACGGCTCCTGCGCGCCGTGGTCGACGACCTCCCGCCTGACGTACAATTGCCACACCATTTGCCACTATTCACAACTATAATAATAGGCTCTCTAGCAGAGCCAGAGAGCCACACGAGAAATACAATCACACTGTTGCAACCAAGAGTGCCGTGCTTCTGACACATGGGGACCATGGGAGGCACTTTGATCTCCTACTGGATGTGATTGTTATCGATGAAAATGCAGAATATGATATGTCTCGAGGCTTCGTACGGCGCTTGGAGGGATTTCTGGACGTTGGGACTGCGCTCCCAGCGCCTCCTATTGTCTGCGTCACAACCGCTTCCTTCTAATAATTCTCATCCTCGCCCCTGTACGAACTCTCATCCTCATACTCACAATCCGCTCCCCCTTCGCCCTCCTAGCCTCCTCCTCGTCCTCCTCTTCCTCGTCCTCCTCCTCCACATGCAACCACAAGCCATGCATCTCATTTGGACAGTGGTATTCGTTAATTGCTGTATCGACTGTGTGCCACAATCCACGGGCATGAGGGCGGGGGACATCGGCAGGTGCAGGGCCAGGTATGATCAGGTCACCCGCCCACACCTGCTCGACATTGCTGAGTCAAGTTAGCAAACATGATTAAGGGTATGATAAGATGTACGTACGTAAGTTGGGTTTGAATAACGTGCATGATGGCAGGAAAGAGAGATGTTGCGGGTTGACTTGGCCGACATAGCCGACTTGGCGGACTTACCTGACTTAGCTGACTTGGCTGACTGATGGATGGAGAGTGATGTCGATTTAGTTGACTGACTGATAATGGCAGGAAAGAGAGATGTTGCGGGTTGACTTAGCTGACTTAGCTAATGGAGAGAAGCTGTATTATGGCAGGAGACATGGTCTTATAAGTGCGCAGCTGAGGCCGGTCTATTGTCTGGACTGTTTTCTGGATGCTGTCTGCTAGTGCTACTAGTGCCATCTCCTTTTTTAGAGCAAGGCCAGTGCCAAACCAGGGCGCCCCCTTTTTTAGAGCAAGGCCGGTGCCTAACCAGGGTGCTGCTAGCTAAATGAATTGAGAACATATCCAAGTAGTGTAGGCAACGTCCCCGTGTACTGTAGCCCCACCAAAACCGCCATACATAACCCTAACCCTCGGACACCACCACCATTGTCCCAATGTCCGCGCATCTCTGGCAGCTGCCAGAACGCCACCTCCGCACCCACAGATCATCAACCCTGCGGAAAAGCCTCCATCACCAACATCACCGTCAACAACCACCACTTTGCAGCCACGCAACCACGCAACAACCCCAATCGCTGCAGTAAGCCGCAAACAGTCCCAATCAATTGCCCTACTAATTCTCCATAGAAATGAACCTCTCCGACGAAGAATTCAGCGACTGGGGTGGCTTGAGCGACGCGCCGAACGAAGACTCCGATAACGAATGATTGCGATAGCGATGCCGTCAGTCTGGCACCAACCCAATCTGAAATGCGTCGTGGGATCTTCCGTCACGGCGCCATAACTCTTTCTCCTCTTCTGGATTCAGACAGTCTTCCTGGCCATTTGAGATCTGGTAAAGCACGCTGTCTTTCCTTGAAAAGTCCAGAAATTCCTTCTATCAGCCGCTATCGTGCTCCTATCCTTCATGTCATCAGAAGGACACCCGCTGGTCTTAGGACCCAAAGCTTTCATCGCGGCCACTCCAGCACCTGCGTTCATCGACCTACCCCCTATTGAGGACCGCTCTAGACTGGAACGGCTTATTAGAGACTTCAGCATCCGCAGCGCCAAAGATGCAGTCCCTTTCTGGACATTCGACATGTTGTGCCGCATTCTGAGCAGGGACAGAATCATTGAGACTCTGACGCTGCGGGGACTCTCCGCAGAAATAATCCAGATCTATGTGGACAAAGTCAAGCCCGTCTTCAATACCGTCCAAGATGCTTAAAACGGGCATGTCGTCCGTCCCTCAGCTCAGCTTAAGCGCTATCTCCGCATCTTTGCGCTCCTGAGCTACATGGAAATGGAAGACGAAATCATGAGTTTCATTGACTCAGACGTCAGCGACAACGACCTGCCCCTTCATATGGAGGACATTGACGGGGAATGGCCGTTCCTGAAAAATGAAGACGAAGACAAGATGCAATCACTATTATCTTTTGTTACTCGTCGATGGAGAGGTATCGAAAAGGAATTCTTCCTTCACTACCAGTGGCGCTTCACTGTTCCTTTCTTCGAGATCGACCAGCACTATGACTTCGCTCCAGAGGTAATCCTCCCATTCCTCCAACTACCCCAAGATGTTCGAGACAACGGTTACATTGCCGAGGGCGGCTTTGCGACTGTGGAGAGTGTCAGGATAGATGCCGCCTCACACAACTTCCAAGGGGTGCTAGATCGCGTGAGTCTTCAGAGCCCGTCTCCATATCAAACACTCAATCTTATGCTGCGCTCAGATGGGCATTTAAAATGCTAGTAATTGCTTTGCGGTCGGGTCTTCGCGCAAAGGGAGCCGAGAGGATGACGATTTTGCCCGGGAGGTGGAGATGCTCAAACGCTTCGGCGGCTCGAAATTAGACCAACCCCATCCCATCACTCTAACTTTTTATTGCTTCCATTGGCCGAGTGCGACGCCTACCTGTTTTGGGAACGAGTACCTAGTCCTCTCAGCAATTTTTCTAGTGTCGACATAGACAACTTCCGTTGGATGTCAGCACAGCTACTCGGCATTGCAAGCGCCGTGGACACAATCCACAACCCCCCATATGATCCCGATGGGTCATGTTTCTTTGGCAGACATGGCGATATCAAGCCAGAGAACATTTTGTGGTTTCGCTCCAACAAGAATCCTCACGGTCTCTTCGTCCTCTCTGACTTTGGGGGGTCGTCCGTTAATAGGAGGTCCAGCAGGTCAAATGTCGCAAACACGGACTTGACTACTGTCGAACTGCAGCGGCAGTTCTTGGCGCTCAGGCGCGCAGGCGCCTTACCGCTCCAGGCTAGGCTGGAGCGCAGGAGCCTTTCGTCAGGTGCTCTCCTCACACACAGGGAGCTCTCTTTTGTATTTAGTCTGGGAGCTTCGCTCCCACCCTTTCTACCTAATCAAGTCACTTTGCAACTGCACTTCCGCTTCTCCCATGAGCTCCGTACCCTCAGTGAAACGTTCCACAACTACCTTTAGTCTGAATTACCGGCCTCCCGAGTTCGATATGTCAGGAGGCCGTATATCTAGGTCTTTCGACATATGGTCTCTTGGTTGCTTTTACCTCGAGATGGCCACTTGGATCTTGGCAGACTTCGAGGGGATACAGCAGTTCGAACTGGCAAGGCTATCTCAATCTGGAAAATCTGGCATGGTATCCATTGGCACATTTTTCGACATATCATCAAAGCCTGATGATGGAGATTTCTTCTCTGTCAAAGCTAGTGTTGTCGAAGAAAGTCCAACTTCTGTTGCTCGTCAATTAGACCATGTCAGAAGAAACGCTGACTTCATTTTCCAGTGGGTATCAAAGCTACATCGTCACGACCGATGCGACGGATATATGCACAACTTTCTCCTTCTAATCGAAAGGAAGATGCTCCTTGTGGAAGGGCTCGTCGACGGAAGCGCTGAAGATGAAATGCAGCGAAGGATCACTTCTACGAAACTAGTAGAAGAGCTCAAGCGCATACACCACCATGCCAAAGAGTTCCAGGACTACGTCCTCACTCCTATTCCACCACTTACTGAATTTCTCGCAGAACGGGAACCAACGGCTGTCCGGGTGGCCATGGATGATCAAGCTCCTATACGCGTCTTCCAGTCTCTACAAAGAGTAGGAGGGATGAGAAACACTAAATCAGTACGCCACAAGGAGCAACGACAGGCATCAAACCTAAGCCGCGCAATTCAGAAGACATCGGAAACAACTGGAAGCACCGAGGGCAACAGAGAGCCCGACAATTCGTCGGGTTATCGACCGCTAAATCTGCCCGTTATGCAGACAGTGAAAGAGATTATCCAAACAAATGTTGCCAGTGTTGAAGGAATTTGTCGTGCGGAGTTCACAATTGTTTGGGAGCTACAGCAATGCGTCCGGGACGAACTAGAGGGCCCTGATCTCGGCCCGGTCCTCACCATTTCGGGATCTCCGTCGTACTGTTGGGCCGTCTCGTGCATAGATTACGTGGAAGAAACTTGGAGAGCGCTTGACAGACTCTTCCTCGAGAAAATCCAGCAGAGTGTAGGAGGGAGCGGATCAGTCAGCAGCAAGACGCCCTTAGAGAAGCTTGACCAGGTGCCCATTATGGATTTCGAATTTTGTTCCCTTGACGAGGAATCGAGAGGAGTCTCGACGATGGCCTTCCAAAGTACGCCTTCCGAGTTGATGGCACTGGCTCAATTCCTGTCATGGATTGCGGCTACCTTTCGGCGGAGGGCTTTCCCGTACCGACATATCCCGACATGTTCGGTCTTCAGGTCCCCCTCGGCGCCATACTTGAGCTGGCCGAAATCCTCTACGATGTTAGCCTGGAGGATGACAAGGGGGAGGGCGCTGGTGTGTACTTTGATGGAGTGCTTTGGAAGCTCTATCCAACGGCATATGACGCGGACAGAAATGTAGTCCAATGGCATCTCAAGAGGCACTCTACAAACGAGATCCACAGCCAAGCACTTGCGCCAGATCACGACGGATCCCCAATTTGGGATAGACGCGTCAGCCTTGAGAGACTGAAGACTACAACTGCAGTTCTTGGCTACTGTAACGAAGTGGCGATAATGCTGGGCACCGAAGAGCGCGTCAACAGTATCAAAGGTTCAGGTTCACAAGAGCCAAAATCGAGCGTCCGCCATTAGATGCTCAACCAGGCGGAGTGACACTGGGTTTCGGCGTGCTAGGTTGGCTATCTGGCAGTGGAAATGTGTCTTTCAGACTCCGAAGGGCACAGAGAGACGCTCAGAAGGGCGTGGAGGACATGAACTACAAGACAGTTCTGAAACGCGCCCAGCGCGAGCCCGTAATCTTGTTCGACACAGAACAAGGCAACGAGCGTGCCTGGATGGTGCCCCAACTCTCTCTGATTCTGGACCTCCTAAATTACTGGGCTTTCACCGAGAACTTGGCCGATATTAGATACGCAGCCCCGCATCCTGACGGCGCAGCCAAGGCACTAGAGATCCTGGAAGACCCAGTATATGCAAACCGAGTCCTGGAAGCAAAGATAGCCGAAGACGAAAAGGATTTTACAGTCAGTCGAATGGTGACGCAGATATGCGGCAAGATCCTCCAGCGAATGACCAAGGACTCCGAACGCGATGAAGGCGCAAGGGGCATGATTACCTTGGGCAGGACGGGTATATCTGGATGGGACTGGCTTGAACTAAATAACAAGTTGGCTTGGAGTGTTCCCCGGAGGCGAACTGTCCAACGGGAGCACAAGCTGTTGCAGCCAGATCTCAACCCGTCTTGGATGCCTCTTGCCCAGGTGATTCCGATCTTCATGGGCCAGTGTGAGGGTGAGCTGATGGCCCCCATTCGGGCCAGTGAAGAAGTATGCAGGCGCTGGTATCCGATGCCGGGGGGGCTTGATAACTGCTTCCTTGTGGCTAACGTCTGTTGCATGAGCAATTTGGCTGACTACCTCGGCACGGGCAACGACCATGACGTCTGTTGGAGCCTACCGATATCTATCGACAAGCACGTGGTGTGGCGCTTCACGGACAGGTCCCTCTTTCAACCGTGTCGGGCCTGTATGGCTGCAGGGAACAATCCACCGGCCTGCCCCAAACAACCACAGTCTCTTGTGGATCTAAGAAACAAGTTGCGGAGGCCGAGAGCATCTGGAGAGCAAACCTTGGTGAGTGCGCCACTGAACGGGGCTATTGTGTTTGGCCTCAGGTAATGGAAGTCATATGCGGCTAAGAGATATGGTCTTATTTCTTCTGTAACTTTCTTACAAATTCATGCGGTCAGGAGGCATGGACTGGATCTTACTACATGAGGTACCCAGCCGACCTCAATGTACGACGACATGACCAGGATCCCTTTGCCATCATAGCAGAAGGATAATCCAAATGACAATAAGCAAGAGTTCTGATCTTGAAGGTCAAATCTTACTGTTTTCAACTTTTCGCCGCTCGTCATCTAGTCTCGGAAAATGCACACGGCACCTTCCTCTGGGTGGCCTTAGTGTGCCAAGAACTCGCCAAGACCCCAGGATGGAAAGCTCGAAAGAAGTTGACGACATACCCGCCCGGAAGCAAGTGGAATGCTAGATCAGTTGGTGCCTGACGCTCAGCTGCATCGGTCTCCAATTGGCTGCTGCGACGGCACACGGACAACGTAAGCTTATTCAGTATTGGAGGTGCTTATCGGCGCGAGAGCAGCCAACCAACTGACTTTTTTCCGCGGGGTTTGGCTGCCGAAAACGGCATAGCGGGTTGTGGCGTCTTTCCACAGATTCCTCCAGGCTTCCTTTGGCGGGCTGCTCGTCGGCACGGTCCCTCCTGTGTCTTTGTGGCATCTTTGGTGCACCAAAACACCAAAGTCGCGCTCTGACCAGGCGCTCTGACCAGGCGCTCAGACGCTGTATCACCAAGCGCACAGTAAGTACAAAGGCTATTTGAACTCTCCCCTCTCTTTTTCCCCATGAGGCAATCGCACATTTTTATCGATTTTCCTATGCCGTTTACCTCCGTCCCCGTTCCCATGTGCAGCATTCCCCGCGTCTAGAGCCGTCGCTGCTCAGAAGACGTTGGTGATTGGCAGGCGCAGAACGAGCAAGATTCATGGCGATCCGCTCCCGGCTCGCAGCCTCTTCCCTTCTTATCTCCACCTCCAGCTGCGCGATTCGCGTTTGTCGTCGCTCGGCCCGCTCTTTCTGCCGGTCGATCCGCTCCTGGCTGGTTGCCTTAGTGATCGGACCGATCACTGGTATGGAGGTCATTCTGAGGGAGGCCTGGAATGAAGCCATTTCCAAGCGTAGATTCTGTGACATCTTGTTTAGGCCGCCAAGGCCCTGTCCTCGAGACTTCGCGGCATCGCCTCACTCTACATCGCCCACCGCACCGTCGCACTCGTTGAGGTCTAGAACCCCTGACTGGTCGCTGACATTGCTATGGGTACTTTGGGTATGGGCATGTGCGTGTTTTTCGTCCAGCCTCTCGCCATCACATACGTGAGACTCGTACGCGTGGGGACGGGACCGAGACTAACAACAACTACAGTCAGACCCCCTGTTTTTGCAACCCCCTTTTTATGCAAATTGCCACAAAACGCAAGCCACTTCGCAGTCTAAGTTAATTAGTATGGTAAAACGCAAGTCTGCAAGCCGCAACTGCAAGCCTAAAAAATTGTGTAAAAGGGGGGTTTCTTTTAGTGGTTGGACTCAAATGGGTTGTTTTGTTAGGCCTTAGCCCACTAAATCCCCCTAGAATTCCAGCCACTGGCTGAGACCAATTCTCGCCAAGCCATGAAAAGTGGGCCTTGTAGCACCCCTCTTTCTGCAAAACATCCACAAAATGCAAGCACTTGAGTGGTGTGGAAAGCTTGCATAAACAGGGGGTTTGACTGTATAGCAGGCGCGACTGGGTATTCTATTGAAACCACTGCGTGGCCCATTCCATGCCACAACGGCGGAGGAATGAAACAACACCGTTGTACGCAGTATTTAGAGGCTATCATTGGAAGCCCTCGGCTTCCAACGAACCAATCAGAACACACTCTCTTTCACCGATTTAAGCTTTCAAGTCTACGTGTGACACAAGATGCCGAACCATGATCTCGTGGGATATGTTAGCAAAGATGTTAAGGGATATGCGGCAAGAGGATGGATTGAGAGTTTGCAGCGCGCCTGCGCCGGCCATGGCAGCTTGGTACTCCATGTTTGGCAATTGGATTGCTGTGCTGCTTGTGTGGGTGAGGAAGAATACTTACAAAAGCTCCAGATGTTTTGCTCTCAGAAGAGTGAGAACAGCAAGAGAGGGTGTGTAAGCAAGAGGGACGTGTGAGGACCAAGATGTGGCCCCGAGGAAGCCCTGAACAACAGATGCCACGGAATCCGTCCTCCCAGCCCTATGGCCACGTGGCGTCCTGGTTTCAACGTGGGCGAGCCGGGGTGAGCCAGACCCACTGCCATCGCCATCGGTCCAGTCGCCCGTCCTCCCATCTCCATTCCCGGCCCCTTGCTGTCCATTCCCTTTCTAGTCTTTTGCCTTGTCTATTCTTGCCCACCTCCATGCCCGAGGCTCGGGCACAGTCGGTTGAGGATCCGGTCGAGCAGGGACGGACACGAGGGACATGGACAAGACTTTCAATAAAGGACGCGGGATCGGCGCTGTAGGCCTTTGTATAAGCCCCTGGTGAATAAGTCTATTGAGCACGCTTCCCAGCGCGCACGTGAATGGGCACATGAAGGCACATGAAGGTACATGTCGGTTAAAATATCGGTCAAATGTCGGTGCGCGGGCGGCGCTTGGGCCTCCCATTCACCGAAATTGAAATGTCGCCGACAAATATTTGTCTTTGCTTCCCTCCACGCCCAAAATCCGGCGATACGTAGCAAAAAAGCGTATCAAAGATGGCCCCGGGAATCGCCAAATCCATGGGGGCGGGCCCTACCGTGGAGCCTACAGCGAAGCCGAAGCCTGCGAACACTCGTATTGACCCCGTCAGTTTTTCTCTCTTTTGCGGCGTGCTTGCCAACTGACCTCTGCAGGTTTCCCTTAACGGCGACCAATCCAACAGAATCGTCGAACCCGCGGCGGCGGAGCTTGTGGACAAATACACTGACCCCGTCAGTCATTTTTTCTCTTTTGCGCGCGTGCTTGCCAACTGACTGACCTCGGCAGGTTTCCCTCGACGGCTACTCATTTAACCAGCTCATCCAATACATTGTCAGTGCGCAGCGCCAAGGCACCGAGTCGCTCATCAGCCTCCGCTATCCTGCCTCCAAGGCATACGATCTAGCTGAACGCCTGGAGCGTAAGCTCGTCCGGCTCGATCAACCCAAGATTCGGCACTGCGAATACGACTTCGACACAGGTATTCTGTACCTAGACATCATGCCTGAGCGCCCAATGCATGCTGTCACGCAGGAAGCCGTCAAAATCGACCTTAGGGCTAGCATGACCCAGTTACTTCCGACTATCCAAGATGCTACCATCCGCCGTCAAATGAGCGAGGTGCAACAGTTAGGCAGTTGCGACATTTTACGCAGTGGCGTAATTTGGAAGCAAGGCGACATTTCCTTTTGTGAGCCTGATTGCATCCGGCTTCGCTCTGTCATCGGCGAGATCTCGTAGAGCGAGAGATGGTCCCATGTCGAGAGGAAGGCCATGCAGTACATCAACAATACAAAGGGTGAAATTCAGGCTGTTTTCATCGTCGATATGCAGTACCCAACAGTAACGAAGGCTACTATTAGCCTGTTTGTCGCCGATGGCCCCGAGGGCTACTGGCTTCAGCGCCGTGTTATCTTTTATGATGACGCGCTGGAAGAGCAGCCAATCGGCCAGCTCGGCTTATACATCTCAGACTTTCTCGGGGTCCAAGGCCTGCCCACCGCCTACTGCCGTCCCTCAGCTGCTGAGATTGCTACTGGTATATCATTGTTTGTCCTACTCTTCTTACCCTTGGTTATTAATAGCGATTAACTGGTGTTGTAGCATTCCCCAGATTATAGTGACGTTTGATCAGCTCCGAGCCATTTTTCTACGCGCCCGCAATATCCAGAAGAAGCTGGAGGCGCAGGAGGCGGCGGCGGCGGCGGCGGCGCTTGTTCATCAAGCCAAGAAGCCTCAAAAGCGTGCAGCCACGTCCAAGGAGGAGGCCGAGACGGCTGCGGCGATCGCCAAGGAAGAGGCGGCGAAGGCTCGAGGTACGCGCTACGAAGAGCGGAACAAGTGTCTTCGCCAGTTTAATGTGTAGGAGAAGACGAAGAAGCAGATCGTTGAGGCGGAGCGGCGTGCTTCCAAGGCCGAGGCCGAGGCTACGGAGACTCGACAGCACTTCTTGCAAGCTAAGCAGCAGATTGCTGAGGCCGAGCAGCAGATTGCTGAACTCAAGCGCCAGCTTGCCGAGCGCCCCTAAGGCAGCATGTACGTAGGAACTCGATGCCCGCAGTGATTCGCGTCGACAAAAGGTTTTACACTTGCGTAAAACGTGCAATCAAGTACATGATATGGGACATGCATTCGTGTCAATTGTCCCGTCGCCAATGACATGTGCAGCTATTCTGCTGCTTACGATTGAGAACGATACCACTGTCTGCTCACGGCCATGGAGAACTCGATGAAAATGGTTCTGCTCACGAATGAATGGCATGGTTGCACTACTTGGACCTCCTAGGATGATGCATCATCGGGGCTTTTGCCAGCGAGTGAACAGTCGTGGCGGCAGACGAGACAGATGGTTGCAAACGCAAAATGCTCCCCAGACGCGACAGCGGATGCAGCAGCACCGAAACCAGCAACGCCGATCTGGCGGGCAAACGCATTGAGGAACCGACCAATATGTCGGGGGTAAGCCCCCTCTAACAGCACCGACCCTAACGGCCAGTATTAACCCTACGCTTCCTTCAGACTCCGGACCACCTCGGCCTCGATCTCCTTGGCGTGCTCGGCCTTGATCTCCTCGACAGTCCGGAACACAAGCTGCTCTGACTCCGGCTCAGAATGCCAAAGCAGGCCACGCCGACGGAGAATCGCGCGATCGACTCCGATGATTGCTTGCACAGCCACGGCTTCACTCGACCAAACGCTAAAAGCGCCGACTGAACTCTGCTGACAAGCCACCGATCGCGTCTCCGATGATTGCTTGCACAGGCACCTTGACACAAGCCATCTTGACACATGCCATCTCGCCGGCAAGCCAACGGACATCTTGTGTCCGGACAGACATCTTGACACAACCCTCGTCTCCTCAACTCCTGCACTCCTTCACAGCAGCCCACCTCTCCAACAGGTACCATCGCATCGAAAAACCAGCCCTCTGCGACGCAAAAGGGCGAGTTGGATGAAGTCGCTAGGCTGCGTGCTTCAACAGAACCACCCCCAGCACACACGCCGCCAATCGACACTCCTACCTCCCTTCGAACCCAAAGCCGCCACTTTCCCAAGGGCTCCCTTCGCTCCCGTCCGACAGAATGCCGGCGCTACAATCGACGATCCCTTTGGGATCAGGGCATCGTCTGCCGAAAGAATATTCGAGACTCCCCTCCCTTCAGAGCCTTCGCCGCCTCGGCCTTCGCCTCGCGCAGGCCCCTACCACCGTTACTATGTACCACCACTCCCACCACCACTACCACTACTCCCGCCAGTGATGCTGCGCCACCTCTGCGCCACTTCTGGAGTGCCAACTCAACGGCCGGGACGAGAGCAACAAGATCAATGGTCATTCAGTAGCTTTGTGTCACAGAATCCAGCCCTGGCGATGGCTTCAATAAGTCAACCCTCCGCGCCAGCGATCGGCCCGATCACTGGTATTTCACCGAGACTATTGTGGCCTCAACACAACGAAGGAATGGATCAATGCCTTTGCGCGCAGTATATAGAGGTTATTGCCGAAAACCCTTCGTTTCCAGCTCCTAACAACAACAACAATAACACTCTTTTGTTCCGCTGTTGAGACTTCCCATTTTGCGTCACACTTTGTTGGTCTTCGACACGGCCGAGGTATTTACAGGCATGTCGGCGAGCAGCTAGGGCGACCCCGCTGCTCATGACAGGAAAAAAGTACCCGTCCAGCAACGGCAGTCTCCAATTGACTACCGCTCTCGCGCAAAAAATGCTCGATCTGTGCAAGAGCCGGGTATTGAGGGCGATCGTCTGAGTCGAACCTGCTGTTGCTTTTGGCGGCGCTTACAGCTCATGCGCTTGCGCAGCGCTTGCACTCGCATTAGGGCCTCCCTGCAGCTGGGGCCTGCAGCTCTTACTCATGCGTCACTTTCCCGTCAAAGAGATGAAGGTTGGCTTCCAAAAGAAGAAACAAGATACGAGAGACTGTCTTGCACTCGTCTGCAATTGCTGCACTGTCGTCTGCAATAACTGCCTCGCACTGTCCCATCTCTTTCGCGACTTCCACAGCGTGGCGGGTTCAAGCCAGTGGTCCTTTGTCCTCCGCTCTTTCTTCGCCTACTCAATGTCAAATGTGAATGCGGAGGTGATGGGTTAAAGCAGATCTATCCCCACCGTTTTGCTTGGTCACCCCCATCATCTTCCATACCCCCCCCCCCCTCCCCCACCGAGGATTAGCCGTCGGCGACAAGAACCACCCATTCTCAATCCTAGGCTCAGGTACCAGGCTCGGGACCGGCCGAGGCACGGCATTCACCACTGGGCATTCACGGTTCACCCCACAGACGGGATTCACGGCATTCACAGAGATCGGCAATTCAACACTGCTACTTGGTACCAGACTAAAACCAGCGCACCACCCCCGAGAATATCTGCACTGAGACACCCTCCGGCACCCTGATCTTGCCGCTTCCCATCATGACCATATACGGGTACGAGTCCCCCGGCCCGAAGAAATCCACCCTCCAGCATCCCCTGGAATACAGCGCCATCCCTCCCTCGGGTGCCGAGACTTGATACGCCAAACTCCGCTGCGCCGACTCGAAGAAACCTTCGGGTAGGTTTTCGTCCAAGCCTTCCCACGCTGCTGCCTGCCGAAAGTCAGCGATGGCTGCAAATGAGTAAAATCTTACTAATTGCTTGGCTAACTTCGCACGTGTTGGATCCGCCATAAACTCAGCTGGATCCATGGGTGCTGGATCCATGGTGGTGCTTGCCTGTCGCTGCGAGTCTTCGCTGGTGCACTGCGGGACGGGTCCAGTCCAGTGTGCAGGAAGTGATGTCTGCGTTTGAGAAAGCTTTCTAGGGATAGGGACCTTCCATCTTTTATTTTATTCTTGGTATCTACTCAGGCCTGTCTCAGCCTGTCCCAACAGCGCTGGCACTGGAGTGAAGCAATTGATGCGCTTGCTGCTCACTGCCCTCCGCCTCTAGACAGAGGGGATGACCCTGACTAATGAATGGGCTTGGTCTGATCTCCCCATGCGCCTTGATTTTAAGGATGTGTTTTTGCGCCCCAAGAAAGCCCAAGAAGGCGACCTAGGACTGACGGTCATCATCGACGGCCAGCACTATCATTCAGACTCCACCCCGGCCACGATCTCCTTGACTTCCCCGGCCTCGATCTCCTCGACAATTCGCTTGTCCGGAAGCTCCTCGTGCGGCCGGAGCACGAGCTGCCCGGACTCTGGCTTACGGGCCACGCCGACGGGGAATCGCACCATCGACCGCATTGATGATGCTTGCACAGGCACGGGCTTTACCACCTAACCAGGTGCTAAAAGCGCCCCCGGCTGACACTTTGCCTCTGCTGACAGCCACCCCCTCTTGCGTCCGGACAGACATATTATCATGAGCTATCTGATATGAGCTATCTGACACAAGCATATAAACCCTCGTCTCCTTAACTCCTACACTCCTTCACAGTCCTCGGCAACGGGCACCATGGTATCTAACAACCAGACGTACAGGATGGCGCAAGAGGGCGAGTTGTTTGGCTCTGCTGTTGTCGCCCTGCCTACTTCCTCGGTACTTTCAACAATCGCCAATCGACACCCCCATGCCACCGTTCAGAGTCTCTGAACACAATGCCCCCTTCGCCTCGGCCTTCCCCCATCAGATCACGCACACTCCCACCACGGCTACCGACACCACTACTGCGGCTGCTGCGGCGGCGGCAGTGCTAGTACGTTAGGCTACGTGACTAACTCCTCATCTTCATCGCCTTAAATTCTTGGTACGTCTCCCGACACCCCGTCCATTTCAACATTTTCGCCCTCACCCTCGATCCTCCATCATGGCCAGCGCTCGATCCCAAATAGCGCCTCAGCAGGCATCCGCCTCGGCGAGAGCATTTTGAGTCTGATGGAGTCTACCATTTTGACTCTGCAGTTGCATAAGAATCTGATTTTTCGGTCCGACTTGGCGCCAGAAGTTCAGCTGTGCAGTACCGCACCTTCTGCGCACTCTCGGCTGTTCTTTTTCTTATCTTTGTTACTTACTACCCTGTATCCTCTAAGATGACTCTTTGTACTCTTCCTATTTGTTCGGGCCTGCAAAGGGGAGGGTGGTTACAAAGAAACATGGAAGTAGATATACCGGAAGCGGAAACCACTTGAGGACGGGAGGAATCCTCCTCTCCCCTTCATCGTGTTGCTTCGTCATGCCACCCACTATGTTGCTGCTGCATTGGCCGGATGCGGCACCCTGCCCTTTTGACCCCATAACTAAAGGTCCCCTGCCCGCCACATTAGACAGATCTCTCCAACCCGACCAACTCCTCCTTTTTCTGACCAGACCTACTATTTCCAAGTCTCCTACAATGACATCTGCTGCCGACCCGGACGAGCTAAGCGTGCGGTACACCAGCTTGAAGAAGCTCGATTCCGCAATCGAAGCCACGGATGGAGACGTGCTTATCGTGTCAGCTTATATAAGCAATTGGAGCCATTCGCGGAAGTAGCCGGCTTGGCAATAGGGAACCCTGTAGGCCAGAGCTTCTCTTCCACAGAAAAACAACAATACACAACCATCACCACAATTGGCCATGAGTGCTAGATTCTGACAATTAACAGTCTGATCTGCAACAGCCAGCTTTTCAAGACGAATTTGGCACTCTTTTAAGCCTATAATTCCGCGCCCAACAACGACCCTATTCGCAAACACGCGACGCGACCAATCCAAACGCTCCACAAACGCCTCAAGATGACCACAACCACATAAAACGTATACTACAAAGGCCCAGACAACTGGCTAATATGGTCCCTAGCGTTCCGAACGCGCGTAAAGAGCGACAGAATCCTAAAGTACGTAATGGGCACGGAGGACTGGCCCCAAGAGCCACAGTGGCCATAAGCTGGAGATTTTAATCAAACACCACAAATATAACCACTAGTGGCGCCAGGCCGAGGAGGTAAAAGCTAATAAAGTAAGAGACCTATTAAGAAAGCCTAAATAAGCTCCTATAACGTTAAAGCCTTAATAACAATGATAATGTAGGGGAACCACATTACTGATAAGCCGGATAAAGATGGAGAGAATGACAATAACGTCGTTAGCAAGCCTATAAACAAACCGGAGCTTATAGGGCCTGGAGACCTTATTAAAACCGACCGCTTAAATTACTAAGATGCGTAAAGGACCTATAACTATAAGTATAAAAGGTGGAGGGTGGTTAATAACGTTAAAGCCAAATTATAAAGATGGGTCCTTACCTCTATACAGCCGTCACTACTTTACTACTTTAAGGAAGGCTCCTTAAAGGAAGGATACCAGTCCCTTAAACGGCTAACAGCTCCTTATTAGGATAAACTGGCTAATAACACTTATAACACCTATTATAACCACCTTTAGGCGATTAAGAAGCATAAGCAGAGGCTCTTAAAGTGGATTAAGTAATGGGAAGACCACCTTAACAAGGTAAAAAAGTATAACTTAGTAGATATATCAGAGCCTAACGCCTAGTGGCCTTACCTAATTAAAGCCTTAAGGAACATAAAGGATAGAAGAGCCTAAATGATAGGAGAATTTATTAATAGTTATATAAAGGCACGTAGGATTAATTATAAAGAGGTTAAAGTTATCTTATAATAGAAGATTAGAGCCAGATTATTACTAACTTGTAACAGGCAGATTAAAGGTGGTTTTCCGGCTTTCCACAGTGTTAAAAGTAAAGAAAGTAACGGCTCAGACCGGAGCTAAGGTAGTAACTAAAGTTATAATAGTGGCTGTAAATCATATAGTAGAAAAGGAGGCCGTGGAGGATATAACGGTAACGGTAATAAAGGCCACGGAGGCTACAGAGGTTCAAAGAGGCCTAATAATAATAATAATAGGACTTAAGAGCGAGAAATAAAGAGGCTCCAAACCAATAAAGCCAACTGCTAGCTCTACAATACAGTAAGGCACTTAATTAACCACTATTTCTTCACTTATAAACCTAACGATCCTTTAATGCTAAAAGGTGGCTTATTAAAGTAGTTTTAACAGAAAGAAAAGATTAACCTTAGTAAGGTAATATAGAAACTTATAAAGGTTAACCTTAAGATTATTAAAAAGGTTATAGAGGTAAGGAAGAAGTGGAAGATGGATTAATTAGCCGAATTCTTCACCAGGCTGGCTAAATTAGAGGAAATTCTGGCTAAAACAGTTATTAAGAAGAACGCCTCCTTCTATTACACTAAAGCGGCCCTTAATGTAATAACCTACCCTCTTACGCTATTAGTAATACTGGATTCCAGCACCATTATTTATATCTTTAACAATTAATTAAGGTTTTATAACTTCCAGCTGGCGTTAAAAGGTAATATACTATACACCGGTAACTCTGTAATCCTAATTAACAGCTATAAAGAAGTAACTATACAGATTAAAAGGCCATAAGGGTCTTACCACTAAATAAGGCTGAAAGATATAACCTATTATAAAGACTTTACCTGTAACGTAATCTTACTTAAGCACCTACTACGTAAGGGTTACTGTTAGAATACTAAGGCTAATTAAATCTATAAAAGGAAGGATAAGTTTATCGTTTACCAGCTTACTAACTGTAACGGCCAGTTTATAATAAAATATGTACCTTTATCTACAGCTTTCACAGTAAGAAAGCACACCTCTTAAACTGGTAGAAAACCAAGTGAAGCTAAAGCCCTCCTTTAACACGGAAAACTTAACCATCCAGGCTGTAATACCCTTACTAACCTTAACGTTTCCACTACTGGCGTAAAGCTTTAAGGACTAAATTCTTACAAGTGCCCTACCTATAACCAAGCCAAGGTAAAGAGGCGGATCCGCCGTAAGCCGCAAGAACTACCATATAATATAAGTGAGGTTATCGCTATTAACTTTCTAAACCTTACACTAAACCCTATAGGGTTTAACTCCATTATACTGTTCACTAACCACTATACTAGCTACGTATTCAACGTTTACCTTAGCTGTAAGAGCGGCCTAATAGTAAAGGAGGGCTTAAATCGTTTTATAGTAATAATAATACAGTAACACAGCCTTACAGTAAAGGCTATTTAATACGATAATAAACTGGTAAAGTTAAGAAAGATAAAGGAGTACTAGGTAATAAAAGGTATTAAAATTAAGCCCTACGCACCTTATTCTTAAAGCTAAAACAGGGGTGTTAAGTGCTTAAAGGGTGTAATTAAGCTAAAAGCCAAAGCGTTACGAATAATGGTAAAGTTACTAACACTCTTATAAGTAGAGATCTATAAGGCTGCCGTTTACCTATATAACAGAACCTTAAAAAAGAGCCTTAATTAGTAATTACCTTATAAAGACTTCCACACGTTTATAGTTAAGAAAGACAGTATTTTAAATCTAATATGTAAACCACAGATTAACCACTTACGTAATTACAGCTATAAAGCCTTCACAATAACAAATAACACCCTTAAGAAAACCAATCACTTTAATAAACTAAAACCCAACACCTAGATTAGTTACCTAATAGGCTACAACTTTACAAATATCTATCACGTCTGGAACCCTAAGCTTAACAGAGTTATTCGTATAAAAGACATAACCTTTAATAAAGATAAGTTTTATAACGGTAACTTTAATAACTTTAAAGATAACCTTCTTAACGTTATTAAGGAGGAGATAGATAAACTTATCCACACGTGTAAGATATATAACGACAAAGCTATTCTAATAAACCTCCTTAACCAGGGCTTATAATTGTAAAAAGAAGACGAAGATAAGGAGATTATTCTTAACTCTATTACTGTTAGGCCCCTTCTAGTTAAGACTAATTTTAAAGAGGTTATAAAGGTTAAAGATCTATAGGAAGAAAACCTTAGTAAGTTAAACAGCCTTAACCACTTTAAAAGAGAGGTAAAGTTAAAATATAAGACTAATCACCTTATTAGTAAGTTTAACATTAATAAGGCTCCTAGATTTAATTAAACCCTAGTTAACGTAGTATTAGAAAGAGTCTTTACAGGCTTAAACCTTAAAAAGGAAGAAGTTAGTAATACTGCTACTGTAAAAAAAGTGGAAGAACTCCACACTACCTTTATAGCCGTAAGAATTAATCCTTGGTGACGGCGTTAAGCAGAGCGTTATAAAGCAGCCTTCACAGCGTAAGCAATTATTAAAAATCCTCCCCTTTAGCTAAAACTGCGTTTTAATAGCCGTTATCACAGAAAAGACCTTCTACCACCATTAACTAATTATAGGCACTTACACAGGCACCCTTTTAATTAAAACTATTATAAGGTTATAAAGGAACATATAGTAAGCCATTATAAGATAAGGTCCTTTAAGGAGTGCTCTCTGTAAAAGGCTAATAACTACTAAATTTTAACTTATATATAGGTATTTACATATAAATTCGATAAGGTTAGGTATCTTCTTAAGGTTAAGGCAAGGCTTATTATTTATAAAAATTAGTAAAGGAAAGGCGCTGTTAAGAATACCTACACTTCTACCCTAACTAGCAAATCGTTCTAAACACTAATCATTATCATAACGCGTTTTAATATAAAGTTAATTCAGTATAACGTCATTAACACCTTCATTCACATTAATATACTATATAACGTATTTATAAAGATGTTAAATAGTTACATTAAAAAAGGAAGGATTTTATAACTCTGGAAGGCTTTATATAGCCTTAAAGAATCACCATTACTTTAACAGAAAGACTTTACAACTACCCTAAAGAACCTTAACTGTAAGCCAGTGCCTTATAAACCCTATTATTAGATTAAAGACGGTGTGATTATCTTCTTCTACATTAATAATATTATTATTATCTTTAAAAAAGGAAGCTACTAGAAGGTTAAGGCCCTGATAGCCTTAATTAAGTAACAATACATCCTTTAAGGCGGTAAAGATTTATAATGGTTCTTAAAAGTGGCAATAGTCCGTAACTATATAAATCGTACCGTTTACTTATCGTAAGCTGACTACGTTAATAAGCTAGATCGATTTATTAACGGCACTTGCGGTAGTTATTTAACGCTAATAAGCAACGTTAAGCTACTACTGTATAAAGGTAAGGCCTCCCGTAAAGAAATAACTAATTATTAACAGATAACTAACTTGATTTTATATATTATAATATTCACCAGGCTAGATATAACCTTTATAATATCACAGCTTACACGATTTAACCTTAATCCTAGCCTTAAGCACCTCACAGCCGCAGACTAAGCAATTTAATACCTCCTTTTAATAAGTAATTACACACTTAAGCTTAGGGGTGGTAATACCTTTAAAACCTAAACCGACGCCTCGTTCGCCAATAATACCGTTAATCGTTATAGCTTACAGGCGTATGTAACGAAGCTATTTAGTAAAGTAATTAGCTGGCACACTAATAAGTAAGATATAGTGATAACCTCTATTATTAAGGCTGAACTGCTAGCGTTAGTATAAGGCATTAAAGAAGCGCTCTTCTCATTACACCTTATTTAAAAAGCCGGCGTTACACTTAATGGTAATAAGATACTAATTTAATGCGATAACCTCTAAATAATTCGACTTATCACAAAGGATACAGCAACCCTGTAAACGAAGCTACAGCATGTCGATATTCACAACTACTAATTACATAAGAAAGTCACTAACGGCGAGATTACAGTTAATTACATCAGTATAAAGGAACAGGTGGCTGATAGCCTTACGAAGGCTTTTAATGACGACAATTTCAAGCGGTTCAGAGCCATGGTTAATGTGGAAAATATCACGGAACGGTTAAATACACGAGGCACGCAGCCACTCTCGGAAGAAGAAGAAGAAGCCTTAGAGGACCTGATTGAAGGCGGAGAGGCTGGATTTCCGGAATTGGGTCTGTGAATAGCTTCAACCACCGCCTCGGCCAACGAGCCAGCGGTTAAGGGGGTGTGTCAGCTTATATAAGCAATTGGAGCCATTCGTGGAAGTAGCCGGCTTGGCAATAGGGAACCCTGTAGGCCAGAGCTTCTCTTCCACAGAAAAACAACAATACACAACCATCACCACAATTGGCCATGAGTGCTAGATTCTGACATATCGTCACGTGTAAGATATACCGTCCGCACTTATTGTTTTGCTTCATGTGTTAATCATTGAAGTAGACGTCTCTCCTGATGATTTCGATGCTATTGAGAGACGTAGAGACCGGAATGGCCGCCAAGTCCGCTTTTTCTACGACAGCAACACGCAGATCCTCATTGTCACTATCCCAACTGAGGTCCACGAAGCCCTCCATCACGGGCTCTACCACGATGTCATCAGGTTAACTACAGCGGCGAACTGGAGATCTATTGGGACTAGCACCTTTCGGTCGCAATTCAATCATCCTCACCGTGGTGGCAGTAGTAAAGAGGCTGATTCCTCTGGCGGTCCGGTGCCAGGTCGTCTAGGGAAAGGTCTTTGGCTAACCTTGGTAGTCGAGGCTGGATACTCTATGTCGTTGAATCGGCTTCGCTACGTTATGCGTTGGTGGTTCTCGGCATCGAATCACGAGGTCAAGGTGGTTATCTTGGCCAAGTTCCATTCCGCTCGGGCCGAGATTATCCTCGAGAGGTGGGAGGAGGAGGAGGAAGAGCAGAACCCCCAGGGGCCCATCACACGAAGTCGGGCGGCTGCTATGCAGCAATACCCAGACGGCAGCATTACTCAGCCAGTTCTGCAACAGACCATCACCATCACACAGGATAAAATGACGGATCCGGAATCGTACCATGTCGCTGGTTGCGCGCTGGTGTTGAAATTCCATCTCTTGTTTCTACGTGATCCCGGTCCGCACGAAGGGGATATCAAGATTGGCATTCCAGCTCTGCAGCTCTACGCATCCCAGGTCTGGGCTGTGGCTAGCTGAGTGAGGATGGACAAAGGGCATTTTTCATTAGTTACGCCGCCGCCAAAGTGTATTATTGTCGTCAGAAACACTGCATACTGGAAACTGTGGAATTGATGTGCTAATCAGATCTATCGGGTTACAACTGCGTGACTGTATTGCTTGTGTTCCTCTGATTCTCGTGGTTCTAGTTGGCACCTGAACGGCAGACCCAGGTACTCGAGCTCGACGAAGGAAGCGTTTAGCCGCGCGGCCTGATTGATGTACACGGACGTCTGAGCAAACTCGCACTTGCCAGCTGCGTCCTCGACTAACCGTGTTTTCCTGGTCTTCGGTCCCGTCGACGAGCTGCGGCTCGTAGTAGTCGGAGATGCACGGGTAGAGCGGCGGCGGATGGATCGCAGCGCAGCCAGGTCGAGATGCGCGAGAGGCCGCGTTGCGGATGGGATTGTTGGAACGACGCCCGGTGCATCCGGGCTCCGATTACTCGGCTTGATGTGAGTCCCCCTGCATCCGTGTGGCGAGATGGTGTTCAATGATCCTCACCTTCCCTGGGAAACGGTCGCCTCGAACAAGAAGAGGGCCGATGAATCGCGCAATAAAGTCCCCTGGCTGGCCGTTTTTGTGTGTTTACTCAAGATGAGCTACGAGTTCCAAATCGGAGCCCTCGAGGAGACATTTGACGGGAGCAAGCAAGACGATTCGACCCTACAACTGCACTGCGACATTTCACAGCTCAAGTCTGCTGGCGACAAACAGGTTCTGAATTCGCCTCTGGTCGATTTGGGGCTCACAGGTGACACCAAATTTGGATGTGATCTTTGTCCAACGCGACTTGGTTGGTTGCCCACCTGGTATCTATTGAAGGTGTCGAAAGCATGGCACCGCCGATCAGCCCCTGGCTATGTGGCGCTATGCTCTCTGCGTAAGTTGGGCGTACACGTGCCTGCCAGCGTCACCATTGACGCCTTTCGATCTGTTTACCCCACATAGGTCACACTTTGGACCTCCTACGTCTCCCGGACAGCATGATCAAAATCGCATCAAAAAAGCGCCTCTGTGACGGGTATTCTTTAACCAAGCACCGAGTGCGCACTGGAGAAGTCACAGCAGCTATCAACGCGCGGTCCCTTAACGCCAACCACGGGGCGGTCCGCTCAACACCGCTCAACCTGGTGGACAGGTTCAACCCCCAAATCCCATCGTCATTTCGAACGGGCGCCACCACGGACATCCTAGTAAGTGTGCCGGATATCCCAAGCTCTTAATCGGGTCCGAGTTGCTGATAGACGTCGGTGCAGGGTGGGGAGCTTCTCATGTATCTCGACGCTTGGATGCAAGGAGGACGGACCCAAGAGACCGGCGATTGGCCGCTACCGTAGCGTGTCGGTGACCAACTATCCTGCATATCTTATTAAGAGACAGGAGAGGTCAACGGGAAACCCTGATTATCACTATTCCCAAAACGATGCACCCCCGACAACTTCAAGCATGATGGCATGGACAAACTGAAGGGTACGAAAAAGGACAAGCAGGTTACTTTCACGATCGATTGTTCAGTCTCGATCACGTCGACAGCGGTCAGCGTGAAAGCGATTGCCGAGTTCTCCGAGAATGACGTCCAGATTTCGGACAATATAAACGACTCCTGCCGTCTTCCTCCTAACGTACGGCAGACGCGTCGGCACAGGGGAGAAGTTTGGGACATTGGTTGGTAATCTTTGGTGCCGTAAGTAATTCCTCCCCCCAACAACAACCCGTACAAGAGACTGAGTAACACTCGACATTTTCGCATTCACCTCACTAATACGTCGAAAACAGCTCCGCCTAGCTTCATTGTTCTCGCTTACCGCAAGCTACTTCCTGACTAGGAGACATACAAGGAGTTCGTCCCAGCGGCCGCCAAGGCAAGCAACAGGCTCGACTTATTGAAAGGGTTCCCCGTCTCTCAGTACAATGCGTCGCACGTACCGGCAGGCTTTCCAACAAAGGTGGCTGCAGCCGTGATGAAGGTATCCGATCGCGGAATATATATGCTTCAGCTGCAAGCTCATGTGCGACACGTTGAAGGATGGCATGGTTCCCAAGGTCGCCATCAATGACCTCGGACTTCAAGCCTCTTATGCCTGGAGTGGCAGCAAGGCAAAAGTGTTTCTCGAACTAGATGTTCGTTGCGTTGGTGTCACACTTAGTCCCGCAGCCTCCGATCCTGACCGGGAAGAGGCCGAGATGAGGGGCGTAGTTTCATACGTCTATGCCCAGTCAGAGTCGAATTGGCACTTGTCAGTGTTCATCTCCAATCTCAGAGCTGGGCTGCTGCACTCTCTGTTCGATTCCGACTCTCCAGATACCATCGCGGTCCTCCAACACGTTGAGCTTAAAGGCATGCAGATGGAGTACTACTATGCGCCAAAGACAGGGGAGCCGAGCCATTTCAACATGTGCTGGCCTCTCTTACTTGGAACCCTTGAGCTGGATGTCAGTTTCGACTACAATGGGTGAGCTGGACCTTTATGGCGTCCCTCGAGCCCCATGATGATGATCAGAGCGAGAAGAAGCACACCACTACAACCTCGGTAGGAGCAATCACTCAGAGTATTATGCCTGATGTCGATCTCCCGGAATTCCTCGCCGAAATCGCCATCTCAGCTCCTGCCTTATCCCTCAAGATTGAAAAAATCCAAGGCCAATGAAAAGCTCTTGATCTTGGCTGTATCTTGTGCTATTGAGGGATTCGAATTCACTTTCGTACAATGTCTCGGGAAAGGAACAACTAAGCCCAAGCGCATTCTCAAGGTCTCAGCCCAGAAGTTTCCATCAATCGTCGTGCCAATGGTCGGCAACATAACCGATCTGCTTGGCGAGCTGTACTACTTGTACGTTGACGATGCTTCCAAGACTGGTGGGATCACCCGTGAGGAGGCTAGCCATATCAACCAGATGTTAGTCACCGATGACCTACTCTTCAAAGAGACGAAAAAGGACAAGAAGCCTGCAGACGTAGTGATAGCCAAAGGATCCCACTTCGTCGTCGCTACCCAATCTGGCTCTGGCCGCAACGTTGTGATCGACTACGTCGTCAATGCAGTCAAGGAGGACAAGGCAAAGAAGTACAAGCTAGAGAAGGACCTAATAACCATCCCAGACACGGTTTTTGGCCTTCGTCCTTACACCGAAGATGGTCCTAGCGACTCCTGGAAAGATCCCCTGGAGCTACCTGAAATGCAACAGATGACAACGCCGTCAGATTCGAGCATGGCCCCCCTTCCGAAAGTCTGTTGGACCTCTGTCTATCAGCAACATCGGCTTCAAATATGCCGACGGGAAGGTCACCCTCATGCTGGACGCGGAGATCCGACTGGGCCCGATCGGCCTAGCTATGCTCGGCGCTGGTATCACTCTGAGAGACTCAACTCCCTCCCAGACCACATCGAGCTCTCCCTCGAAGGTCTCGCTGCAGAATTCAACAAACCGCCCGTGGCGATCGCCGGGCTATTCCGAAAGCCAGGCGACTCGTATCGTGGCGGGACGATAATCTCCATGAACGCCTACACGATCGAGGCCGCTGGGTTCTATGGTGAGATCCCGGACAAGACTGGGAAGAGATTTAAGTCTGTTTTCGTGTTTGCAAAGCTCGAAGGTCCCCTTGTTGAGTTCGAGTTCGCCAATATCTCGGGCCTCACGGGGGGTTTCGGCTACAATAGCCACCCGAACTTCCCCGGTGCGGCCGAAATCATGGATTTCCCTTTCGTCTCCTCGAGCAATCTCGAAGGGGACCCGATGACAACTCTGAAGACGCTCGCGGCTGGCCTGAAGGTCGACTCTTGCCAGGTGCTCGCTATCTCAGCCGTGACGATTGTCAAATGGGAGAATGGAGGTCTCAAGTTAGAAATCGTCGGGCTGGGATCAGCCACGCTTCCGCCTTCAAGCAAGACGGTTTTTGGTCTAATTGAGCTCGGTATCACCGCCACGATAGACTTCGCCGAGGGGATGTTCAGGACCGAGTCGCAGTTGTCGCCCAGGTCATTCGTGCTAGACACAAATTGTCATCCTACAGGGGGGTCAGCGCTGTGCTACTGGTTCGCACCAAATGTACTTCGGGGGGACTGGGTCTTCACCCTCGGCGGATATCACCGGGCCTATCAAGCACCAACGCACTATCCCCGGCCGCCGCGCTTGGGAATCAGCTGGACAGTGTCGGACGTGCTCACCATCACGGGCGAGGCATACGTCGCCATCACACCCGCGACGTGCATGGCCGGCAGTCGCCTCCACGCGGCCCTGAGGAAGGGCACGCTTTACACTTATTTCGGCACCCACGCCGAAATGCTGATCAACTTCAAGCCGTTCTACTTCGTCACCGAGATGCGCGTCAGCGTCGGCGTCGTCTATACGCAGGACTTGTTGTTCACATCAGTGCCTATCAAGACCGAGATCGGCGCCGACCTGACCCTCTACGGACCCCCGGTCGCCGGCCGGGTGTGGGTCAATTTCTGGGTCTTCCACTTCGCCGTCGATTTCGGCCCGTCCGAGAATGGGAAGCCCCATGTGATCCGGCTCCTCGACTTCTACCGCCTCGCCCTGTAGCTCAAGCGCCCAGATGCCGTCGGCGCGCCCAAGAAGAACCAGGCTCTCCTCTTCTCGTGTTAGCGCGGCCTCTTGCCTCCCGAGATCGGGTCCGGTGGTGGTGGTGGTGGTGGGGCTGCGGCAAAGGGCAAACGTTCACTGTGGCGGGTCCGCTCCGGCCGCCTTTGCTTCTCGATACAGTGCCGGTTCCCAGCTGGCAGCATCAAACTCGACGGCCAGCCAGCGCTAACATATGATGAGACGAAAGTGTATGCGAAACCGATGCGGCTCACATCTGATAACGACTTGACGTCGACGGTGTTGATTAAGATCGAGCGCAGCAGGTCCACGTCGTCGAGCACAAAACCGAAATGGAACAAAAAGCATGAAGTCGGCAAGCTTCCTCAGGCTCTGTTAGGGCGTTTGTGGGTCTCCTACCTCCCCACATTACCCCTCCTGCTTCATCCCACCTTCTTTCTCCGCCTGTTTCACCCCCCCTCTCGTCTTCCCACCAGCCAGCAGCATCTTTCCATTCTACACTTCTCTTCCTATTTCGCCTTTCCCGCTTCACCCTTCATGCCTCACCTTCCTCGTTAGATACCAGCCAGTCGATGCTTTCAACATGGAGACACTGCTAACACATCCACTTGGGTACAACTACAGACACCTCCGCCTCCGACCCATCTAAGCAAGGCAACAACCTCAGCGCTCTCCTAGACCCGCGCGGCGACCCGTGCGTCTCCCTAATGAACGGCATCAAGATCGCGTCGCCCGACCCCAACCTCTCCGAAGGCCGACTCGCGCCATTCGACGTCCTTGCCTGCGGCGCCAAAGAGATCAAGGACGCCCGGCCGTTCCCGCGCAAGGTGCCTTAGAACTCTGAGTGGCGGCCGGTCCGCGCCGCCGGCAGCTACGACGAGGTGGCGCGGCTCTGGTCGTATCCTGAATACCACCGACCCTTTGGCCCTAGGCCCGTTTCCCACGGGTCTGTTTCCCACGGGTCTGTTTCCCACGGGTCTGTTTCCCGCAAGCCTGTTTTCCATGTGCCGATTGTCGCACAGTCTGTAGCTGTGTCGACTTGGGTGGGGCTGTTCAACGAGTCTGGTGTCTGGGATGTCAGTGAGCAAGAGCTGGAGACTTGGGACCCGGGTATGCCTAAGAAGCTGCACGATAGCTTTACTAGCTGGTATGTTAGAGTTCCGATGCTCTCTGTGCATTAAAGTGGTCGATGGACATAAGTCCGGATGGTGGCCTGGTTATCGGTGTATATGTGGACACTCGCTCGTGGTTGTTCTGCACTTTTGGTGTTTTCTGCTATCCAGACCTTCGGTCCCTTTCACCATAGACGGGTGATGTATGGGGGAATGCTCTCCTGTCTGTCCAGGATTTCGATTCTTTCCTTCTGTATCGTCTGGTAGCTCATATATTGCCGACTTGACGATTTTCTTTGATCAAATGGCCTCGATACACAGCGATTTCAAGGCCTCCAGCAGCTTGCAGGTACTTTCTGTGTGCTTCTAAAGTCAAAGCCTACCAGGATTAGTGGATTCAATATTTGTTCCCCGAGCTGATATGGCTAGCCATCTCACTAACATTGATCAAGGGCTTTATCGTCCTGAGAGAGAAGGTAATCCTTCCAAACGCAAGAGTGAATCGGATTATCAACTCTACACACACGCGGGTCTCGTTTGTTTGTAGGGACGGAAAGGAAAAGTGGTTTGGGAGACAGAGGTAAAGGAAAGAAGCAAGTGGTTGTGGAACAAAGGAATTGAAACAAAGCTTTTATCTCCCTGGCCCTAGTAAGAGGGCTAACCGCGGTGTTGTGGCCGCAGTGCTGGTCGCTACTCCCGGTTGTTGAACCTGGCGTAGTCTCCTTTGACCGTTGTGGTCTTGCTTAGGCCGAGGTTCTTTAGCTAGACCTTCTCGGGGCTCCTGCCTTCCTCGTCCTCTTTCCTAGTGATTTCCTGTACCCGGACGTCGATATTAGTTTGCCAGGCGCAGCGGAGGACATTCTTGGCCCTCTTCTCCGCAATGAGCCCTTCTAGATTGAGGGGGTGTAGCTTCTCGTATTCTTCCAGGGCCGCCCCTTTCTGGTACGAAGGATCTTGTCTCTGCCGACCCAGCTGTCGTCGTTGACCGCGAAATCTTTCCAGCGGACAAAGTAGTCCACCGTAGATGAGTTTCCTCTCCAGTTGACGCGGTGTTCCCTGAGCTTGTTATTCATCCGGTACTTCTGCCCTTCCAGGATGATGGGCTCAGCCTCCATCACCGCGCGATCGAATGGGTCCTCCCCTTGGGCTGGTCTGTACAGCTGCGTTACTGACATTACGGGGTTGATCTTCCATGACGATGGGAGGTTCAACTCGTACGCCAAGGGTCCGTACCGCTTGACGATCTCGAAAGGCCCGGCCCTTTGGGGGGAATACCGGTATTCCTTGCGTTGCTGTACCACCGCCATCCCTGCTCCCTTCGGTGTGTGCCCGGTTGTGGTGCTTCTCCTCGTCCTGGATGTGAGGTTTCAATCCTGCACGTGAAATCTTCAGACATGATCTCATGGGCTCCCTTGCGGTGCGTGACCCTGCGCGCCTTGGGTTGCACTGCCTGATGTGCTCTTGGTATAGCGCTTGGTTAGTGAAACGTATGTGACAGGATTGACACCAATTCCTCTGTGGCTTATACGCTTTCCCAACGGGCACGCTCCCCTCCGGGGGTGTGGACTATGAACGTTGCCTCGTGCCTGTCTGAGACAAAGTTCGATGACATGTCCACCTCAGGGGCACTGAATCGAAACCTTCCCCGATGCAGCCATAACCATCCCTGATCCACATGGCTAAATGCTATTCACTCTCAGAGTCCGCGAGCCATACCGTCTCCATTGTCCGTCTGGTCGTAGTAGACGGCTCGGTTCTTGAGACGAGGGTTTCATCCGAACATGCGCCGCTCCCTTCTTCCTTGATTCGGATTAAAGGATTTAGGGAAGCGAAGCCTCCTCTCGCGCTAGCTGCTGAAGGAGCGTCGGTTTCCTTAGCCACCGTTCTGGAAGAAGCGATCCTGCCTTTGGCCAACGTGGTCCTGCTGACCCCCGCTCTTTCCTGATGAGGAGGGACCTGGGCATCTTGACCGGCCATCCCGGTTATTCGTTTCATTGCCTGCGCGTTAGTCTGGACGATAGGGCGACTAAGTTCTTTCCCGTTGCTGAAACGGAGGCCCTGTTTGGCCTTGAAACGGAAATATCTGTGCTGATCGCGCCGGTTGTCTCCGTTCCAGTTGGCTTCTCCGTCCCCGTTTTTGGCGCTAGCGGGGGTGGTCTTTCGCCGGTCTCCGGTGATGTGAGCAATCGCTCGTCTGGGGGGCTTGACGTAGTTTGGGGCCTGGATGATTCCCCTTCGGTGCTGGATGCGTCCCGTGGGACTTCGCTTTCTCTGAGGAAATCCTCGTCGTCAATGCCGTGTACTTCTCTCCGGCGAGCGACCCCGGCGTGGATAGCGTCGAATCTCTCCTTGGGGATTGATCCGTCGACGAACCAGTCTCTAGGCCAGGTGTCTGGTTCGAGGGGCTCTTCTAGGCCTACCCAAAGTGAACAGGCGTGGTCCTTCTAAGGGTGATGCTGGAGTCTCGATGCAATTCGAAGGCTGGTGACCTTGTCGACGCTGCGTGCGTCCTTGAGCCACCTCCTCTTCTTAGTCTGGCCAAACCCAAGTAGATGCCTCGTGTTCTCGTGGAATTTGCTGAGTTCCAGGAAGATGTTTCGCATTTGTCGTGCTGATGGGCGTTGCTGGCGCTCTCGTGCCCCCGCGGTTCGTGGTATCGCAACGAGAGGGCAACGCTTTGTCGTGGCTGGTCAGACGCCTCAGTGAAGGGTTCTGAGGCGCGTCTGGTCGTGCTTTCGTGAGGTATTGGTTCCCAACTGATCTCAGCGCCGTTCGGAGAATGCCTGGCCTGTGTACCTGATCAGTAAGTGTACCGTGATTATAGGGGAGTCAGGCCACTGATGAGATGGTGATCCAGCAAGTAGATTATAAGATAGATACTGTAGTCTAAAAGAGCGCGGCAGGCGTGAGTGCTCACGAAGAGTTTGTGAGCCCAAGGGACTGTGGGCCTACGGTTGACTAACACGGCGCTAGCGGTCTGACCGCAACACTGTTCTTAAGATGCCAGTGCGGATGGACGTCCCAAAGCCGAAGCTTCTTCTTGGCGGCGAGGATGGTGGAGATCTTATTGTCACACGAATCCAATCCCTGAATAGCCTCCATACCAGCGATCGGACCGATCGCTGGTATTCTGTTGAATTACTGCGTGGCTCATTCCAGGCCATAACAACGGAGGAATGGAACTACCCCATTGTA
>Ga0247770_1000702_pt1 | contig 31183 bp, 38 predicted proteins | sample UWRJL136409B6_FD_179943 | JGI IMG/M metagenome (GOLD analysis project Ga0247770, IMG submission 179943) | Plant litter microbial communities from Arlington Agricultural Research Station in Wisconsin, United States - UWRJ-L136-409B-6 | ecosystem: Environmental > Terrestrial > Plant litter >... | reverse complement strand
GAGATATGGCGGTGGGCGCAATGAGGACGATGGGGACAGTTATGGCGGTGATGGTGGTGGATTTGATGGGTTTGGGAACTGAGGGGATTGTCGGCATGGATTGATATGAAGCTTGGGGCGACGTGATGTGTACGATGTATGATATGAGTACCGGAGTTTTTGTATATTTGTTCACTTGTACCTTACTATTCAATGTACCTACTTCTAACCGTTGTTGTGATTCTGTGGCTCGGTGACGCTTGGGTGACCTTCTACTTTACGTGTCAACTATGGCTGGCTCCCTCACTATTGATTCCCAAGTCAAGGAGACGGGGCCCTCCAAAGACTACGAGGCTCATAAGACCGAATTACTTTGCCAACGGCCCCTCGTGCAAGTTCTTGAAGGGCGGGCGATATGGCTTTGAGAGAGATATTCGTATTTATCCCTGCGCAAGCCCAAAGTGTTAGCAGGGTGGGAACCTGGTTTGAGGCAGATACCCGAGTGCTTTCAGGGGGGTAATTCGGAAAGCTACAGGTGTCATTCCCGTCCCTTGCTGCCTATAAGTCGACAGGGCTTCTTTTTTGGGGGGCCAAAATCTCCTCGTATTCTGCCGGCTGACTGGCGCAGGAAGTGCCTGTCCGTGTAACAGATTGGCCGCCCTGGGTAAGATATGTGACACGAGACGCTGATGGATCGTCTTTGCCACAGTCTTCAACCTACCTACCTACCTACCTACCCACCTTGCCTGCCAACTTCGGACTATCCAGCCCCGTTGGCACGAATGCCCTCAACCTCAACGTTCACCGGCCCCTCATGGGCCGGCGCCCTCACCACCGTCTCAACCCTCACATGCACGTCCTACATGTGGGGCTACGACTTCTCCAAGCCCTTCAAATGCCGCATCCCTTTCTTCAGCTACGCCGTCTTCATGACCGCCGAAAGCCGCAAGTACTTCTTGCCCGGCCTGTGCTTCACGGGGTGGACCGTCGGTTGCGGCTTCCCGTCGACGTCAAGGGACATCTCGCTAGCTGCGACGGTGACGCGCAAGCTGTGCGTCCCTAGTGGGTTCAAGTGCTGTGGGACGGCGGGAATATTCGCGACTATTGCGTGTAATACGATGCCTGTGCCGGAGTCGGTCCATACGTGGCGGCCTGCGTTTGAGATTCGGTGGGAGGAGACGGATATGCGCTGGTTTTAGACGCCCTGGGTTGGTGCTTGGAGCGATTGCTTCTTCATTGCCGTCGGGGGCTTTGCCAACCGCTGTTGGGGGTACTTTGGGGGTGTCAAGCAACGGTAGCAACGCTGGAAGCGCAACTGGAATTGTCTCCGGTGAACCGGGCAACAAAACAGACGGGGGCGACGTCCTTGAAGGCGGCGCTGAACCCCCCGCTGGTGATCCCGGCCTCGGCGGGGCGGCGAAGACGGGGATAGAGATCGGCATAGCCATCTTCCTCGTGTTTCTCGTCGCGCTGCTTCTCGTCTTTATACGGAGACATCGAGCCCAAAGACTCAACAGGCAGGGGGCGGTGGCTCCGCAGCCCACTCGACTCGCCAGGGCGCAAGAGCTGCATTCGCAAGATCACCGTCCGGGAGAGCTCCCGGACAAGTCTACCTGGGGTTTGTATCCAGGCAGCAGCCGGTTGTAGAGATTATGACTCCGGAACCTGTTCATAAAATGGATTCGGGATTTCAGGGGCTGAGACCGCCGCCTCATTCGCCTCAAACCCCTCCGTCGACTCAAACCCTGCCGGCATGAATGTGGAAAGTTTGGTTTGAAGGGGCATGAAGTCTGATTGTTGTTGATAGAAATTCTGAAAGCTGTCCAAATACAGGCCCTTAATGTGTACCTAATGCGTAGAACCGGGTTAGCTAGCCCTTAAAAACACAGAAAAGCAGCGCGTGATTCAAACACGCAACCCCCGTACGTCCGACCCAATTATACCAGCGTCCGCAAAGCTGTTCGATGCATCGCAATCAAGAAAAACCCATAGGCAAGTGGACAGCCAAAGCAAATTACCCCAGATTCCGTAAACTCCTTCCCACTATCGCGGCCGTGAGATCGACCAATGCCCGGCGTGTTGTGCAACAGGCTAAACCGATCAGCCAATCGGTATTTTCTCCTCCGCCCTGATGACCATGGCGTAAAAACTGACTGCCGGCATGTATTTGCGGACGTTGAATGATATAATGGCGCCTATCACGGTATCTTTTTGATTTGGTGGCCGAGTCTGATTTCCTCCCTGACCGGCTCCCAGATTCAGGAGATTCAGTTGACAAAATGCAGCTCCCCATTTCTTTCCTGCTGCTTGCAGCGGTTGCTGACGCGCACTGTGAGAACCCCTTACACTTGTGGGTCTGATTACAGCTAACACATACCAGACCGATTCTCTAAGATCGTGGTCAATGGCGTCGCCGAGCAGAAGGAATGGACATCGATCCGCCAGACAAAGAACTACCAAGACGACCATGGGGTCAATGATGTAAACAGCGCCGATATACGTTGCTTCCAAATGAGGGCCGGTACGGGGACTGCCACTGTTACTGCCGGTTCCGACCTCGGCTTTGTTCCCGACCAGGGGGTAACGCACCCCGGACCGGTGCAGTTCTACATGGCGAAGGCTCCCGAGGGGGCTAACATCAATACCTGGGAGGCGACGGGCAATGTCTGGTTCAAGGTGGCATCCATCAACGGAGTCAATCCGGGGGGCAAGACGAGCGGCTTCACCTGGCCGACATACAGTGAGATAACCCCATCCCCATTGGTACCGTGTCGTGTGAATGTGCCAGACTGACGCCACACCACAGACCAAAAGGTAGTCTCTTTCACAATCCCCAAGAGTATCCCTAGCGGGAAGTATCTCGTGCGAGTTGAGAGCATCGCGCTCCATCAGGCGCAGTCCGCCGGCGGCGCACAGTTCTACTTGGCGTGCGCGCAGGTTGAGATCACGGGCGGAGGGAGCGGCACGCCTGGACCGATGGTCGCATTCCCCGGGGCGTACAAGTCGGGCGGGCCAGGTCTGATTTTCAGCTGGCAGACGACGACATACACACCTCCTGGACCGGCAGTCTGGCAAGGATAGGCCGTGTCGGGTGGTATGGCTGCATCCTGCTGCGTTGAGATCCATCTGAGCAGCGTATTAGACCGATTTCTTTGTTTTGCGCAGTTCCAATCTTTTGAGAGCACGAAGAGCACCGAGAGCACTGAGAGCACATAGCTAGCGTGGGTGACTCCTGCAACAGAATACTATCCAAACCCTGTGGTGTTGCGTGTGAAGTGTCGAACCGAAGAAAACTGCGGCTTGCATGAGAAGGGACATTGGCGCCATTAACGGTACAAATCGCCCCACGACTGCCGATGAAGACAAAAAGAGAAAATAAACGATAGCTGTCAATATTCGCAATGCAAGAACAGCTCTTCCAAGTTCCGATGCCAGTCGAGCTTGGTGTCATGGCGGACCAATGGCGGGATCCGATCGCGATCGACGTCACTCCACAAATGGGAGGGGCCGCTCCTGAAACAGGAGGCAAAGTCGGGACGGAGGGCTCGGGGTTCAGCTTCACTTACCAATATCACTCAAAACTCACCCCCGCACTCAAGTTTCAACCATCGTAGTCCGTCCACATCCATACCTAGCCATCAATCACCAAAAACCATCACCATGGCGCCCAACAACGGCCTTGTCCACTTGACGGAGTACGACATCAAGGACAGCAATGTCGAACTGATCGGCACCGACATCGACCACAAGGTCAAATACAACTCAGCTGCCACCGAGCCTGCCTGGAACGACGGCAACGTCGGCATCTCCCCGGGCTTGTTCATCTGGCGCATCGAGAACTTCACCGTCGTGCCCGTCCCCAAGGAAAGCTATGGCCGGTTCTTCGAAGGCGACAGCTACATTGTCCTCCACACAGAGGAGATCGAGTCCCAACAGGGCGGCAACCAGCTTATCCACGACATCTTCTTCTGGCTTGGTACGCACACCTCGCAGGATGAGGCCGGCACGGCAGCGTACAAGACCGTTGAGCTGGACGAGTTTCTCCACGGCGTCGCCACCCAGCATCGCGAGCTGCAGGCTGGTCCCAGCGACGACTTCCTCGCGTTATTCCCGCGTCTGACAGTGCGCCGGGGTGGTGTTGCATCGGGCTTCCGACATGTGGAGGAGGCCGTCGCGCCCGAGATCACAACGCTGCTGCGGGTGTTCAGGCAGAGCGTTGGCACAGGTGGCCGGGATACGGTCGTCGTGTACGAGGTGGAGCCAATTTGGCGTAGTCTCGACGAGAAGGATGTGTTTATTCTTGACAAGGGCGACAAGATTTTGGTGTGGCAGGGCAAGGGGTGCTCTCCGATGGAGAAGGCAAAGGCCGCGCAGGTGGTGCATGACATGACGCTCGCCAAACACGTCGATGTTGAGGTCATCTCGCAGACCGAGTCGCGCTCCTACCGTTTTGTCAAGGAGCTTGGCGGGGGCGAGGAGGACATCGCGCAGGCGCTTCATGCTGCGAGGCCTATCCGGTCGCTCGGGGCTAGGTCGGGAGAGGCGGTGCGCCCTCGGAGGCTTTTCCGTCTCAGCGATGCGTCGGGCCAGTTGACGTTCGGGCTGGTCGGCCAAGGGGAATCGGTCTCGGCGTCCAATCTGGACAGCAACGACGTATTTCTGCTGGACGACGGCGGAGAGATCTGGGTGTGGGAAGGGAAGGGAGCGAGCAAAGCCGAGAAGGCCATGTGGCTCAAGGTGGCTCAGGCGTATGTCCGGCAACTGCAAAGCGAAGACGAACAGGGCCAGGCATATCTACTACCCATCGCGAATGTGAGGGAGGGGAGAGAAAACTCTGGCTTCCGGAGAGCGATCCAAGTGGTCTAAATCAGGCAGTGGGCCGTTCGGAAGAAAATCAATGGACTTGATCGTTGTTCAGGGAAGGAGCCACCAAGGCCTGCCGGTCTCTCCACTAACGGGCTTAACAATGCCTTTTGCTTTCTTTTGCTTTTCTCTCGAGCTGAAAAAGTATTATGATAATATTCGCTTAGTCGCTCTACCCTCGAAGTCCTGATAAGTGCCAGATTTGATTCGAACGACGGCATCTTACGCTCTTTTTCCAGTCAAATATATTGTGAAACCAGACAAATCATCCCCTCTCCACTGACCTGGCGAACTTCACGCAGATCTCTCCACTCCCCGCCTTCCGAACTCCTCTTTCGGGTACAAAGACGCCCCACACGAGATCGGCCGCGATAGCCACACTGAGTCCCCGAGGCGAACCATTACAGCGGCGGGGTAAGAAAGCATCAAGAGAAAAAGAAGAGGGAAAAGAATGTTTGGATGAAATCAAGACACCCTCATCTGAGGTCAAGCTCATGGAGGTGCGGAACGGCTCAGCTGGTTGCCGAACAATCCGTGTCAGCTGTCCAATCGCACCTCCGCGTTGGAACAAATTTGAAGCATAGTTTTTGCATTTCCACAACGGCCTCTGCTCAATTCTACACTATCCATCCTCCTAATAGCTAAAAGGGCCCCAGGATACCCGTATTTCCGGGCACAATGTTTCATCTCATACCGTACTAGATGTTGTGACAGCCGGTTGAGCCTACCGAATTGTCGTAATAGACGGCTCGCCTCCGCGCTGGATAACAAGCGAGGGGCGCAACAAACCGACAGCGGAGGAGCTTCACTCAGTGCGATGCGATGCGGCGCGTCCTAGCTGCGGCTGTGGATCAACAAGGTATGCTCCACCTTGATTCGGCAGTTGTGGGCACCCAATTCGTGAAGCGGCCCCCATTGCCAGGGAGAATGTTTCCCCGGAACTGCCATGGCGCCCCTCGCCAGGCTCGGTCGTCACCACGCAGTTTACCCCGCACAAGCCGCACATCACCTGGAGGAGACAATTCGGATGGCTCGCTGGGCCCAAGTTCACACAAAACGGAGCCTGGATCTCGGTGTGGAGCTGTGGGAGGGCCCCGGTATTATTTCGCCCGCCTGCTATATATCCCGAGCGCTCCCATTTGCCGGCATCCCTCCTGCACGAGTTTTGTACGACACACAGCAGCCCAACCGTGACCATTAACATCATCCAACATGCCTCTCCCGTCCGGCGTCTACCGCGCCGACCACGTCGGCTCTTTCCTGCGCCCCAAGGCCGTGCTTGAGGCGCGCGAGAAGGTCGACACAAAGGACATCACGCTCGAGGGTCTCCGCAAGGTCGAGGACGAGCACATTGCGATCGTCGTCCAGAGGCAGATTGAGAATGGCATCCAGTCCGTCACCGACGGCGAGTTCCGCCGCGCCTATTTCCACATCGACTTCCTGCAGCACGTCGAGGGCGTCGAGCGCCAGGGCAGCATAGCCTCCACGCACGCCCACACCGAGGGCTTCACCCCGCCCAAGGTCATCGTCGTCAGCAAGCTGGACCACCCCAAGCCCATTCAGGTCGACGACTACAACTACATCGAGAGCAAGGTCGCCGCCGTCAAGGCTGCCTCCGGCGTCACCCACAAGGTCACCACCAAGGTCTGCATCCCCAGCCCGACCATGGTGCACTTCCGCGGCGGCCGCGAATCCATCAGTTCCGAGGCGTACCCTACCCTGGAGCCCTTCTTCGAGGACCTCGTCAAGGTCTACCAGGCCGAGATCGCCGATCTCTACACCGCCGGGTGCCGTTTCGTCCAGCTGGACGACACCAACCTCGCCTACCTTTGCGACGAGGGCATGCGCAACGAAGCCGCCACGCGCCACGGCGAGGATCCCCAGAAGCTCACCAAGCAGTATGCCGCGCTCATCAACGCCGCCATCAGCAAGCGCCCCAAGGATATGGTCATCGGAATCCATCTCTGCCGCGGAAACTACCGCTCGCAGGGCTTTGCGGATGGTGGGTACGAGCCCGTTGCCGAGGTCCTGTTCAAGGAGCTGGATGTCGATGTGTACTTCCTCGAGTACGATGACGAGCGCTCAGGCGACTTCTCGCCGCTGAGACACCTGCCCGAGAACAAGACTGTTGTCCTCGGCGTCATGTCGAGCAAAAAGGCCGAGCTGGACGACAAGGAGGCCATGATCAGGAGACTGAACGAGGCGGCCAAGTTCTGCCCCAGGGGGCTGGACCAGCTGTGCTTGTCGCACCAGTGCGGGTTCAGCTCGACCATGGAGGGCAACGACCTGAGCGAGGAGCAGCAGTGGGCCAAGGTCCGCCTGGAGGTGGCGATTGCCAAGGAGGTTTGGGGTGATGATCTCTCATTGTAAGCGTTAGCTGTTGTTTTACCCTAAAGTTGCTCTCGCCAACCCCAGTCACCCGCACAGCCCATAGCCACCTTGCTCAGGCGCTACTCAGGCGTTGCTCAGGCGCTGCTCAGGAAATAATCAGAGAAATCGCCAAATATGGCTTAGACGAGTAGGCAGTACTCTGCGGTTCGAATGGCAACTTTTCGCGAGGTCCCAGTTTTTGGGACACAGGTGGCCAAAAACTGGAAACCCCCCCTCCCCCTCCCCACCCCAACCCAACTCCTTTTCACTCCTCTTCCCTTCCCCCCAAAGTCACATAAAACTCAGCCATTAGGTCTCCATTCCCATCTTCCTCATTCACGAAAGTGGGTAAAATCTCACTCTCACGCTAAGACACAAGCAGATTACGTCGTTTTTATTTATTGGCTGTTAGATGCGGCACTCCCATCTTAACTTATTGACAGCTGACTCTGGAAGCCTAAATTCTGGCAAGCTGGAAAGTTAAGGCCCAAATTCGGGACCGCATCAAGCATTCAAAAATAGCCCGAATCCTAGGCCCCGGCCATAATATACCAGTACATGTCCTGGGATAGTACAGAATATCCCAGCTCTGATTTTGGGATGGTACATAGTACCCATATGTCTTAAAGCTCGCAATATCCATCCCCTGACACACCCTCGGCCTAATTCCAAACACTAAACACGCCACGGGAGAAGGTTGGGGGTGTCCGGATGACCTCTGAGGAACCAATCGAGGAGAAGAATGATGAGAGGGCAATTTCTGCTGTGTGCAAGGAGCCCAGAATCGAGTTTAAGGCTTGGCCTGACGAGAAGTACTTTATTGGTGAGTGAGTATTTGTTGTAAAACTTGCGTCCGGGGGAAACATCAAACTGACCGCTTAATCGCAGCCGAGACTTACGCTTTGATGATATCCAGGATCTCCCGGACGTATTTGGCATGTATTTAAAGAGCGTCGAGCCTCTTTTCGAGAAACCGCGTGGCGTCCTACCTCGGCCACGGTCTTTACCTCCTCTCCCCAACTTGGATATGGTTCCTAGGCAGCAAGAACCGTTTGAGATCGCAGCCTCTTACGATGAGCTGGAGGAAAGACTGCTTATGCCGCTGGCTGACATCACTTCCGCCGCTCCCAAGGACATCGCGTCCGCCTATCCGTTCCAAGGCGGGGAGGACAACGCAATTGAGCGACTCAGATTCCTGGTCATGTCTGGCGCCATCTCCAGATACGGGAAGAACATGACCGCCTCTTTGGTCTGGCCTCTAGCACGAAGCTCTCTGCGTACCTGGCTCTAGGATGTGTGACGGCCCGACAAATTTATAAGGAACTACTCAATTCTGAGAAGGGGACCGACTCAGATTATGAGGCAGCAGGTGGTTACGGCGGCGGTGAGAACAATGGCACCAAGGCCATCCGGTCAGCACTCTTGTGAAGGGACTACGCGCGCCTATGTATAAGGAAATTCGGCTCTAAGCTATATCAACTATCCGGCTTTCATGCAGGCAAAGGGAAAACTACAAACCAGCCCACAACGCAGCAACAGCAGCATCGAGAAAGGATTTAACAGCGATTTATGCGCGGGACTACGGGTATGGGACTTATTGACGCATCAATGCGGGAGCTCTGCTGTACAGGATATACGTCTAACAGAGCACGACTGAATGTAGCGAGCTTCCTAACTAAGCGCTTGGGAATAGACTGGCGGTACGGGGCTGAGTTGTATGAAATGCTGTCGGCTGACTACGATGCGTCCTCGAACTGGTTTAACTGGCTGTATGTGGCTGGTGTGGGGAACGACCCGCGCGGCGGTGAGCGCATCTTTAACCCTGTCGCACAGGCCTTCCGTTACGACAAGGATGGCGAGTACGTGAGGAATTGGGTGCCCGAAGTCTCATCAAGCAGCAGTATTCACAACTCAAACAGATGTTATAGATCCATATGCTAGCGCCGGCCCTACGATAAATTCCGCGAAAGCCTATTGCCCAACCGTGTACTTAACGAGGCTGAGGCTCGAGGACACGATGGGCTTGGCTGTGGCTGGTGGTGCGGAATTGGGCGCGATGGGGGACGTGGTCGTATCTGTGCCTGCCTTGGACTTGAGGATTCGTATTCACTGGCCGACGTTGTTGGTGAGGGCGGAAAGCTTCGCGGTTCCGAAGATGAGCAGGGTCGCCGCGATGGTGATCAGTGCGTGCTATCCGGTGAGGCTGGAATCGTAAGGGTGTGTGCCTTCATTACCGCTGGCGCTTTTCGCCGTTGCCTTAGTGGTGGTATCGATACGTACGGTAAGTAAGACGATGCACCTGGTCGAGACGTCATAGGTGATGGTGGCCAGCTCGAGCTTACCGTTGTCGTTGTTGCGAACACCCGTCTGTGAGGACTTGCTTCAACATTCAGTCTCCCATTCAACTCCAACCCTAAGGCGTCCTGTCTTACGATCATGTCTTAGCCCTTCTCGGGTGCAGGTCGTAACAATTTAGCTTTAGTGTTATACATAAGTACAAACCACTTCCGAATAACCTTTAGATCTTTGCATTTAGCTTCTTAGTAACTGTATTTACGCAAAAAAACGCATCTAGAGCTCTAGTTAGCGTTTAACGAAGTTGTAAGCCTAGAGTTTACTAATAAGGGGCGCGTCGCGTTCGTGTAGCAGTTAGTTAGCTATATCTTCCATAAAACAAAGCCGAGGAGTAAATACACGCGTAGTTAGCTCAGTTAGTTATATACTAAACAATTATATGCTCCTCTAGATCTGTAAGTTTTCGTGAATTAGCTGGAATATCGTGTTGTGTAGACTGGCTGGCGTGTCGGTTAGAGAGGGTTGAAGATGGTATATTGTAGATCCAAGCTGCATCTCAAAGACTAAGCTTTGGCGTTTTTTTAAGAGCTTTAAGGGCTAGAATAATCTTGGATTTGGTTAGCAGCGAATCCATTGTTAATTGGTAGTATGGTTGGTAAAAGAAGCTGAGGGGTCGCGTCGCGTCGGAAAGTGTCCGGCTCGCTTATTAAATACGTTAACTACAACTAAGATCTTAGCACAACTTCCTTAAAACTACTACAACCTCTTTAAAGTATTCCTCCCCTTAAAAGGTAAAAACCTCCGGTTCTGGTACATTTTCCATTCAACTTCGGTGTTTTGAAGATGGGCGCAGGTAGTTCTAGTGCCCCCAATGCTGCAACTCAAGTCATTTGCAGTCGACGAAATATACGCGTGGCTGAGCTGAGTTCAACCGTCTCTCGTTACACGGAACGCCGCATGGATAGATTACACGTCCAACCAAGTCCAACTAGGCCAGGAAATATACAGTTTCAGGGCCACATTGGTGTTGGCCCGGGTGCCGCATGAATCCTCCTGAGGCGCAGCTGCTGTGCCGCGGAAGCAGGCACCGCCGCACCGGCCATGACTTCATCCGCGACCTCCCAGAAACCCGCACAGCTCGACTCGTCACGAAACTCCCCACGCTGCGTGCATCAATTAGCAATGGCTGGCACCGGGTATGGCAGTCTTGCAAACTGGACGCTTTTCGACTTCAACTTCACCAGCGACTGCTATCGGACAGCGAAGTTCTACGTCAGCCGCTCCGGCCTCCGACACCTCTCCTCAAAGTCCTCTCCATTTCCTTACGCCGAGTTCATTGATTTCGTGCGCTATGCTGCACCCGATCCGTTCGCAAATGTATCTCGAGGGGCCATTGTGGACTGGATCGACGGTCTGGACTTTGGCGCGAAGAGCGGGCGGCAGGAACACTTTTGGAACTATGACTTGACCACCGGATTTTGCGATCCTGTGTTCTGCCAAAGCATGGAATGGCAAGGAAACCCTGACCTGGCTGGTATTGGTGTAGGTGCAGACAACGACCATTACCAGTCCAATGCGGGGGCTCTGCCTACCTACTAACTATTCGGATGCCAGGTTCTGATATCATACATCATCGAAGTCTCGCTTGCCACGATATTCGTCGTCGCTCTGGGGTCACGGTATCTTCTTCGTGGGCAGCGGCAGTTCCGCGGCGTCGGCAGCACCACCAACCCCATATGGGCCGCCCTTCAGACCAGTCTCGGGATATTTTGGGACACGTCACTCCTGTTTAATCTAGCCGTCACCATTGCAGGCTTCGTTTCCACCGGAGAAACCATGTCGACGGACATCGGCGACTTCGCGCGCTTATCATCCACCATCACATGGGCCGTCATCGCCTTGACATGGCCACCGTACCGTTCTGTCTGTCACCATCGACAAGTCCGTCGACACGGTCTCGCCGTTGCTTCTGCGCTTAACGGAGCACTGATATCACTGATATGGTGGTGGCAGTTCCGGGGGGGCGGTTGGTTTGTGGCGCGTTGCTATGGGCAAATGGATGGGAACACGGATTTGAGAAATGTGTCCAAAACGATTGAAAGAATAGTGCAGTGCCTGGGAGTGGCCCTTAGTGCGTTGTCAGTCGCCTATTATGTTACTCAAAGGGTGGTTTTGCTCTGGCTCTACTGCAGAGGTCCTGGGCGTGCGTCCGGGACTTCCCGGAAGTACCCAACCTCAGCATCAACTACGGCCAAGCCAAGAAGGTGGAGGCGAGCAATGGTGACCCTTTGCGGCGTCATCTGGATGGTCATGGTGTTTACATTGATGTGCCTGGCGCTGGCAACCTTTGTCATCAAGAAGACCCTGGCAGCACGAGCGGCAGGACCATCATTGGAAGAGAACGAATGGGGCTTTGGACAGATCATGGCGGTGACGGTGTGGTTCCCCACCATTCTCGATTTCCTGCTGGTGATTAGAGGTAAGACATCGCTTCAGTTGGAAACTTTGGATGGCGTGTGTGCTGACTGAGATATGATCAACACCAGGAAACTTGAAAGTTCTGAAATACAGACTCCCGCGGGGCGTCGAGCTCGAAATACAAGGAAAGACAACCGGAGTTTATCCTGAAGGTGGCACAACAGTTACGTTCGAGAGTATCCAGGTGGACAAGAACAATGGCCGATTTCAAGAGGATCTCACTCCTTACCGTAGCCTTCGTCACTCTGTATCGTAAGGTAGCCTAAGGGAAATGGACATCAAGTGCAACTCTCTCTCGAGCACTATGGGTTTAACTACATGAGCATCTCTCTTTGCACTGTAGACTTGGTCTCATTGCGCTGTCGCCCCTGAATCACCCCACATACCCCTAACCCCGAGTAACCTCACAGCCACGGTCGTAGCCACGGTCGCATCCGCGATCGCTTTCCGCCATTGAGAGGCAATGTGGTGTGGTGTTGGCTCGACATCGAAGGATACTGAGTCCCTCTCAGTAGGGTCACTCGCGCAGGGCTTATCAGAAATTCTGTCGAACAAATTCCCAGTCATCAAAAAGAATGACCAAGATCCGGGTAGTTGAACCGATGCGGGCCTTGAATAACACGGTTGAGGACCCCCAGGATCCGGCCGCTGCATACCATCCATGAACCTCTGGGAAAGGGGTTTGCGGCTTGTCGCATCCAGCCGAGCAGAGAACTCCAAGGTTGTTGCTCCAGGGGGAAGAGGAGGAGTACAGGGCGTGCACGCTTTGTGGGGAGGGCGGTCGCTCTGTGGCAGTAAGTAGGAGCCCAGACTCCGACAAGGAGCTGAAGCCGTTGGGCGGCCACACCGCCGCAGTCAATGTTCGGCATGCAGTATCGGACCTGGTCCGTTTCGAGCTCCTTGCCGTTCGTTGGCCCAAAAGGCCATCACCGACAAATTGACCCGCCTTCTCGTGTTCCTCGCCGCCGCCGCCGGTCTCTTGTACAACGCCCTCTGGTACTTTCCCATCCTGATGCTGGCATGCGGTATCATATCCGTGGTCTACGACTTCTGCTGGCTCAATCGACCTGTCCGGGCAGTCGGCTCCATCCCACGGATCCTTCGCATCAAGCTCACCGGACGCCGCAAGGAGCCCGACGTCACCGGTCCGGACTCGAGCTCGCCGAGGACCAGCAACAAGAGCCCCCCGACCAAGACAACGATGTCACCGCGAGCAAACCCAGCGTCTCCAACCCTGGGCGTCGCGCATGAAGACAACAACTCCAACGAAGCCGCCCGCACCATTCCCACTTCGCATCGGCTGACGGCCATCTCGTGGCCGTTGTATCCCACTCTGTGTATCCCTTCCTTTTTGGATGAATGAACTAGACTAACAGGCTGACAGTATCTTGGTGCTCTCACGGCGATCAATAGCGGCTATCCCTCTGCGGCTGGTGTGGTACTGGGCTACACCGGCATTTTTGCCCCGGGCTTGATCACGGTGCACGGTACCATGGGTGTGTGGAGCGCTATCCGTAGTCGACGGTGGTCGAGCGCAAGTTCGGGGCCGATGGAACTGCGCGTTGGGTCAAGGTTCATTTCCCCGCTGGAGAGTAGGCCACTCGATGATGGGGGGAAAGCGGAAGAGGAAGACAAGGGCATTGATCTCTAGGCTGAAAGAAGTTGACAAGAGCTACTTGATGAAACACCCCTTTTGCCTTCCATGCATTTGAACAACTCCAGAATGCTTCTTGCATGACGTAAAGCCTCGTGTTCACTGACTTTTCTCGTTGATACATTTGAGCTAGCCGTATTTCAAAGTTGAATGAAAGAGTCCCGCTGTTCCGGCCAGAAAATCTAGACCATAACCTAACTTCCAACCTTGTTTCTGTTTGCTGTAGGCTCCGAGTTCTCTTTTCACAACGTGGCCGCACCATGGCGGCGTATTCTGGCCCGGCCATGACTTCGGCAGTGTGTCATAGGAATTGCCAGTGCTTCTGCACCTGACAGCCGCATCATCAAGTCCATGAGGTGGACTTTGAATTTGAGTACGGGCCGAAGTGTAACCTACCCCTTCGGTCATCTGACCCTGAGTCTCGTGATGCTACAGGCGGCGCCTTTGCACGCCAAGTACCATCGGTCTACTTGCATCGAGAGATTGAAAGATCCCACTCGGCATAACACAGTGGCATTTGTGCAGAGTCAAGGACAAACGATGCAGAATGAAAGATTGGCATGGTTAATTTCTTGGATCATGCAGATTAGGTTATATACAAGGGTACATGCCAATTGATGCCAACCAACCACCCCTTACAAATGAACACAATCGCAAACAGCCTCCTTTCATCGCCTTCATCAACGTCATAACTCTCTTCAATTATGTACTCCGTTGGGGGTATCCTTTGTTTTGTAATTTCTCAGCTTCCCCTATTATCCTATCCGATGTCGAGGAGCTCGCTGCGCGGCACGTGCAAAAGGACTTTAGACGGTCGCAGTCTTCTCAGCCGCACGCTGCGAAGCAAAGGTGGTAGTAGGCTTCCAGCCAGCCGACGTCCGCGGGGTGGTCTCCTCCATCATCTTGTCGACCTGCTCGAGCGACAGGCCCTTGGTCTCAGGAACGAGGAAGTAGGTGTAGACCAAGGCGCAGGTGCAAAGACCGCCCCAAACGAAGAACACCGACGACTTCAAGTTGCCACGGTTGGTGCCGACCATGTAAGGCGTGATGACAGCGATAATGGTGTTCCAGAGCCAGTTCGAGGCGGTCGACAAGCCGACGCCACGCGAGCGGATCGGCAGCGGGAAGATCTCGCCAATGACGATCCATGCACCAGGTCCCCATGTCGAAGCGAAGAAAAAGATGAAGATCGCAATGAAGGCAATCTGCGCATTCACGGCCGAGATGTTATCGGCGATCTGGATGTCTTCAACGCCGGGGGAAGAGACCGTATGGGTCTTGTTGAAACCGACGGTAACACCGATGATGGCGACGAGGAACTGGCAAATCAACATGCCTAGAGCGCCGTAGAGCAGAATGGTGCGGCGGCCCCACTTCTCAACAGTGTAGAAGGAAATGGGCGTCGAAAACACGTTGACAATGGTGAAGATCATGGAGATGAGGAAGGTGTTGGTGATGGCGCCGGTCGACTGGAGGAAGGGAGTCGAGTAGTAGAAGATGAAGTTGACACCGGTCCTAGCCAATTGAATTAGTTTACGCCCAGCAGCCATGCACGGCAACAAGGAAACTCACCATTGCTGCATCATCTGCAGAGAGGTGCCCAGAATGGTCTTGCGGAGGTTGGAGTTTCCATTCCACAGCGAGCCCTTGAAGCAGTTGGCCCAGCTGCCAAACCAGGTGGTGGAGGGAATCAGCTGACGCTCGTACTCCTCGTTGGCGACAATCTCAGCGAGCTCGGCCTGGATGTACTCGGAACCCTTTTCCTGGCCACGGAGACGGGCGAGAGCGTCGGTAGCAGCCGCAATATTGCCGCGCTTGACGAAGTAACGAGGCGAGTCGGGCAGGAAGAGGAGACCGCCGCCAAGGATAATGGCCCAGATGAACTGAATGGCGATCGGGATGCGGTAAGAGCTGGTGTCCTTCCTGTCCTTGGTGCCGTAAACGATGCAAGCAGCAAGCATGATACCGATGGTGATGCAGAATTGATAGCCGGCGACCAGAGCACCACGAACCTTGCGGGGGCACTGTGCGAAGAAATTAGCATTGTGGGCCGAGAGCTGGCATGGAATGGTAACTTACGATTTCAGACATATAGAGAATAACAATGGCGGATTCGAAGCCGACACCGACACCGGCGATGAGACGACCAGCAACGATGGCGCCTAGGGGATCACCGGCGCCGGTAACCATCTGGATGGCAACACCGATCATGTAGATGAAGCAGCCCATGATGACAGTCCATTTGCGGCCGATGAAGTCGGCGACATCGCCAGCGATCACAGCGCCGAAGAAGGTACCGCAGGACAGGATAGAGACGATCAGAGAGGTGTGGGATTCGCTGACTTCCTTGGCGCCGACGAACTCGACGGCATCGATGAAGATGCGGGAGCCGAGAACACCGTTGATGTAACCGGAGTCATAACCGAAGAAGATACCGCCAAAGGACGCGAAGGCGCAGATCAGGTAGGCCTGCCAGGTGACAGGGGCCTCGATGCGCTCGACATCCTGGGTCGTGGCGAGGCCGTGGATGTGGGCCGCCGACGGAGCGTTCGTCTCCTTTTCGATCGCTGCGTCAGACATGCTTGCGGTTGTAGGGCTGTCGACCGTGCCAAATGTAGGATGAGGGCGAAAACCTTGGGGTGGTGAGGAAGTGGAAGCACAACGGCCAAAATAGATGAAGCCAGCAGCCGGGAACCGCAGGTCTTTATGAACTCTGGGTCGGCGCCCTTTGGATGGAAGGTACCACGGCACGTACCAGGCCGTACCCTGGGTGCGGTCCGTACGGAGCGAAGTACTTCCTCTGCAGTCTCCACACGCCGTTGCCCTGTGTTCCAGGTTTTGGAAGCTTGTTCGACCCCTGCAAAGGGTTAGCGCCGCCTGACCAGTCAGAGGCGGCGGAAAGCTGGGGAAAGGGCGATTACCCCCGACTTGGCAAAAGCGCGATTCTTGGGGTACGTATTTCGCCGCTGTCTCGCCGGGGTCGCGTGCATTTTCGCTGCGGGACCCAAAAATGGTGCCTCGACCTGGTCCCGCCATGCTCTCGGCCTCATCCAACCTCTGGGAGCGATGGACCACAGGATGGAGCATTGGAGGCCGGGCAACCCCGGCTCCATCTCGAGCGCTGCTTAGGACGTCTGGTCCATGCAGAATACCGCCGAGCTGCTGCGGGACACCCTGCGAGACTGCAACGCTCGACGTCGAGCAGCAGACGCCGGTCCAACGGTGGAGGCTCTCCAAATGGTGCTCCATGCAGCGACACCACCTCGCGCCAACACCGTCCGCCCGCCACCCACCACAGGTCCCGACCTCACCTACCTACCCGCGACCGACCCGCCAGCCGCACTCCCACCTCAGATCGCCTGCAGCAACAAGTGCTCTCGACAGCCGCGGACTCGGGCAGGCCCGGCAGGGTCATCAGGCAGCATAGCCCAAGATAAATTGGCCGAGTCGGACCGGTGTGTTGCATTTTGTGTTGGCCGCTGAGGTTGGTGTTTCGATTCGCCCACGGGAGCTCATGGGGGGGTTACACACCAAGCCGCGGAACGGATCTGTAATTACGGTACAATACAGCCTCCCATATAGCACCCGATGGGGCCAAGTCTCGAAGGGCCTTATTGAACAACTTTGCACCTCTCTGCGCAGGACTCGACCCCCAACATGCAGGACATGATGCGCGGAGCGCGCAATATCGCGGCGTCTACAAATGTGAGGTTCTGTCGCCAGTCTGCGGCGAAAGGGCCCCCGGTCGCCGGCTCCGCTTATCGCCCTCTGATCTGGCCGAACATTTCACCTAGCGACTTCAAGTCTGATGTTAGGCTTCCCCGCCACGGGCGCTAGCCGGCGCGAGCGGCCTGCCACGCTCGCTTGAGCTTCCGAGGCAAGTTCGGCAAACTGCCAGCCTAGAACGAAATGAATGCTTCTCCCTGACGCCCTTGTTGCCGAACCAAGCCGATTGCCAATCGTGAGGCTCCCCGTGACGTGCCTCTACAATGTGGCAGCCACGATCCCTTTTTTTGCTTTTTCTGCATCCCCTGCGCCTGACGTGCTTGCTTTTCATTGTTCTCGCCGCTAATGCACTAGACCCTTCGACCCCTCAGCGCGGCGCGGCAAAGGTGCAAGACAAATTCGTCAACCGTTTATGGCACCTGAACGCCAAACTCCGTAACATTTCCATTGTTTCGGTGTTTGTGACCTCGGTAGACTCACAAAGGCCGTGTTCGCCTCCCGCGCTGCCGCCTCTCAGCAAACGGGACGATCATTTGATCCCGATCCACGGTCCCGGTTTGTTGCCAGTTGGGCGGGCAGGTCCAGAAGGTGGTCAGTAATCACGGGGAAGCCCTGCATAGGAAAGTTCGCTGCTACCGCCCGTCTGGCTGCACATGTCGTCGAGGCGTCCTGGGATACGTACAGCTGTTACAAACAAATACATTGTCCAATTCACCACGTCGCTGCCATCTCCTCGTTCGAGGCGGTGCCAAGGGCCAATGAGACGATTCCCAGCGGCCCCAATTGCAGGATCCGGTGGAGACGCCTGAGTGGCAGGTGCCAGGAGGAGTCGGCTAAAAACGGTCCTTTTCTGGGGACTTATTTCTTGAACAGGTCCGCTTTGCTTCCCCATTGCCTCCCCCATACCCCATTCAGCTGTCTCCTCCGCCCCCCGCAGGTACTCCGTTCCCCGTGGGCAACCCCGAGCTGATGTTGTACTGTGGCAATTTCGTCCGCCCCATCGCATCCATCTTGTGCGGCTACCTTAATTTCAACAGCCAGGCAACTCCTGCTTCAATTCTGCTTTGCAAATGCTTTGCAGCTTGATTGCAAAGCTCGGCCTTCAAGCATTATCACGTTCGAGCTGCCCCTCCTTCCCCTCAACGCTTGGCTTGACTCCATCGGCGGGGGCTTGGCACCCGATGACATGAGTGGCTGCGATCACATCGCTTCAGCAGGGTTCCTGGTTGGCCATGGGGTCTGGGGAACTTTCTTAGGGTGCTCTTTCCCCAGACCATGCTCTTTCTGGCAGCGCATGGATGTCATCCAAGACAAGCCACACACAAAATTTTCTTTGGAGCTTGACCCCCGGCCGGCGCGACTCGCAACGTCACTGGCGCCCTATCATGTCACGGAGCACACGCATTTCCAGCAACAGCGACAGCGGCGAGGCCGTCTTCCCCCTTTGCGGTCTGTCCCCGAGGCGCATCACATGGCATCGGCCGGCCGCTTGATGGCACGTCTTCGGGGGCACTCTGCAGTTTCGCCGGCTGCTACTGCTGCTGCTACTGCTGCCAGACGTGCGTGCGTCCGAGGTTTGCTACCGTCGTTTGCTCGATATCAAACGTCTCACACCACTTCGAGAACTCGGCTCCGCAAAAGCACCGGCGACCCTCCGTCTAAGCTCCACCGAAACGCCGTCGCGCCCCTCTGAAACTCTCGGGCCCCATGCTCCAATTTGTCGTGTCATACCAACAGGTGCCAACACCTATTTGCGTCCGCGCCCGGCTCAATTTGGGAGCAAATCCTACCACGAGGGTCGGAGGTAGCAGCCAAACTTGAATGTGCCAGGTTGGCTGCAAGACCGCGGCGCCTGATTCGCTGCCACGCCAGAAGTCCTCAGATCGCCTGCACGCGCGCCCCTCCGATTCTGCTGCTGGGTTCCGGCAAAGACACAGAACGGCGGCCAACCGTTTGCCCCTATCCCACAGCTCGATCCCAAAGCTCACGGCCGTGGCCCGTCGACCGCACACTCGCACACTCGCACAGGGTCATATTCCTCCAATGTCGGCACAACGTTCCACTGACCCAAACTGTCGACCAACAGCTTTGACCTGTTTTGCAACCCCGTCGCGCCATCGCCATGCGCGGTGTAGAAAAGGCAGGCATCGTACCTACCCATTGGGCTTTGCTGCCTGCAAAGTATGCCAGCGCCAACAGCCAGACTGCAAGCAATAACAGACCCCGCGCGCATGAGTATCGAAATGTGAGGCGCGCCACGTCCTTTCGATCTTTACACTATCTGCAAAGGCTGACGGAATTGACGGCTGTTTGTTCTGCCAGATGCCGTCCGACAAACGGGCTGGAAAAAAATTGATGGCGCTCGTTGTCGGGTGCAGTGGATGGCGGCGGCAGCTACTAACGAAAACACTCCTCGTCGGAGGGCAAAACACAATTCACCCAGACGCGTCAGGCGACCGATCGTCTTCTGGGCGCTGGAAAGTCGACGGTAGCCCCATTAGCTGTTCTTCATCTTACTGACCGGCTCAGTCATCCTCTGCTTTAGCTCCAGGTTTGCGACGGCCACGGTCGCCCAACGCTTCGTGGTCCGACCGCGACCGCTGTCCGTTCACCAGTGGCGCTGCAGAACGACCTGGTGACCTGCGGAGAAACCTTGGGTGCCTCAGTCAGCAGCGGGCGCCTGCTATCTCCAAAACGGCATGACGCCTCAGCACCAATCAACGGCTGTGTTGATTGCCAACGGCTGGGCATTTGTCTTCAGAGACCTCAGATCCAGAGGCTGAGGGTCGGGAATACCAGAGAATGGCTTGCTCACCAACTTCTCGTACCCGCGATTTGGTCCTCGATCACCCGCCGCCGCTCAAGTTTTTCCCCGCAGACGGCCGCTTTTTCTCGATGGCGGTGGCGTCGAATGCTTACGGCACCCTTGCCAACACCTCGTGTGCCAAGGACGGCCTGGGGCGGCACAGCGGACGCCAGGCCTTGCGATCACTTTTTTCCGTTCTGTTTCTTTCTTGAAAGGGCAAAACGGGTGCGGGGCATCGGAGAAAAGCTTGGTTGGTGGCGCACCCATCGGCAGACACACTGACGACCGACCGAGGGAGCCTAACCTATTGAGGAACGGCGCGTCTGGAGAACGAGATCAGCGATGTGGAAGCTCGTCGCTATAGGCGAAGGGGGCGGAAGGATCAGTATCCGTATCCTCGATCCTCCAGCGCTTCGTCGTCGTGAAGGGTCAGCGCCAAAATTACAGCGACATCTAGCTCGGGCACCGTAAGATTCGCCCGACCTCCGGTGCGCAGTGTCGGTAGCCCAGCGCCCCGGCTGAACGCGCACAACAGAGTGGATCGCGGTCGGCAGATGCCCAAACCCGCTCCCGCCTCCCGCGTCCACGACAAGCGCTGACGGGAATCAAGAACACTAGGTTCAGGGCGCGCACAAAAGACCCCCATCTCCCACAGCTCGAATGTACATGAAACGATCGCCGACGCGACTTGCCGCGAATCCCAATAGCAGTACCTCATAGGGATCAAGTACGGACGGATACAGGCTTGCTGTGGCACCATAATACGGCCAGGCTATTATTGCACGTGGCTTTAATTGCCCATCTTATCGTGTCACTCTCTCTTTTGCCAGAATGCACCTGGCCGACTGGGCGGCACGCGGTTCGGCAGGGACGGAGTAGCAGTGCCACCTGCAATCCCACGGTCGTACGGATCCGTGGTACGCGGTGCGCAAGGTGGAGCACAAGGGATCCCACTCTGCCTTGATAGAGATCGGCAATTTCCAGGCTGCGTCGCCATTCCGTCCGATGTCCTAGAATCATTTCATGGCCGAGACTCGTAGTTGAGAAGTGAGTCAGGGAGTTTCTGTATCACGGCTGCATCGTAGACTGATGATGTTGGGGAAAACGGTGAGGTTTTGTGCGAGGGCCATTTGAGACAGCCACTGTGAGGTAGTCGGGACTGATCGTGAAAGGTAGAAATCGTCACCCGCATGTTCTTATCCCATCGAAAGTAATCAGGTTGAGAGGTCACGAGCGTTGCCCAGCGAGGATACTCGCCGCCCTCGCTCGCAGCCCTATATGCACCTTGATGGACAGAAACACAGCTTTTTTCTTCCGTTACTCGCCGGAGCCAAGGTACCAACGTCCTGTTCATCATGCATTTGGAAAACCAAGACTAGGCAGCCTTCACGCTCGGAAATCTGCGAGGAACTTGCACAAAGTGTAGAATTTCGAGCGAAGAGGACAAAAGTTGTCGTCTTGGCTGCAGACTATGTGTTTGGGCATCAAGGCAGTTGAAATATGCATTAGCATCATGTAACTTGCATTTTCAAGTCCGTTATCGGCCAAGATTGTCTTGGACTTGAGATCAAAACACCCCGAGTCTGACAAACACTGGCATTGAGAATGCAAGGTTGGATTGCGTGACCAATGTATGAATACCTAGGCACAACGCCAACTGGAGTGTTTGATATCGACTCTTAACTCCACAGGCGGGACTGCGAGGAAACAGGTCATTGCCTAAGGGATATCGAGATGCTTGGAACGACGCTGATTTGACGCCCGGCTTTGGGTGAAAGCCTTGTCGCTCATGAGAGTTAGGTGGTGCGCGGCTCGACGAGCGGGGTTCAGCTTGTGCACGTCACATTCCGTAGGTATCAATGGAATTCTGTGGCCAAACAGGGCTGCGCCTTTGAAATTCCCTTTTTGGTCACACCACCATCGACTGTCATAGGCGGAATAACGAACACCCCCTTCTTCGGAATTGAGAAGCTGCCATACAAAGTATCTGCGCTTTCTCTTGTCACGACCTTGTGATTGGGGCTGAATATGTGCATCAGAGATAGAAGCCTTGCTGTTGCATTGGGAATTCGAATTACATTCAGCTGCCTCTTTTCATTTCGGTGAGAGGTTCGGCATATTTAAGTATCAAGAAACCACATGCTGCTTCCCAACAATGGATATGTCGAACTATACATACTTATTTAAGTTGAGTCTGTTCGAGGCGTTGCATTTGACCCTGAGTCCCGCAAGTTGAAAGGGAGTTGGTTGGTTTTGTCTTTTAGACAGTGCAGCAACTTCAACGCCCCATTGTCAGAACACACCGACCTTCTGGGCCCTTATATCTACAAAAACACTTTCAGCAACTCGGAGGCATGTCTAGTGTCTCTTCATCAACCTCGAGCAAAACGGAAGTATTGTCATGGCTCTGTCAACTAGACTTGACACCACGCGCTTCAAGTTCTAGAAACAACCACCCTCACCCTTCACCAAGGAGAGGCTTCTATCATGATATTTGCACGAAAAAGGAGTCCTCTCCACAGCACAACAATAGAGGTGACAACAATGCCGAGCCCTCGAATTCACAACTCCGACTCTACAAAGCCGACATTCGTTTCGAGACCAACCACTGCTATCTGGCTTCATCCGACGACTTCATCCCTTCATATCCGTCAACCCTTGATAACGACTCAGACCTGAGGAAGGAGGAGCACATATCGGGCGTTGATGGTGATGTTGATCGTTGGGCATGATTCACTTTGGCTGTCAGTGAGTAGTGCTTGGACTGAGATACTGTAATATCGTACCGTATACCTATGGAATCTGAGGTTTATGGGTGCTGATTTAAAATGGGGCTGCATTATCGGGTTGGTTCAGCTGCCTGGCTGTGTGCTTTGTGTGCTTAATGGGATGATTTCAGGGTATAAGCAAGGGAATGGATTTCACATTGAATAGTTCCTCCAAAGAGTACCTCATCTATACCGCCGACTATCACCTTTTACGTGTTTGTATTTTTGCTAAGTATCATACGGCAAACGGCAAATGGGGCTGCAACGGATGTGCGTGTGTGTGTGAGTGACTGGGAGGAAGGGAGAGGACCACCAAGAGGCATGGCGGCCCCCTTCCAGCGTTTAGGTAGGCAACGACGTAGCCGCCACCACAGCCCTTAAAATGGTATATATCGAACGGGAAACACCCCGGAATGAGACACATTCTCGCAAACAAAGGTACTTCCAGATCATATTATCTTCAACGACTTCGATCTGAAGCCGCTTTCTCGTTTGAATCGCTACGCCAAAACCTCCATGTCTACCCACGCCCCCGGATCCTCAATGGATCAAACTTCGGTACTAGTACCAACTAGTCGGCAAAGCCATTACAGCAGCAACGCATCTGATGTCTCTCACGCTCACAGAAACAAGCCTGCTTGGAATCAACAACACACGTCCTCCAATCTGTGCATCTTCCTGCCCTTCATCTCCTCCAGCCCGGCTAACTTTAAATGTTGACACAATAGACCATCCCTTACTCTCCCCAAGCAATCAGGATCCATGCTGATGTCTTGGGCGTACGAGGCCCGTCGTGAGGAGTTAACACTGGCGGAGCGGCTACAAGCCAGCTTAGGCGGTGGCATATTACTAGGAAGTGAAGGGAGTGGGTTTGCTTGAAGTTCATCGCAGTGGAAATCAAAGCTTGGAGTCTGGTTTTGTTTTCCTTGTACTGGGGATGTCTATTTGTACGGTACCCTCACTTTAACCAGATGATCTATACTTCAGCAGCAAAAATTCCTTGGTCGTAAGCCATGTGGTATACCTCTCACCGGATTGAAACGCATGGTCCTGGCACTGCACATGTTTGGCCTCTCGCTCGCAGCCCGCCAATACCATTCGCGGTACCATTCACGGTACCGAGGTAGTGTTGTGCATGAGCGCAACCAGGCCGGAACGATTCTCGATCAACATCCATCAGCATGGCAGCCGCTTGCTTCACCGAGAGAGCACCTAATCAGTTTGCGGCGGATAAATCACTGATGATGATCAGGTGTGGCGAGAACATCTTGTTCTATGAGATGAATCTGGGCTCACGAAATTTCCTTTTTCGTACCTTGCCCAGATGACATTGCTCACCCTGGCTCAGGCCCGGCTCAGGATTTGCTCAGGCTTGCTCACCTTTGCTCACCCTAATTACCATTTTCGGCAGGCTGCGCCGCGGCATGGTGAATTGCTTCAACTCTAGCCGAGTGGGCATAGAAATGGTCCCATATATAAAGGTGGCCAAAATGGGTCCCTATTTATGAAAATGAACAGTTTTCCCTTTACCTTTGTATTCTTCGTGTTGCTTACCTGACCGCTGGATACTTAATGTGATAAGACGCGAGAGGTGGGTGCTGAGACGCGAGAAGAGGCTCCATGATAGCGAGAGTCCTATAGTTAAGAACCTAGACATCAAAGAATTGGCGGATGTTGGAAGGTGCATGGTAGACGGCTGCTGGTAAGATGTCATTGTAAGCACCGCCATTTTGAGCCGGGTGAGCCGATAGGCAAGCTGGGCGAGCCAAAGGTGTTTGGCTGCATCGGGTCATGAGATATGGGCAGGCAGTCGCAGATTACGAGACGGGTAGAATGGGACCACGAAATCAGATATTAGTGGACTCGCAGATCTGCACTAGCTGTAACTTACCCCACGGAGCCGGTTTCCTCCGTAGCATTGCCCTGCTTCGATACTTTGTCCTTCTGGAACCACTCGAGGCTGCGGAGAGATTTGCGCTTCTGCTTCGAGCGATCAATAGAAAAGGTGGGCATAGTGCCTGGAGTGGGCATAGTGCCTGGAGTGGGCACAGTGCTTGTCGCGGATATAGCGAGCATGGTTATCCTCGAGGGCTTATCGAAACCTTTGCCCTTTCCGAGCTTAAGGGTACCGAAGAGTCCCTCAGCCGTCCCGTCTTCTAGCCGTGACTGGCTTTTGAGCCACTCTCATCACCACCGCGGGAAGCATCGTCAGCAGCTCCCTCCTCTTTCTTGCCAGCTCCCTCCTCCTCTTCCTTGCCAGCCCCCTTGGCCGCGATCCTCTCCTTCGTCTCCTCCTTGGTCAACACAGATCCTTGTCCAACGGTAGTGACGGCCTGTGCGTCGGTGGCGGCCTCTGTGGCAATGATGGCGGCCGCTCTGGCGACGATAGCGGCGTCGATGGCATGTTGGGGCCATTCTTCATCGTCGTCATCGGATTCATCCCAATACTCATCTGGGACATCTGCCGCCCCGCAAATGGCGGCAACACGCAGAAGATTCCAGGACAACTCAAGCAAGTCCCAGCTCGGCAAATCCTCTGGATTGTCCGCCCTAATCGTGAAAATTTGACCGGTACGGATCGGGACACCGCTTTCCCGATGGGCTAGGCGTGTACCCCAGTTCTTGTCCATCAATCCGGCCTTCTCGAGAATAGTTGCGGTTGAGTCATAACGGCAAGTTCGGTCCTTGGGTTTGAACATGGTTGGCTTAAGCCAATGCCACTGAACAACAATGGAATTGTTGTCTTGGCCGAGAGGTTTCAAGGGTTTTAGGGCAAATTTGGCATTGTCGAACCAGTAATGAATTTGGTGATTCATCGAAATCCCGTTCTGTGTTGCTTCCGTCTCGGTAAAACGTTGGTACTGCTGGGCCCATATTGTGCTCTGTTCTTCACCCCACAAATGAAGCAACAGTGAGTTTATGTTGTGGAAGTCCCGTGTCCGACTTGTCGCATGAGGAAAGATGTGGGCGGAGCAGGGGTCGGTCATCCTAGAGAAAACGCAGCGATCCCCATCACGAGTGTTAACCTATTGTCTTATTACCGCCCTGTTACACTGAATCATGAATATTACTTACAAGTTGGGCTATTTTTAGATCCCTATCTCGTTTCTCTTCAGCAGATGGACCCACCGTTTGTGAAGGTGGCGCTAGACGCGGAGTGCCATGTCGGCTGGCGTCGGGTCTGCCACTCGGGACGACTGGAGAGATACATCAGTCCGGGTAAGAAAATGAAAACAGAAAAAGATTATACGTACATGCTCTAATAGCCAGGGGCCCAGCTGCATTGATACCCAGCAGTTTGTTGAAGCCGTGTTGGGGGTAAGTTTTGCAAGTTTCCATGAAAATCTGGAGCTGATGAACTGGGGCAACCATGAACATTGCTAGCATTGTGGCATTAGCGTGATCTCGCCAGGTATTTGGCTCGAGCTCTTGGGCCATGGCTCTAAACTTCGTAAACAGCTCGCAGCGTGCATCCATCTCCGTGATATAGTCGGTGACTGGTTCTTTGACGGGGGGGATGTCGGATGCTATAGCATCAATGGTGTCGATGTCGGATGCGATGGCCCGGAAGACCCGCTGCATCTTGTCGGGTTTTATCTCTGCAAGGTGGCCAATGGTGGCAGCCTCTTCTGGCGCCAATGAGTTCAGAAGTGCTTGCATTGCGGGTTTGTTTGTCGAGTAGCTGCGGTATGGAAAATGGCTGGGATTGCCGAAACTGTCGCGGCGACCAGAGCTTATAGAGGTATGGTTGCGCGGGCAATAGATCTTCGGAAAAGGCAAAGAGGGGGAGGATTCCCAGGCGGCTTGGTGGAAATTCTCTTGGCTCTCCCACTCTGGGCTTGGTGCGTTTGGTGGTCCAAGCTAGAGGTTCCAGGCCCTACTTTGGGACGCGCACATCCCAGCCGTCAGGTGACTAATGCACCACAAGCCGCCAAAGGACAAGTCGAATTCACGTCGCGGAGTGGTGCTGGCATTTTATTTCTCAAGTGTGCAATTTCATCCCACACACCACCTCCCTCGGCTTCCCATCGAACTTGAACTCTCGTACCGCCAATTCCATCAAGCCCACAGCAACAAGAAAATGAGCAACATGAATGAGGCCGGATTGTCGCTTTCTATGCGGCAATCCGCGCCAGGTCGCAGGGGCCATCCTGCTGTGGCCCGCTTGATCGTTACGTAGGGTGAGTAGATGATACACCGCCCGAAGAAGGCAAAGACCAACTGAGGAGAATGAGTACAAGTGCCAGTGACTGGTGGTGCTGAGCCTACTGCAAGTAAAAATCAACCCAGCCGTTTAAGGTGACAAAGGTGCTAGTTATCTATCTAACTTGCGCATGGTTAAATTAGCTCCTGTGGGCTCTGCGTCAGGTACTGTGGTTGAGGTAGGGAAAGGGTGCCGTGATGAGTCGGCTCTGCGCCGTGCTCGACACTCATCCTTGTCAGAAGCACGGCACCTTGAGCTCCACGTGCGAATAAGTTGTATTGTGACAGCTCTGTATATGGATGGCAGGTCAGCGACAGAAGAAGCTCGAGAAGCCGATCTACTCCAACAGCGACGTAAACATTGCCTTGGTATGTATGCCCGTTGGCGATCAACTCCAAGCTGGCACAAGTGTCCCGCCAGAAGGGCGAACCGAATCCCTTGCCAATGGCTACCTCGGTGTAATTAAAGACCAAGACAGGAACTTTCGTCCTCGACACGAGGATGTGGATCGGCTTTCAAGCATCCTTTGGTGTGAAGTTCGAGGGGTTCCCTCTCTTCCACGACATGAAGGCACCTCCGCTGACAAAGAACACCACTGCCGAGTTCAACACCAAGGATTCGTATTACTACATGATGAATCGGCAGTCCGGGACCCGTCCGTTTGTGGGGGATAGGGGTTACATAGGTCTTGTGCCGGGTTTGGCGGAAAAGGGTGATGTTGTTGTCATTTTTAGAGGTACGCGTGCCTCCCTCAGAGAGGCCGAGAAGGCCGACAAGAGGAACATGGCGAACACAGTGGTGCCGCTCCACGGCTCGCGGGCGTTCGGGTTGGCGCCGAACGACAGAAATTTGATAAACAGCTCCCTGTCGACCGCGACCTGGAAGGCGTCCTCCCCTCCCCCGTGCTGTCCCGAAGACGACCACGGCAACGCCCGGAAGGCGAACGTCGACCACGGCGTCGATCCCGTGAGCGCCTCGTCAGGCTTGTTTGGGTCCTGCCCATTATCTAGCAGGATATGAAGCATATCTACGCTCGCGGCTATGCTCCGGCTGAAGAAGGAGGGCTGCACAGCGGCAAAGAGCGGGGCCGTCTTAAAGATGCCGAGGTAGTCGGGCTCGGCGATCTTGGCCGCCACAAAGTCGCAGAGCTCGGACCGGAGGACCTGCTCGCGCACCAAGAGCCGCGGGTCGCACTCGGCCGTGTGGAAGAAGCGCGCCTGGCCGGCCGCCAACATCTCCTCGAGGCAGCTTTCGAGCGCGCCCAGTAGCTCAGCGACCTTGGGGAGGCTGGATTTCCGCGCCCCCGACGCGTACTTGACCGTCTCCCGGACTAGGCCCACCAGCCACCCGCCGCTGTTTCCCACGTTGTCGCGCATGATCATGCGCGGCACCTTCCGGTCGTTGACGGTGACGGTGTCACTGGTGAACTCGGTCGACTTGATCAAGGCGGACGTAGGCCTTGGCTATCGACAGGCTGGGGTCGAACGGGCGGCGGAGCTTCGTGAACAAGTAGTCGGCCATCTCGCGAGTCTGCAGGAAGTCGCGCACGGTCCGGTGTAGCAATTCGTGCGTGGTCGACTTTCCCGACCCGGCCTTTCCCGATATCCAAAACAGTCCGCCGGTCCCTTGCAGCCACTTGGCAAACTCCGGCTTGAATATCCAGTTGAAGGTATTGGAGTAGGCATCCGAGATGCTTGCGTGGCGCACTGGGCGGGCGTGGAAGTTCAGGCTGACCAAGACTTGCTCACGGGCGGCGTCGCTCTCGAGGGACATCAAGTCGCGAAGCCTCGCCGCAAGCTCCTCGGGTATTTTCATGGCAATCACCCCGGTTTCATCTGTAGGCGTGATCATCGGATATCCTCCGTCATCGTGACTGGAGGATATTTTCAGTCGTACCTCGAGGCCTGCCAACCCCTTCGCCATAGCATCAACTTTAGATGAGTGATCTAGATGCATGTATCTGTTCTCTGTCTTGATATCATCGAGCCGGTCAGATAGCGCGGAATGTGACGGCTGCCAATGCGGCGTTAATATTTCACAGTCCATAAAGCGACCCGTGAGAACGTCAGAGAGGCCGACCTCGCAATATGTCCCACGCGCAGTGCCATGACACTCTGGGCTCTCTCCAATCACTTCTCGAGAGCCAAGATCTTGTGTTCGTAGCGCGATGCCCGTAGAGCCGACTTGATACTCTTCGAGAGGCGGGACCTTCAGCCCGTCCAAGAACCCTAGCAATTCAGCGCAGTCCAACCTGCACTGTTTGCATAGCTCCTCTAGAGCCGCTTCATGATGGGATTTTTTCGGGACTGCCGTTGACCCGAGCGCTGTGCTGAGCTCGGATAGCTTGAAGTATACATCCTCGACCTCGAGCTGCTCGGCTGTTGCGCCCTGTGACGAGTGGAAGATCTTATCTGTAGTAGAGATGAGGCTGCCGGCGAATTGAATGAACTGGGTCACAGTGCTAGCCACAGTCAGGGCCGATAGAGGATCCATTGATGGATGGGATTGGTTGGTTTAGTCATCACCAACCATCACCACCTGGTGTTGTGATTGGGTCACATGGAACCCCTGGCGCCAACGGACACACGAGCAAGCGCTTGTTGGCCCGGAATAGTGGGCCATTGTCAAAGGTGGACAGCAGAATGGTGTGTATTGTGGTGTGTGGAAGAAGGCTGGCTGAAATACTGGGCCAGAGAGGTGGAGGAATCAGATAGATTGCCACAGCCTCCGGGGCTGCAGGGTGGGGAAATCTGGGACAACCGTGCCGCCGAATTTGAAGGGGGATTGAGAGGGAAGATTTCACGATGTGGAAAAAGTTTTCGCTAGAAGACGAGCTGGGAATATGATGGAGATATCAATCGGGTCACGATGTGGTGATGGCAGACGTGTCATGACCCAGCTGGTTTGAACCGCGTCAATGATTGATCTAGGCCCCTACCGATTATCGAGCCTTATCATCGTGCCGGAGGAGAACAGGGGATGCCGGGAATATCCGAGAACGATGAGGCATTCGGGCAAATGATGAGCCGGAAGAGAAATAGGGAAGATGGCGTTAGCCACCAAAGACGTGGCGACATCCAAGGTCCTGGCAGAGTGGGGGATTTGAACACGGAAGGGTCGAAAATGCGCACAGAACTGCTGGGAAAAGACGAATGGAATCGTGTGATAGTGTGTCTACAGTCCTAATTCTTTTAATTTCCCTTCCTAGGTTGCTGAAGTGACAGACCTGTTTGTCGACTCGTTTGTTTCCCTTTGCGAGACGATGAGGCAGGAGCCAACCCCTGAAGCTTGCTCATCGGGAGAAAAAAACTTGCGAGGAAAAGAAAAACAGAGAAGTGATATCGCCTGCGGCTGAGGTCATTGCCGCAAAAAGCCAAGAAAGAGGATCTGGAAGACCCTTGGCGTACCGTCCTGTTGACTGACTAGAATTAGAAGAGGAATGGTTTAGTTAGTGAATCCTTTCGAGAGGGCCTGTAAATCGATTGAGCCGCTGTTGTCTGCTAGCAGGGGAGATGCGGATGCAACAAGATGACCCGGGATTCGGACGGAAGGATTTCGCATGTAGTTATGAGATGAAAGAACCTGAAATTTTGTTGCGGCATTAAGAGGAAAAATTGTTATTTGGCCGTCCTCTGGCCATCAGAGAACAGAAAATAAGGAGACCAAAATAGAATATAGTCGATAATTATCACTGAAGACTATTGCACGCCCAGAGGCAGCCTCAGAGGAGCTGGCCACGTGGGGGCTTTGGGAAAAGTGGAAGTGACATGATAAGAGAGAGGCGAGAATTGACATGACATCGGATCGGATGATGATACGCGGACGAATTTGGTTGACCCCCTGCTGGTCTGTTGCGGCTTCCGCTGCAAGCTGAGTGAGCCTTCTGCGCCTTCTGTTTCCCCTGCCGACCCAAACGCCAGTGGCGCACACGGTTCTACGGCCCGGCGTGAGAGGCTGAACCCAAAACAGCGCCTCATCAGGCCATGCCCCTGGATTTTCAAGTTTTTTTTTTTTTTCAGCTTCCACAAACCCCTTGGTAT
>Ga0247770_1000701_pt1 | contig 31186 bp, 6 predicted proteins | sample UWRJL136409B6_FD_179943 | JGI IMG/M metagenome (GOLD analysis project Ga0247770, IMG submission 179943) | Plant litter microbial communities from Arlington Agricultural Research Station in Wisconsin, United States - UWRJ-L136-409B-6 | ecosystem: Environmental > Terrestrial > Plant litter >... | reverse complement strand
AGAAGATCAAGAGTAGATACAGGAGCTGCGCGGAGCGCAGCTATATAGGCGGAGACCCGCCTCCATGGGAGCGGTGGTCTGGGCTCTCAGCCCAGACCCACTTTGGGGCCTTAGCCCCGTGACAGAACGATTGTGCGCATTGTTTGCCCTAGGCATCAATTCGGAGCTGTGCATTGTAATCAGGCCAAGGCCAATTGGCAGTGGTTCTGGTGTCAGAATTGAACATACCAGGACTGGTCGTGGTGCGGCGCCGCCTTTGTCGTGCGGCGGCACGCGTTGCTCGCATGCACGCCCGTGGCCTTCATGTAGTGCATTGACTTCTGAACAGGTGCGGTCTGCTGAGATACTTCGTACTGTGGCAGGGTGCAAATCTTGCCCGGGCAGGCTCATACTCTTGAAGGTTACGTGCTTCGCTTTGGTATTTGCGTTCTTGCTGGGCAATTGACGGTCGCTTTGCGAGTCGGGGGCAGCAGGAGCTCGATCCGACGCGGGGTTTGGATTGGGGTGAAGATGATCAATTAAGTCATGGGGGGTATAGGCCAGAACTCCCTTCTTTCTGACAGAAACCGCTCAGTTCCAAAGAAGGAAAGGGAAACTCATGGTGTCGATTTTGGGTAGTGAACTGGGTGTTTCTGAAGGCGATGGTTATAATTGAGAATTAGGAGCTGCCGCAGCTGAACCGGAGCCCCGTTGTGTAATGGTAGCTGGGTGTGTCCGCATGCCGGGGAAGCCGGACGTAGTCATACCGGAGTGGAAGTCGGTACCGTTTCGTGTCCAGCAGTTGCTATATACTAGTAATTTCTAAGCCAGGACATTATACACTGGTACTTTCTAAGCTGGTATGTTATACACTAGTAATTATGCTGTAAGCTAGTATATCATGCACTAGTATGCTAAATTCCATCCCAATTTTAGGGCCAGGTTACTACGTACTGTCCTAGTGTTGGAAGCGCGGCACTCTGGATTGCAACTGGGTGATTGTATTGCTTATGTTCACTCTCTTCCTCTGGCTCTGGCTGGAAGCCAGAGGCTTCTTTATAGACTATTCTGCAGGATTCAGGCTTCGTCACTCCGGTGGCTAAGGCTCACTGGCGTACTGGCAGTGCCAGGCTGTGACGACCCTGCAGGCCGTCACTTGGGCCGGAGCGGCCCGACGAATCCCCCGCAGAAGGAACAGTGCAGAAAGACAGTACGTACGGTACTGCGCACTGGGCCAGGGGTGCAAAGACCCGAAGCCCCTACAACCAGTCAGTGACTGCTCAGTCTTAGCAAAATGCGCTCACCTACTGAGTATCTAAAAGGTTTCCTGAGCAGAAGGTACTTAGTAACGAAGTGCTCAGTCCTTAACTAAGCATAACCTCACTAAGTAAGGTACGAAGTACCTCCTAACTAGTTAGTATAGATAACTATAGTTATACTTATAACTACCGTAAGTGACTTTAGTTCCATACGTTAATATTTAATAATTCATTTGTATCTTACTGTTTAGACTTACCTCTATATATTATAGTAATAGCGACTTACAGTAATATTAAACCCCCTATCTAAGAGTGTTAGCTTAATAAGCCGTCTTCGGAACGCCCCTTACCTATTAATATCCTACTATACGTTGTATCTTAACTTACGCTAGTCCTCTTAAGGCCTGTATTAAGTGCAGGTTATAATACGATATTAATGTTACAGTTCTAAACGCTGTTTGTTAAACTTTTAAATACCGTCTCTCTCCCGTTATTAATATATTAACCTTTAGAAAAGGTAAAGAACTGTAACGATCCTGCAGGCCGTCACTTAGGCCGGGGCGGCCCGATGAATCCCCCGCAGAAGGAACAGTGTGGAAAGATGGTGTACACCGTCCGGGCGCACTGGGCCAGGGGTGTAAAGACCCAAAGCCCCTACGACCAATAAGGTGCTGCTTGCAGCATGCTGAGTGCTTGTATTACAAGCAGGAGAAACCTTATAAGCAGAACGCTTACGTAGTGTAAAGTGCTCGCATAACGAGCACTTATGGTACCATAAGTAAGGTATAAAGTACCTCTTAGCTAGTTAATATAGATAGTTATAGTTGTACCCATAACTACTGTAAGGGACTTTAGTTCCTTATATTAGTATTTAATTGTTCATTTTATGTCTTACTGTTTAGACTTACCTTTGTGTATTATAGTGATAACGACTTATAATGATATTAAACCCCCTGTTTAGGAGTGTTAACTTAATAAGCCGTCTTTAGAACACCCTTTACCTGTTGGCGTCTTATTATACGTTCTGTTTTAACTTATATTAGTCCTTTTAAGGCTTATATTAGGTGCAGGTTGTAATACGATATTAGTGTCTTAGTTTTAAACGTTGTTTATTAAACTCTTAGATATTACCTCTCTCCTCTTACTAATATATCAGCTTCTGGAAAAAAAAAGGAGATTAAGGAAGTGTAAGCTTAGCTTTAGCTCCTTACTATTAATAAATTAGTTACACGCCTTGAAGACTTAAACCTTAACTAGTAGGGACTGGTTAAGGAACTTAATAAAGCTTTTTCTAAAGATATTAAAAGTTATATTAGTTTTATTAAGAAACTTTAATCCTGACTTAACGTTATTAAGCTGGAAAATAATAACCTTAAGGGCTTATAAAAGAAACGAGTGAAGCTCCCCTTGCTGTTACACTTTAAGGGAGACTTTATGTAGTTAGAGTCCTGGATAGCTTAGCTTTAGAGTTATATCACTTATTACGATAAGTAGTTCTTCGAGGAAGAAGGAAAGGTTAGGTTTACTAGAGCCTTATTAGATGGAGTAGCTGCTTACTAGTATAAACCTTATGTAAAGATAATTAATGACCTCTTTATAGATAGAGTATAAAAGGAAGCTCCTGAGATTTGGGCTCTTTTTAACGACTTTAACGTTTTTATTAACTAATTCTAGACTAAGTTTAGAGAACTGGATGCTTTTAGGTGGGTTGAGTAGTGTTTTATAGTTTTAAGGCAGACGTCTTTAATCCTTAAGTTCTCTACACGCTTTAAATTAAAAGTGGTAAAGATTAAACTTAGTTAAAAAGCCTTAGTAATGCTGTTTTAAAGTGGTTTGAAGGAGCACGTTACTAGAGACTTTTACTAAGAAGACTAATTAGACTGCTTTTAGGAGTTAGTTAAGATGGCTATTAAGGCTAATAACTGGTATTATAATTACTATTATTGGAAGAACTACTGGAAGGAACGGACCCTTTATTAGTTAAGTAAACTGAAGAAGGGGAATTAGTTAACTGTGATAAGTTATTACTTTAGGTTAATGGATATCAGTATGGTAAACTGTTAAAACTAATTTAACTGTAATAAGTTATAACGATAGTAATAATAAAAGCAGTTTAAAGACCTGTCTTAAGTCCAGTGCTTTAACTGTAATAAGAAAGGATATATAGTATAATAGTGCCTGTTATTAAAGTAAGTTAGTTAGAAACCTATTTTAGAAGGTGGAAGGTATATTAAGTTTAACTTAAGAGATATTTATATTAAAATAGTAGGTAACGAAGAAGACTGCACCTGGATAGATAAATGTAACTTAAAAGACGAGGAAGAAGAGGAAGAACTTTAAGATGTGGTGTATTTAGTCCTTAAGGGGGTTTTAGAAGAGTTAGTTATAGAGGTGTAAGTTATAAAAGATTAACTTTAAAGTGGAAACTTAGAATTATTAAAGGTGTAGGTTATAGAAGACTGACTTTAGGAAGAAATGTTTCGGTTAGCTGTTACAGGTTTTAAAAACCTTACCTTATAAGCCTAGGAATTAAGGAAGTTTAAGAAAGACCCTAACTTAAAAATTACTAAAATGGTAGAAGGAGTTGAAGAATTAGCTTTTTAGGTTACCTAAACGGTAAAGTAAGTTTTAAAAGGTAAAAGGGAATAAACTAAGAGAATTAAATTAGAGAAACGGAAGTTCTTTTTAACAGTGCCCCTTAAGACTTTTAAACACTTTAAGTATATTAAGTAAATTAATACCCTTACCTTCCTAAAAGAAGGATAGCTTAGATAGTTACCCTGTATTAAGGTTAGTATGCCTTAGACTGGTACCTTAAGGGTCCCCTGAGAAGGTATGAAGTAAGTATATTAGTAGAGAATTTAAAAGCTGAAGGAAAAACACTAAGAGTTAATGGACGAAGTGGAGGACCTGTAAGTTAAGGGTCTTACTGTAACATTTAAAGATAAAGTAGTGGAAATTAAGTTATAACTCTGTAACAGAGTTCACTTTACTAATTAGCTTAAGTATTAACTTGTTAAGGAAGATTACTTTATAGAAGAATAAGCTGGGTTATTACTATTTGAGTTTTAGGAAGAGGTTTAGAAGAAATAACGTATATAGAGGTAAGTGAAGGAAGAGAAAGAATAAAGCGTTACTTCCCCTATTCTGTACTTTATAACTGTAGTATTAGTAGTTAACATTAACTACCTTAGTTATAAAGATATACTGTGGATTGATTACGTGTATGATAATTACACTTTTAACTGGTATTATGGGCTTAAGGCCCTTTATAACCACTTCCTAAATATATAAAGACGGGATTACACTGTTATAAGGGTAGAGTTAGAACCAGCTTATTACTAAGTCTCTTACTCCTTAATAAGAGAATCTGGTAATAAGTGGAAGGTTACTATAGTTAACTAAGCTCCCGTAATGTGCTGGTAAGAAGGAGTACTTAATAACTGCTTAGTTATAATATACTTATTACACCTTAATGGGAAAGCCTAAGAATGGCAGAAGTGAGAAGATTACTAATGGATTTAAGAGTAAAAAGACATTACTGTAATCTAATTTTATAGAGTATATTATTATTTTATTAAAGATTTCTGAAATATTATACTGTTTAAAGTTAACTGGACATTAAGGTGTAAGAACTTAGGGAAGGTTGACCGCTAAGTCTATTAGAGTTGTTTATTTTTCTAAAAAGAATTGGGAAAAGGTTACGGGCCCTTTAAAAGGGCTGGAAACTAATAGTTTACTAGTTAGTAAAAACCTTAAGGAGAAGGAGAGGTATTTAGAGGTTAGGCTGGATAAGACCTTAAGGACAGATGATTATTATAACTTAAATATTAAAAGAGTATGAATATTATTCTGTTAGTATTAATATAACAGACGGAAAAGGGAGGTTATTTAAGGTAAGAGTAGTGATTAATAATGGGAGTGCTTTTAACTTAGTATACCCCTTACTAGTTAACTGAAGGAAACTCCTTAACGAAGTGTATAAAGAGGTTATTCTTATTAAGAATAGAGAAGGAGGCCTATATTAGTATAATAATGGTAAAGTTACTTACTATTTGCCACTTCTAATTAAAGTAGATGGGGATGAATAATAAGTGGACTTTAACATTACATTAATTACAGGATATAATATAATCTTAGGTCTACCCTAGCTGGAAAAGTATAACCTTGTGATTAACTGGAGGAGTGGCTACCTTACTTTTAGTAAGTCCTTTAGCTGTAATTACTATTTAAAGAAAGTTAAGAAGGTACCGAACTGTTTTAAAGATGTATAAAGCACTTAAAAGTATATTAAACCCTTAGAATTAAGTATAGTTTAGGTTAGGTTTATTAAGACGGTTAAAGGATTAGAAGGTCTACTGTATTGCCTGAATAACGATTTAAAAGGTAGAAAGAAGTTAGAAGCTGATTTATAGATAAGTGAAGAGATTGACTTATTTAAGGTACCTGTGGAATATAGGAAGTTTACCCTGTTCTAAAAAAAGATACTGTGATTACTGGATTATAGACTGTGGGATTACGAAATTAAGTTAAAGCTGGGAGTGAAGCTTTATAGCTTTTAGCTTTATTATCTGAACCTTTAATAGGTTAAGGCCTTAAGGGAGTACGTTAATGAGAACTTAAAGAATAGGTTTATTATAGAGTTTTAGTCTTTAATAGGGTATTTAGTGCTGTTTGTTTTAAGAAAGGGAGATGGTAAGTTACGTATAGTTATTAATTATTAAATGTTAAATAAGGATATAATTAAGAATCGCTACCTATTATTACTTATTATGGAGATGTAAGAACGGATTATTAAGGTAAATTAGTTTTTTAGTTTTGATTTCCTTATAGGATTTAACTATGTTAGAGTGAAGGAAGAGGATAAATATAAGATAGCCTTTTAGACTTATAACGGGTATTATTAGTATTATATTATGCTAATAGGATTGATAAACGCCCCTATGACCTTTTAAGGCCTTATTGATAGTGTTCTCCACCCTTTCCTTAATAAGTTTGTTTTTATGTATTTAGATAACGTCCTAGTTTATTTTAAGATGTTAGAAGAATACTGGAAATATATATGATAGGTTCTAATAGCTTTTAAAAAAGTAAAGCTGATAGTGAATCTGGAGAAGAGTTACTTCCACATTTAGAAACTGAACTATTTAGGGTTTAGGGTAACCTTTGGAAAGTTTAAAATGTAACTGGAGAAGATAGAGGCAGTTAGGGACTAACCTATTTTAAAGAATTAAAAAGAGTTATAAGCTTTTATCGGCTTTATAAACTTTTATTAGTGTTTTATCAGGTATTTTATAAGGATTATAAAACTACTATACGAGCTTATAGGAGAGGGTAAACTGTTTAAGTGGACTAATAGACAGTAAAAAGCGTTTAAGGACCTTAAGCACGCCTTTATTATAATATTAGTTCTAGCCCTCTTTGATTTCTTAAAGCCTTTCCGAGTTAAAACAGACTCCTTAGAATTTGTAATTAGCAGAGAACTCAGTTAAGTCTAAGATGATAGGAAACGTTACCCAGTTACCTTCTTATTGAAAGGAATCTACGGGCTAGTTTTACGATATCTAATTTATAATAAGGAATTAATGGTGATTATTTAGTGTTTTGTTAAGTGGGTATTATATTTAAGTGGTATGGAAGAACTAGTTTAGGTTTTTTTAAACTATAATAACTTCTGGTACTTTTTAACGAAGGAATTTAACTTATAGTAAGTATAATAAGTAAAGTTAATAGCTTTGTTCCACTTCCAGATCTACTATATTAAAGGAAAAGATAATAGGTAAGCCGATACTCTTAGTTAAAGACAGGACTATAAGGATGTTAATTTAGTCCTGGTCCTTATTATTATGTTTAATAAAGTTAAGAACGGTATACTAGAGTATACGTTATAAGTGTTGGATGACTGGACGCTGGAATAAACTATTAATGTCTGTATAAACTTATAAATAAAGTATAACATTTATTGGTAATAATAGAACTTTTAAGTAAGAAGGTTAGTGGAAGGAACCTGTAAGTATAAGTGCCCTTTAGGAGACTTTTTAAGGCATGTGTAGGACTGTGGGAAGGAGTACTTAATGTACTTAAATTATAACGAAACTAGTTATTAGCTGGAATAGCTATTAGAAGGTATAAATAGTGTACTTAAATTAAGAGTAAGGCTCTGGTATTAAGAGAAACTGTATATTTATAACTTAGATAAATAAAAGGAGTACGTTTAGTAAGTTTATAAGTCTTAACTTAGAGGATATATAGGCTGAGTTAAGACTTTTATATAAGTTTAGTAAGCGTATACTTTTTTAGGAATAAAGAAGTTAGTTAAAGAAGTGGTTAATAATTGTAATATCTGCTATTAGAAGTAGAATCGACGTTATAAGCCTTATAGGCTTCTTAAACCACTCCCTGTACCACAGGTGCTATAGAGTTTAATCTTACTTAACTTTGTTACTGGGATTTTAAAGTCTAGGGACCTTGTTATAAGAGTTATTTATAATTAGATCCTTATAGTGGTTAATAGATTAATAAAGTAGGTTTACTTTTTACTAACTTTAAAGGATATAATAGTAGAGTAATTTACTTATGTCTTTGAGAAAGAGGTAGTTTCACGACATCTTTAGCTAAATAATATTGTTACAGATTAAGATAAGCTAATTGTGTTAAAGTTCTAGTAAGGACTGATATAGAGAATGGGTGTGAAAAGTAAGCTTTTAACAGTTTTCTACTTATAGACAGATAGTTAAATGGAGTAAGTTAATCAGATATTTATAATGTATCTTTAAGCTTACGTTAACTTTAAATAAGATAATTGGCTTAAGCTGTTGCTGATAGTATAGATAGCTTATAATATAATGTTAGTTAAGTTAATAGGTATGTTACTATTTTTTATTAATTACAGTAAGGAGCCTAAGCTCCGTTAAGGCCTGCCTACTGGTGCTCCTTAAGTTACAGTCTGTGTAAACTGAATGTAGGAACTGTATAACTATTTGCGAGCTGAACTTAAGTTTACATATAAACGAATAAAGAAGTTTGCTAATAAACACTAAACTAAGTAACTAGTATTTAAGAAAGGACTTTATTACGATGGTAAATAAGTTGAGGGATTAACTCTTCAGGAAGAGGATTACGTTTACCTTTTTTCACAAAACCTGCACTTGAAATAACTTAGTAAGAAGTTTAACTTTAAAAGGTACAGACTGTTCTGAATTAAGAAAAAGGTTACTACCTTTAATTATAAACTAGACCTACCTGTTAGTATAAAGGTGCGGACTAAGGTTTTTCACGTCTTACTTCTAGAACCTGCCTTAAAGGGAGTTCCTCTGGAAAAGAAGATTGAGATCGACGTTAATAAGGATAAGTATGACGTTAAGGAAGTTATAAACTTACAGAAGGGAAAGAACATGTTTGAGTATCTTATTAAATGGCTAGATTACAGCCCTGAAAGTAATTTGTAGGAACTAGTTAAGAATCTTAAATGTTTAGACTTAATTGTGGAGTTCTACTGGAAAAATCTAGACTGATTAAAACTAATAATAAGAATTAGAAATAGGATAAGATCTGACATTTAAATTACTATACTGAAGAGTAAGATTATTATGGGACTTAAAGCTTAAGAAGTGGTAGGAAACTCCTTAATAGGTATAGAAGGACATTTATTAAAACCCTTAGCTAGGGTTGTAAGGACTTTAGACCTAATAAGGAGGCTGGGCCTTTAGAGCTCCTAATAAGCCTTATATAAAAAACGAGTATTATAAGAAAGTTAGTAAAAAAGAAAAAATAATAAAAAAGGTCCTTATGGGATTTGAACCTACAACCTTTTATTAGGAAAAGGAAGTTATAAACTAAGTTATAAAGTAACTGCTTACTATAGAGACCCCGCTAGGAAGTTCCCCCAGTTAAAAGACTCCACGTCTTTAGGAGGGGTGTTTAACTTAGCCTCTTTACTCTCCTAGAACTTTAATAACTCCGCTTTATAACTAAATGCCTTTACAGCCCGGTCCTTAAGGTGGGACTGTTACTTATAAAGACGCGCTAGACGCGCTAATGCCTTTTAAAGCTTAGTAATAGCTTTGTAAAGCTGTTAAGCTGTAGACTTAACTTGCGAGTTAAAGTCCTGTTTTTTAATAAGGAGAGCCTTTAGCTTTGCTTTATTAACATTAAAAGCGTTACACTAGGAAGGCCAGTGCCTTTTTAAACAGTGGTTATAACTGTTAGATTAGTTTAAAACTTAGCAGATAAGTGGAGGGATAGCAGACTTGTAAAAAGAATAAGGGGACATTTCGTTACTAAACGTATGTGTGTAGGTTGTAAGGTTTAAGTGGTGGTTAGTGTTTTTACCCTGTTCCCGTTTTAAGACCTAGAAGCTGGATATTTGTTATATAGTGAAATGGTGAAAGAGAAAAAACTTACCTTTTAAGTTCTTTATAGAAAAAGAATGTTAAAGAGAGGGAATTGTGTGACGATCTTATAGGCTGTTATTTAAGCTGGGGTAGCCTGATGAATCCCCTGTAAAAGGAATAGTGTGGAAAGACGGTGTATACTGTCCAAGTGCACTAGGCTAGGGGTGTAAAGACCTAAAACCCTTACGATTAATAAGGTGCTGTTTATAACATGCTAAGTGCTTGTATTATAAGTAGGAGAAACCTTACGAGCAGAATGTTTATGCGGTGTAAAGTGCTTGTATAATAAGCACTTACGGTACTATAAGTAAAGTACGAAGTACCTCTTAACTAGTTAGTATAGATAGCTATAGTTGTGCTTATAACTACTGTAAGGGACTCTGGTTCCTCACGCTAATATTTAATTATTCATTTTATGTCCTACTGTTTAGACTTACCTCTATGCATTATAGTGATAGCGACTTATAGTGACATTGAACCCCCTGTCTAGGAGTGTTAGCTTAATAAGCCGTCTTCGGAACGCCCCTTACCTGTTAGCGTCCTGCCATACGTTCTGTCTTAACCTGCGCCAGTCCTCTCGAGGCCTGTGTCGGGTGTAGGTTGTAATAAGAACTTAAAGAAGCGTAAGCTTAACCTTAGCTCCTTACCGTTAATAAGTTAACCATATATCTTAAAGAATTAAACCTTAACTAGTAAGGATAAGTTAAGAAGCTTAACGAAACTTTCCTTACAGATATTTGTTAAAATGCAAAAGGGGTCAAGGCATTAGAAAGCAGTGTGTGTTGAAGGTGATGAATTATTTCTATCTTCAAGAGCGGAAGCCGTGTTATTATAGCCGTGAGGGTGGCCAGTGCACGAAGTGCATTGGCCACACTCGCTTCTGCAAAGCGAGGTTGGCTGGCTGAATACGAGGTTGGCAGTGGAGTCTGGCGTTTTTGGCTCTGCAGATCCACGGAGCCAGCCGCAGAGCGGCTGCGTGGATCTAGCCACACTGTTCCAGCCACACTGGCCGGGTTAGGGTTGTGAAAACCTAACAGTTTCTACACAGCCTTTACTATAGGATTTCTAAGCCCTTTTATTGTATCCATTATATACTTATAAGGCAGTAACCTTACTTTCGGTAATTTACGTCGTAGCATTAGGGTATATAAAGATATTAAAAGCGTGTTAGTGGGCAGCGGAACCCTTAGTAGTGTAAATAAGATGCTGAAGCTAGGCGTGTATGGTGGATTTGTTAGGTTACTGTATACTGGGATAACCTGTTAAATTAGCCTCATCTTTAAAACACTCTTACAAAGGGTTAAGACAGCAGATTAAGATAGATAATTAGCGTTCTGTATGGTGGGTGGAGGGTAGTGTGGGGTATGGGAGTAGTTAGATGTTAAATAGGTAGTTAATTATTATAGTAAAGAGAAGAGTTTAAGGTATTAACACTGTAGATGAGAATTAGTGTAGTATTATATAAAGGAACAGTAGGGTGTTATTAATGTTAAGAGTTTAGTGGATGGAGAGTAGCGTGGTGTAAGGGAGGAAAGCTGATATTAGTGTGGAGAGAGGCAAAGTTTAGCCCTATATATAGATGTAGCTAGTCCTTATCCCTTATGCAGACTAGTTTAATATAGTATTTAAATCTTACACTTAGGGAATATATTACGATAACTACTTTTATTCCACTAGGATACTAGTAATTATATTATATTATCAGCTTAATCCACTCCTTAAGTTTAAGGCTGATATATCCCGCAGTTAAAATAACTTCTGGGGTGTTGCTTATAAGTTCAACAAATATAAGTAAGCAGTTAAGAAGAGAATCCTTTATTATTATAATTATAAGTTCTAAGAACCTGCAGTTTAATTCTAGCTAGAGCTTAGGGCTGACTGATAGTAACCCTAAACTTCGATTTCTACCTTCTTAGAAAGAAATTACAATTTCCGTCTTACTGTGCCTTAAAAAGTCTTCCAGACTAACATCCCTAAAAACCATCCCTTCTAGGTAACACCAGCTCTAACTTTAAAAATGCGAATCTTATATATACCAGTCTAACTTAGAATTTAAAGTAACTAAACTAGGGGTTTAACTTATATGCTAGAACTTATTGCTATCGTTACTTAAGTCTATAAACTCTAAGCTGTCACCTACTAAAGTGGCGTTACTTAAGCCTAAGGGAGTATTAATGGTTATATTATTAGAAGTAATATTAGGGGAGGTAACAGCGCCGGTATTTAAAGCTATAACTAGTAGAGTAGTAAAGCGGTTGTTAGAGAAGGTAACGTTACAGCACTTAAAGCTTTCAATATTATAAGAAGCGTAAGCTCTATACTCAGGGTTATTATAAGTATAACAGTCGTTAAACTAATATACCCCTGCCTCCTAAGCCCTAATGCAGTCCTAGCATCTAACAACTTAAGCTGTGGTAATAGCTGTAGTAGCGGTAATGAAGCCCTTTATAACGTTAGCCGGAATCTCTCCTCTAACGAAGCTGTAAACGAAGTGGGGGTTATTCACACGGTTAATAAACGCGTTTCTAACCTAGAAGTTGTGGAGAGGGTAATTCTGTAACATCTTCCTTATATACTCACTTAACAGCCTTAAGGTAAGCTAATTAGCGAATGTAGGGTTACTAACTGTAGTAAGTGTGCCGTTAATAACCTTACGGTTAAGGGTCTTGTTTTCTAGCGTCTAAAGGCGCAGGTAAGCACTGAAAAGCTCTTAAAGAGATGCTATTTTAGTAGTTACACGGTATTTAAGTATATTTAAGTTAGTTTTAACATTACTAAGCTTTATAATTACTAGTAGTGGGGATCTGGTACCTTTAGCAGTTACTGTCGCTTTAGTGGGGCTTGGAAGGGAGGGTGGTAGGGTAAGCTCTTATAAGGTAAAATGAGTGTAAGTGTTCTTAAGAGAAGAGGTAATAGAGCGAAACCTTAATATTTTGCCATTTTTATACTGAAAACGGACGGAAAGACCGGAAGGCGTTTGAAATTATTATCGAGAGAGCGTAAGTTCTCTAATAGCTTCGTAGTTTAAGATGGAAGGAAAGACCTACAGGTGGAAAGAACGTGCGAGAGTCTTAATAATAGCTTTGTAGTGAAAGCGCAATAACAGTAACTGCCAGCTCGCAATAACTTAACATTAAGAACTAAGTAAACCTAACTATTAAGGTTCCACGTTTACACCTTTTTACGCAGCCCCTTAGTTTTAAAGAAATTTACAGAATGTAAAAATAGTTTAGTGGTATTTAGTAACAATACTAGGGAGGTACCCTGCTCTAGTGTATAAATAGATGCTAACTTATAAGAAAACAGGTAGACTAGTAACTATTTATATTTATTATATGAATTAAAATTACAGAGAATAATATAAAGTTCTAAGGACCCGGTTTAGCCTTATTAACTATACCTTTTGTATATAATAACGTATAAGACCGCTAAGCTGTTATAATACTAGTTATCAATAGGAGAATCTTAACCGGCTGTTAATAAGCGTCGTCATTATCTGCATTCCAGCAGTTATACACGTTACCCTATATATAATATCTGTCGCTAGCGTTAGTATTATCTGTGTTAAATAGAAGCCGTACAATTTGTAAGAGCATTATAATAAGCCTTATAAACTGCGATAGCTTTAGCTAAAGTGACGAGAACTAAGCTTACATAATAAGACAGTTAATCCAATTTATAGAAAACGCCGTAAAGGCAGGATATTAAGGGATGTATTTATAAGAGGCTTAGGAAGTGGAGGATTAAGTGTAGTGTTAGGGGTTGTTAAGGGATTTAGTAACCGATTAAGCTGCTAGTTAAACAGGTACTTACAGCCTTATTGTAGTATAAAAGCCGAAGGGGCGTTTGATGCTAGTGGTTTACTAGAGTTTTATTATTATTATCACTATAGTGCTTAAAAAGAAAAACTGATAATTACTAGTAGTGATAAGTATTAAGACACTGTCTCCCTTACTAATACTAAGTGTCTTCCTATATAAAGACCTGTATAATGTAATAGTTAGTTACCCTTATTAACAGGTCAATACGGCTGTCGGCTCTGGCAAAGGTAAGTATACTAGCTAAGTTGGTGACTGGAGGTCTGTAAGTAAGTTGCTGTCGATATAAATAGTGCTAGGTGGGACAGTATACGCCCGCTAATACGTTTGACACCTTAGATAAGAGCGGTCGGTAACGTGAATATAAGTCTGGACTTAACTGATATAGTCTTAGTATAGATCTAAGCCTTACGCTAACTTTAACGATGTTTATATAACGAATAGCGATAGGGGTAACAGACGTATCGTCTGCTTGCTTATAGGGGGCAGCTTTAATCTTGAAGTATGGGATAACGTGTTAAGGATGAAAGAAGCTAGCTACAGAAAATCTTTAGCCGTTATGTAATGTAACAGCTTAAGACTTAAAAGTATTGTTGCACAGTAGGGTTCCACAGGCCTGTAGTACAGGCCTGTTGCTCAGAGGAAGTAGAGCGGTACTGTTCCAAGCCAACTACAGCGCTTCTGGCGCTGTTGGAAGCAAAAGAAGGCCTGAGTTATAGAGGCAGTGCCTCTGTATATGACTGAATGAGTGGTGTGAATTGCTTGCTTATAGAAGGCTAGATACAGGAGAGGAGAGGGCCTTTTGTAGGCTGTGGTCGGCTTCCAGAGCCTTCTATCTACTATACGGGATTGGAATAGTGGCCGTAGGCCACGTAAGTGCTTATATAACTCACTGGGTTCCAGAGGGTTCGGCGCAGTGCGCCGACCCAGTGGACCCACTGGGGCTAGAAACCAACAAGTATAATTAGCTTAAGTTAACTAGCGATTACAGGTTTAGTGCGCTGTGTTAGTCGTTAAGTACTATTATCCTCCTATATTAGAAACAGATTAATTAAGTCCATTTAATATACTTATCCCGATTCTAGTTATAATTAAAGTATAAATCTATAAAGTAAGAGAGACTGTTTTAAATCTTACTATAGAGATTTAAATCTGTAATAGTAGCTGTGTAATACACGAACGGGAGTGTTAGCTTATTTAACAGGCCTTAGTCTGCTGTATCCACTACCTGTAAATAAGCTTATAATATTAGTATCTTTCTGTTAGTGTAGAATTATGTAAGCTCTGCGATTACTAAGGTATGTTAACGAAGCGTAGACGTAATAAAGCAGTAAGACTTAAAGTATAATACATTACATAGTGGCAATTATTAGGGAAGATTGGAACAGTCCGCGCTTTATTTAATTTTATCTGCGATAACGCTAGTATCTCCACTATTTAAGATGTACTAAAGGAGAGTGAAAGATCTTTATAATAGAATGGCATCTAATATATTATGCTTATACAGATAGCTTATAGAGCTGCCTAATATACATCTGGAGAAGCTGCAGAACTCTAAGCTGCCCTGCTCTGCTCTATTATTAAAGGCTGTTCTGCACTATACACACTTCTTAATACACTATTAACGGTGAAATTTTAATGCCGCGTGGTCTAGGAATCTCTGTATTGAAATTGCCAATCGCCACAAAGTTTAAATTCTTATACATTAACACTGCATTTTTAATACTCTTAATATAGACGGGTAAGCTATTGGCGTCGGCTATGTCAAGCACTGTTTGTGTGAGCAACAACCCCGCGCCCTGCCTTTGGAAATTGGGATCTGTACAGATAAAGCTTATTTCTATTAAACAGGCAGTTAGCTTTAAGTTATAATGTAGGATAGTATCTAGACCTATAACGGAAGCCCTTATTAATAGATAAGCTACCTCGACCTGGGAGATAGAAAAGAGAAACTAAGGCTACTTACTGTAATAATGTTTATTTCTAAATTATCACTTTTTCGCCTTTTTAATAAGAGTTATATAATTATCGAGATACTTACGGCAGTACCTTTTTAAATACTAGAGATCTTCCTTTAAATTGAACTTTTTAAGATATAATAGAGATTCCTATTTAATAAACGTAATAATTAGGTTAGTCTTTACATCTTAAGTAACTAGCACTTTAGATTTTAGGTAAGTTAATTAACTGGCTGTGTATATAATAAGGAACTTCTGAAGGCTATAAGGCTTTTAAGTGTGGGGAACTAGGCATGTAAAAGAGTGTTTAGGTCTATAGCGGCGATATAGATTTCGGCAATACGTATAGTGTCGGCAACTGTTAGCTGTAAGATAATAAGTAAGACATTATACTGGGATGGTCCTTAAAGTAAGCGGGAAGTTAATATAGGGTAATAGGGTAATATATATAAATATATATATAACGCTAAAGTTTAATAACGATTAGTAGCTTTAATATACGTTACTTAATTGACTATTTAACCTTACACTTACTATTATTACCTAGAGTTTAGCTGTCGTAATATACAAGCGCCACGTTATCTAACGCTAATTCTTACACTGTGACACACTAACTTCTACCATATAGCTGTATCACGTAGCTAATATAGCTTAAATACTAATTACAGTTAGTGTAAAGGTACTAGTGTAAATGCTAAGACCTGTAATAAGTGGAACCTCCCGTGCTAAGGCTGCTGCTTTTTAGGATTATAACTAACTTAAAGATTACATTAGGCGTATTAACAATCTGCTATCTTCACAGTTGCGACATAACAGGGCCAGTATCTTAATGTTAACCTGATAAGAGCCCGCTCTAATGCGCTGCTAAAACCGTCTTAAGCCCATTTCCTACCAGAGATTAGTAATCTGATCGTATAAGCTTAAATAAGTGCAAAGCGGCTAGTGTGCCCACCTTAGGTAATTACAGTCTATTTATAATACTAATATAGCTAGGCTAAGTAGTGTAGTTAATTATATTAATGTAATTAAAGTTAGGAAATAAGTAGTAATATCGGCGCTTAGATTGTTGAACCAGCACTTAATCTTAACATCTTAGGTTAAAGCTACTAACCCAGCTTAAAAAAGTACCACAACCCCCTTTAGCTAAACCTTAACCTCCTCCTACCAAAGTCTAATAGAACACTTTATACTAATTGCCTAAATGGAGATAGACTGTCGTTAATCTTACTGTGAAAAATCCTCCTTCCACTTACAACTCTTATTAATCCCTTGCAGTTTAATAGCTGAACCGTCCACTCCTATTAACACAAGGACTAAGCACTAGATCCGTTACTTAAAAGCTGCCATAAGTTAAGAAATAAGTGTTACTAGCTAGGAGCATAACTTAAGTAGGAAAATATTATACTTTTATATATATAGGTAACGTTAGATACGTTACACCTTAGTGTAGAGGGGCACCCGCTACCGCTTGCTGGAGTTAAGGAACTTATGCCTTATTAACTTAACACCTTGGTTATAACTGCCTTTAATAAACCCTGTTAAGTACCTGCTTAAGTTCCTTAACTTTACTCTTTAATCTAAGAATACTACCCGAACCTTAAACTTCACAAAGATAATATAGGTAACTTTAACTAGCTTATCACTTTGTAACTCTCTAACCTCCCCGCTGCTACTTGCTAGCTACAGAATAAGTACACCCCTGTAATACTGCCTATCTCCCCTGCTGTAAGCATCGCTAGAATTAATACCCTCCCTTCAGCTATAACTCTTTCTCCACTAACATTATCCTTTATATGTGTAAGTGCTAACTTCAGTAAGTATCTGTATAGCTAGCTAAGTTCGGCCTTAAGAGTCACTTAGGGCTTACAGTATAGTTAACTAGCTGCTTACGCAACCACTTAGCCATTACGGGTCGATACGAAGACGGTTGCTTCGTACGCAGCATAGTGATAAAGCAGCCCTGCTTTTACAAGTTATTTAATATCCTTTTCTAATTATAGTAGTAATCTTACTATATGTGGCTAAACTAGAAACCTGCTAAACTTTTATTTTCACTAATAGATTAGCATTACTAAGCTTCACTTACTATAGACAGTTAAATATAAAAGAGCTTAACCCGCTCCGTTAATACTAACCTTTACTAATTTTCCCTTAATAGCTAAATATAATGGAACTACTAATTTAAGAACGAATTAACGGCTTATGTGACTAATAGCACCTGGCTATTGGATGTTATGTAGTGGTTCTTCGATTAAAATACAGTTAAATAAAGCGGTAAGAACTAAGCTATAATAAGGTAGCTAATTGTTAGGGAATTGGTTACCTAGTAGCGTAGAGAAGTGTCTGTTCCTTAATTATAAGTATAAGAGCTTATTTGTTATTAGACGGCATCGTTAAGTAATATCCTGCCTCTAGTTAACCCTGCCCTCTGGAAAAGAGCTATAGGAGGCTGCCTATTCGATAAGGCAGGCTGCGTTTAAAAGACTCGTTATTAGTTATTTTCGTCTATTAGCTAATAGCCTTTACATTAACATAATAGATACGTCCTGTTATTATTTACGTAGCTTAAGAACTAATAACTAAACTTATAAGCTTATTTTACCTTTATATAAGTGTGTTTGCATAAAGACCGCTAGTGTCGGCATCATGGTATATAGTATGTGAATCTGCCTTAACTGGTTTGAAAAAACAGGTAGGCGGGTGGGAAGGGCTTACAGAGGCTTAATAACGTCTAGCTTAAGAACAGCACGTGCGTAGCTGAAAGGCAGCTGCGGTTAAAAGGGCAAGGTAGGTATGTAGCCTTAAGTAGACAGTTATACTATTTAAGGGATAAATCTTATATAGCGCAGTAAGCTACCGGTTGGTAATTTGATATTAGTGGATAAGAACTTAAGTCTATATATAGGTAGTTCTTTAAGCTGCGCTTTAATGTCTAACACTACTACCTATTATTAGATTATTACTAACTATATATGTTACACTTAAGGAGAGCTAATTAATAACGTTATTATAATATATACTACTAGCACTAATTAGGAAGTGCTAATCTGCAATAACTATGTCTATAAAGGCGTAACTAACACTTATAACGCAGAGGTGCTTATAACTATATACATTAAAACTAGGTGTGAAGACTTAATAGTGCATATAAACACAGCTAAGTATAAAGTTAGCTATTTATCCCCACTAAGATATAAAGCGTCTACAGGCCAGTTAGTAATAGCGATTAGATATTAACAGCTGTAGATAACACTAAACTGCTATTAGTAACTATCCTTACTTTAAGGACTATAAGTTAAAGTTTTAATAAAAGTTTACTTACTAAGTTAGGTTAGAAGATCTTTATTAAGTTTAAATAAAACCCCCTTAAGCTAAGAATTTCCCAGATTTTATCGTCTAGTATCTTTAATCACATAAGCAAAACCCTTAGTATTAGCTAGCAGACATGTAAACTCCTTACTGGCTATTGTAGCCGCATCCCAGTCGTTATCTGTCGCAAGAGTAAGGTCTTTTAATCCTTAAGGATAAGAAGATATAGTTAAGAAAGGGAAGATTATTAAAGTGAGTTATAAAAGAGTACGATGGGGATACTAGAGAAGCAGCAGCAGGCTTTAATATATTTTCTAGCCTTAGAGAAAAAGAACCCGCAAATACTATACTTCCTACACCTTTTAAGGGTGTCTTAATATACTACTATTAAATCTTACAGAGAGACTTAGTAAAATTTATTTATGCCTTAGCTTACCGTTAACCTCTCTTAGCACACTAAACATATTAAATAGAGGAGCTACGTAATAATAACCACTCGTTTCTATATACTTCCTCTACTTTAAAGCTGTCTTTCGCATTCTACACAAAGATCATCGCGAAATTTAATACTTACCTTCTTATAATCCTTTACAGTTACTTTCTCTACACTTTTAACTACTAACTACGCTAGCTTACAGTAACTTTTAAAATCTCAGTTACAGTCCCTTTACAATCTCCAACACCTATAAGCTAGGCAGCTATTAAGATTAAAGCCATTAGTAAAACTTTACTTTTCTTACCGTTCTTAATTCCTACTAAGTTTAATAACTCCAGTTACCTTCTCCACAGCAAGTACTAATGTTAACATCCTCTTTATAATCTAGACAGCTACAAAGCTGAAGGCTATCGGTAAAACGCTCCTTCTCTTACCGCTTTTAATTCCTATTAGGTTTATTAAAATAACGTTACTCTTCTTTTATCTGGTAAATAATAAGTATAGCTACCCTTCAGTTGCATTTTAATAACTACTTATAACTGTAATCAGTTAGGGGATATTACTGGCAGTGTAGGAAGCGTTACTACTAACTATAACTTTAGAGCAGTCCTACAGTTACTGGTCTACTAAAGCTAGCTATAACCCCAAGTCTTAGGCCACGTAATTAGGCTGGCGGTTACGTTACGTAATAGTTTAAGAGGATGTTAATTTTTATTAACTCCTTAGAACTCGTAATCGTTAAACGCGGTAGATTTATTAAGCTGTAGCATAACCTAATCCTACTTCTTACTACTTTAAAACTGTTAGGTTTTCACAACCCTAACCCGGCCAGTGTGGCTGGAACAGTGTGGCTAGATCCACGCAGCCGCTCTGCGGCTGGCTCCGTAGATCCGCACAGCTAAGAACGCCAGACTCCACTGCTAACCTCGTATTCAGTCAGCCAACCTCACTTCACAGAAGCGAGTGTGGCCAATGCACTTTATACACTAGCCACCCTCACGGCTATAATATCACGGCTTCCACTCTTAAAGATAGAAATAATTAATTACTTTTAACACACACTCTTTTCCAATACCTTAACCCCTTTTACATTTTAACAGGTTATAAGCCTGGAGTCTCCTCCCACTACACCACTCTGGCTTCCAGCCACTGCACCACTCTGGCCTCCAGCTACTGCACTACTCTGGCGTCCAGCCACTGCACTATTCTGGCTTTCAGCCACCTACATCACTTAGCTTCCAGCTACTTATTACACTCTGTGTAAATAATTATACACTGCAGTACGCAGGTATAAGTTATGTTTGCAGTTATGAATAACAACCCACGTGGCCTAAACACTCTGTTTAGCTTAGTAATATAACCTTTCACACTCTAACTTTAGAGTTGTAAAGGTTACAAGTTCAACTTACACGCAAGTTAAGTTCTCCTAATTTTATAAAAATAATTATACCTTATAATACGTAGGTATAAGTTATGTTTGTAATTATAAATAACAACCCACACAGCTATATAAAACACTTACGTGTTTAGCTTAATAGTATAACTCTCTACACTCCACCTTTAGATTTATAAAGGTTATAAGTTTAACTTGCACGTAAGGTTTTTTCTACTTTATAGAATTAACTGATATTGCACTGTAATTACTTTAATTAAACTGTGTTTGGAAAATTCAGCCTATTAGGCAGTTTCTTTTAAGCAGTCTGGACTCCTAATATTATAAAACCACTATATTCTACAGAGGTATAAAGCCCACCATGGCTGGAAAACTAAGCTAAATAACTAAGCTAAAAGGCTTTAAGAATTATCAAGGCTAGGCTATAATAGCAAAAGCATATCTCTTACGAGAAGGCCTTTTTAAGGCTATTACTAATACTAAGAATACACATAATTGGATGTAGGAAAAATCACTAACTGATATAATTCTAATATGTAAGTATAATACAGCTAATTATATCAAGGCTTATAAAACTGGTTTTAAGGCATAAAAGATTCTGAAAGATCTTTATAATTCAGATAGATTCATAAGTAAATACCTTTTATTACAGAAGTTCTATCAGACCTCACAGGCTGATTTTAAGACTGTTAAAGCTTATATAAGTAAGCCAAAGTCTATACTTAATAACCTAGCTGCTTAAGACTTGAAAATGCCAGAAATAGCTAATATAACTTAATTATTACAAAATCTTAAGCCTGAATTTAGACCATTTATAGCCTAAGTAACCCAGAGCCTACAGGTTGACCCCTAAGCCTATAACTGGGAGAGTCTGACAGCTAATTTGCTTAATGAAGTAAAGTGGTTTAAAGTCTCTAATAAACCTTCTATTCAGTATGTGAAAAACTAGAAGAAGAATAAGCCTACTATTATATATTATAAGTACTGTAAATTACATAGCCATACGGATAATAACTGTACTTTTCTCTACCCTGAAAAGGCTCCGAAAGGTTAGAAAACTTCTAATTCAAAAGCTGCTTTTAAGGTGTAAAAGACTAGTTAGAAACACCGTCAGAGATAATAGAAACTCCCTTGTAAAAAGAGAGAGGAAAAAATAACGGTTATTATAACCGTATCTACCCTTAAATCTTCCTCTATATTAGAGACAGCCTTATAAACTGAATCTGAAGTCGAAGATATTGTGTTCGAAGATGTTCCACTTAGAAACTCTCTTAACGTAGTACTTAAGGTAAATAATAATTATACCTTTTTAAATATTATAACTAATAACCCTTTAATTTTAAAGTATAGCTTAAAGGATTTATTAGATTAGGTAAAAGAATTATATTTTAAAAAGGGATATAAATCTTATATATAAATTTATATTTAATACTAGTATATCAGGTTATATAATATGTAATAAATTATGATTCACTTTTTATAAAGAAATAAATACTACTGTAAAGTGGGGTGAAGTAAAAACCCTATTAGTATGTAGAGAAGGAATATGTAAAATAACCTTTATTAATACTGGTAAAGAAGCCACTTTAAGAAAGTGTTTTTATATACCAGAATTAGGTATAAATATAATAAGTGTTATTATACTGCCTCCAGATATCCTTTAGATTAGTGGAAATAATACCCTTGTTATAATAAAAAATAATTAAGTAATAATAAAAGGGCAAGTGAAAGAAGGCTTATACTTTCTACTTGTATAACCTTCTATATACTCTATAAATATAATAATGGATTTACTTTATTAAAGATTTGCGTATATAAATAAACAGAATCTGCAGAATCTAGTGAAAAATATTATAATAAATAACTATTATAAATAAAATAATAATAATAATAACTGTTTAGAATGCGAAGTGTGTGTGTAAGCAGAACTTCCAAATAAACGAAATAAAGAAAGTAATAATAAAATACAGTATAACTATATGGAAAAAATATCTAGTGACCTTTGTGGGCCGTTTAGAATAAAAACATATAATAAAAAATTATACTTTATAACATTCCTTGATAAAAAGTCTAGATATCTAGAGGTACAGCTTTTAGCTAATAAAATAGAAGTACTTTCAGTATTTTTAGAATATAAAGTAAAGGTTAAGAATAATATAAAAGGATATAAAATACGCGTTTTTAATACGATAATGGGACTGAATATAAATACCTTTTAAAGTATTTAATTAAAGAAGGTATAATAATATAATTAAGTCCTTTATATATGTATGAATGTAATGGCTTACTAGAAAGAATAAACAGAATAATAATGGTTAAAGTACATGCAGTATTAATATAATTAAACGTACCGAAATACCTATGGGATAAAGCACTTTAAGTTATAGTATATACATATAACAGAACACCTTACAGTGCCCTTGGATTTAAAACTCTATACGAAGTGGCTAATAATATAAAACTAAATATTGATAATATAAAGATCTGGAGTTTAATAACATATTATAAAATAAAAGGACCTAAACGATCAAAACTAGAACCATAAGCTGAAAAAGGAATTTTAGTAGGTTATGGTGAAGATAATAATAATTATAAAGTCTTTGATTTAAAATTAAGAAGAATAATATGGTTAAGGGATGTAAAAGTCCTTAAAGGTCAGTTTTTGAAAGAAAAACAAATAAAACATGTCTCTTTTTAAGAAGAAGTAGAAGAAATCGAAGCTGAAGTCTTTGATATAACTGATACACTATATAATAATAATTCAAATAATCCAAATAATAATAATTCAAATAACCCAAATAACAATAATTTAAATAATCTAAATAATAATAATTTAAATAATCCAAATAACAATAATTTAAATAATCAAAATAACTATAATTTAAATAATAATGATTTAAATAATTCAAATAATAATAATAATTCAAATACTAGAATAATAACTAGGTCATAAATACGCCGTATAAATTCTAGCTAAGATATAGCTCTCTCTCCACCTCAAGTAGTGGTAGAAATCCCTAGAAAGAGTGATGAATACTATAATCAATATCAAAGGATCCTTATAAACCTTATCATAAATAACATTAATATATTTTATATAAAAGATACACAGAAAGAGCCTTCCACTTATAAATAAGTAATAAATGGGCTAGAAAAAGAAGAGTAGAATAATTTTATGCGTGAAGAATTAGAAGAGCTTGAAAATCAACGTATATGGGAGCTAGTTAATTTACCACATAATAGAAAGACTCTTAGAGGCCGTTAGGTATATAAAAAGAAGATAAATAATACTAATAATACTATAAAATATAAATCAAGATGGGTAGTTTAAGGATTTAACTAGGTTGAATTTCTAAACTATTTCGAAACCTTTTCTACAGTATGTAAGCCAGAAATATACCGAATACTATTCGTGATAGCTATATTAAATAAGTAGCCTATATTATAATATGATGTGAAAAATGCCTTCGTGCATACAGATATCGATTAAGAAATATACGTACAACTACCTACTGATTTTTATAATAATAATAATAATAAAGTCTGTCGGCTGCGTAAAGCGCTGTACGGCTTAAAACAAGCTCTAAAGCTGTAGTATAAACATTTATCAAAGATATTAAATAAGTTGGGATTCGTTATATTTAACTATAATAAAGGTGCCTTTATAAATCTAACTATATAGTGTATAATATTATGTTATGTTAACGATATAATAATAAGTGGTCTTAAGGCTAATGATATAATTGCCTAAATAAATAAAGCTAAGGACGATATAAAACTACAAGCATTAGGTGAAATAAATACATTCTTAGGAATAAATATCTTGATAGATTACAAAAACAATAAACTACATATATATTAAAATAACTATATTAGAAATATATTAGAAAAATATAATAAAAATAATTTATATTTAAAGAATAACCCTCTTCCAGCCAATAAATTATAAGGCAATAATCAGAAGGCTTTACAGGAAGAAATAACAATATACCAACAATATATAGAGTCGTTATTATACCTAGCCTTGAAAACAAGACCTAATATAGCCTTTACAGTTCAATACTATACAAGATACTGCTTTAACCCTGGAATTCTACACTTCTAAGTAGTAGATAATATATTCGGCTATTTAAATAAATATCCTAATTTAGGAATAATATATACTGGAGTAAATAATTATAATCTTATAATAAAAGCCTATAGCGATTCAGACTGGGGTAACTGCCTTAATAGTTAAAGATTAACTACTGGATATAAAATTACTCTTAGTAATAATTTAATAAGCTGGGGAGTTACATTATAGAAATCAGTAACGCTTTCAAGCACAGAAGCTGAATATATAGCTATAACAGAGTGTAGTAAAGAAATAATCTATTTACAAAATATTATAAATGAATTAAATAATTCACTATAATTAAAAATACTAATAAATATACCTGTTGTACTAGAAGATAATACAAGTGTTATAAAACTTAGTTATAACGCAGAATTTTATAAAAGAACTAAGCATATTGATATAAAATACCACTGTATAAGAGAACTAATTAAAATAACAAAATAAGAATATTATGTATAAATATTAAAGAACAACTAGCAGACACCTTAAAAAACCAATAACCGGCCCTATACTTAATATATGGCGAAATAAAATTGGGCTTGAAAAATATCGGCCTAGGGGAGTAGAAAAATAAGAAGGTTTTTTATCTAACTATAAAGATTTTCCTTCGAATATAAAGGTTTTACTATAAATAATACTAATTTTTCTCTGAATAATAAATAAAATGAAGAGGTTTTTATAATAAAATAATAACTTTTTCTTCTATATAATAAAGGTTTTACTTTTTCCTTTAATAATAATAAGAGCTAGTCTAGGCCTTTATAATCAAGACGTTAGACTACAGGGAGGTGTTGGGTTTTCACAACCCTAACCCGGCTAGTGTGGCTGGAACAGTGTGGCTAGATCCACACAGCCGCTCTGCGGCTGGCTCCGTAGATCCGCACAGCCAAGAACGCCAGACTCCACTGCTAACCTCGTATTCAGTCAGCTAACCTCGCTTCGCAGAAGCGAGTGTGGCTAATGCACTTCGTGCACTGGCTACCCTTACGGCTATAATATCACAGCTTCCGCTCTCAAAGATAGAAATAATTAATCACCTTTAACACACACTGTTTTCCAATGCTTTAACCCCTTTTGCATTTTAACAGTTCCCCACGCTAGTATTTAATAATTCATTTGTGTCCTACTGTTCAGACTCACCTCTGTGCATTATAGTGATAACGACCTACAGTGACATTAAACCCCTGTCTAGGAGTGCTAGCTTAATAAGCCGTCTTCGGAACGCCCTTTACCTGTTAGTATCCTGCTATACGTTCTGTCTTAGCCCGCGCCAGTCCTCTCGAGGCCTGTGTCGGGTGCAGGTTATAATATAGATGTGGTAAGCCAGGGTCTATAACCGTCCAAAACGAGAAAGCTAAGCGAGTGTTTACTATAAATATTCAGGTATTGCTGGCGATACGGCCTGCTTACCTCTGCTAGTCGATCTCTTACATATGTTAACTATAACGCATAAGCTGCTTACCCTTACCACTATTAGTAAGGCTTACCGTCGTTCTGTGCCGTTTCCAGCTCTTAACTGCTTATTAAAGAGATTTACATTACCGGCCATCCAGGGTATTAAAATAATCGCTACTAATATCCACAACGTAACTAACTACACCTTTATTAACCCAGACGTAATTAATATAACAGCTGCTAACTTTTTCAATTTCTGTAATATCACAGTCACGTACACGTATCTTAATTAATATAACACAGTCACTCTTATCACATACCTCCCTAAGGACTAAAACAGCTGTTTTATCACGCTAAGCGGTGTAAGTATAGTTACAGGCAGTGAAATATTACTGCACCTACTTTTAACTATAACACTGCTCTTAAAGCAAAAGTTTACTATATTAACCACTAACGGCAGCTACCTAAGCAACTTAAACACAGTAGTAGATGTAAACCCACCCTAGGTATTTACTAGCCTTAATAACATTAACCTGCTAATATTAGTTAACTTTACGTCGTAATTATTATACGACATAGCAGTGCTTAGGAAGGCGTTAGTTTAGGCAGGTTATAATATAATGCCTAAATACTTATACTTTTTTAACAGGTCTATAAGAGGGCAGTAAGGGTATATACTTACGTAAAGATATCCTAACGACTTTAACAGTATTATAGTAACCAAACCCGCTATTAACTAAGATAAGTTCTTCTTCTTTAACGTAATGGCTAAGTTAACTATAAACGTAACATACCAGTACCCATTACTATACAAGCTAGATACCCTTTTAACAGCTGCTGTAGAGGCTTATAATAAGCTAGACAGCGTTAAGGATAGCATTATCTCACACTTAGGACTTTACACGTTTAACCTCCAGACTCTAGTTAATAAAGCCTTTAATTACCACAGCGTTCCCTTTACCTTCTTTAACATCTTACTTAAGGTAGCTTATGTAATATATATAGGATTTAAAGGCCCTAAGGGTAAGTTTAACTAATATAACTTTAATAAAGACGTCTCTCTCCACGTAAACAGCACAGGGCTTACTGCCTTAATATACCCAGCTATAAGCGGCAGCTACTATTTAACAGCCACCTTCCATATATTAAATCTCTGGTTCCGTTACTTCTATGTTAAAAACCCGTCACTTAACTTAACCACCCTTATAAGGGAGGGCTTTTATAACATTTTCCTCACCACTGTTAATAAATACACATCTGTAATTAAAGTAGCAGATACAGAGCTCTTACACTTCTAGTAAGCTGGCGGTAAGATACAAGCTTAGTATAATATAATAGATTAACTAGTACCAGTTAACAGTAATACTAATTATTATAACCAGGTTTTTATTAAAGACATTAAGGTGTAAGATTTCTACTACTTATTTTTAACCCTGGGCACCGATTATAATAAGGCTAGTATTACTATGTTAAAGTAAGATAGTCTAAAGTATATTATAAACTAGGTCAAATATAGGAGAGTTAATAAGACTCTTAAAGCCGTAAAGATTATAAGCTTAAAAGTCCTGGTAGAGAGGAACATTTACATATATTTAAAAGTCTAGTATTACCAGGGTAAAGATACATCTTTACCCTTATCGTTTATATATATGTAATTATTAACCTTTATATTATAAATAGCTAAAGGGGAATAAAAGTGTAAAGGTTAAAATATTATTACAGTATTTATAAGAATCTCCCCTTTCCCTGTTATAAATGTAATAATGGTAGTATTATCTTCTTTTTCTTCTTTTTCCTAAAGTAATGTTAAACTTAAGTTAAAAATAGCTGTTAACTAGTGATAAAGGGTATATGTCTTTTAAACACAGCAGATAAAGTATTTATAAGTAAGGTATACATTTAAGGCATTATTAAGAATATAATTGTAATCCTCTCTTACTTTATTATAAGTAAGTGTATTTATAGCGTTTTCTTAGTTAATATTCTTATATATTAGCTGTAAATAACAGACGTACGTAAAGGGTAACAGTTGTCAAATCTGATCTTATAACGACATTAGGACTTTAATCTCGATAAAGCTATTAATAAATAAGACGCTCCACTCTTAAAATATCGTCTAGCTATTAAGGATTGTAATAAACTATAAATTTAAATATTAGGAGATTAAAACCAGACTTAATAAGCTTACTATTTGGATTTAAAGTAATTATAACCCTTCCTCTCCTTTATTAATTTCTAAAATCCAACTGAAAATAAGTTAAAATATTATTACAATCCTAATAACCGTTTCTAATACACATTTTAATACTAAGTAATCTCCTTATAAGAGATACACCAGCAGCCCTCTAATAATAACAGCTATTATACTAACCCCTATCCACTTTAATCACCTTACCGCACCTAGCACTATAGTAAAAGATAAAAAGCTAACCGTTATTAATAATAAGCTAGCCGTTCCGCTTTTAATAATAATTATACTGTTAAATATATTATAATAGTGATCGCTTATTATAAGTAATAGGACTTTAATAAATATTAGAGTTGTCTCCTAAAGTAAGCTAAGATATACGTAGCCAGTTTCAGTCTTAAACGCTAATAAGAGGTGGTAATCTTAGGTGCTTAGAAGCGACAGGATAGTTGTAAGGGTGGTTATTATAGTGGAAACGACGGTGGAAGCCTCACTGTAATTGCCGTCGTAATGGAGATAGAGAGGTTATAGGGCTGTAGCCAAGCACGCGGCTAAAAGTAAAATAATAAGGATAAGGGTAAGCTAAGTTATAATTTCTAAACTCGATATTATTATTACTACTACTACTATTATTACTGCTGCTCTGTAAGAATATCTAGAAGGTAATACGCTGTAAGAAGGGTGGGTAAACAGGTAAGTTTATATTAAAAGAAAAAACATATACTTACTAAGATCACTAATATCGCGGCTATATAATGATAAGGCGCCCTAACACTGTAGGAACGCGGGTGGCTGTGGTAATAAGGGGTATGGAAAAAAAAAACATTCTTAAATACTCTTAAGTTTAAATTAAATATATAATATCCCCTATTATAAGCGGCTAGTTAGCCTAGGATAGCGGTATTGGGAAATTATAAATATAACAGTTAGACTATTACATACTAAATATATATACGCTTATATAATACTTTAATAAAAGTCTCACTTAATTTAATATTTCTTATTTAAGCCCCTTTTAAATATAAAGTTTTAATTAGTAAATGTTTGACTGAAATTTTAATTATCTGTAATAGAGGTGAATTCCTTTTACTAAAGGGCGTAAAATGAAATTTCAGAATTATGGTATGTTTAATAATAGCTGGTATTATTACGGATTACAGAAAGGAGGTTACACTACCACGGTTATAAGAATCATTACGATAGGTCTAATAATTAGCGGTAGTTAGGGCTAAGTTAAGTAAAACTCTCTTAAGCTAAGATTAGTTTATCTCACCTTATATATTTACCCCCCCCTTTTTTAAGAACTTTCTTTTATTCTAATTACTAGGTATAGTATTGTGTATTAAATCCGTATATTATGTTTTTTTCCGGATGGAAGATGGTTGTCTTAAGCTGAAGTAAAATTTAACCATCTTAGTGTTAAACGGAGCAGTAGTTGCGAAGCGTTATAGACCTTATTAGAACAGTTCACATTTAGTAAGGAAGTGTAGAGGGGGTTAACATTAAAGGTAACCTCTCACTTGATCAATTCGAGCACATTAACACCTACGTAAAGGCTTCAGCTACTTATAACAGCATTCAGGTTTCCAGAGGTATATTTGACTTTTATGTTATTCTGGGACTCCCCTAAATTGTCATTCCAAGTGCCGTCCACGTCGCCATATTGAAAGACCGGACCATGCCTATATGTGCTTACTTTCCTAATCACCGCTTTGCCTCACAGTTGGTCAAAACCTGCACGAGTTATGTATCTCCGGAAGGACGGAACACGCTCTCATGGTAGTGTCATCAGCAGGACCCCGGGGAAGCGATGCCGACGTTCTTCAACTTGCCGCAGACGGCCCGGAAGCGGCAGGATGGCCAACAGAAGTCCTCACGGGAATCCATCTAGGCGACAACGACCGGCACGCTGAGCACGGTCTGGAGAAGGGGGCTATTGGAGAGCTGTAGTGGTTGCATAACCTTTCGCTCTGCTCGCGGGAATAGGTCGAGCATTGAGGGGCGGGTGAGAAACATCACATTTGCAGTTTTCGGAACTAATTACAGTTGGATTGGAACCAGCGCTGATTTTTTTGGAATTATTTTTTGGAAAAAAGAGGACGTCATGTCACCTGCACCCTGAGCAAAGACGCATTGGGCTACTGAGCACGAAGGCTCTGAGCCTGCCGAGATAGCTGTGAGTCCACCTGAACAAAACAAGCGCTCCATATCTCCGACTTTTTCAGCTGCAGCAGCAACGGTAAAATTCTCCCCCGCTTGCTGCACATATACGATGGAACACACTAGCCTAACAACTGAAGCTTCCAATGTTCTCAACGATTTGACGGTCTGCGTTGCCTTGACCTATTTTAGGTACTTGACAAAGAACCGGATTGAGCTGCATCGCACCACTAACGCACTCGTTCCGTTCTCCGCCAAAGATCAGATCGGTGTCCACTTAAACCACAAAACGCAATCATGCCTGGATATAGATGTCTTGAAGAGCTATGGCTTCAACCAGAGTTCAACTACCGTCACTCTTCAACCCCCAGCTCCACCATCACCTACCATCAATTGCCACAAGGGAAGAACCAGCCAAAAAACTGCCAATCGTGACTAACCCGCCTCAGAAAGGGTCCCCAGGTACCACCTCGGAATAACAGTGGCATGACCCTGCCCATCCCGTCCCATCGCTAAATTGGCCAATCGCCCATCAGCGCCTCCACTTTCCCACATACAATTCGACCCCTGTTTTATTGGTAGCGAAGGACTTCGGGGCTCGCTAAGGATGCCACAGTCAGATTACCAGAGGAAAGGGTACAGGCCGGAGCCCTTACTTGCAGTACAATGGGAGCCAAAAAGTGTCGGACCCCCTTGCGCCCCAACTATTCCATTTTTGGACACCCCGCTAAGCCAACACCCCTCTTCCATTCTTCAATTTCCAGACCGCTTTTTTATCCTT
>Ga0247770_1000700_pt1 | contig 31190 bp, 20 predicted proteins | sample UWRJL136409B6_FD_179943 | JGI IMG/M metagenome (GOLD analysis project Ga0247770, IMG submission 179943) | Plant litter microbial communities from Arlington Agricultural Research Station in Wisconsin, United States - UWRJ-L136-409B-6 | ecosystem: Environmental > Terrestrial > Plant litter >... | reverse complement strand
AACAACAACACCGATCCTTCCAACTCCATCTTCGCCCTCCGGCACGAGCACCAGCAGCAGCACGTCGCATTCCCATGGGGGAAGTACATCCGGAAGTGCGACCGGGACAGCTGCGCCGACAGGGACGAATACCACGAGTTCGGCGGCGCGAGTTTGGGATGGAGTTGTCAGCTGGGCGGTCGTTGTTGCTTTGATGGGGGTGATGTTTGGTAGGGTCTGATGGTGAGGGAAAGGAAAGGGGGAAAGGGGGATAACGGTAGAATGGTACCAGTAAGACTGTGTGAGACTTGGGGTGAGGAGGTACCTAGCTTAATTAATATTCCGTCCAGGCTTACCTTAGATGCCTACTCTCTCCTTGGCCAAGAGCAGTGGTCACTCGGATGCAGACCTTCCCGTGATGGTTGAGAGAGCTAGTCTGACTCTGTCGCATGTGCTCTTGCTTTGTCCCTAGATTGATGTTGCGGTGTGGAGCGCGCTTGCCTCTCACGGCATCCTCATCGCTCCACTGGCACTGGTGGCACCCGAGGGTCGGTACGCACTTGCTTCGCCATCGCCATCGGCTACGCTTTCCACTTCCCCTTCAAGCGCCCGTCGAATCTTCCAGCTCCAGCCTAGGCATTCGAATCCATTTCCGCCCGCCGAGTCGAACAGCTTGCCCTTCTGCGAAAGCTGCCCAGTTCAACCTCATTTGTTAGCATTTTGGCCCTGTCATCGGCTACTACGGACACCCAACCAGCAAAATGGACTCTGCACCCCCCGGTTCGTCCGCGCCCGTCCCAATCGTTGTGTGGGACGACTCCGACACGGCGTCGCCCGCCTCGATCGCCACCGGCACAGGGGGCTACAGTTCGCCTGAGTCGGCTGCGACCGCGACCGCGACCGCTACCGGGGAGGTCGTTCCCGCGCGTACCTTGTCAGTGGCGCGTCTCACTGACGGCCATCACATCCCCATTGTATGGTGGCGACCCCCCGCCCCGCTGTTCATGTGCTGATGCCCTGGCGTGTTCCGTCGCAGATTGGCTTCGGCACCGGGTCGTACTGGTACGGGCACAAGGACATTCTCGAGCACTGCTACCGCTACGGCTGCAATCGCGAGCACCTAGGTTGTTTTTGCTTCAACAAGACCTATTCCAGGCTAGACAACCCTGTTGTCGATGGCAATCTCGTTGAGATGGTGTATCACGCCCTCCAAAAAGGTCTCGTTCATATCGATACGTCAGATTCTTGGCACACCGACATCTCGGTCGGCATCGCCATCAAGAAGAGCCGCGTCTCTCGTGACAAGATCTACGTCACCACAAAGGTAACTAATGGCTGGGCCGGCATCCCCGCAGCAATGAAGGCGAGTTTGAAGAGGCTACAGCTCGATTATGTGGACATGTATCTCCTCCACGACCCATACCGGATTGAGTCCGGAACTACCGCCGACATAAAGCAGGCTTGGAAGGCCATGGAACAGCTGAAAGCCGATGGCTACACTCGATCCATTGGGGTCTCCCGCTTCCAGCGCGAACACATCGAGGCCATCCTCGAAGAATGCACTAGTCCTCCGGTCCTGAACCAACTGGAGTACCATCCACACCTCCAGCGGCCGCCCCCTCCGCCCCCGCCTGCCTCGCCCAAGGCCTCCTCGCGCAATGCCACCTCCTCGCTCGACAAAACCTCGCCCGATGAAATCTCGACCGAAGGTCCGCCGCTCGGGTACCTTGACTGGATGCGCAGAAAGGGCATCTACCCCGCGGTCTTCAAGACACTGGCTCCCATCACGGTGAAGGACATCCGTTCCCAGCGTTTTGTTGATGTCCTCTCACGGATAGCCGCTAAATACGGCACCAAGGATCGCAGCGTGGTCCTTCTTGCTTAGGCACTCAAGAAAGGCACCCTTCCTATCACCACAACAAGCGAGAGTGGGAGGTTGGATGAGTATGTCAAAGCGGCCTCGATCAACCTCACGGACGAGGAAGTGGCCGAGATTGATGAACTCGGTCGTGAACGCAACTATCGTCACTCGGACACGGGATTCATCGGGGCGCATGAGTGGTGGAAATGACGGGATGAGGGGTGCGGCGGACGCGGACAGCATAGTTCTTGTGGTAGCGTTTGATATGATATCCCAACAGCGTAGATGGTCGTTCTTAATAATGAGAATGCTCCCTGAGTTCATCCCAAACATAACCACTTGGTGGTATTTTCACAATTCCAATACGCCTTCTCGCATCCCCGGGAATGGACTGGATGAGTGGACTGGATGAGTGGACTGTAGGAATCTCCTTCGGTGCATCAACGAACCGAGCGGCAGTGTAGACCAGATGGGACCCAATCTAGAGCAGCCGTCCAGGCGCACAGACAGGGATGGAGCCCAGATCGTGGATTTGCTATGCAGTCGACCTCGTGGGCGAGAAGCATCCCCCCCTCTATTGCACGCAACCCAACGGAGACCGAAAACCCTGATTGTGGAATTTGGGTGGTAATTCCTGCGACGAAAACTACAGCAACGAAAGCAGGCGCCGAGATGAGCTCGACAACGACAGACAGAAAATAAAGGCAGCCTACCCGTCAAGTGGAGACCGAACTATCCCCGCAAGGCACGATTTTTAAAAGTCAGGCCACTTTTTCGAAATTTTGGTTTTACGCGGTCGGGTGGCCGCAATCACCCGAGTTGATGAGTGCTGGCGACATGAGACTATTCCCAAAAGACCGCATTAGGACAGCCTTGCGTCAGCGTCCAGTACTATCTCCACCTGCTGTGGGGCCATTCGGCCGTTTGCATGGCATTTTCAGGGGTGCGGGACCCGATCCGAGACCACAGGGAAGGACCCACGCGGGACCGACACCCAAGTGGCGTGACACCGATCTGGACCGGCATCGAAACCGCGAAATAAAGGTCAAGCGACCGCCCAGTGAAACGCGCAACCCGAATGGAGGAATGGCAAGTACTGCACTGAGAATGGAGATGGGAAAAGTGCAAGTGCAGAATGTATCTTGTGACATTTTATTTCCCTCACTGTTGTACCTCCAGCTTGACCGCCTCGTTCGTGCGCAGGTCGTACACCACTCCGTGGATTTTCAGACCCCTGCTGGCCATTGCGGCAGCCACCTCGGGAACATCCGGCAACGTGCGCATTTGGGCGAGGACGTTCTGTTCCACGAAGGCCCTGTCACGATCCTCCTCGGTCGACCCGCCAAGATCACGTCCACATGCCGAGCGCAAGGCGTCGAGCTTGCTGTGATTACAAGGTATTAGCTGGCTGCTAGCTAGGGATTCCAGTCACATCGTGGGGACCGGGAATGACGTACCTTCGCCATGGATCACTCAACCCAGCATCAGTTGACGCCTTCACGAGCCCACAGCCGTAGTGCCCGCAGACAACGACGTGGCTCACCTCAAGCATGTTGATAGCGTACTGCGCCATGCTCAAACAGGTAGGGTCGTCGTCGAGGAACATGTTGCCGATGTTCCGGAGCACAATGGACTCTTCGGGCAGGAGATTGAGAGATGCGACCTCCTCGGCGCTGCTGTCCGAGCAGCCGATCCAAAGCACCTGTGCCCTGGCCTCGCCGAGACTCGGGATCAAGTCCCGGTCAATGGGCACAGTCTTGTACTTTGGAGTGAGCGACATCTTGCGTGTTAGCTAGGATTAGGGGGGCGGAGATGAGCTCGGGGAGAAGTTGCGAGTAACAGTCAGAACGCAAAGAGTGGAATTGACAGCTCGGGGGAGCCCCTTAAGAGGTTGTGCTCAAGGTTGAGGCGCCAGTGCCCCTGTCCGGGACATTCGTCTACTCTTTTCGTGGAAACATGCACTCCCCCTTCCCATGTGTCATCCCAAAGCACTTTTTACGCGAGCTCCGATTCCCGCCGAGCAACCCATCCCTGAGGATCACATACCAAGCAATGCGCCACCCCATCTGTCCGCCAAATCTCGTCCCCATAGACTCCCCGGCACTTGTATTTTGCCCGGGTCGCCACATCTTTTGTGACTCACTGAGCCAAAGCTGAGCAACATACCCACCTACTTAATGACCAACAACCCCCGAGCACTCCTTATGTGCAACCCGCCCTGAAGAACCACAATTATTTCAATCCCGCTCAATCTCGGTCCCTTAAAGACAGCCGATCCGAGCGCATTAGCGTAGCGAACCGACAACCAAGAGGAACACCATCCGTAGCCCACAATGTTCGTGACACGGGCTATTTCAATGACCAACTTCCTGGTCGCATCATCAGCACTCGGTTTCCAGGTCTTCGTCCTGTACCCGTGGCACAAGGAGCTGGACGAAGGATTCGAGGCATTGAAGAAGGAGCACCTGCGTGTGCTGGACGCATTCAACAACAGGGCCCCAGCAAGGAGAACCACCGTCGCGAAGTCCGAAGAAGGACTTCGAGACATCCTCAAGCTGCCCAGCAGTCCAAGCCTATGGAGATTGTGAGGAATGCAGCGTCCTTATTTCCAGTACCCGGTTCTGGGACTAACCTCTGTGCCCGTCTACAGCATCACAGGGCAGTCATCTGTTCCGCAGGCGTCTTCGTCCGAGTCGTCATTCATCACAGCAGTCGAGACACCATCACCACAATACATATCTGAGCCTCCAACAGCCAAGCCAATACACCAACTCGACGGAATGGCCCTGTATTCGAGATACGCTCTGGCAGGCGCAGTATGTTGCTCCTTCACCCACGCCATCCTCACACCCGTCGACATGTAAGCGTTCACTTCCGTCCCAACCCCTGCGCGAGATTGCAAATGCACTCACTTGACAGCATGAACGACCCTCGGGCCGGCGAGTTGATCTCTCATTGCCCCCGTCTACTCTAGACTCGGATACTAACTTCCCCCCAGTGTCAAAACAAGGATCCAGCTCAACCCCATTGCAAACGAGAAACGCGGTCTATCGAGCGGACTTCGGCAGGTTGTAGCGAGTGAAGGGGCGAGTGCTCTCACTATTGGCCTTGGACCAACAGTTGTTGGATACCTCTTACAGGGTGCGTTCAAGTTCGGAGGATACGAGTATGCCAAAACACGTATCATTGATGCGGTTGGACTTAAAACTGCATCGAATAATCGGCATGCTGTTTACCTGGCATCGTCAGCGGTGGCTGAAATGGCCGGAGACATTGCCTTGTGTCCCTTTGAGGCTGTCCGCATCCGATTGGTCTCGCAGCCCGACTTTGGCCGTGGGCTGTTGGATGGATTCGCAAGAATTGCGAGAGAGGAGGGTGTTCGGGGGCTATACGCAGGGCTGGGCCCGATCATGCTGAAGCAGTGAGTACCTTCATTTGCCCGTGGGAGCAATTTTCCTCCCCGGGGCCGCTCGTTTCGATGCGCACTGATAACATCCTACAGAGTACCATACACAATGGCGACCTTCGTCGTGTACGAGCAGGCTATCGACCAAGCCTACCAGTGGGCTGACAAGTCAACTGTCTCCCGAGCAGCAACCACGGGGATTAACATTGGCGCAGGCCTTATTGCCGGTGCCGCCGCCGCATTTGTCTCGCAGCCGGCAGATGCCATGCTGAGCAAGATCAACAAAGAAAAGGGCGAACCCGGACAAGGCACACTCCGTCGTCTCTGGAACATCGGCAGGGAGATGGGTATACGGGGCAGCTATGCTGGTTTCAGCACCCGTTTAGTCATGGTTGGGGCAATGACCGCCGTTCAGTTTGCGATTTATGGTGATATCAAGCAGGTGTGTCTCACTATTTCATGAGAAAGACAATGGTTCGAACTGACAATTGCATAGGCTCTTGGTGCGACTGGTGGCGTAGAGATCAACTAATTTGGGGTTTGTAATGTCTGGTAGGGACCCCCCAAAAAATCAAGGTTTGGAATAGAATAGATACCTATGATAAAATTGCTATGGTGTGTAGAATAGTGCACTACTTTCTTTGTTGGGATTTATGCTGGCAATTCCTTTACACAATCCCCCATATCAAGGTTCGGTTGCCTAAAAACCGAATTCCAGTCGCGATGGCTACCTAGAAAGGAGCCCTCTAGTAGTAAAAACACAACATTGTCGTCCTCCTTCGCTAATACGGGCCCCAAGCTGTTATGCCAGCAAAGAAGGCAAACCCATTCGCAGATAACCGCTTCAATAGTTGCGAAAAACCCATTCCTGAATGTATTTAGCCCAGAGCCTCGTCAGACTGAAGTAGGTAATCAGATGTTAGTTGAAATCGAAGTGATTTTGCTAATCCATAGGTCTTAACCGAGACTCGCTGCATGTTGTCTCCGAGTTTGCGCACCCGAGGTTTCGGTAAAAGTGATTCATCATGAAAACCGAAGTCTACCTCCTTGCTCTTCTTAATGGCCATACCGAGGTGGGGTGTGAATATAGAGTCAAGGTCGTCAGCAACTAGACGGGTTGGTTACCTCAAGAGATAACTCGTGGATTACATCCCAGAACATCGTCCACATAGCACATTCTTTGTTACCTCGCAAATTCGTTTTTGAGAACATTGCCACTGGTCATCAATCATTGACCGCAAAGAATTTCCAAGTCTCGCACTGGACCACGATCGCCACGCCACATCTGATCGGCGAATCCGTATGCGCCGCGTTTGTGTTCTCGACTTGCCACGGAAGAGGTAACCCTGGGCCGGAACGGAGTGGCTGTCAAGCTTGGACAGCGCGTCAAACCCTGACGCGCCTGACAGCATATGCCAAGCTTCCGCTTGAGCCCAGTGCTGACCCAACCCCCTGTGTCAAGGGGCGCTTCGACCAATATGGCCAAAACAGACGGGAGAAATGCACGCCTGACAGGGCTGACAATCCTCTTGCGCCAGGGTATGTTTCCCTCGGAGCTCCACATTGCTCAGCCCTCCAGGCAGACCACTCAAACTTATGTAAGATGCTGGGGACAATCGGCCGCTAGCGTCTTTCGATTCGCCAATGCATCAACGCCGAGAGCCAAGATCACTGCCTGCGCGTCGCCAGCCCGCATCGCCAAGGCCGCTACGCCAGCCCCTACCCGGACCTTTTGTGAAGGATCGCAGATTGCAGTCTCGAAGTTCGGTCGCGTTGGTGATCCTCTGGACTTTTGATGCACCTATATAGCGGAAAAGTCAGCAGACTCCGGGTTTCGCTCTTCTCGTCTCACCGTCATACCCATTCCACTTTCTCCCTCCCCCCCTGCCGTGCACATTCGCGTGCCCGACGTGCCCAACGCAAACATGGTGAACATGGCGAACAGCTCCCTTTGCCTGACGCCAGCCTGTCTGGAGGCTGCATCGCATATCCTATGGCAGATGGCGCCAAACTGGGACAAAATGGATCCCTGCACCGATTTTGAGCAGAGTGAGTCGTGGCGACTCCGCCGACACCAACCCGGGCAGTTTGACTGACACGCACCAGTGGTTTGCTACCGATACCCCGAACAGAATGTCGAAGACAAGAGCACCCTCGCAATGATCGGGGAGCAAAACGCCCGTGTGCTACGCGAGATTCTCGAGCTCCCCTACACCAAGGCCGTCGAGTACCAGTCGGTCCCGTGGAAGTCCACATACACCACCGACAAGGTTGACGAGAGCAACTTCGACATGTTGAAGCTGGCATACCAGACGTGTTTGGATCACGATGCAATCGAAGCAGCGGGGACAGCACCCCTCGAGGCCATTATTGCCGAGCAGGACAGCATTTGGCCGATAAACACGGCCGACCTCAAGTCAACCATCGGCGCAGACGACTACGCGGCTTTCTCGAAAGCTGTCTACTACATGGAGGATCTCGGCATCTCTTCTGTCTTGAAAGTTTTTGCGGGTGCGAACATCTTTAAAGACTCGGTAAGCCTTCCAATTAAGTTCGGTCGAAATTGCGGTGCTGACATCGAAAACAACAGAAATCGGTCATATTTAAAATTGCAGGCCCAGACTCCTCACAGACCAACCATTCCGTCTTTTCCGACGAAGCGGCAATGAAGGCTTACGCCACAGACATCGCGACCGCCCTGGCTTATTATCTCCCCACCAATATCTCACAGCCAACCGCACAACTCATTGCCAATGACGTGGTTAAACTTGATGCGCACCTGTTCGCGTTTTCGGGAGCTGCAGTGCCACCCAGTTCCATGACTGAAGTAAGCACTTTCATTGACCTCTGGGGCACTCGGCATCGTTCGAACTAACCTTGGCTGGTAGGAAATCATCAACTTTAGCACGGTGAAGGAGCTTTCGGACTCCATTCCTGTCCTCGACCTCGAATGGATCATTGCCGCCCTTACACCCCCGGACTTCGGAGACGCCACTATTATGACAGAGACGGCGGCCTACTGGGTGGCCTATGATAAGATCTTTGACAACTTCTCCAAAACCACTGTCCAGGCGTGGATGGCCTACAGGACTGTCCAAGCCCTGGTCCCCTACGTTGATACCACGAGAAAGAGAACGTGGGTGGACTGCCTGTCCCATACTGAAGCGACGTTCCGTCACGTAATCACTCGCTTCTTTGTGGCGGCACGTTTTCCCGATGACGCCAAAACATTAGTCGAGTCCATTGCCGAGAAGATGAAGGCTCAGGTAGCGGTGAACATTGGCAAGGCTATGTGGATGGAAATCGATGACAGGAACCGAACCGTGAAGAAGGCCGAGAACATGGTGATCAACGTCGGGTATCGGACCTCGAATCCCGATGTCCGCTCGCCCGAGTCTCTGGCATCGTACTACAAAGACGTCAACATAACCCGCAGCTTCTTCCACAACGTCTTGGCCAGGCGCCGCCATGAATCCAACCAGCAATACGCATCGACCATGAAGCCTACCGATCGAGGTCTCCTGGACCAAAACAGCTACTCCGCCAACGCTGCTTACCATCCCTACTACAACACCGTCAACATGTTCGCCAATATCCTTCAACTCCCCATTTTTCACCACGAGCTGCCATCATATGCCACCTTTGGAGGAATCGGCTCAGTCATCGGGCACGAGATCTTCCACGCCTTCGACCCCAACAGCATCAAGTTCGACGAGAACTCCATCCATCATGTCTGGTGGGACAACGACACCACTGCCAACTACCAAAGTCGCGCCCAGTGCATCGTCGACCAATTTAACAACATCACGGTGCCCGTTCCAGGTGGACTTACCGAGCAAGTTAATGGGGAGCTAACCCTCGCCGAGAACCTGGCCGATGCCGGTGGGATACGGGCGGCCTATGACGCCTGGCGCAACATGAAAAAGATGGACGGCAAGCCTGACGCCAACTTGCCCGGGTTGGAGCATTTAACGCACGACCAGCTGTTTTACGTCTTCTTTGCCAACACCTGGTGTAGCAGCTTCACTGAGGAGTACAACGATAATGGCTGGGACAACGAAGAGCATGCTCCTGGCACGGCAAGAATTATTGGGGCTACAGCAAACTCCCGCGGCTTCAGGGAGGCGTTCAAGTGTAAGAGCAAGGAGCCGACGTGCGAGGTATGGTAGATTGTAATGGGTATTTCCTGGGAGGTTTGCATAGAAACGGTGTTCAGGGACATGAGATATTTGCGGAGTTGGGGATATTTGTTGACACTGGCTAATATATTGTTTATGATATCACACTGCATTCTGGAACGTTGTCAGCGAAGCGGCGGTTTGTTGCGCTTGATTGCTCGGGTTCTTTGCCCGAGCATGGATTCAGGATGCGAATTCCAAGAGCACCAGCGTCATCTCGTAGTTCACTTTTCCATGTCGCCTATGTCAGCGAGGAACAAAAACGTGTTGCACGGATCCTTATCCAATGCCGACTGAGTTTATATTACGAGCGGGTCTGAATGCGCGGCCGGTCTAGCAATATACCCTGTGCCGATGCAGCTGGCCAACTGCGAGAGAAGGGTTCCATTTTCTCGGGGCTGGATATGCAGGAATCTCACCTCGCGTTGTAAGCTGTCGCATGATAGGAAGAAGTGAAAATGTTTTTACCCGGTGAGGTCAAAATATTACTTTCGATTCTCTGGCTTCGACAGGTTCTTCCTCTTCGTTAAGATTAAAAATTATTTCTACCTGCTTTGAGATGAAGTGCCTCTTCTCGGTTTCGGGATGGCTGACACTTGCTTCAGCAGCGAAGCATCATCTGTTTGTTGGAACGTTCTCAGGGCCATACCTCTACGCGCTGGAGTTCGACGATGCCACATTTGCATTAACACTTATAGCTAATATCTCCGCTTCCAGCGCCCACAGCTGGATCGCCCTCTCGCACAACAATAGGGCCCTCTATGGCAGCGCCATAGTATCCGACGCGTGGTATTCCTACACGATAAACAACAGCTCGTCACTCACCCCCTCTTCGGCCGTCAAACTGATAGGGAACTGCTCCGCTCCCTTGCCTCCCGCACCCCCTCGTGAGCCAGGTACACCGGCATCTGGCATCAATGTATCCCAAGTGTCGGGGATGTTCATCCTGGGTGCCTCGACGCCTCCGTACAACGTCTACGGCACCGCATCAAGCTGCGGAAACGCGATCACGGCCGATCCCGCCACCGGAACCCTACTTGCCGTGACCTATAATCTCACATACAGCTCTGCTACCTACGGCATCAGCGCCATGGGGATGCATGGAATGGCCATCTCATTTGATGGACGATTCTATTACTCGGCCGATGCAAGGGCGAATTCTCTTTGGACGTATGCGGTACACAAAACCACGGGGGAGTTGGACCTGGTGGATGTGATTGCGGGGCCTGTCGACAGGAGTAACCCACGTCATGTGGCCGTGCACTCAAAAGGGGGGTATCTCTATGTCGTGCTTGAGGCGGCCAATGCCTTGCGCAGTATAAGGTGGATGCAGCGACGGGGAAGCCAGGTTGGTCAGGGGTCATTCATCCGTTGATCAAGGCTGGTATGCTTTATTTCTGGTGTTTCGACCGGGACACCGGGATACATCAGCGCCTTTACGTTGTTACATACCGGTGCCATTGAGAAGCAGTTATTCCTAACCGACACCACGACGACAGGGGGTTCGGCGAATGCGGTGACACCCTCGCCATTTAATGACCAGTTTGTCGCATTGACGGACGCGGAGACGGAGAGGGGGTTCGTGCAGATCTGGAGGCTTAAGAGTGAAACGTCATCTCCAGAGGTTGTGGTAGAGCTATCTCTTCATGGTGGGCGGTGCTGCCCAAATGCAGTTTGGTATGACTGATGGTAGCAACCACTGAAGAGCGGAAAAGACAAGTGGAAGTACCTTACTCTGTGACTTGGCAGAGGTGCTGATGAAGCAACAATGACAACATCCTCGAACGTGACCCTCTCCCCCTTTTATTGACGGGGCAACAAGGGGTAGTTGTTCTAACTTAGTTTCCCCTGTCACCCCAAGGTAAAGTACACAACTGAACGGCAGGTAAATTTGTAAACCTTGAACTGATATTTAATTTCCAAACAGGCAGGGTAGATACCAACAACCGGAACACCAAAGAACCCCGTACAACGTCCAGAGCAAGGTTTGATTCAACCCTAGAACAGAGAACCCCTGGTGTTGACCATCAACTGAAGTCCTACCTAGTCTGCCGCTCGTCTAGGTCTTCCTATCTGAGATCCACCCACCCCAAGAACCGGGAGAAACAGCCGGCATGCTTGCAAGCGAAGACCAAATTAAAGGTCCTTCCCGTCTCGGGGTGCAGATTCCACACCCTTGTGCCAAGGCGATCCAACTAAAAGTCGTGGTCATGGCGCGTGCAGGAGGCTGAGAGGGGCTATTGCAGCCTACAAACACCTTCGTGCAGCTCTTTAGCTGATGAAGGGTGTGATGCTCAGCGGTAATTTCGCGGCTCGTGTGTAGCCCTATGGCATGGCCGTGGTTGAATGCGACAAAAGGAGGACTGTGAAACTGTCATCGGGGTCCAGGCCGCTGCGGCCGGCGCTTCCAGACCAAAAAAGGGGCCGGTGTCCCTCAATTTGAGCCGCATCGCGGAGTCTCGGCCACAAATATCTGGTACAACACCTCATCTCACACCTCAGCTTTGTCAGACATACGAAGTCCCCGATGCTAAGTAGGTCGATGGACGCCATTGAAGGCGACGGCGTTGATGCATGTTGGACACCAGAAGTCATCACGCATGATGCGGCCACGACAGTCGATCCTCTTCGTGTTGAGTCTGCTGCATTTTGCGGCATGCATGCACACTCCACAACGACTCATCGTGCGAGCCGAGGATTACGTTCTCGCGGGCTTGATGAATACGTCGTCCTTGCTAACTGCGTTAGCGACGCTGGAGTCAGGTCCTCCCAGATGACATACTTTCCGGAGTCTCCCAACGCCAGCCCCAACGTCGTCGCCCAGACTTCCTACAGCCAAACGTCTGTGTGGGAGAATGCCGTGACCTCTGGCAAATTCGATGACGGTAATGTTTTCACGGCCACAATTGGCCCCCCGGTGGGCGAAGGCGAATTTGCCTGGACAGGAAAAGCAAGTCAGGGGGTCTTTTCATGCTGGGGAAAGTACCGCAAGAACTTGTACAAGTGGGCGGAGCATCTTTGCACTGGGGTTTACGACTGCAATCGAAAATGTACGGGAATTCATCACCAAGGCGCCTTCACCAGGACACTGACCCGAGCTTCAACAGCGCCCCCTTCTCAATCCGCACCAACCACTACCACATCGACCACTTCTCCTATCACGACTAAGCTTGTGGAAACAATTCGTCCAGCAACCCAGACCACTCCTCCGTCATCTTACCGCCTGGAATCGGAAGTTGCAGTGGATACAAGACAGCAATCTTCCACAGTGGCATCGAAAGGAAGCACAAATCCCCAGAGAGCGCGGCGAGTGCGTTTCCATCCGCATCATCCAATCTTTCATCAGTCGCTGACACAAATGTTCCAGCGACCCCATTTGTAACCAGCGCGTCGTCAGGCACAACAACGACCCCAATCACCACCGACTCCTCAAGCTCGGCGGCCAACCATCCCACTGCGGGGCCACCGGCAGAACCATGAGACGGAGTGACAAGAGCGAGCGAGATTGGCGGAATCATTGGCGGCGTGGCTGGATTCCTGACCCTCTTGGGAGCCATACTCGGGTTTTGGTTAAAGAGAAGGAGGGACACAGGAACCGCGGCAGCGGAAGCAAAAGCGGCAGGTCAAGGCACATGACATGATTGGAGGCATGCAGAGAAAGCGGCGGTCCAATGCAGAGCGTAATTGCATTTGCAACGAATAAGCTAGAGACTGTCGTCGCCAGAGACTTTTGGAACGTCCACGTACGGTCCATGAACCCTCATAGTCAAAAACACAACGACAGGAACTTGAAATATGGACAAGAGGGGTATAAGAATGGAATTGTGTGATCCGGCAAAGTAACGAATCCGCAACGATATTGGGGGGTATTTATGGCTCGGGTTAAAGTGACTGAGAAGTCCTAGAGACTCTTAAGTCATTGACTTAAATTTCGAATCGAGGAGAGGACGTGGTGACCTCAGGGAAAGACTTGACACCACCAACTACAATCTTTACGTAGAATATAAACCTGATACTGATATTCTCAGTTCCTTCGATGTACTTCTGCTCCCTCGATGCCGTTGGTCCGTCTAACGGCGTTACTTAATCGCAGACTTAGTTATATAGTGGCCTTCGGGTTAGGTTTAAGGTATTTTCAAGTATATACGGCATTATAATACTGTGTTAAAATACAATTTAAGTTAATAGTTGCTGAAGATTAATAGTTAGCCCACTATAGTAAATAGGGTGCTAAAGCTAAACTCCTTTAATAAAAGAAGGACATAATATAATGTGACCTAAAAGCTAATAAATATAAATAATTACTTTTAAACCTTTGCTTTGTTTTACAAGTCGTTTTAATTCTAGCACTTAGTCTCTTATGATCTAAACATCAACGAGACCTTAACAAACACAAAATTGGCAAAACAAACAAAAACGTCTGCCAATAACAACCGCTAGGCCGGCAAGGCCCATAAAAGCCTGTGCATAGCCCTTGACCAGGCGATCATTAAGTTGGGCGGGTCTGCCCAGGCCTAAAGAGTGACTATCAAGAGGGTTATAACCGCTCGCAGTCATACTTACCTAGATTAATGAGAGGGCTAAGGACCTTACTTACGTCTTTTATAACGTAATTAAACCTTACTCCCTAGAGGTTAAAGATAAGATTGTATAAGGGATAACCTTATATAGTTACTATAATATAAGGTAAGATATAATGCTAAGATTAGGCAGTTAGATTACTTACTTAGATTTAAACATTACAAGATACTGAGGTTCCCGGCCCGGGGGGCTACTGAGATCCAAACTGCCAATCCATTCCTCGATGGTGCCGCGGGATAGATTGGCAAATGGAAGGGGCGTGACGCTTCGGGCGGCGTTGATTAGCTCGCCATACTGAAACGGGTCGGGAGTGACGAAGAATTCTTTATAGACCGCAGGGTGATTCCACAGGGCACAAAGGGCATGTAATACTCAACGGGCTTTTCGGAGTTGTCTGTAAGGTGATATTCCCAAGAGGGTCCGTTCTTGTGGCTGGCCATGACGGTTGTGGTGTTGTTTGGGTTGGAAGAGTCTTGGGGAGTTGTGATTGCAAACGGCAGATGGAGCCTAAGTGGTAAGTTACCTCTTATAATCTTAGGCTGCTGAGTGCTGATTCGCTAGGTTGATCTTGTAGCTGTGAGTGCGAGATGAATCCTGCGTAGTTCGGGCAAGACCTGAGACAAGGGGTTGGCGTTAACCTGCTCAATCATCGCTTTGCATTGTTTCTGTAGCAGTGCATAACGGCCGAGGACTGTTGTTGATAACCCGATGTTAAAAGCCCAGCTTCCAGTTCTTCCGGCTAGAACAAGTAGTGGCCATGCCGCTGATGGATTGAAAGAATTGCTATGACGCCCTCGTGTTTCATTCTTCGTGCTCATCCCAATGGTGTTCGTCTGGAATCATCCTTTTTCCTGCTGTCTGCTCCCCTTTCCAGCAGAAACCTCACCACGGCACCATGCCCAGACTCACAAACCCTGCTTAGAGCAGAACGCAATCCCTGCCGACTACATCGATGTGTGCCCCAGGGTTGAGAAATGCAGACACAACATTCTCTTTCTCCATCTGAGCGGCCAGCGACAGTGTGGTTTGTTCGCATTGAGACATTGCCGTCATATCTCTGGCATCTTCGAGACAGAGATGGCTAATCCAGCATCTAGCCGCTCGCTGCAGCTGGGGTCTGCGTCTCGAGCGAGCAGTTCGGCAACGATATTTCGTGTCCGAAGAGAACAACCCAGAGTAGCGGCGTTCTTCCGAGCAAGGATCGTGTTCGCCTTCTGGTCCAGGAGCAGTCATACGGTTGATGAGCGTCCTGCAATAGAAGCGAGAATGAGAGCTGTCTGGCCGGCGTCGTCTTTCAAGTTGATTGTTTCTCTGCGTTGGGCAGTGTCCCGAAGGAGATTTTCCACAACGGCTGCTTAGTTCTCGATCGCAGCCCATGTGAGAGATGTACATCCTAAATGGTCCGGTCGATGGAGCTAATCCCTCGTGTTTTGCGATGGGAGATGGCGAACAATGGCTTTGTCACTTCCTCCGATGCGTGACTCAAAGGGTCCGACTGCTCTCAAAGCTGTACGGTTGTTCTCTTTCTGCTAGACAACAAATAAACGGTGGGATGCATGGCAGCGTCAGCCGCCCTGGTTCCGCAACAGGGTAAGCGGTAACTCTGTCTCGCGGCCTGTATCTTGGGACACGTGAACGAGAAACCTATGGTCCTCGAATAACAGGCCTCGTTTGTGGGGCCGAGGCAGGCCTGGAAGGGACTCCATCGCATGTGAAGGGTCCAAGAGAGATACCATCCCGAGCTGCAGCGTGTCTTGCATGAGAAGGGGAAACTTCCGTCTTGTTGCCTCCATGGCATCTCCCCAGAGAAAATCCCATCGCATATTCTCACGTTTCCATTTTGATCAAGCATGCTGAAGCGTGACACTGCGGTTGAGAGAGTCTGGATCGAAGGTGGCGGTTGCGTCCCCAGGTGGTTGACGTTCGCCCGGGCCGCCAAGACACCCTCCGCAGCATTATGTGGGACATGGCGATAACCCCCGCTGTTGAATCTGGCCAGGTGCTGGTATTCGGGAGGCGGGGTCTCCCGTATATCCCAGAAAATGTCTGAAGCGAAGATTCAACCAAACTGAGCTCTTTTCATGCCCACACCAGATCGAGCTCAGCTGAGCTCCATTCGGTAACTCGTACGGATATGCGGCGGTTACAACACCACCTGCCACATCCGGTTTTAGATGACTGCGGGTATGTGGCGGTAGGTTCGACACAAGCGCTTCTAACTAGGCAGCAAATTGTATGCATAAAATTCTTCCAAGAACACCCCGCACTACTTATTCATCCTTCTACCCCGGCAGAGAAGCATTACTGGGCCCTTAAGTTGATAATCGCTTATCAACACCACAATCGCCCAGACCAAGATGCCACTTGTGGCCATAACCGAGGCGCAATCCACCCATATATGCACCGAGGAGATACGTAGCGCTGGTCGTCTGTACTGGGGCGTTGATTAGGTAGGTAGTTGCGCTACTAAATGCTTTCCCAGGGGAAACTGCCAGCATGAGGAATCAAAAATCATCACTCCATCGCAGACCCGACGATGGTATCTATGCTAATTTATCAAGGAGTCCTCCGTACCTTACTCTGCCGTTGCCACCTTTCTGCATCCCAGAGGCTCAACAAGTACAGGCATTTGGCCTCGGTTGGTTCATGGGCCTCCCTGCATCTGCAGAGCAAGTCTCGGCCCACAGACCTTCCTTACTCGCCACTCGGGGCTTGTGGGTGGGCGGCCAATGCGTCAGCCCCTTTTAGGTCGATGGCCCAAGTCACGGCCTGCGGCTCGTCATAGTGAGATTATAAGAGCTGCGGCACTAGGAAAGCAGAAACAACTAGGATTAGAAGTTTCTTTACAAGGCTCGGATCAGTTGCTGTGCATACCATAAAAGTTGTATAGAGGGCATGGCTAAGGCATCTAACTAACATAAGGTAGGTATGCAGGCGGAATTGGGCATCATCGAGACGCCTTGAATGAGCGTAGTCGCCAGTGTGAGTGATACCAAACCTTTATTCGAAAGAGAACTTGAAAACATCAAAACTCACTTCCTTAACGAAACCTCAAAGAGAACTTGAAAACACCACTTCCTCCCCAGGACCTCACCTCCGGGCCTCTCGTCCACGCCATGAAACGACCAATCTCATCATCTCTGTCCACCTACTAGGGACGATGAGTAGCAGACGCGGGGCTTTACAAGAGACACTGGCAGCCATTGTACTGTCCAGCAGTGCAAAATCCCTTGCCTGTGCCAAATTTCTCTTTTCCATTGCAGCCGTTAATTTGGCAGCTGTTAACTGAGTTGTTGCACACGTTGCTGCAAGGGCAGTCCTTATAAGGACCCGCCGTGCAAATTCCAAGGCTGGTGTCTGGGTTATTGATGCCCTCGCAGCCATTCTTGTTGCACGGGCCATTCTTTTTTCCGCACGCGCGAATGTCGACACCCCTGGTCTCAGCGACCTCGATGGCGCCGCTGGCAGGATTGGCGGAGGGCATGGCTGCGGCCAGGCCGGCGATGAAGAAGGTAGTGAGGGCAACGGTGGTGAACTTGAACTGCATTTTGGCGTCTTGGCTGCTGTGGATCACAGCTCTTGTTAGTTGGAAAACATGCAAGGCTATTGAAGCGGGATATCTTACGTGATGGGTTCCTGAAGAAGGGATTGAAGTAATAATTTACACAAAGTTTTCGTTTGCTAGGGCTGGAACTTGATGGAGTTCTGAAAGATGAGAAGTCGTGATGATGGGTTGTCTGCGAGGTAATGCTATGCTAGAAACTCGGCGAGGATACCCATATTTATACTATTTTGAGATGTCTTTTGAGCTGCCCAGTCCCTCAAGTCTCCTGGAGACCGACTCTTCGATCCCAGCTGAGGTCTCGCCGACTGCTTAGGATAACCGATGGTAAAACATGGGTGATTGCTAGGCTTCAACGCGTAGAACTTGTGTCGAGGGCCGATTCACTGGAGGAGACCAAAGCGGTAACCGTGATTCCATCATATCCTCGTTTTCTCAAAGGATTGAGCGGCTGTGGTCTGGGCCACACTGCTACCCAGCAGCCAAGTATGGGTCACTTGAGGGCTGAAACCGTAAGGATGGTGCCAATTGCTGCACGGGTGACACATGAGGTTACAGCCAGTAATGCAAGCAATCCAGACTGGCTAGGCGCTTGCCATTGGAGGGCGCTGTTGCAAAGAAGAGGTGCTAGATGGCCAACTCTTCATGCCTTAGTAACGATCGGTTCTAGGCACGAAAACTCACCAAAAATCATACACAGCGTGACAAGCTACGTAAGAATCAGCGCACGGAAACGAAGTCACTCTTAACGCTGTTGCCATCACCGGAGTTTTTGAAGCTATAGGAGAGGCTCATAACCCCTGAACCTTCACAATGCCAGCCAGTTATCCAGAGTCCTCTGCTGCGGTGATTTCTTAACGGCTTCCAACTTTCACTTGATTCGTTGCACAGCCCTCACATTGTCGAGTTTCATCAAGTTGGCCTTTTCGTCAGAATTTTAATTTAAACTGACATGCGGCTTACGTTCTAAGGGCGGTTTTGCAGGAAAGAACCTTGCAGAAAGGGGCGATGGCTATACACCCCCCTTTGGGGGCCGAAACTAACCACCGAGGTCGGGGCAGTTTCAGCCCATCACTTAAATTAGGTTTGTAGTCGCAAGGCTCTGGATTTTGTTCCAGAACAACACCACAGTTTATCACGGTTGTATGAATTGTTTTGTGCCGCCCATCACAACCGCTTCGTTGGCAGTCACTGCGGTGACTCGGGGATCCCCGCATCGATACCGCTACTCCTTCGCACTTAAGAAGGGTCATAGCGGTATGCATGGCACTTGTGAGAACAAGGGACGGCTGAGCGGTCATGTATCACCTTCCAAGGTCCGACGGGTTGTGGCACCCGAGAAAAGGGATCTGCTGAATCTCAGAGGGTTGACGATTACGCCAAGCTTGCTGAGGAGATCGCCCATCATGCAAACTGGAGCCTGCCCCTCGACTTGAAAAGAACAAGGTTGACGGCCTAACTGGCAGACTGTTATGAATGGTGCCCGGTCAGATCTCAAGTGGCTGCAATCACAGCGCCGACCGCTTGAGATACGTCTCAAGGCAACTCGACGGCTAATAGCACTGCTCCACGGAATCTCTCCAAGGCGGCCAGGGCGACGGAACCGCACTGCGCCTCGCTCCAGCGCCAGTGTGGGCCACTCAAAGATCCAGCGTCCCGGACGAGACTGGGTAAGGCAGATTGGGCGCCGGATATAGTCGTAAGCTGAAGCCTGGGAGATACCGTGCCCGTTGGCCATGGGGCCTGTTGTGTACTGTAAGTCAAAGGGGGGGGAACTGGCCACCCCCCGCACTGGCCACTTCTGTAAGCGAATAAGCGAGACCCTCACCCCCCTCTTGATTTCATGATCTACGGCTAGTTCTAACTATAATACATTCCTCTTCTGAAGAACTAGATTCTTCAGAAGAATCGCTATCTGATGATAACTCTTACAGTGGATGCCCAGCTTGTTTTTTTAGCTTCCACGATGTTCTGAATGTTGGAAAAGGTGGTGTTTAGATCCGGTACCACCTTCTTTCTTTTAAGGGGTTTGACGGCATTTAATTAAGCTTACAGGGCCTTGATTATACGTTTCTGGGCAGCGATAAGGGCATCTTTGCTTCTAAAGGCTTTTTCTACCTTACTGAAAAGAAGCTTAGTAGTCCTGTCAACTTTAATATTAGATTGTAATTGCTAGTTAAGATCTTTAGCCCTTTTAAGGGTAAAAATCTTAATATCCACCACCTTATAATTACTGTAGGTTGCTTTTACTAGTGTTAAAGGGGGTTAAGGCTCTTGTGACGACCCTGCAGGCCGTCACTTGGGCCGGGGCGGCCCGACGAATCCCCCGCAGAAGGAACAGTGCAGGAAGGCAGTACGCACGGTATTGCGCACTGGGCCAGGGGTGCAAAGACCCGAAGCCCCTACGACCAGTCGTTAAGTGATCACTCTGATCTCGCCAAGAGCACGGTGATCACAGTGATCAGAGGCATTCTGATCACCGTAATCACTCCTCGTGTTAAGTAAGCATAGTGATCAAAGTACGAAGTACCTTTTAGCTAGTTAGTATAAATAGTTATAGTTATACCCACAACTACCGTAAGGGACTTAAGTTCCTCACACTAGTATTTAATTATTCATTTATATCCTACTGTTCAGACTTACCTCTATACATTATAGTAATAACAACTTACAGTGATATTAAACTCCCCGTCTAAAAGTGCTAGCTTAATAAGCCGTCTTCAGAACGCCCCTTACCTATTAACGTCCTACTATACGTTCTGTCTTAACCTACACTAATCCTCTTAAAGCTTATATCGGGTATAAGTTATAATACGATATTAACGTTAAAGTTCTAAACACTGTTTATTAAATTCCCAAACACCACCTCTCTCCCATTAATATATCGACCTTTAGAAAAGGAAAGGAGATTAAGGGGGTATAAGCCCAGCTTTAACTCCCTATTATCGATAAGTTAGCTGTACGCCTTGAAGACTTAAACCTTAACTAGTAAGGATTAGTTAAGGAGTTTAACAAAGCCTTCCTTAAAGACATTAAAAGTCGTATCGGTCTTATTAAGAAACTCTAAACTTAATTTAACACTGTTAAACTAAAGAATAACAACCTTAAAAGCTTATAAAAGAAATAAGTAAAGCTCCCTCCACCCTTACACTTTAAAGAAGACTTTACGTAACTAAAGTCCTAGATAGCCCAGCTTTAGAGTTATATCACCTATTACGATAAGCAGTTCTTTAAAGAAGAAGGAAAGGTTAAGTTTACTAAAACTTTATTAGATAAAGTAACCGCTTATTAATATAAGCCCTATATAAAGATAATTAACGACCTCTTTATAAATAAAGTACGAAAAGAAGCTCCTAAGACTTAAGCTCTTTTTAATAATTTTAACGTGTTTATCGACTAACTCTAAACCGAGTTCGGGGAACTAAACGCTTTAAGGTAAGCTAAGTAATACCTTATAACATTAAGGCAGACATCCTTAATCCTTAAGTTCTTTACACGTTTTAAGCTAAAAGCAGTAAAGACCAAGCTCAGCTAAGAGGCCCTAGTAATACTGTTCTGGAGTAGTCTAAAGGAGCACGTTACTGGAGACCTTTACTGAGAAGACTGACCGGACTGTCTATAAGAATTAGTTAAGATAGCTATTAAGGCCGATAAGTAGTATTATAATTATTATCATTAAAAGAACTTCTGGAAAGAACAGACCCCTTACTAGTTAAGTAAGCTTAAAAAGGGAAACCAGTTAATTATAACAGGTCACCACCCTGGGCTAATAGATATCGGTATAGTGAACTATTAGAACTAACCTAACCATAACAAACCCTAACGATAACAGTAATAAAAGCAGCCTAAGGACTTATCACAGGTTTAATACTTTAACTGTGATAAGAAAAGACATATAGTATAATAATGCCCGTTATTAAAGTAAGTTAGTTAAAAACCCGTTTTAGAAAGAGAAAAGCACGTTAGGTTTAACTTAAGAGATATCTATATTAAGATAACAGGTAACGAAAAAGACTGCATTTAGATAGATAAGTGTAACTTAAGAGATAAAGAAGAAGAAGAAGAACCTTAAAACGTAATGTATCTAATCCTTAAAGGTGTTTTAAAAGAGTTAGCTATAGAGGTGTAGGTTATAGAAAACCAACTTTAAGGTAGAAACTTAAAATTATTAAAGGTGTAAGTTACAGAAGACTAACTTTAAGAAGAGATATTCTAGTTAGCTATTATAAGCCTTAAAAACCTTACCCTATAAGCCTAGGAATTAAGGAAGTTTAGGAAGGATCTTGACTTAGACTTTATTAAGATAGTTAAGGGAGTCGAAGAACTAGCCTTTTAGGCCATATAAGCAGTAAAGTAAACCTTAGAAGGTAAAAGAGAATAGACTGAAAAAGTTAAACTAGAGAAACGGAAGTTCTTCTTAACAGTACCTCTTAAGACTCTTAAACACTTTAAGCACGTTAAGTAGATCAGCACCCTTACCTCTTTAAAAGAAGGACAGCTTAAGTAACTGCCTTATATTAAAGACAGTATACCTTAAACTAATACCTTAAAAGTCCCTTAAGAAGGTATAAAGTAAACACATTAACAGAGGGTCTAAGAGCTGAAGGAGAAACATCAAGAGCTGGTAAATAAAGTAAAGGATTTATAAGTTAAGGGTTTTATTATAACGTTTAAAGATAAAGTAGTGGAAATTAAGTTATAACTTTATAACAGAGTTCGCTTTACTAATTAACTTAAGTACTAACTTGTTAAGGAAAGCCACTTTATAAAGGAATAAGTTAGGTTGCTGTTACTTAAGTTTTAGGAAGAGGTTTAGGAAAGATAATGTATATAGAAGTAAGTAGAAGAAGAGAAAGAATAAAGCACTACTTCCTCTATTTTGTACTTTATAATTACAGTACTTATAATTAACGTCGATTACCCTAATTACAAAGATATATTATAAGTTAATTATATATACGATAACTGCGCTTTTAATTAGTATTGCGGACTTAAAGCCCTTTATAACCATTTCCCCAGCGTATAGAAACGGGACTACGCTGTTGTAAAAGTAAAGTTAAAACCGGCCTATTACTAAGTTTCCTACTTCCTAATAAGAGAATCCAGTAATAAGCGGAAGGTTACCGTAATTAACTAGGCCCCCACCACATACTAGTAAGGAGAGGTACTTAATAACTACTTAATTGTAACATACTTATTACATCTTAACAGAAAAGTTAAAGAATAGTAGAAATAAGAAGACTACTAACAGATCTAAGAGTAAAAAGACATTACTGCGATCTAAGCCTGTAAAGCGTACTATTAACTTATTAAAGACTTTAAGAATATTGTACCGTTTAAAGTCGACTAGACATTAAAGTGTGAAAACCTAAGAAAAGTTAACCGCTAGGTTTACTAAAGCTGCTTATTTTTCCAGAAAGAGTTAAGAAAAGGTTACGGATCTTTTAAAAGGGCTGGAAATTAATAGTTTGCTAGTTAGCAAAAACCCTAAGACGAAGGAGAGGTATTTAAAAGTTAGGTTAAATAAGGCTTTAAAGATAGATAGTTATTATAACTTAGATATTAAAGGAGTATAAATATTATTCCGTTAGTGTTAATATAACAGACAGAAGAGGGAGGCCGTTTAGAGTAAAAGTAGTGATTAATAGCGGGAGTACTTCTAACTTAGTGTATCTCTCGTTAGTTAACTGAAGGAAACTCTTTAATTAAGAGTATAAAGAGGCCATTCTTATAAAAAATAAAGAAGGAGGCTTATACTAGTATAATAACAGTAAAGTCACTTACCATTTGCTACTCTTAATTAAAGTAGACGGGGACGAATAATAAGTAGACTTTAACGTTACATTAATTACAGGTTATAATATAATCTTAAGTCTACCCTAGCTAGAAAAGTATAACCTTATAATTAACTAAAGGAGTGGTTACCTTACCTTTAATAAGTCCCCTAACTGTAACCACTGTTTAGAGAAAGTTAAAAAAGCTCTAAACCGCTTTAAAGATACGTAAAGCACTTAAAATCACATTAAACCCTTAGAACTAAGTACAGTTTAAGTCAGGTTTATTAAGACAGTTAAAAGATTAAAAGGTCTACTGTATTACCTAAATAACGATTTAAAAGGTAAAAAGAAGCTAGAAGCTAATTTACAGATAAGTGAAGAAGTCAATTTGTCTAAAGTACCTGCAGAATATAAGAAATTTACCCTATTTTAAAAAAAGATACTGCAACTATTAAACTACAGACTATAGGACCACGAAATCAAGTTAAAGCCAGAAGTGAAGCTCCGCAGCTTCTAACCTTACCACTTAAACCCTTAGCAAGCCGAAGCCTTATAAAAGTACGTTAATAAAAACCTAAAGAATAAGTTTATTATAAAGTCCCAGTCTCTAATAAGGTACTTAATACTGTTCGTCTTAAAGAAGGGAAACGGTAAGTTACGTATAGTTATTAATTACTAAATGTTAAATAAGGATATAATTAAAAACCGTTACTTATTACCACTTATTACGGAAATATAAGAATAGATTACTAAAGTAAACTGGTTCTTTAGTCTTAACTTTCCTATAGGATTTAACTACGTTAAAGTAAGGGAAGAGGATAAATATAAGACAGCCTTTTAAACTCATAACAGGTATTACCAGTACTGTATTATACTAATAAGATTAATAAACGCCCCCATAACCTTTTAAAACCTTATTAATAATATTCTCCGCCCCTTCTTTAATAAGTTTATTTTTATGTATTTAGATAACGTTCTAATCTATTCTAAAACCTTAAAAGAACACTGAAAGTATATATGATAAGTTTTAACAGCTCTTAAAAAAGCAAAGTTAACAGTAAACCTAGAGAAGAGCCACTTCTACATTTAAGAACTAAACTATTTAAGGTTTAGAGTAACCCTTAAAAGACTTAAAATATAACTGGAGAAGATAGAGGTAATTAGGAATTAGCTTACTTTAAAGAACTAGAAAGAATTATAAGCCTTTATTAGCTTTATAAACTTTTATTACTATTTTATCAAGTATTTTGTAAAGATTGTAAAACTACTATATAAGCTTACAGGAGAAGGTAAACCGTTTAAGTAAATTAATAAACAGTAGAAAGCGTTTAAGGACCTTAAGTACACCTTCGTCACAGCGCTAATCTTAACCCTCCCTAATTTCTTAAAGCCTTTCTAAATCGAAACAGACTCCTTAAAGTTTGTAATTAGTGGAGAACTTAGCTAAGTCTAAGACAATGGGAAACGCCACCCAGTTGCCTTTTTATCGAAAGGAATCTACAAGCTAGCCCTACGATATCCAATCTACAATAAGGAACTAATAGTAATTATTTAATGCTTTACTAAGTAAGTACTGTACTTAAGCAGTATAGAAGAACCAGTCTAAGTCTTTTCAGACTATGATAACTTCCAGTACTTCTTAACAAAGGAATTTAATCCACAGTAAGCATAATAGGCAGAGTTAATAGCCCCGTTCCACTTCCAGATTCACCATATTAAAGGAAAAGATAATAAGTAAGCTAACACTTTTAATTAAAGACAGGACTATAAAGATGCTAATCTAGTCCTAATCCCTATTACTATATTTAATAAAGTAAAGAACAGCACGTTAAAACACACGCTATAAGTATCAGATAACTAAACGCTAGAATAAACTATTAACGTCTATATAAACTTATAAACAAAGTATAATATCTATTAGTAATAACAGGACTTTTAAGCAAGAAGGCTAGCGGAAGGCACTTATAAGTATAAGTACCCTTTAAGAGATTTCTCAGGGTATATGTAAGACTGTGGGAAAGAGTACTTAAAGTATCTAAACTATAATAAAACTGGTTATTAACTAAAACAGCTACCAGAAGGTGTAGACAGCATACTTAAACTAGGAGCAAGGCTCTAGTACTAAAAGAAACTGTACATTTATAACTTAGGAAAACGGAAAGAGTATATTTAACAGGTCTATAAGTCTTAACTTAAAAGACACATAAGCTAAGCTAAGACCTTTATATAAGCCTAATAAGCGTACGCCTTCCTGGGAATAAAGAAGTTAGTTAAAGAAGTGGTTAATAATTATAACATCTGCTACTAGAAGTAAAATCAGCACTATAAACCTTATAAGCTTCTCAAACCACTCCCTATACTATAAGTGTTATAAAGTTCAATCTCACTCGACTTTATTATTAGGATTCTAAAGTCTAAAGACCTTACTATAAGAGTTACTTATGACCAGATCCTTATAGTAATTAACAGACTAATAAAATAAGCTTATTTTCTACTAACTTTAAAGGATATAACTGTAGAGTAACTTACTTATATCTTTAAAAAAGAGGTAGTTTCACAACACCTTTAACCAGATAATATCGTCACAGATTAAAATAAACTAATTATATCAAAGTTTTAGTAAAGGCTAATATAAAGAATAAGTGTAAAGAGCAAACTTTTAACAACTTTCCACTTACAGACAGATAGCTAAACGGAATAAGTTAATTAGATACTTATAATATATCTCTAAGCTTACGTTAACTTTAAATAAGATAATTAACTTAAGCTGTTACTAACAGTACAGATAACCTATAACATAACGCTAATTAAGTTAACAGGTATATTACCGTTCTTTACTAATTACAGTAAAGAGCCTAAGCTCTATTAAAGCCCACCTACCAATACCCCTTAAGCTACAATTTACATAAACCGAATATAAAAGCTACACGACCACTTACAAGCCGAACTCGAGTTCACACGCGAATAAATGAAAAAGTTTACTAATAAACACCGAACTAAGTAACCAGTGCTTAAAAAAGGACTTTACTATAATAGTAAACAAGTCGAGGGACCAACTCTTTAAAAAGGGGATTACGTTTACCTTTTCTTACAAAACTTACATTCGAAACGACCTAGTAAAAAGCTTAACTTTAAAAGGTACAGACTGTTCTAAATTAAGAAAAAGGTCGCTACCTTTAATTACGAACTAGACTTACCTGCTAATATAAAGGTGCGGACTAAGGTTTTTCATATCTCACTTCTAAAACCCGCCCTAAAGGGAATTCCTCTAGAAAAGAAGATTAAGATCGACACTGACAAGGACAAGTATAACGTTAAGGAAGTTATAGATTTACAAAAGGGAAAGAATACGTTCGAATATCTTATTAAATAGTTAGATTACGGCCTTAAGAGTAACTTATAGGAGCTAAATAAAAACCTTAAGTGCTTAGACCTAATTATAGAATTCCACTGAAAGAATCTAAACCAACTAAAACTAACAATAAGAATTAAAAATAAAATAAGATCTAACATTTAAACTATTATACTGAAGAGCAAGACTACTATAAGACCTAGAACTTAAGAAACGGCAAGAAACTCCTTAATAAGTATAAGAGGATATTTATTAAGACCTTAACTAAAGTTAAAAGGACCTTAGACCTAATAAAGAGGCTAGGCCTCTTCTAGAATTCCTAGCGAGCTCTATACAAAAAACAAGTACTGTTAAGAGAAGAAAGTAAGTAAGTACGCTATCGCTATGCCAGGAAAGGCCGTTTTTGTTTATTAAAAGAAAAGAGCGACGGACTAAGTTAAGAAGAAGTTACTAACTATAGCAACCCCTTAGAAAAAGAACTGCGTGTTAACTCCGTTAAGAGACTTCCCTAGTTAAACTTAGGAACTAGTACGGTTACTTCCTAAGCCTTACGCTCCTCCTCTACCATAATGTTAAATTTATAGTTAAAAAGTTCGTCTACCTACTACGCCAGTCCTTTCTATTAGTCCTTAAGGCGCAGAAACTTAAAGGCCGTGTCGCGGAGAAAGAGAGTAGTTTCACGCTCCTTAGCGTTAAGGCGCTTCTTTTCGTCCAGAACCCCGTGCAGAACAGACAAGTCGTTTCCGTAAACGTTATAAGACAAGTATACAGTCCCACCAGCCGCTACACAGTAACTACACAACTCACTTTTACTAGCCACCTTACAGTCTAGTAGGTTTAAGTAACAGTAACAACTACACTTCACAGGTATAACGATCCTGAAAGTAAGAATAAACTTAACGTTAATAATACAACGTTCAGTTAATAAAAGTACTGCGTTTCTCCTATTTTTAGTTACTTAGTTAAACAATATAACAGCTAGTAAAGAAAGGAAAAAACGTACAGATAGTTCTTTATAAAAAAAGAACGTTAAAGAGGGGGAATTATGTAACGACCTTACAGGCTGTCACTTAAGCTAGGGCAGCTTAACAAATCCCCTATAGAAGGAACAGTGCAGGAAGGTAGTACGCACGGTATTACATACTAAGCTAAGGGTGTAAAGACCCAAAGCCCCTATAACTAGTCGTTAAGTGATCACTCTAATCTCGCTAAAAGCACAGTGATTATAATAATTAAAGGTATTCTAATTACTGTAATTACTCCTCATATTAAGTAAGTACAGTAATTAAAGTACGAAGTACCTCTTAGCTAGTTAGTATAAATAGTCATAATTATGCCTATAACCACCGTAAGGGACTTGGGTTCCTCACACTAATATTTAATTATTCATTTATATCCTACTGTTTAGACTCACCTCTGTACATTATAGTAATAACGACTTACAGTAACATTGAACCCCCTGTCTAGGAGTGTTAGCTCAATAAGCTGTCTTCGGAACGCCTTTTACCTGTTGGCGTCCTGCTATACGTTCTGTCTTAACCCGCGCCAGTCCTCTTAAGGCCTGTGTTAGGTGCAGGTCGTAATAGCTCTGTAAATAACTTTTAGGGGGTAATAGAGGTCTTTTCTCTAATAATATTCCAGCTTATTAACAGTTTCCTTATATTAACTAGCTATAACCTATTTACCTTCCACTTTACCTTATAATTAGACTCTGTAAAAGCTTTAAATTTAACTTTATAATAACACTTAAGTATAAGGTGTTTTTTAATAACTGTAAATTTATAAAGGTTAGCTTAAATATGCTAAGAGAGGTATTGTTAGTAAGTGTGTTTTAACGGGTTAAATATAGTTAAATTTAAGGGTTAAAGGATATAAGAAATATATATTAGTAGATATAACAGATAAACTTTATTTTAATAGCATTTCTATATAAAATTAACTGTAATGTAGTAATTGTAGTTATTAAGAATAAGAAGACGGTGTTTAGAAGAGTTACTTAGCTTAGTTAAGGGTAAGAAGACTTTTTTTAATTATTCTAAACTAATAATGTTATTAGTTTAGCCTTTCTCTATTATAATAAATTTCTAGTCCTTATATTTCTTTAAATCTTCCTTAAACTATTAGGTGTTAACGTTTTTCCCTTAAAGAATAATAAGGGGAGGGAAAGTTACGCTTATAATTAAAATATATTTTATAATACTGGTTTAAGTACGAGATCTAAAATCCCTTTTTTAAGTTAAACGTTTATTAACAGCTTTAACTATTAAGCTGTTATTAGTAATGCTTTTTATAATACCTGTCTTATTAATATTATATTAGTTTTATAAAGGAATAGCTAGAATTTAAAGTAGTTAAAGATAATTAAACTAAAGGTAAATAATTTCCTTTATAATGTAATTAACTTTTACTAAATTAATTCGCTATGCTTTTTAAGTCTTTAAAACTGGGTTTCTTTAAAGGAAAGCTGTATATTAACTTTTACCAATACGCTTATCGTTATTAGATTTAACGCAGATACGTTATACTAACTCCCTAATCATTCTGTGTGTAAAGGGGGCTCTGATAGCCAATTACAGCTAAATAAACTCGGCTAACTCAGTCTTAAGAGTTAGTAATAACCTTATTTCGTGTGTGTGAGCTGTTAGTTTAGGAAGGAGGCTTTAAAGTCGCTATTATAAGGTAGAGCGTGGAATTCCGTTAAGTCTGGCGATGTGGCTGACGTTACTATACCTCCTGGTTGCAAAGTAGGTGTTACGTACGTTATTTTCGGTATAGGTTATTAGAAGCGATTGATGAAGTAAATTCCAAAGTTTAGAAGAATTTAATGCTATTTTAAAGGAGAAATGGCGGTGTGTTTAGTGTTCGAGAAGATTCAGATCTGTGCTTACAGAAGTGGCCAGTGCGGGGGGTGGCCAGTTCCCCCCCCTTTAACTTACTCTTTCCAACACTGGCAGAAATTCCCCTAGCGCGGTCTGAAGTTCTTAACGCGTTCGAGGCTAGGTAGTTCACAAACCAGTCACCTTACACCTAAGAGGTAGTGTCGTACCTACACCACTTACCTTAGTACCTAAGCACTGTCAAAATGGCTAAGCTTAATATAGGAGGTTTTTCTGTTCCTCAACCTGCTAGCTTAGTGCAAAGAGGTCAGCTAGCACCTTTCTCATTAATGCAGGAACCTTAGCTTCACCCCTTTCAGAAAGACACTATATTCTCCCTGCCCTTAGTAGATTGTCAACTGCCGCATTACTACAGGTAGCGTCGCCAGCACCGCGCAAGCCCGTTAATAAGGGTGAGCTGGGTGAGCCAAGCCGCGTAATCCTAGTCACCAAGCTTCCAAGTCACTTATAACTGTTGGGGATATCAGGGGTCTGCTAAGGCGCACGAGCGAGCTAGGGCGTCTTTGACATAATTGTAGGCGTTTCTTCCAAGCAGTCTGGACTCTTAATATTGCAAAGCCCACTATAGCTGGAAAACTAGGCTAAATTACAAAGCTGAAAGGCTTTAAGAATTATCAGGGCTGGGCTATAATGGCAAAAGCACATCTGTTGTAAGAAGGCCTTTAAGAGGCTAATACTAGTGCTGAGAATATATACGATCGAATTTAGGAGAAATCACTAGCTGATATAATCCTGATATGTGAATATGATACAGCAAACCATATCCAGGCTTACTAGACTGGTTAACTCAGATAGATTCACAAGCAAATACTTTCTTTTACAGAAGTTCTATTAGACCTTACAGGCTGATTTCGAGACTGTTAAAGCATATGTAAGTAAGCTAAAGTCTATACTGGATAATCTGGCTGCCTAAGACTTAAAAATGCCAGAAATGGCTAATATAGCTTAGTTATTATAAAACTTAAAGTTAGAATTTGGACCTTTTGTGGCCCAAGTCACCGAGAGCCTGCAGGTAGATCCTTAAGCTAATAACTAGAAGAGTCTGACAGCTAATTTACTCAATAAAGCAAAACAGCTAAAAGTCTTAAACAAACCTTCTATTTAATATGTGAAAAACTAAAAGAAGAATAATAAGCCCACTGTTATATTTTACAAGTATTATAAACTGCACAGCCACACGGATAATAACTGTACTTTTCTACATCTTAAAAAGGCTCTAAAAAGTTAGAAAAATCCAAACTGTAAGGCTGCTTTTAAGGTATAGAAGACTAGCTAGAAAAACTATCAGAAACTCCCTTGTAAAAAGAGAGAGGAAAAGATAACCGCTATTATAGCTACATCTGCCTCAGAACCTTTAGAATCAGCCTCACAATCTAAAGATAAAGATATTAAGTTTAAAGACGTTCCACTTAGAAACTCTCTCAACGTAGAACTTAAGGTAAATAATCCTGTCCGGAGGACAATTTGTTATAAGGGTGGTCCAAAAAAAAAAATTACTATGGGAAATTCAGTCAAAACTGATAAGGAAATTCAACTCGACCTAGGACTGGTCGGTTCATTATCAAAAGTGGGTCTGCTCGGGCCCCAAATCACGTGA
>Ga0247770_1000699_pt1 | contig 31198 bp, 30 predicted proteins | sample UWRJL136409B6_FD_179943 | JGI IMG/M metagenome (GOLD analysis project Ga0247770, IMG submission 179943) | Plant litter microbial communities from Arlington Agricultural Research Station in Wisconsin, United States - UWRJ-L136-409B-6 | ecosystem: Environmental > Terrestrial > Plant litter >... | reverse complement strand
GGACAGGGGACAGGGGACAGGGGACAGGGGACAGGGGACAGGGGACAGGGGACAGGGGACAGGGGACAGGGGACAGGGAACAGGGAACAGGGAACAGGGGACGGCGGGCGGGTCGGCGTCGGCGACGATCCGACGCGGGGTGCGACCGCTCCCGGTCCTCCGGCGATGGAATGGAAGAGCCGCCCGGGACGCTACTTGCTCCCGGGCGGCTCGTCCTGGTCCTTGTCCGGCTCGCGCGGCGGCTCGTCCTTGCTCTTTTCCCGTCCTTGCCGCCGGTCCGTTCGCTTCTTCTCCGGCGGTCCCGGCGGCTCGCTTTTCCCTGCTTCCCGAGGCCGCGCCGGCGACGGGGAAGAATCGATGAACTCGCCCCGGAGCATCCGCTCGATCAGCTCGTAGACGCGGAAGCTCTCGTCCACCGGCACTTCGGCGCGCTGGATCGGCTCGTCGACGCGGAGACTTCCCTCCGCCGGCTTCGGCATCCACTCCACCCGCTCGTCGCCCGACGCCCGTTCGGGAGGCGGCTCGGTGGGCGGCGGCGACCAGGCGTACAGGCGCGCGACGGCGAACTCCGAGACCACCTTGTGGAACCGCCCCGCGAACCCGGGGTCTCCGGCGATCTTCTCGTCCAGCGCGGTCCGGGGGATGCAGAGCAGCTCCGAGTCTTCCAGGGCGCGCACGCTGGAGACGGGGACCTGCCGGTTGATGTACGACATCTCCCCCACCAGCTCGCCCGGCCCCAGGCGCTTCATGTTCGGGCGGTTCAGCTGCCGCGACTCGACCACGAACGCACCCTCCAGGATGATGAACAGCTCGCGGGGGTGCTCCCCCTCCAGGATGATCCGCTCGCCGGCGCGCACGTGCCGGCGAACGCCCACGCGGATGGCCCAGGCGATGTCGTCGTCCGAGAAGTCGCCCATGAAGGGCGGTACCTTGGTCACGCTCGGGCTCCTTCGGGACTCGACCACACCTGCGGAGGGGCGAGGAGGCGGTGGCCGCGGGGGAACGGCGCACGCCAGATCTGGACGTTTTGTGTAGACCCAGTGACATTAGCGACCGGCACGATGGCCGTCAATCGCCCGCGACGTACGTTTCCATTCCAACGGAGCGGTATGAGGACGGATTGGACGGCGGTCGGCGGGCTTTCCTGAACGAAGGGAGAAGCGTGGCGCGAAGAGGCGCGGTGCCAGTGGAGGCAGGAGTCCCGCAGCCGGCCGCCATGAAGCGGCTGGACGGGCTGGCCTACCTGCTCGACAACTCCATCCCCATCCCCGGCACCGGCCGCCGGGTGGGGCTGGACGCGGTGATCGGGCTCATCCCCGGCGTGGGCGACGCGGCGGGATCGGTGCTCTCCGCCTACATCGTGGTGGAGGCCGCGCGCGCCGGCACGCCCTTCCCCGTCCTCGCCCGGATGGTGATGAACGTCGCCGTCGAGGGGATCGTTGGCTCCATCCCCTTCCTGGGCGACCTCTTCGACGCGGCGTTCAAGGCCAACGACCGCAACGTGCGCCTCCTCCGCGCCGCCATGGCGGAGCCCGACGCGGCGCGGCGCTCCAGCAAAGGCGTGATCGTGGGCGTCGTCCTCCTTCTCCTGCTGGTGCTTGGGGTCGCCGGCTTCCTCTCCTACCTCGCGCTCCGGGCGCTGGCGCGGGCGCTCTGATCGTGAGGATCGGGAGGATCGGGAGGATCGGGAGATCGGGAGGATCGGGAGATCGGGAGGATCGGGAGATCGGGAGATCGGGAGATCGGGAGATCGGGAGATCGGGAGGATCGGGAGGATCGGCGGCGGGGCGTCGGGTGCGGCCGTTCACCGCCCCAGCGCGTCCGCCTCGTCGATCTCCCAGATGCGCGGGGTGCCGATCTCCACGCTGTTGCCGGCGGGGTCGCGGAAGTAGAGCGACCGCCCGCCGGACGGCCAGGCGTACTCGGTCTCGATCTCCACGCCCCGCTGGCGCAGCAGCTCCCGCCACCCGTCCACCTCCGCCTCGGCGACGGCGAAGCAGACGTGGCCGGGGCCGCTGGTCCCGTGCCCGGGAAGGATCCCGCCCTCCAGCGTGGCGTCCGGGTTGAAGACCAGGAACACGCGCCCGCCGCAGCGGAAGAAGACGTGCCGCCCCTCCACGCGGGCGATCCTCCGCAGCCCCAGCACGCTGGTGTAGAAGCGCTCCGCCGCGTCCAGGTCGCGCGCGTACACGCACGTCTCCAGCACCTCCCCCACGCGCATCGTCCCCCTCCCCTGGATCCACATCCACCGATCGAGACAAACGATCGAAATCCCCGATCGTGATCCCCGATCGACATCCCCCGATCGACATCCCCCGATCGACATCACCTGATCGACATCACCCGATCGAGGCCCAACGATCCTGATCTCCCGATCGTGATCCCCTGATCTTATCGCCCGATCGAAATCCCACCGAACGAAGTCCACCGAACGAAACGGCGGCCCGGCATCGCGGTCGACGCCGGGCCGTGCAATCCTCAGGGCTCGCGGAAGATGGCGACCTCGGGGCGGCCGTCGGCGCCCACGCGGCCGCGGTACATCCCGGCGGAGTTGAAGGTCAGGGTCCAGTTCCCCTGCCGGTCCATGGCGATGATCCCGCCGTCGCCGCCCTGCTTGACCAGCTGCCGCATGACGATGGAGTCGGCGGCGGCCTGCAGCGGGAGCCCGCCGTACTCCATGAGCGCGCAGATGGAGTGCGCCACCGTGTTGCGGATGAAGAACTCCCCGTGCCCCGTGGCCGAGACCGCGCACGAGCGGTTGTTGGCGTACGTCCCCGCGCCGATGATGGGGACGTCGCCCACGCGGCCCCAGCGCTTCATCATCATCCCGCCGGTGGAGGTGCCGGCGGCCAGGTTCCCCCGCCGGTCCAGCGCCACCGCGCCCACGGTGCCGTACTTCCGCTCGTCCGGCACCGAGTAGCCCTCCGCCCCGCGCGAGCGCCGGGCGCTGTCGGCGCGCAGGGAGTCCTGCTCCCGCATCCGCTCCCACGAGCGCCGCCGCGCGTCGGTGATGAAGTACGAGGGATCGACGGTGGCGATCCCCTGCTCGCGCGCGAACGCCTCGGCCCCCTCGCCGATCATCATCACGTGCGGCGACTTCTCCATCACCGCCCGCGCCAGGTCGATGGGGTTCTTGACCGTGTGGAGCCCGGCCACGGCGCCGGCGGCCAGCGTGGCGCCGTCCATCACCGCCGCGTCCAGCTCGGCGCGGCCGTCCGCCGTGAGCACCGCGCCGCGGCCGGCGTTGAAGAGGGGGTTGTCCTCCATCACGTTGATGGCCGCCTCCACCGCGTCCATGCTGGTGCCGCCCGCCGCCAGCACGCGGTGCCCGGCCATCAGCGCCTCGCGGAGCGCGCCCTCGTACTCCGCCTGGCGCGCGGGAGTGACGTCCTCGCGGCGGATGGTTCCCGCGCCGCCGTGGATCACCAGCCCCCAGCGCGGCTCCTGCGCGCTCCCGGCGGACGACGGGACCGGCGCGGGGGCGGACGAGCCGTCCGCCGCGTCGGAGGTGGCGGCCGACCCCGGCGCGCACCCGGCGAGCGCGGCGGCGGCCAGGGGGATGAAGAGCGTACGGAGGGCGATCGGGCGCATGGGCATCGGGAGTCGCGGGACGCGGTGGAAGACGGAGTGCGGCGAAGAGCGCAAGGGTCCGGAGTGGCGCGGCAGGAAGCCTGCCAGACGGAGAACTTGACGTACGGCGCGAGATGCAACAAATTCCGTTGCATGGAAAGTGAACACAGTGACGAGCCCGCGTCGGAGCCCTCCGTCGAAGAGCTGCGCGAGCACATGCGCGAGGCGGTGAACCGCACCACGCTTCGTGAAGTGGCGCGCCAGACCAGCGTGGGCCCCGAAACGCTCCGCAAGTTCATCCACCAGGACGCGGTCCCGCGTGGGAGCACGCTCGACCGGCTGCAGCGCTGGTACGTGCGCGAGGCGCCGGCCGCGCCGTACGGAACGCCCGCGCCGCCGGCCGTGCGCGGCACGTACCCGGCGCCGCAGCCCCGCCCGTATCCCACGGCCCGGCAGCGCGCCCGTTCCGCGGCGCAGTCGTCCCCCGAGGCCGAGCGCGTGGCCATGCGCCTCCAGTCCGCGCGCCGGGCGTTCGAGACCGACGCAGACCTTGCCGACCTGCTGGGGGTGGACCGCGCCCAGCCCGCCCGGTGGCGCGCCGGGCAGGCCCCCGACCCCGCCAACCGGGAGAAGATCGTGGCACTCGACGTGGTGGTGGAGCTGCTGAGCGGCTACCTGAGCCCCTCCAGCATCCCCAAGTGGCTCAACGGAACCAACGCCCACCTGGGCAACCGGCGGCCCATCGCCCTGCTGCGCGAGGGAAACCTCTCCGAGGTGATCGCCGCCATCGAGGCCGAAAAGAGCGGCGCCTTCGCGTGAGCACCGCCGAGCGTGTCCTCTGGCGCGTCTTCCCCTGGAACCCGGCGGCGGCGGAAGGGGAGCCGTTCTCCGCCTCGTTCGTTCCCGCCGGACAGGGGCGCGGGCGCTTCGACCTCCCCGGCCGCCCCTCCGGCGTGGTCTACCTGGCCGAGACGCCGGAGCACGCCGTGGCCGAGCTGATCCAGCGGTTCCGCAACCAGCCGGCTCCGCTGGAGCAGGCGGACCTGGTGGTCGCCGGGTGGACGCTGGCGCTGGTGGCGATCACCCTCTCCCCCGCCGCGTCGGCGGGAGTCGCGGACCTGTGCGATCCCGAGCTCCTGGCCCGCCACGGCATCCGCCCCGACGACACCGCCGCGCGCGCCCGGCCGCCCTCGCAGCGCGCGGCGGCCGACCTGCACGCGGCGGGGCACGCCGGCCTCCGCTGGTGGTCGGCGTTCTTCGGCGAGTGGCACTCGGTGGTGCTCTTCCGCGACCGGATGGCGGCGGACGCGCTTTCCTACGGCGCCCCCGCCCCTCTCCATCTCGCCCACCCCGCGCTCACCGAGGCCGCGCTCGCGCTGGACGTGCCGCTGCGCTGATCCGCGAGGTCACGGCGCCGGGGCGAAGCGGTAGACGCGCCCGCTGGACGATCCGAGGTACAGCTCGCCCTCGGCGTCCTCGCCGAAGGTGAGGACGTTCCCCACGTCGCCGATCTCCCAGCTCCGCGGGTCCACCGCCTGGCCGCCGGCGTAGCGGAAGCTGCGCAGCCACCCCGCGCAGTAGTCGCCGTAGAAGTAGTGGCCGCGGAGCGCGGGGATGTCGCTGCCGCGGTACACGTAGCCGCCCGTCACGGAGCAGGCGCCGTCCGCGTGCGAGTACTCCAGCACGGGAAGGGTCAGCCCGCGCTGGTCGCACCCGCTGGACGGGCGGAAGCAGTGCGTCCCCTCCATCACGTTCCACCCGAAGTTCTGCCCGCCCTGCGCGGCGGGAACCACGTGCACCTCCTCCCACTGCCCCTGCCCCACGTCGGCCACGTACAGGAAGCCGCCCTCGCGGTCGAAGGAGAAGCGCCACGGGTTGCGCACGCCGGTGATCCAGATCTCCCCGCGCCGGCCGGCCTGCCCCACGAACGGGTTGTCGGCGGGGACGGCGTATGGCTGGCCGGCGTCCACGTCCAGGCGGAGGATGTCGCCCAGCAGGTCGGAGGCGTTCTGCCCGTGCCCGTCCGGGTCGCCGCCGGAGCCGCCGTCGCCCATCCCCACGTACAGCCTGCCGTCCGGGCCGAACTGCAGCTGCCCGCCGTTGTGGTTGGAGAACGGCTGCGCGATGGAGATGACCAGCTGCGCGCTGGCCGGGTCGGCGCGGTTGCGGTCGGCGCTCACGCGGTAGCGCTCCACGCGGGTGTCGCCGTTGCGGTCCGTGTAGTTGAGGTAGACGTAGCCGTTCTGGGCGTAGCGCGGGTGGAAGGCGATGGAGAGCAGCCCCCGCTCGCCGCCGCTCCCCACCCGGTCCACGATGTCCAGGAAGGGGGTGGCGAGGAGCGACCCGTTCTCCATGACGCGGATGCGCCCCGGCTGCTCGACGATGAAGAGGCGCGCGTCGCCGGCGGGCGCGGTGACGTAGACGGGGGAGCTGAGCCCGCTCGCCACTTCGACGAGGCGGAGGGTCGCCTCTTCCGCCGGGGGAGGCGGGGCGGTCTGGCCGTCGTTGGAGCAGGCGGCAAGGAGGAGCAGGAGAGCGAGGGCGCGGGTCATGTCGTCTCCTCGGGCGGGTCGAGGGGGTGGTCGTCGTCCGGCTCCAGCGTCTCCAGCAGGTCGCGGGCGTCTTCCTCGCGGTGCCAGGGGACGGTGAGCTGCACGCCGTACATGCTGGGGCCCTGGTATCCGGCGCCCCAGATCCCCAGGTGCGCGCCGGTGACGCGGGCGGGGATGCCGGCTTCCTCAAGCGTGGCGGCGGCGAACTCGGCTTCGAACACGGTGCCGAAGCTGGCGACCACCACCCAGGGCGGTCTTTCCTTGAACATGCGCGAGGGATCGGGACGCGGGTGTCTCTGGAGTACCCCGGCGAATGGTAGCCGCGCCCGCCGGGCACCGTCAAACACAGACCCGCCGCCGCGCCCCAGCGTTGGGCGCGGCGGCGGGTTCGTGGCGGCTCGTCGATGCCTGCGGCGCAGGTGCCGGTGCGATGGCGATAATGTGGGCGCCCATCCGGGTAGCGATGCCGCGGTCGCCCGTCGCGCAGGTGCCTGAAGACACCTGCTGGAACCACGGAAAGCCTCGCCGCATGCATTCTCGCGAGGGAGGGGGGGCGGCGCAGGCGAGGCTTCAACGGCAACGGATCGAACGATCCTTATCTTTCGCACCTTCGCACCTTCGCACCTTCGCACTCACGCACCCACCAGCTCGGCCGGCTCGACGGCGGGGAGGAGGTGCGCGATGGAGTTGGCGTAGTAGCGGATGACGTGCATCTCGGCGGGGGCGGCGGTGAGGAGGCCGTCGCGCTCCAGCACCAGGTGGCGCTCGGTGAGCATCCGCAGGCCCACCACCAGGGCGTAGTCCATGTCGGCGCGGGGGATGTAGACGCGGGCGCCGTGCTCCTCCAGCTCGCCGATCAGGTCGTGGACGCGCGCCTTGAGCTCCAGCTCGCTGAGCGCGGCGGCGGGGTCGCGGACGAAGACGGTGGCGGCCAGCGAGACGGGGACCACGGGGACCACGTCGCCCACGGCGCGCATCAGCTCGGCGCCCAGCGCCTCCACGGCGGCGTGGCGCTCGTCCCTGGGGAGGAGGCGGAAGTCCATCCCGCGCTCGGCGCAGTAGGCGCGCATGGAGACGGGCGTGCCGAAGTTGGCGCAGGCGTAGCCGAAGCGGTGCCACCGCCCGCGCGCCATCAGCGCGAAGTTGTGGGCCAGGAAGCGGAAGGTGTTGGCCAGGGCGCGCGTCGGGGGCGGGCGCTTCCGCGCGGGATCGAGATCCAGCAGCAGGGTGCGGTCTTCCAGGACGCGGTCGTAGTTGATGCCGACGGGGATGAACACCAGGTCGCGGCCGCCCCGCGGGTCGAAGGCGCGGAGGATGTAGTCCAGCAGCCCCAGCCTGGGGCGACTCAGCCGCCCGTCGCGGGTGAGGCCGCCCTCGGGGTAGACGGCCTGGGTGACGCCGGAGGCGGTGGCCATGTGGACGTAGCGCTCCAGCACGCGCCGGTACAGCTCGTCGCCGGAGTCGCGGCGCACGAAGTAGGCGCCCATGGAGCGGATGAGCGTCTGCAGCGGCCAGATGCGCGCCCACTCGCCCACGGCGTACGACAGGGCGGCGCGCTCGCTGGCCAGGTATCCCACCAGCACGTAGTCCATGTTGCTGCGGTGGTTCATCACGAACACCACCGTCGATCCCTTCGCGATCCCCGCCAGCCCGTCCTCGTCGGCCGAGGCCAGGCGCACGCGGTAGAGGAGGCGGGCCACGCGGCGCGCCAGCCAGTAGCCGACGCGAAAGTACAGGTAGGCGTTGAACGAGGGGACGATCTCGTGCGCGTAGCGCTCCACGCGCGCCATCACCACCTCGCGCGGGAGGTCGTGGTCGCGGGCGTGGTCGGCGGCGGCTTCCTGCACGCGCGGATCGTACAGCAGCCGGTCCACCAGCACCTCGCGCCGGGTGCGGTTGAACTGGGGGATCTCGATGCGGAGCCGCGTGTTCACCTCGTCGATCACGCGGTTGGTGCGCTGGCGGAGGAACCAGCGCGCGCCGGGCACCATCAGCCGGTCGAGCATCGCCCACGCCGCCAGCACGGCCATGACGGCGAAGATCCAGAACGGGACGACGACGGTGCCGCCCATGCCGACCTCCGGGTGTGGAGAGAGGGAAGATCGAGAGGATTCGCGGATGCGCGGAGGATCGGCCGGGAAGATCGCGCGCCCGGGGAGGGAATGTGCGCTCGCGCCGCCCCCGCATCAACCGCCGCGACGCGGGAACGGCGATCGATCCAGATCTGGATGAGGACGCGGGGACGCCCCTGGCAGGCTGTCCCCGTAACCTGTCCCCGGTTCCCTTCCGTTCAGCTCACCAGCTTCTGCCGGACCATGGTGGTGATGCGCGACTCCAGGCGGCCGGTGCTGGTGCACGGGACGGCGTCGGAGCTGGTGCCGTTGTTGGCGCGGGCGGTGGCCCGCAGCGTGGTGCGCACGGAGCTCCCCTCGCCCTCGGCCGACACGACGGTGCGCATGTCGATCTGCACGCGCGCCTCGTCGGCCAGCGGCCTGCCGACGGCGGTGGTCCCGCACGTCAGGAAGCGCGACAGGGGCTCGCCGGCCAGGGTGCGGCTCACCACGAAGTTGCCGTTGCCCACGGCGCGCGTGGCGGGGTCGGCGCCCACCGCGGGAACGCCCAGCGCGGTGTAGACGCCGGGGAGCGCGTCCCAGACCGCCTGCATGGGGAACTCGACGTGCTCGGCGGGGGCGACCTCGACGCGCGTGCGGACCTCGGCCGACCGGGAGCTCCGCGCCGTCACCGCGGGAGGAAGCGCGCCGCCGCTGCTGGGAGCCGTGGTGGTGGCGCAGCCGGCGAGCGAAAGGAGACCGGCGGAGAGGACGATGTAGCGCATGGGATTGGCGGTGGTTCGGAGGAGGCGTGGAACGGCGAATCGTGGCCGAAAGATAGCGGAGGCGCCGCCCCGGGGACAATGCGCGAGGGCCGGGCCGCGATGCGCCGCGGCCCGGCCCTCGATCATCCCCCCGCGGTGCGTCAGCCGGCGGTGCCGGTCTTCTGGCGGACCATGTTGGTGATGCGCCGCTCCAGGACGCCGGTGCTGTTGCACTGCACGTTGTCGGCGCTGGTGCCGCGGTTGTTGCGCGCGGAGGCGGTGAGCACGGTGCGCAGCAAGGTGCCCCCCGCGGGGTCGGCGGAGACGGTGGTGCGCAGGTCCATCTCCACGCGCGCCTCGTCGGCCAGCTGGACGCCGAAGGCGGTGGTGCCGCACTGCAGATAGCGCGAGAGCGGCTCGCCGGCGAAGCGCCGGGTGACCTGCAGGCGCCCGTTGCCCACGGTGCGCGTGGCGGGGTCGGCGCCCACCTCGGCCACGCCCAGCTCGGTGTAGATCTCCGGGAGCACGTCGTAGACGTTCTGCATGGGCGCGGTGATGCGCTCGGCCGTCGCGATGTCGGCGCGGGTGCGGACGATGGCCTGGGCGGTGGTCTGGTTGTCAACCAGCGGCGGCGTGGTGTTGCTGGCGCCGGTGCCCGTGGTGGTGGCGCAGGCGGCCAGGGTCAGCAGCGACGAGCAGAGGACAAGGGTGCGCATGGCGTTTTTCGCTCGGAGGTTCGGTTGGGAGCGCGCTCTGAACGGCAGCTTCCGGACGGGAAAAGCTATCCCCGCCGGCCGCGCCGGACAACGGGCACGGGAGTGCATGCCACATCTGGAACGCCCGAGCAGGCTCGATCCGGACACCCCTGCCGACCCCGCTCTGTCCTTCCGTGCCGATCACGAGCGCGCGACGGCGAAAGCGGCGAGCCCCGATCGGGTCCCGCCGCTTTCCTCGATCACCCTGCTTTCGATCGTCTTCGATCGTCCTGCCCTCGGTCGCCTACTTTCGATCCGTCTACCTTCGATCCCCCTACCTCGATCGTCCTGTCTCGACGATCCCCTGCTTCGATCTCCCTGCCACGATCTTCTTGCTTCGATCGCCCTGCCATCGATCGCCTGCCTTCGATCTCCCTGCCGATGATCCGCCGCCGCGCTAGCGCTGCACGCGGACGTTGCCTTCCAGCAGCGTCATGGGGCCGAAGGAGGGCTGGCCCAGGAGCCCGGCGTTGACGCCCACGGTGCCGTTCAGGCGGTAGGCGATGGACTGGCCGGTGGCGGCGCGCAGGAGGACGCTTCCCAGGGTGGGGATGTCGTCGAAGTTCACGCTGATGTCCAGCGGCACCACCTGCTCCCCGCCGGCCGACAGGGGGACGCCCAGCGGAAAGTCCACCCGCGCGGCCTGCCGCCCCTGCAGCTCCAGCCCGCCCGCCAGCGTGCTGAGCGTGATGCCGACGGGGTTGGGGTTGCTCACCCGCGCGAAGAGCCGGATGGACGCGCCGCCGGAGGGGCGCCCCGGCCCGGGCGGGAGAAGGCGGATCTGCGCCTGCTGGCCGCCGTCCACCTGGAACCGCGGCGCCATGATCCCCAGCTGCTGCAGCGTGGCGCATCCCGGGAGCGCCACGGCCATGGCCAGCAGCAGGGCCCCGCGTCTGAGCACCTTCATCGGTTCGTCTCCTGAAGTCTGATCCCCGTCGGTCCGCCCCCGCGCCCCGGATCCCGCGCTCCGCCACGGGAGCGCATCCGCATCGGACGGAGGATGCGGGAGACCGGGTGCAAGTCGATGTGTGGCGCGGGCTTCTGCAAATCGGGAGCCCGGCGGGCCGGGGATGCGCAATGGATGGACGACAGGGCGCGAAACGCCCGTGGACACGGGGAAACGCGCGGTCGAGCCGTGGAATGGATCGTGCACCTCCCGGCGACTCCCCGTCCCCGCCGGACGACACCCGGCCGGCCGGCGGGAGGACGGAACGGACTGCCGCGGGAAACGCTGGCGACAACAGTCTGCCCCCGACCCAAAGGAGGAAACCGGTGGATACGGACATGACCCTCGGACAACGGCCGGCTCCTGCGCTCGCGGAGGTCCTGGACGGGCTGAACGACCTGCTCCAGCTGGACCACGACGCCATCGCGGCGTACGACACGGCGATCGAGAAGCTGCAGGACCGCGACCACGCCGACCAGATCGCCGGCTACCGGCGCGACCACGAGCGCCACATCCGCGAGCTGAACGAGCTGATCCTGTCGCTCGGCGGAAGCCCGAAGAACGAGCCGCACGCCACGGGCCCGTTCAAGACGGCCATGCAGAGCCTGGGCGGGCTGGCCGGCGACAAGGGGCTGCTCCTGGCCTGGCGCACCAACGAGCTGCAGGTGCGCACCAAGTACGACGGCTACGCGTCCAGGGCCATGCTCTGGCCGGCGGAGGTCAAGCGCGTCATCGACGGCGCCGCGCTGGACGAGGAGCGGCACTACGAGTGGGTGGCCGGCGTCCTCCAGCGGATGGGCGTGGGGCACGGCGACGACAGCGCGGTCGACAAGATGGACGCGGCCCGCGAGCGCGCCAACGTGGGCGCCGGGGTGGTGAACCAGGCCCGCGAGCGGGTGGCCGACGCGGCGGGCGCGGTGTCGGGGAAGGTGTCCGACGCCGCCGGCGCGGTGGGCGACCGGGTGGGCGAGATGGCCGACACCGTGCGCGAGCGCGTGGCCGGCGGCGCCGACGCGGTGCGCGAGCGGGTGAGCGGCGGGGCGGACGCGGTGCGCAACCGCATCTCCGGGCTGATGGACACGCACGACGGCCCGCTGGCCGGCCCCGCCGACCGGGTGCGCGGCGGAGTGGACACCGCCGTGGGCGCGGGACGCACCGCCGCCGACACCTTCGAGGGACGCCTCCGCGAGCGCCCGGTCCAGACGCTGCTGCTGGCCGGGGTGGCGGGGTTCATCATCGGCCGCATTCTTCGCTAACGGAGGCCCTACATGGCTGAGATCAGATTGTCGCACGAGGACGACCCGGACGCCACCATCCCGGGCGAGGCCCTCGCGCGCCGCACCCCGGAGACCGACCCCGAGCACCTTCTCCCGGAGCACGCCGGCGCCGGCGTCCCCGGGACGATCGCCGCCAGCGACGACCCGGACGTGGTGCGCGACGAGATCGAGCGGACGCGCGCCCGCATGTCGCAGACGATCGACTCCATCGAGTCGGCGCTGCTGCGCAAGAAGGAGCAGATCGAGGACAAGCTGGACGTGACCGCGCCGGTCCGCGAGCGCGTGAACGACCAGCCCTGGCTGTACGCCGGCGGCGTCTTCGCGGGCGGCCTGCTCCTGGGGTACCTGACCGGGGGGAAGGGCGACGACAAGCGCGAGGCCGAGGAGCGCTTCGAGCGCTTCCTCTCCAGCCAGACCGCCGTGCCGACCATGGAGATCGACATGGACAGCGGCGAGCGGCTGGGCGGCGGCGAGGTGAGCGGCCGCTCCTCCAGGCAGTCCCGGCAGTGGGAGCAGCGCGCCCGCGAGCTGCGCCGCACCTGCGAGCGGCAGGAGCAGGAGATCCGCTCGCTCCGCGCGGCGCTGGGCCGCGAGGACCGCGAGCACCTGGACTACGAGGAGCGGGGGCTGATGGGCGCGGTGAGCGACGGCCTCTCGGGCGTGGTGGCCGGCACCGTGTCGCGGATGATGGGGAGCGGCACCGGCCAGCTGGACCAGCCGACCGCCGCCTCGCACCCGTACTACGGCCAGCCGGCGGCCGGGCGGCAGGTGGAGGGCGAGATGGAGGTGGAGGTGGACCTGGAGCCGGCGCACGGGACGCCGCACCCCTACTACACGCAGCCTCGCACCGAGGGGTACTACGACCGCGCCGAGGGCGAGATGCAGGTGGAGGTGGAGCTGGAGAAGCGGCGCTCCCCCATGCTCCTGGGCACCGTGGGCGTCGGGATCGCGGCGGCGCTGGCGGCCACCGTGGCGCGGCTGCTGACCGACCGGCACGCGGAGGAGGAGATGGTGGTGGAGGTCGACCTGGAGTCGCGCCCCCGCCCCGTCTCCTACACCGCTCCCGTGGCCGAGTACGACAGCTACGGGACCGAGGGCGAGATGCTGTACGAGCGTCCGGTGGACTACGAGCTCCCGGAGGAGACCGAGGTCTACCGCGCCCGCCCGCGGAGCCAGATGGAGGCCGAGGTGGACCTGGAGGCCCGGCGCGGCTACGACAGCTTCGACCGGCCCGACGGCGGCTACGGCCCCACCCGCTGACGGGATCCGGTTCCGTCATCGGCCACGCGCGAGGGCGCCGGGATCAGTTCCCGGCGCCCTCGCGGCGTTTCCAAGACGCGCCGAGACCGTCGCATCCGGGAGCGGAAAGCCCGCATCCCGCCGTGGAGCCCTCCGCCGCGATGAATATCGAGATTTTTCGGAGAGGCACCTTTCGGTCCCTCCTCTCCTCGATCCGCGTCCGCCGGCCGTGTCCGCGCTTCCAGGCATGGCGAACTGCGTCATCGGGAGGATCCGCGCGGAAGGCGGCCCCTGCTCCACATCCCCCTGATGACGCAGTTGACGGGGCCTGGGGGAGCACGAGATGCCGATGGTGTGCGAGAGCGATCGCACGATCCCATGCGACCTCTGGGATGAGGCTGCGTCCGATGAAGGGAGGTGGCTCGGATCATGAAGCGGCGGCGCATCGGTCACCGACGCCCCGGCCGTCCTTCACGCGAGACGATCGTCCGATGCTCATGGCAGGCACATCCCGGAATCCCGCGCGCCGCGCCGTCCCGTTCGCCCTGTCGCTGCTGCTGGTGTCCGCCGGCTGCGGCGGCTCGATCGGCATGGAGGAGGAGGCGGAGCTCGGCGCGGCGCTGGCGGCCCAGGCGCGCGCGGAGGTGCGGCTGATCGAAGACCCCGCGGCGGTGGGGGCGCTGAACGAGATCGGGCGCGGGCTAGTGGAGCGCGCGGACTCCACCGGGCGCCGCTACACCTTCTACCTGGTCGATTCGCCGGAGGTGAACGCCTTCGCCATCCCCGGCGGCCACGTCTTCGTGAACCGCGGCCTCATCGAGCGCGCCGACCAGCTCGCCGAGCTGGCGGGGGTTCTGGGGCACGAGATCGCCCACGTCACCGAGCGGCACGGGATCGAGCAGCTGGAGAAGCAGCAGAAGGCCGGCCTGGTGGTGACCCTGGTCTACTGGGTGCTGGGGCGCGACCCGGGGGCGCTGGAGCAGGTCGCCATCCAGGGCGGCGGGGCCGCGCTCTTCGCCAAGTACGGCCGCGACGCCGAGCGCGAGGCCGACCAGCGCGCGGTGCACACGCTCGCCACGGCCGGGTACGACCCGGAAGGAATGGCCACCTTCTTCGAGGACCTGCTGCGCGAGCAGGCGCGGCGGCCCACCGTGGTGGACCAGTGGTTCTCCACCCACCCCACCAGCGAGGAGCGCGTCCGCAACGCCCGCGTGATGATCCAGGCCCTGGGCCCCCTCGACGAGTCCCGCCTGGCCCGCGACACCCCCGAGTACCAGCGCTTCCGCGCCCGCGTGCGGCAGCTCGGCTCCGGCCCGGCCATCGGCGACGCCCCGTCACCACGTCCTTGAGCTTGCCTTGGCGCGGACGTTCCAGGGCGGGGTGGAGATCGGTCCCTCGCCGAGGATGAGATCGAGCACCGGAACGCGGAGGGGGAGCCGTTCTCCACTCTCCCCGCCCGGTTGATCCGGACGATCGATCGAGAGCGAAGGGCCGGCTCCCCCCGCGGGTGCCGGCCCTTCGTCGTACCAGGATCAGTGGAGACCGGCGCCGACGGAGATCGGGATCAGCGTCTTCCCCCCGATCTCCATCTCCGCCCGCCGATCAGAACTCGGGGACGTCGCTGCGGGTGCCGGTGCCGCGGGTGCCGGTGCCGCCGGTGCCTCGCGGGCCGTAGCCGTCGAGTGGGTGGCCGCCGCTGTGGAAGCCATAGCCGTCGCCTGGCTCCGCCGCGGAGAGCACCACCGTCTCCTCCACCACCACGCGCTCCTCGGGGCGGAAGGGCACGCCCTCGCCGGGACCGCGCACCTGCACCTCGATGTCGTAGTCGTCCGTCACGCGCTCGCGCCCCGGGCGCACGGCGTCCATGATGGCGCCCGCGTTGCGCACCAGCAGGTACCCCGCCCCGAAGGCGGCCAGCGCCAGCGCGGCCTTCCCCGGGTTCAGCGCCGCGGCGGTGTAGGCGCTGGTCCTGGCCACGTGGCCCTCGTGGTCGCCGTGGGCGCGGCCGGTGACGGGAGGCGCCTCGAAGAGGGTGTCCTCCTGGTAGCCGGCGCGGCCGGTGTCGCGCTTCTGCTGGCGGAACATGGTGCGCTCGAAGAGGCGGTCCGTCATCCGCGGGGCAACGCGGCCCATCACCGCCATCATCCGCCCGCCGCCGCCCACCGTCACCTCGCGCTCCGGGTGCTCCGCGCAGTGCAGGATGGCGTCCGCCACCAGCTCCGGCTCGTAGACCGGGGGCGGGATGGCCGGCTCCTCGTCCATGTAGTTGCGGGCGTGGCGCGTGTACGGCGTGTTGATGGAGGCCGGCTTGACCAGCGTGATCACCACCGGCGCCCCGTCCTTCTCCACCTCCATCCGCAGCGCGTTGGTGAAGCCCTTCACCGCGTGCTTGGAGGCGCTGTAGTGCCCCTGCAGCGGCACCGCCTGGTCCGAGACCACGCTCCCCACGTTGATCAGCGCGCCGCCCAGGGCCCGCAGGTAGGGGAGCGCGGCCAGCGAGCCGTTGACCATCCCGAAGTAGTTGGTGTCAAAGAGGCGCCGCGCGTCGTCCACCGGCACCTCCTCGATGCGGCCGTAGACCGAGACGCCCGCGTTGTTGACCCAGGTGTCGATGCGGCCGAAGGCGCGGATGGCCACCTCGGCCACCTCCAGCATGGCGTTCAGGTCGGCCACGTCGCCGGAGCGCCACTCCACGTCGGCGCCCGTCTCGCTGCGCAGGTCGGCCGCGATCTGGGCCAGCGCCTCCTCGTTGCGCGAGTTGAGCACCAGCCGCGCGCCCCGCTCCGCCGCCGCCCGCGCCGTCGCCAGCCCGATCCCGCTGTCGGCGCCCGTGATCACCATCACCTGCTCTTCCACCGGCTTCAGCCTGATGCGCATCTCTATCCCTCCCATGCGATTACCCATCGATTGCGCGAGATCCGGAGGATGTGCAAGGGGTGGGCCGGGGAGGGAAGGGCGAGGAGCAACAGGAGATGAAAATACCGCCGTCTCAACCGCGACGCGTACTCTCGATCCAGTCGAGCATTGTCTGGAGATCGTGCGCCCAGAACAGTGCCAATCCCCGATGTTGCGCATCCTCCAAGTTGTGAAGCTTGTAGACTCCGCTGAGCACGGCAGAAGAGACGACTTGTGCCTCACCAAAGTCGCGTCGCCAGACTTCAGCCTTCGCAGCCGCATCGTTGTTCAATCTTTTAACAGAATTGGTTGCCGAGTTCGATACCTTGCACTCTACCGCCATCGCGCGGTTATCCCATAACCGGATGATGAAGTCAGCCTTACGATTTCCGAGTTTGCTCTCGCCACAGAATTCACCCGGTTCCGGGAGATTCGCAAATGTCTTTACGTGACGACGGGGAGCCTTTCGATAACCTGCTGCCAACAGCGCGTCCTCAACCTTCCCCTCCTGTAGCTGCTTTCCTAAATTTTTCCGTAACGTACTCAGGCGTTGCGTTGCCATCATCGCGGCAGTAGCGATCACAGCAGCCTGACGTTCCGCTTCATCAGCCTCGCGCTCCTCCGGCACCCAGGGAAATCGTCGTCGGTCTAGCCCGATGAGAACGACTTCCACGACACGTGCGACAAGGTCAGGTTCATCTCTGAAGCGCTTCGCCGTGAGCGAAACTGCTTCGGTCAGCACCTTCAGATCATCGGTGGAGATCGGAGGTCCGGGCAGATACCGAACCATCTCCAACAGACCTTGCTGGGAAAGGATCTCGGTCGCGACCTCTTTCAACTGCGAGAGATCAACCGTCGTTTCCAGAAGCTCCTCTACCCGACCTTGGTACGTCTCGAAGTGCTCCAGATACGCTTCCAACGGCTCCTGCATGCGTTCAACTCGAAAGTTCTCGATTGAGCGCAACCGTTCGGCTTCGAGACGGTCGGAGTTCCAGTATGGTGGCGGCTGCATTACGTCGGATTCATCAGTAGTTCTGGAGAAGGGATCAGAAGCCGTTCCATCTCCCTCGGCTCAAATTTGGTGAGCCCGCCAGCGTACATCCGTCCATCGGACAAGCGTGTGGCAGTGGACAGGTATGCGGCTAAGCGCGACAACACGATATCGGAGAGCGGCTCCCTGGGGTAGAGGCCATGAGCAATGTTGATGTGTCGGGCTTCTACAACATTCCGCACGAACGCGGGTGGGCGGCGTGCCATATACGTAGCCAGAACCGGCGCAGGACGGCGTAGTCCCACCGACCACCACGCACGACGTCTGGATGCGACATAACCTTCATTTACGCGTAGCGAGCGTGCGTACGCGAGGAATTTCTCGATAGCTCTCTTTTCGGCACCCGAGAAGTTGGATAGATCCTCAGGAAGATCAATCACGCGGCGTAGAGCGGTAGCATCAGTGAGGGTAGAGCCAGCCTTAAAAAGCTCTTTCGCACGAGTGACAGTCCGGAACAATACGGAATCGGGCAACCCCGAGCTGTGTGCCCCCTCGACCCACACCTTGTTTGCTCCCGTTACTTGCCCCCTGTGAACACGGCAAATCTCGCCCAGTTCAATGTATCCTTCGGGCCCTCGTCGAACGGGCCGGGTAAGGTGCGACCACCGCGATTCGGCTTCCAGACGCTCGCGTCCGACGGTACGCGCCTCTGTAGCCACCCATTCAGGCCTAATGGATTTCACGCGCTGCAACTGAACCGATGTCGGTCGACTGCCTACTGTGAACTCAGTAATAACCGCCGTAGTCATAACGTCAGGGAACGGCTCCGCTTGTGGCTCCACAACAACAATTTTGGTTCCTCCCAACCCGTCCAGCAGCATATCTCGGATCAATGCACCGTAATTTACATCTAGCCATTCGGCCGCTGTGATGAACGTCCCCACGTCCCCCGCTCGTGCTTCAATTAAGGTGGCGAGAAAAAAATATGCATGGAGTCCGGCCAGTTGGCTCGCTGACAGACCCCGCTCATGAGCTTGTTCCACAAGCCAGCGTTTCCAGACTGGCGCGATTAGGTGGTGCCGTACGTACGGGGGGTTCCCCACGTACGCTGTCTGTCCGGCGATGCGGGGCAACCTCGCATTTCTGTAGTCTGCGAGAATCACCTGAGCACGCTCCGAAAATCCAGCCGCAGCGATGTGCGCCCGCGACAACATGGCAGCAAGCGGATCAAGCTCGATAGCAACAAGTTGTGCGGACGAAAAGAGGCGCCCGGCTTCTACGATAAAACGACCGGACCCGGCTCCGGGATCCACGATTCGATCCGGCCGTGCTTGCGCAGCGATGGACCGCAACATCTGCCGCACAATGAGTAAAGGAGTATAGACAGCACCCTGCGGGCGCCGCGCGGAGGAAGTTCGTGCCGAACAAAACATGTCCCCGAGGGGATCTTTTCCTCTCAGGATCTCGGCCCGGACCCGCTCGACCAGAGGTCCCGTGGCCGGCGTGACGCTCGCCGTGAGCGCGAGCTCTTCCGGAGAGAAACCGCCAACGCGATGTGCACCCAGGCCAAGCGAAAGGGCGACTAGGTCACGCTCGGTCACGAGACCGACAGGCCCGCCAAGCAGCAACTGATCGGCAACGACGGTAGGCATCGGAGGTTTCATGAGGGTGCGGGCGGGGAAGCTACAACTATACTAGGTGCACGCCCACGACTCCAGCCTTGCATATTATCCGATCTCCCCCAGCGCCTTCAGCAGCTTGTCGTGGATGCCACCGAAGCCGCCGTTGGACATGATCAGCACCACCTCGCCGTGGGTCAGCTTCGGGGCCAGGTGGGCCACGATCTCGTCGGCGCCGGGGAGGAAGTGCGCGTCCTTCCCCGCGGCGCGCCAGCTCTCCACCATCTCCAGCGGGTGGATGGCCGTCTGCTCGGTGTAGCGCTCCGGGTGGAAGAGGCCGGCCAGGATCACCTGGTCCGCGTCCCCGAAGGCGTCCACGTACGGCTGCTGGAATTCGCGGCGCTGCGCCGTGTAGCTGCGCGGCTCGAAGACCGCCACCAGCGGCCGGTTTCCGTAGCGCTGCCGCACCGCCTGGATGGTCTCGCGCACCGCCGTGGGATGGTGCGCGAAGTCGTCGATCACCGTCACCCCGCGCGCCTCGCCCCGCACCTCCATCCGCTTCTTCACGCTGCGGAAGGTGCGCAGCCCCTCCAGGATCCCCGCGCGGTCCGCCCCGATGAACTCCGCGATCCCGATGACCGCCAGGCAGTTGCGCACGTTGAACGCGCCGGTCAGCGGCGTCACCACCTCGCCCCACGGCTCGCCGTCGTGCAGCACCGTGAAGCGCGTCCCCTCGGGCCCGAACGACACGTCGCGCGCCGTCCAGCGCGGGTGCCCGTCCTCCGCCGCCAGCTCCGCCCCGTACGCGAACGACTCCACCGGCGCGAACGCCTTCGGCAGCAGCTCGCGGACGATCGGCGAATCCCACCCGGCCACCAGCGCGCCGTTCCCCGGCACCAGGTTCACGAAGCGCGCGAAGGCGAAGCGGTACGCCTCCTCGTCGCGGTAGATGTCCGCGTGGTCGAACTCGATGTTGTTGACGATGGCCGCGTACGGGAGGTAGTGCCACATCTTGGGGCCCTTGTCGAAGTACGCCGTGTCGTACTCGTCGGCCTCGATGACGAACCACTCCGAGTCGGTGAGCCGGAACGACGCCCCGAAGTTCTCGGCCACCCCGCCGATCAGGAACGACGGGTTGAGCCCCGCGCTCTCCAGCGCCCACGCCAGCAGCGACGTGGTGGTGGTCTTCCCGTGCGTCCCGGCCACCGCCAGCGACTTGCGGGTGCGGAGGAGCTCCTCCTTGATGACCGTCGCGGCCGCCGTGTAGGGGAGCCGCTCGTTCAGCACCGCCTCCAGCTCCGGGTTGCCGCGGGAGATGGCGTTCCCCACGATCACCCAGTCGGGGCGGGGATGCAGGTTCTCGGGGCGGTACCCGATGGCGTACTCGATCCCCAGGTCGCGCAGCTGGTCGGACATGGGGGGATAGACGTTCTCGTCCGATCCCGTCACGCGGTGGCCGGCCGCGCGGAGCAGCCCCGCCAGCGACGCCATCGCCGTCCCCGCGATCCCGATCAGGTGGTAGTGGCGGGGCGCGGAGGTCTGGACCCGCGGGCGGGCTGGCGTCACGGACGGCTGGCTCATTCGTTCTCCCCGGTGCTTCGTTTGGCCTGGTTCGGCGGCCGGCGACTTGCGAAGACCATGCCCCGGGGTTCGCCCGCGGGGCAACGATGCGTATATTCTATCGCGCGCCCCCCGCGCGCCGAAACCAACCGCAACTCCCGCAGGAGTCCACGCTTGAAGCTCAAGACCTGGTTCGCGTCGCTCGCGCTCGTCCTTTCGGCCGCCGCGTGCGGCTCCGACGGCCCCACCGGCATCGTCGATCCGGGCCCGCCGCCGCCCCTCCCGGCCGGCGCCGTGACCGTCACCACCAACACCGGCCTGCAGTACGTCGACATCACCGTCGGCGGCGGCGCCACCGTGGCGCAGTCCGGCAACCGCGTCCGCGTGCACTACACCGGCTGGTTCACCAACAACCAGTACTTCGACACCTCGGCCGGCGGCCCGCCGCTGGAGTTCATCCTGGGGCAGCAGGCCGTCATCGCCGGCTTCGACGAGGGAATCCGGGGGATGAAGGCGGGCGGCAAGCGCCGGCTCATCGTCCCGCCGGCGCTGGGCTACGGCGCCAACCCGGTCACCGACCCGCGCACGGGCGCCGTGGTCATCCCCGGCAACTCCACGTTGATCTTCGACGTGGAGCTGGTGACGGTGACCTGAGCGTGGCCGACGACGTCCTCGCCGTCGGCGACTCGCTCTGGGTGCCGCGCTCCGAGCTGACCTACCGGGCCACCCGCTCGGGCGGCCCGGGGGGGCAGCACGTCAACACCAGCTCCACCCGCGTGGAGCTGGCGTGGGACGTGGGCGCCTCGCCCAGCATCAGCGAGGAGCAGCGCGCCCTGATCCGGGAGAAGCTGGCCAACCGCATCAACGGCGAGGGCGTCCTCCTGCTGACGGCGAGCGACAGCCGCAGCCAGCACCAGAACAAGGAGGTCGTCACCGAGCGCTTCGCGGAGCTGGTGGCCCAGGCGCTCGTCGTCCCCAAGAAGCGGAAGAAGACGCGCCCCTCCCGCGCCGCCCGAGAGGCCCGCCTCCAGAACAAGAAGCGCCGCTCCGAGACCAAGGCCATGCGCCGGAACAACTCGGACGAGTGACGGCGGGTGCGGAGGTCGAGAGTTCGAAGTGCGAAAGTGCGAGAGTGAAGACAGATGAGGTCCGGAAGCGCTCAAAGTGCTTCCGGGCTTTTTCGTTGGCGGGATCCCGCCCCTCCCGGCGAGGTGGATTCCGCCGTTCCGGATGCGGCACGATCGATCCGCGCGTTGCCGGATGTCGGCCATCGAAGGGGTAAATCGTGGATTTTAAAGTCGTCTAGCACCGATTCGGCACTGCATTTGCACTTCGGGGCGCTCGACGGCGGAACGCGAAGGGGTGCGGGCCGCCGAGGCAGGGAAACAACGAGATGCGAGGAAGCTATGGGGATCATTGGGATGATCATCGTGGGCCTGATCGCCGGCGCGCTTGCCAAGCTGATCATGCCGGGCCGGGATCCGGGCGGAATCATCGTCACCATCCTGCTGGGCATCGCCGGATCGCTCGTGGGTGGCTTCCTGTTCGGCGGCGCCGACAACCGCGTGGGCATCATCGGCTCGGTCGTGGGCGCCCTGGTGCTGCTCCTGATCTACCGCCTCATCGTCGGCCGTCGGGCGCGCGTCTAAACGCGCGCCCCGACATCAAACACCTGAGCGTACGGAGTAACGGATGCCGGTTACGGAGCTGAAGGAAGTGCTCACGCACGAGCTGGGAGACCTGCTCTACGCCGAGCGGCGCATTCTCACCATGCTGAAGACGCTGGGCCGGGAAGTCTCCGACCCCGCCATCCGGCAGCGGATCGAGGAGCACCGGGGCGAGACCGAGGGGCAGATCGAGCGCCTGAAGGAGGCGTTCGAGTCCATCGGCGAGCCCGCCAAGGCGGAAAAGTGCGAGGCGGCCATCGGGCTCAAGGAGGAGCACGACTCCTTCAAGTCCGAGGAGAAGCCCACCAAGCCCATGCTGGAAGCCTTCGACCTGGGCTCGGGGCTGCGGGTGGAGCACTACGAGATCGCGGCGTACCGCACCGCCATCGCCATCGCCACGGCGCTGGGCGAGAACGAGTGCGCCGGCATTCTCCAGCAGAGCCTCCTCGAGGAGGAGGAGATGGCCAAGTTCCTGGAGAAGAACGCGCTCCGCACGCTCAGGGTGCTGGCGAAGAAGGGCCAGGAGGAGAACGCGAAGAAGGCCGGCAAGAAGGACTGACCGCCTTCCATCGCGCCAGCAACGAGCCCCCGCCGGATGCGTCCGGCGGGGGCTCGTTCGTTTACCGCCATATCCGCGAATTTTCCCACGCACTCAAGCCTTGGATCCGACTCGGCGCAGCTCACGAGATCCGCAGTGCTGAAACGACCTTCACAATCTATTCGTATGTTGTTATCGTTATCGCCTGCATCACCATAGCACCGTCGGGCCAATCCACCTTCCCCGGACTCACCACGATGAACTTGCACGAAAAGGCTCGTTCGGGGGACCTCGAAACAAGGGATCCTCGTACGGACGAAGCAGACACGGCTTCGCCTGACGCCGCTTCGCCCGACGCCGCTTCGCCCGCCATAGAGCGCTGGTGGGCCCAGGCAAAGCGTCACCGCGTGGTCGGTACCCTCGTCTTCATCGTCAGCGCTTATCTGGTTGGTGGGGAGATTCTGGAAAAAAGGTCCGTGTACTCCGACTTCTTCGTGGGCGAGCCCGCGAATAGCAAGGGAGACGCGAACGCTTTCGATTCATTGGCACCAGTCGCGCAGGCGCCAAAGCGGGCCTTCGTCGCCCCGGAGCCAGTACCGGCCGCGCCATCCACGACACAGCCGGTACCGTCGAAGACGGAATTGGCCACTAGCGCGTTCGTTCCCGAGGAATCTCCGAGAAGGCGCGGCGACGCAGGCTCGGCGGCGCCCCAGCCCAGCCGTCAGCGCGCAAGAAAGCCTGAGCTCAATCCGACGGAGAGGGACAAAGCCATGGCGACGATCCCCGCCTCGGAGATCCGACGCGTGGACAGCCTGCTTTCGGATGCGTCGGATCATTGGAACACCGGCCGATACGCTCGCGCGGAACTCATCCTTGCTTCGGTCGAAGCCGACATCGACGATCTTAGCGGTCGATTCGGCGAGGACGAGGAACTCAATGGACTGAGGCGCAGGCTCGGCGAGCTTCGCATGTGGAACCGGTCGGCCTGCCGTCAAGAACGGGCGGAGTTCGGGCACGCGCTCAACTGTCCCTGAGTTTCCGGAGGATCAAAGATGAGGCAGATGTCGATGTGGCTCCCCCGGTCCAACCACCTTCCCGCCCTGATCTTCTTGATCCTCCTGGCCGCCTTTTCGGCTGGTCCCCTCGGGGCCCAGTCGTCGCCCGAGGACGCCCCCCTGACGCTTGAACGAATTCTCGACTCGCTCCGGGGACACATGGGGAGCGCGCGGCTCCTCGAGATCGCGGCCGATCGATGCATTGCGTTCACGATGGACGACGAAGCGAGTCGTAGGATACGCGAGGCGGGGGGGAGCGCCGAACTCGTCCAGGGACTCCGGGGCGTGTGCTATCGAGACCCGGCCAGGACGCTCCCGTCTTCCGTACTGCGGCGTCGCAAGGTGCCCAGACAGCCGCGCACCGTCGCCCCGGCGCGGCCCGACACGCTTCAAAGCGCGTTCGAGGCCATCGTGCTGAGTGCGCTCGTTCCCGGATGGGGACAGTTCGACATTGGGCGGGCCGGACCCGGAGTTCTCTTCTTCTCGGGGGCGGTCGGCTCCGCGATCGCGGTCTTCTACACGCCCGACGTCGAGAACCAGCGCACCGGCGAAGGCGAGGTGCGCCATCCGTACCGGAGCATCGGAGCGGCCGCCTATGTGTTGCTCTCCATCACCTCCGCGATCGACGCCCACGCCGCGGTCAATCGCAACAACAAGGCTGTGCTCGCGCGCGCGCGACAGAACGCCGTCACCCTGCAGCCGCCCGCGGTTTCGATCACCCCATCGGCCGTGCAGGTGGAAGTACTGCGCGTGACGTTCTGACCGGGACCTCGGCGCCGCATGGGGCTCTCACGTGGGAACGCGAGACTTCATGCGCCACAACGATGGAATCGCGGGCCGCGATCACCTACCAGGAGGCTCGGACAATGCGCGGAGTACGTGGGCGGGCGATGCTGAAGCGCTGTCAACTCGCGGTCCTTGCCTGCCTCCTGGCAGCCGTGGCCTGCGCGCATCCCGCGACGGCGCAGAAGCGACGCCCCACGCCCGTGACCCTGGAGTCGATCGTGAACGGGCTGCGGGAGCACATGGGCAGCACCCGGCTCCTCGAGATCGCGACGGAGCGCTGCATCGCGTTCGCCCTTGACGACTCCGCCGCGAGACAGATCGTCGCGGCGGGCGGAAGCGCGGAGCTGGTCCAGGGGCTTCGGCGCGTGTGCCGCGTCGCTCCGGCGCAGCCGGCGCGCCCCGTGGTCGATCGGGACCCAATCACGGGCGAGGAAAACCTGATGTTCGAGCCAGGCGCCGTCGCCTTCCTCAGCGCCGTGCTGCCGGGATGGGGGCAGGTGGGGATGGAGCGAGATGGGACCGGGGCCTTGTTCATGGGGGGCGCCGCCGCGTCCATAGTTGCGTTCTTCTACAAGCCCAGCGACGCCGGCGTGGATGGACGGGACAGACATCCTTACCGCACGCACGGCATCGTCGCGTACACCGCGCTTTCGGTGACGTCCGCGATCGACGGGTACATCGGGGCGCGGCGGCGCAACGCGCGCGTCGAGGCGAGAAGACGCGCCCGCGGCACGAGCCTCCAGCTTCCGACGATCGTCCCGGCGGTCGGCGGCACGGAACTCCAGGTCGTGCGGCTGACGTTCTGATCCGAGGCTCCGCCGGCTCTCCTCCGGGCTGGCGCGCTCATCCCGCGCCGGCTCCCCCGCTCTCCCCCAGCATCTCCTCCATCCGCGACAGGCAGCGCGAGAACTTCTTCCCGAACGGGCCGGCCAGGAACGACGCCGGGAACAGCTCGCCCAGCGCCGCCTCCGACGTCGCCGCGAAGGCGACGGCGTCGTCGTACAGCTTGTCGACCAGGTGCACCCAGCGGAGGGCCTCGTACGGGTGCGTGAACGGCTCCACGCCGCGCACCAGCAGCGTCCCGATCCGCTCGGCCAGCGCCGCGTACCGGATGGGGTGCGCCTCCGCCAGCGCCGCCGCCAACTCGCCGAAGTCCGCCACCAGCGTCCGCTCGTCCGCGCGCGCGATGGCCCGCTCCATCGCCGCCGCGTCCAGGAACGACGCGCGCCCGGGCGACGCCTCGAAGCGGCGGTGGCGATAGTCCTCGCCGCCGATCTCCAGCACCTCGAAGGCGCCGGAAAGCTCCTCGATCTCCGCCTTGAAGTTCTTCTGGTCGAAGCGCCCCCGCCCCAGCTCGTCGGGGATGGTGTTCGACGTGGTCGCCACGCGCACCCCGTCCGCCAGCGCGCCGCGGAGGAAGGCCAGCGCCATCTTCAGGTTGCCGGGGTCGTCCAGCTCCCACTCGTCCACGGCCACCAGCCGCCGCCCGCGGAACGCCTCGCGCGTCCCCTCCACCCCCAGCAGCCCGATGGTGTAGACCAGCTCGTCGAAGCTCAGGTACGCGCCCGGCGCCGCCGCCTCGTGCCAGAGCGCCGCCAGCAGGTGCGTCTTCCCCACGCCGAACCCGCCGTCCAGGTACACCCCGCTCCCCCCGCCCCGCCCCCCGCCGAACACCCCGCGCAGCAGCCCGCCGAACCCCCCGCGCGCGCCGTCGCGCAGCTCCGCCGCCACCTCGCGCAGCCGCCGCACCGCCTCCGCCTGCGAGGGATGCCGCGGATCGGGGCGATAGTCGTCGAAGCGCTTGGCCGCGAAGCGCGGCGGCGGGACGAAGCCGGCCACCAGCTCCGCCGGGTCGGGGCGGGGGACGATGCCGCGCAGGAGCGTCTGCAGGTCGAGCAACGGATCGCGGAGATTGGGGGAGACGAGATCGGAGCCGCCCCAAGCTAGCCCGCCGCGCGCCGGGGACAAGGCCGCGAGCCCTGGAACGACGAAGGCCGCCGGCTGATCCGCCGGCGGCCCCCGCTCACTTCTCCTCCGTCTCCCCCGTCCCGCCCTCCTCGGGCCGCTTGCGGCTGACGCGCGGCGCCCGCTTCCGCTTCGACGGGTCCTCGCCCGTGTACTCCGCCTCCAGCAGGCTCTCCAGCCACTTCCGCAGCTTCTCCAGCGAGGCCGGCGCCTCGTCCGGGTGCCGCCTGGCGAGCTCGATCAGCTTCTCGATCTCCGCCCGGGCGGCCGGGTGCCCCTCCGCCAGCACTTCCTTGAGAAGGGGGAGAGGGAGTGGCTCACCGTACGGTACCCGCGATTCGGCCACGTAACCCACCGGGTGCATCTTGTGGTAGTAGGCCCCCAACTTCAAGAGCGTCGCCCGATGGACCTTCCGCTCCGGGTTCTCCACGTACTGCCGGATCGTCTCGGGAGAGACCTCCAGCAGCTTCCCCAGCACGCGGTAGGTCAGCTTGGTGCTCTGCTCCTTGATGAAGGGGCGCAGGACCCTGTCCGGCACCCCGTCGGGCTGCCGGCTGAACTCCCACTTCCTCTGGGGCGGACCGTTACGTCCACTTTGCCCACTATTTGATGTCTTCACAGGAAAGGGTACAAAGGGGACAAGGGGGCCGCAAGCCCCCGGCGCCTCACCGCCACGACTCCGCCACCGCGCGAACGCGGATCGCCCCTTCGCTGCCACCGTGATGACGGTCGGTCGTCTTTTACGATCTCGCGCCATGGAGGGCCGTGGACGCGGAGGAGACCCGAGCGGTGTGCCCGGGTCTCCTCAAGACGTTGCGACAGCCTCTCTCTCGCTCCGCGCCGCGGACGACCCGCGATTCGGGACGGGCCGCCTTCAGACCAGCTCGAGCTTCGGACCCCGGCCGAGCGCGCGGGCTGCTCGCTGAAGGGTATCGAGCTGAGCCTGAGGTGTTGTCCGGATCCAGCAGACGGGCCACCTGGCTCCGGCTCGTGCGCATCCGCTCCGCCATCTCGGAGTGGGTGATGCCGGACGCCTCCATGGCCTTCCGAACCTGCCACGCGAACACGCGCTTCTGCGCGACGGCCTCGACTTCGTCCCGGATCCCCTCGTCTTCGAGAAAGCTCTCGAACGAGCTGCCGATCGGCTCGTGCTTCATCGTTCCACCTCCCGTTGCCGCTGCCTGGCGAGGTCCAGATCCGCCTTCGGCGTCGTCCGCGTCTTCTTGATGAACCCGTGCAGGAGGACCTCGTTGCGGTCGTTCAGGACTCAGGGTAACCCACCAGCTTTCGCGAACGCCGCCAAGCGACCCTTCGCGAGGCGGATCTGGCCTCAGACGTTCAGGTTCCACATGCACTTGGCGTTCTTTCCCGGGCCCATGACCTGCCGTTCCCTGCGCCCCGCAGGCGCCGTCGTCCTCCCGCATCGACAGAAGTCATCCGCGGCACGAAACCATTGACGCGCGCCCCGTACCCGGCGGTATTTTCCTTCTCGCGCATCCCTCTCTCCCTATTTCCCCCGGAAGACCGACAATGGCAATCTTCACCTTTCACGATCCTATCCTCTCGGTCGCGCAGGCCGCGCTGCACCAGGTGCTGAGCAAGGCCGGGCACCCGGCCAGCGAGAATCTGAGCACCGATCATCCCAACATGCGGGCGCTGGTGCAGCGGGGCCACGCCTTCGCCGGTCCCAGGGCGCAGATCCCCAGCGGCACGGACCGCGACGTGGACGAGTGCCTACGGCTGTACGTGCAGTACGTGGAGGCGCGCGTCACCTGCAACCACGCGAAGGCGGAGCAGCTGTACGAGGAGATCAAGTTCTCGGCGTGCGACCCGCTGTGGGTGGACGCCATCGCCCACTACGAGGAGTTCATCCACAGCGGCGGGAAGGTGGAATACACCGCCCTCCAGCCGGGCCAGGGGATCGGCGAGCTGCCGAAGACGGAGAGCGGGACGGTGAACGTGGGGCTCATCGCCGACTGGGGGACGGGGACCGCGTACGCGGAGAACGTGCTGGCGCAGACGGCGGCGCTCGGGCCGGACCTGCTGGTGCACCTGGGCGACGTCTACTACGCGGGCACCCAGGACGAGGCGAAGGCCAACTTCCTGGACGGGGTGCGGAAGATCTTCCCCGACGCCGCCTTCCCCGTCTACAACATCCCCGGCAACCACGACTACTACTCGGGGGGCGCCGGCTTCACCTGGCTCCGCGACCAGCTGGGGACGCAGGCGGCCAGCTACTTCTGCCTGCGCAACGACCGCTGGCAGCTGGTGGCGCTCGACACCGGCTACAACGACCGCGACCCGTTCACCGTGGAGAGCAACACCACGCTGCTCACCGACGACCAGGCGGCGTGGCTCAAGCACGTGATGGAGACCTCGGGGGACCGGCGCACCATCCTGCTCACCCACCACCAGCTCTACAGCGGCGTGGGGCCGGTGGGCGAGTCGACGGTGGGCGGGCAGCCGGTGCGCTGGGGGATCAACCCGCTCCTGTACGAGCAGGTGTCGCCGTACTTCGGCCAGATCCCGCTGTGGCTGTGGGGGCACGAGCACAACACGGTGATCTTCGAGCCGCAGGAGGGGGTGCCGCTGGGCCGCTGCGTGGGCTCGGGCGCCATCCCCATCGACGTGGACGCGAACCCGTACCGGCAGGATCCCACGCTGCAGGGGGTCAACGGCATCCCCGTGCCGCGGATGGACACGCGCCACGAGCTGGGGAACAACGGCACCGACTACAACCACGGCTTCGCCACCCTGGCGCTGGGCCCCGACGAGGCGGTGGTCACCTACTACCAGGTGCCCCCCGGCGGCACGGCGCAGGTCCTCTGCTACGACCGCGTCCCGCACCAGGCCGGCGCCCCCCTCACCTCCGCCGCCGACCCGGCCGGCGCCGCGGTGCCGGCCTGACGCATCCACTCCGCCCGGATCGGCGGGGCCGGCAACCAGCTGCACGCCGATTCCCGGCGGATGTGGAGCAAGGGATCGAGAGGCGCCGCATCCGACAAAGGAAAGCTCGCCTCCCGCCGTGGAACCCTCGGCGGCGATGAGCATCGAAATTTTCTCGAGGAGGCACCCTCCGGTCCCGGCCTGTCCGATCCGCGTCCGCCAGCGATGTCGGCGTCCTCGATCATCGTGAACCGCGTCATCGGGAGGGTCGGCGCGGCAGCCGGCTCCCGCTCCGCATCCTTCCGATGACGCAGCTGGCGGTGCCTGGGCGAGCGGGAGATTTCGATCATGGGCGAGACCGATGCGGCATCGGATGCGCGTTCGGCTTGATGGGAGATCGACGGCGTCCGCCCGCGAGCGATGACGCGGGATGGCCTCGCCCGAGTCCGGAGGAAGCGGCAGACGCGGATCACGGGGGCGGACCGAAGGACGCGCAAACGCGAGGAGGCCCGGCGCATTGCCGGGCCTCCTCGCGTGGTGCTCCCCGTCGTCCGGTTGCGTCAGACGTCGAGGTTCTTCACGTACTTGGCGTTCTGCTCGATGAAGAGGCGGCGGGGCTCCACCTCTTCGCCCATCAGCTGCGTGAAGATGGAGTCGGCCTCCACGGCGTCCTCCATGGTCACCTGGAGAAGGGTGCGCGTCTCCGGGTCCATGGTGGTCTTCCAGAGCTGGTCGGGGTTCATCTCCCCCAGGCCCTTGTAGCGCTGGATGTGGATCCCCTTGGACTCCCGGGTCTCGCCCTCCACCACGGGGCCCTTGAGCCGCGCCAGGATCTCGTCGCGCTCGGCGTCGCTGTAGGCGTACGTCTCCTGCTTCCCCTTCTTCACCAGGTACAGCGGCGGCTGGGCGATGTAGACGTACCCCTCGTCGATCAGCTGCCGCATCTGGCGGAAGAAGAAGGTCAGGAGCAGGGTGCGGATGTGGCTCCCGTCCACGTCCGCGTCCGTCATGATGATGATCTTGTGGTAGCGCGCGTTCCCCAGCGAGAACTCGTCGTCGCCGATCCCCGTGCCGATGGCGGTGATGATGGCGCGGATCTCGTCGTTGGAGAGCACCTTGTCGAAGCGCGCCTTCTCCACGTTCAGGATCTTCCCCTTGAGCGGGAGGATGGCCTGGAACTCACGCTTGCGCCCCTGCTTGGCGCTCCCGCCGGCGGAGTCGCCCTCGACGATGTACAGCTCGCCGATCTCGGGGTTGCTGCTGGAGCAGTCGGCCAGCTTCCCCGGGAGGACGCCCGTCTCCAGCGCGCTCTTCTTGCGCGTCAGGTCGCGCGCCTTGCGGGCGGCCTCGCGGGCGCGGGCGGCGCTGATGGCCTTTTCGATGATGGCGCGGCCGACGCCCGGGTGCTCGTCCAGGTACTCGGTGAACTTCTCGTTGACCGTGCTTTCCACCGCGCCCTTGACCTCGCTGTTCCCCAGCTTGGTCTTGGTCTGCCCCTCGAACTGCGGCTCGCGCACCTTCACGCTGATCACGCAGGTGAGCCCCTCGCGGACGTCGTCGCCGCTCAGGCCCTCCAGGCCGCCCTTCTTGAACAGCCCGGTGCGGCGCGCGTAGTCGTTGATGGTGCGCGTGAGCGCCGACTTGAACCCCGTGAGGTGCGTGCCGCCCTCGTGGGTGTTGATGTTGTTGACGAAGGTGAAGGTGTTCTCGTTGTACCCGTCGTCGTACTGGAAGGCGATCTCGATCTCCGCCTCGGGGCGCGTGGCCTCCACGTGCACCACCTCGGGGTGCAGCGGCTTGCGGCTCCCCCGCAGGTGCTCCACGAACTCGCGCAGGCCGCCCACGTAGTGGTAGGCGTCGTGGCGTACCTCGCCGCCCTCCAGCGTGGGCCGCTCGTCGGTCAGCGAGATGTGGACGCCCTTGTTCAGGAACGCCAGCTCGCGGAGCCGGTTGGAGAGCGTGTCGAAGGAGTAGGTGGTCTCCTCGAAGATCTGCGGATCGGGCTTGAAGGAGACGGTGGTGCCGCGCTCGTCCGTGTCGCCCGTGACGGTCAGCTCCTGCGTCTTGTCGCCGCGGGCGAAG
>Ga0247770_1000698_pt1 | contig 31212 bp, 33 predicted proteins | sample UWRJL136409B6_FD_179943 | JGI IMG/M metagenome (GOLD analysis project Ga0247770, IMG submission 179943) | Plant litter microbial communities from Arlington Agricultural Research Station in Wisconsin, United States - UWRJ-L136-409B-6 | ecosystem: Environmental > Terrestrial > Plant litter >... | reverse complement strand
AGAAAGCGACGCTTTGAGAATGGTGCGGCAAGTGAGGGTGGAGCTTTCCACACCTTCTCGCCTCTTCCGTCTCGACGATAGGTCGGTGTTGCGGCCGCCTACGGATCCGCACCCCTCCCCCCCCCCATCTTTCGCAGCCCAGTAGGGCTGTGGCTTGCTGCAACACGGCTGCCTTTCTTAAAGCTGTGGTTGGTGAAAGGCCGAGACCCCTCATGCAAGCCCGACGGCAACATGCACATCACCGACATGGTCACTTTGCAGGGCCGCATAGTACTAGCTTGCGGCGTGTCCATACGGCGAACTATGATATTCTGTGCGACAGCAATATTTGTGATGGTTATTGGCCTATCGCTTGGCAGCTGCTTTGGCATTGGCTTCGTGGTGGTTAAGTGCATGTCACGGCCCCGCAGTGCCGTCCTGCTCCCCGCGGGCCGCTTGTCCGCCAACGGCATATCTTTCGTGAGGTGGCGGCGTCGGCCGCTTGCGTGCATGCTCTGGCGCAGCCGTAAGGCGTCATTCGCGCGAAGGTGGGAGCCTGCTGCTGTCAAAATTGAGCGCGGGTAGGGCGGCTGTCAGACAGAGGCTCAGCGACTTTCCTCTTCATTAGCCGTCTGACCTTTAACGAAACCCTGACGGGCGGCGCCCTCGAGTGGGGGGATGGATAATTAGATGGGCTTCCGAGCGAGCCTGCTGAGGAAGAACTGGATGAGGTTGGGCGACGACGTAGCCATGCCAAATTCAGGCGCCAAGCCCAGATAGCTAACCTCAGGTGTCGGCCCGGCCGACCGTGACAATTCTGCCGGCAGCGTGCTGCGAAAGGAGCACTTAGGTCTGTGATCGTGCCCTGGGGGCTGGATGGGGCCGTGTGGGAAATGCCATTTGGCACGGAACGATGCGAGTGATTGAACAACACTAGCGGTGGCTCCCACGTCAAATTTCTGCCGCCACAGTAGATAAGGAATTGGCACCATCGTTTTTGAAATGGCCTGCGTCATCCATAAACCAATTCGGGAAGAAGATCAAAACGTGACCTTTTCCCACCCACGGATTTTAGAATAGATACCGAGCGCTTCCCTGACGCTACTGAACAGCAAGAAACCCGAAACTAAGCCCGAATCCGTTTTACTAACGCATGCGGCTAGCAGTTGGACCCCGGGATAGGCAGCGAGTTGCGACACGACATCGTAACAATTAATCTCCGCCATGTTGGACACCTGGACGGGGTTATCTGGATCCTTGGCAGCGATCATTGTGATGAAGGGGCTTGCCTGTGGCATCAATAATGGCTTCGACGACGTAGCCGGCCTCTTCGCCCGGGGCGGTGCGCGCCAGGCCGCGGCACCACATTAAAATCAACGACTTCCTATGCTATAGTCACGTAACTCTTCAGCACCTTTGATCAGTCAAGACCAGCTCCCAGCTCAGCTTTCGGCTAATGTCTGCGCATTAAATAGCACAGCCCTGCGAGCAGGGGCAGATGTAACCAAAGAGCCCAAAAATGGTCCCCCGTGTAAGAAGGGGCCTGAAACTTGGACATTTGAATCCGCAATAGCCACCACCCAAAACTTTGTAGACAATGTGTCCCTCCATCCCATTAGAATAATTGTATCCATCACTAGTTAAGAGATAGCCAGGATAGCTTATCACAGATCTTACTAATGTCAGAAAGGGGTCAGGAGCTGAGAGAGAGGAGGTGTAGTTAAACAAGCTTAATAGAGCTTAGGGGAGCTGAATTGATGCATCAATTCAGCTGGCAATGGCCACATTTTGCTCCCCATGTTGCTACTCTCTAGTACTATAATGGAGGGTCTCTGGCAAAGATAGAGAGCCGAAGAACAAGCAATACAATCACGCAGTTGCAACCCCATCAATTCCACCCACATCCAGTGTGCAGTGTTTTTTTTTTCTTTTCATATTAACAGTTGGTAATAGGGAGGCAGGTAAGCAACGTGGGAAATTTGCGGCCTCAATGTTCACAAAGAACTGCAGCAGGGCGGCGGCAGAGGCACAGGGTTCTTTTTTTGAGAAGATTTCGGTGCGGTGCCTACTAGAGAGCACGCAGTTGCAACCCCTTTAATTCCACAGAATCCAGAGTGCAGTTCTTCCAACAACAGGCCTGTTCACAAGCCTGTAATCACTGCGAGAACCACTGTAATTGAGAGTGTTGTGGAGGTGATTGTGCATTTTCTACCACCTATATACCCTACCGGCTGTAGTCAGAAGCCAGCACGCCAGACGAAGTTCATTCAGTGAGCAGCGAATTCCGCAAAACTATTTACTATGGGAAATTTTAAAAATCGACTCGCGGCTATACAAACGCTCCGCTCCGTCGCGCAAAAACCCAAAAAACTCAAGTCTTCTACTTTTCGCTAACGTGCGTGATAAGCAAGTATCGCACTATCCACAACGCGTAATACCTTTGCACTCAACACCACTTTTCTCCACCATCCACAATGCCAACTTCTTCGAACGAAGCTGATATTCTTTTGGCCCTCCAAGCCCTCGAACGTGATAAAGATTTAAGTATACGACGCGTAGCAGAGATCTATGAAGTTTGCGATAGAACCCTGGAGCGCCGCCGACGCGGTATGCCTGCACGACGCGATATTCCAGCCAACTCACGCAAACTTACGGATTTGGAAGAGAAAACCATTATTTAATATATAATTGAGCTATGTGCGCGCGCATTTCACCCCCGGCTTTTGTATGTGGAAGATATGGCTAACTGATTGCTACGTAAATGTAATGCACTTCCTGTTAGTATGCGATGGGCCTATAAGTTCGTCAAACTCCAGCTGGAACTTTAAATGCGTTTTACGTGTAAATACGACTATTAGAGGGCTAAATGTGAAGATCAAAAGGTTATTTGTAAGTGGTTTGCCCTTATATATAATATTAAGGTTAAATACAGCATCCTTAATAAGGATATCTATAATTTTAATAAGACTAGCTTTATAATAGGTATTATCATTATTATTATTATTATAATTACCACTTTAGATGGCCATAACAGAGCTAAACAGGCCCAGCCGGGTAATTAAAAGTGGGCTACAGTTATCTAAGGAGTGAATGCTCTAGGCTGAGCTATCCCACCATTTATTATCTTAGATGGGCAATATCATCTTACTAACTGGTATAAAGAGTGCAACCTCCCAGCTAACTGGCGTATTGTAATAACTGATAATAGACTACAAATGAAAAAGGCATGGACTAGATTTAGCACTTTGATTTCCACATAACATCTTATATAAAGGGTATATACTGGTTATTAATCCTTAATAGCTACGAATGCTACAACTCTGAAGAATTTAATAACTATTATAAAGAGAATAATATTATTACACTCTCTATATATCTACACTCTTCATATATATTTTAGCCTTTAGATGTTAGTTACTTTAGGCCGTTGAAGAAGGTATATAGCCGCTGGATTAAGTAGTACATACGAATGAACATTACATACATCAGTAAGTTGGAGTTTCTTTATACATTTAAAGAGGTGTTTTTTACTTTGATCACAAAAAAAACATCTAAGGAGGGTTTACAGTAGCTAACCTTATACCTTATAATCTAGAGAGGGTAATATCTATGTTAGATATGTATATTTAGACCTTAATACCCCTAGCCTTAAGCCTAACTATAACATTACTATAGGTCTCCTAAATGCTAAATAACCTTTAAGAGGCTACCATACATTTAATATTTATTAAAACTTGAGTTTCTAAATATTAGGGCAGCTTTTTAACCTTAATATTAACTGCTGTGGATCACTTAGTTAAAGGTATAATAGCTGTGATGTATAAGGTGGCTCTTTTACATATAGAGGTCTTAGTATTACGAAAGGCTAATGAGGAGCTTAGTAAGCAACGGAGAGCTACAAAAAACACGTATGCAGCTTAGAGGGTCACTTACGGTACAAGAGGTATATGACCTACTAGATCAGAAGGCTGTGGGTGTGCAGTTAGCTTAGGAAACACAACAAAATGGTAGTGGTGCAGGGGAGTCTTATACAAAGATTCAGTGCTGTGGCGTGTGCGGTAAGCCTGGCCATAATATACACATATGTAATGAGGCTGCAGAATCGTCTGATTTATCTGTTTCTGATTCAGTTATTGTTATTTCCTAGTGTTGTGGTTATGTAATGGAGGATAGATATAGTGGGTTGTGAAACGTGTGACACTTGCTTGTCTGCGACACTTGCTTATCACGCACGTTATAGGGTACCCAAGAAATTTAACAGTACCTTTCGTCTTTTCTCCCCACTGGCAGCTACGCAAGGGAGGAAGGGAGCGGCCCCGGGGGGGCATAAGGTGAAAAATGAAGGCCGCTGTGGTGGATTTCCTTTACGGGGCGACCCCCTCAGCGGGTCACGTGCCATTCTAGCTTAGTCAGATAACCGTGCACGAAAATTCAATCCAATCCAATCCAAGCCCTCAGGTATGGCAGTTCGGGCAGATGACCCTGACCACGCGGCACGACACGACCTGCTGCTGTGGGTCAGGTGTAGGCCAGGCGCCTCATTGTGTGTAGCGCGGCCGAATTGGGCACATTGGGCAGCATCCGAAGCTAGCCTGGCGATAGGGTTCCCAAATTCCTCGCCCGCGCCATCCATCCCGGGTCTATGGGTTTCAATCGCCACCCCTTGCAGACAAATCCGAAAATGACCGAAACATTCCGTCACCCGGCACTTGGTGATGGGCCTCGCATGATCTGACTCCTCCATCTCCTCCCGTCGGCCCTGAAATGCGGCGCGGTCCGCACGTCACTCCAGGCAGTGTCCCTGGACAGCGCACCCGTCTTTAAGGCGCTCTCGTACACATGGGGCACCGACCCCCCGGCGCGGTGTATCGCGTGTAACGGGCTCCCGTTCACCGTGCGGCCGAAACTCTTCTCGGCGCTACGGCGGCTACGGTACCGCACCAAGCCGCACCTGTTATAGATAGACGCCACTTGCATTAACCAAGGCAATAATGCCGAAAAGAACATGCAGATCCCGCTAATGGGACCCATCTACCGCACCGCAAGCCAGGTGCTTATCTGGCTCGGCAATGCAGCCAGCAACAGCGCGCTGGCCATAGCGCTGGTGCGCAAACTCAGCAAAGTCCTGCCCGGCAACCTAGGAGAGGACGGCAGCAGGGCCCTCCTCTTCCGCAAGCCACCGCAGGGGTTGCCCGCGTGCCTGAAGGATTGGCTTGACGAGCTTTTTGACGACGACTCGGACCTTTACAAGTCGGCCAGTTCCGACTCGGATGAAGGTAACGGGAAGGGTCTGAGTGCGGGCGTTGCGGCGATTCCGGGCGCAGTAGGAAACGTGGTGGAAAACGTGGTGGCCGTGGCAGCAACTTCTTTCGTCAGTGTCTTCCCCCTAGACGATCCTAAGTCTGAACCACCTAGATCTGAATGCGGTATCGGTTCCGGGTCGGATTCGGATTTATCTTCGGTATGGGGCACTAACCGGCTCGCTGACGTGTACTTGCCGCTGCACGGCCACCGTGTGTGGAGGGCGATGCAGGCGCTGATCAGTCACCTGTGGTTCTCGCGCATCTGGGTAATCTAAGAAGTAGCACTTGTGTAGCGAGCCGTTGTTATGTGCGGTCGTGACGAGCTTCCCTGGAAAGTCGTCAAAGCCGCTGCGCGTGCCCTGATATTCGCTGGGTTCCCCGCCGAGGCGGGCGGGCGCGCCTGGATGAACGTCTTAAGCATCTCTGGGGCCACCGAGACGGCGCACAGGAAGCTAAATAAGCGGCTAACCAATCTGCTGGCGGCCACTCTGCACACGGACGCGACGGATCCCAGGGACAAGATCTACAGCTTGCTTAGCTTACTTGAGGAGGAGTTGTCTATTCCTGTTGATTACGGGATGCCTGTAGAAACGCTGTACAGGGATACGGCCCGATTACTCATCAACAAGGACCGTAAATTGCTGATCTTGTATTTGAACGGCGCGACAAGGAAGCTGGGAACCTTACCCTCGTGGGTTCCGGACTGGAGTGTCCTAAGAAACTTTGGGGCGTCGATTGTGTCCCTAGAGGACGTGGATCCTTACGAGCTGAGAGGGAAGGACCATATATAAACAACCTGGACAAATTTGTGCTTCGCGCCCGGCGTATCGACACCCTTACACGAATTAGTGCCGCGGTGGAACAGGGATTGGACATAAACTTAAGACGGTCCACCGAAGCAGCACTGGAAGACTGGGTGAAGATTGTCACTGCAGAGGGGTTACTAATCAGGCCTTGTGAGCAGGGTGAGGCCGTCTTCGAGACGCTCTGGCGCACCGTGGTTGCGAACATGAACGGGTAAAAGGACAAGCCGCCTAAAGTATACGGTACATGCTTTGCAGACTGGCTCCGGCAGCTGGGGCTGGATACATCGATACTAAAGCCTGATGTCCGCGCAGACGGGGAAGAGGCGATAGTGAATTCCAGGGACTTAGAGGGGTTTGTGAGTGATGTGGTGTACATGTGCGCCGACCGCCGGGTTTGTGTATCAGCGACTGGGTGGCTATGTCTTACTCCTGCGAGCACGGCGGAAGGTGGCCGCCTGGTCTTCTTTCACGGCGGCCTGACACCCTTTGTGGTGAGGGAGCAGGAGGGAGGAGAAGAGGGCTCAAGTTGCGGAATGCTTCTCGGGCCATGCTACGTCCACGGTTTCAGTCAGAAAGATGTGCGGGGAACTGCTACTGTGGACATCATTCTGCGGTAACATGCATGGAATAGCTCTGCTAGCCATGGCCTACACGTTGCATGACTGAGCAGTTTCAAACTCCAATCACCAGTCATATTAACAGACGAATGGGCTTGGGACCTATATCAAGAGCTTGAATAACATATTAAAGCACCGAGTACAACCACCATCTTGAGCCGCCCTCACTCAGTCACAACTCACCCACCCCACCCACCAACACCAAAACTTATTACCACAAGAGATACCCCCCAACCACACTACCCACCACAGCCCCAGCCTTCAAACACCAATTCTGACTCTCCACTGCGTCGGAAAACTCCAGTCCAGCACGATGATAATCGAAGATACAACACATATCAATTGCCACTGACAAGACCATGAGCGGCATTGTGCTGGCATCGAGAACGCGGGGGCTTGGTTTTCTTCCCATGCTGGCCGGGTAGAGCGAGGCGGCTTCATCTGCCAGGCTAATGAGGATTGCCAGGGCCATAGGGGCGTAGCTGACCGCTGTCACGCGTTGTATTGAGGTCATTTTGTTCAAGTTGTATCTGGCTGGCGTTATGGGGAGGGGAACGGGAGAAAATGGTGCCGTGACGGGGGCCGGCGCGGGGTTAGGTATTTGTTTGCTCTGTGTTGAACTGATGGGACTGAAGGGTCGAATAGTCGTTTGTTTGGCTTGCAGTGGGTATATTTAACAGGACCTGGAGGGTTGCTACACGAAACTGCCTTGTTGAGTCCGAAAGGAGATACTCGGTTTTATGAAGTCTGTTGGTTGGAACTTGGTACGTGTTGCCGTGTCGGCGGGACAGTTTCTGGGTCAATGACTTGATTTCCACTGGCGTTGAATGGGAAGCTTCCGAAGGTAATAGACTGATGGCAATGCCAGATTATGTATTAAAGTCTACCAACGGAGCACACGACAACGATGTCGCTGTTCCAGTTGTGAATTGAATTGCCAGAATCCCCCATCTACAGAGACAACGCGGGCAGCTTCCTTGCACCGGCTATTGCCCACTTGGTCCTTCATCCTATCGTAGTCCCTCATCAATGTTGTCGTGTGGGCGACATGGCAATCATGGACTCGGGCCATACAATTGATTTTCTCAAACAGGGGCACAAACAGCAACTGTTAGTTATAAGCTTTAAATACTATACCTTAATAACAAAAAGAACTATTAAGATACAAATAAGAATTTTGTAATCAAAATTGATTATAGTTATAATACTGGGGTGAATTACTAATCACACCGTAGTAATCTTATTCTTTATTGTGACAAGCAATACAGAGAAGAACCTAGCTCGGCGGCTTAGCACGGCCCGTGAGGGTCTGGATAGGTTAAAACAGCGCGTATGGCAGGACGCCAATACTAAGGAGGCGATCTAAAAACGGCTTATTTATGTGGGCCTACGCGCGCTCCGCCTGGCGAGCCTTAGGCGGCGGTACGAGGCAGCAAAAGGTGAATGAATTCGACAATCGGAGCCATGATACATTGCGTCGGTGCACCAGAAACTGCATGACTGCCTACATAGATATCAGGTCATGAAGAGAATGCCCCGCTAGCATTGAGCTTGATGCAGTTCCCGAGCACTAGGGCAGAGCTGTCGCGCAAGAATTCCCATGACGTCGTTTTGAACGCCTCTCCGATCACTTCCAATATGGGAGTGTTGTAGTTAAGTCCCTTCATGGTTGCAAGCGCGACCGGTGATGACAGCCCCCCGTACCTACTCAAGTAATCAATCACGGCCTCGGCCCTCCCCTGCTTACTGTCGGGTGGCGGCACGAGGGAGGGGCCTTCGAGAGCGAACGCATACGACCACACGGCCAATGCCGAGAGATAAACCACCCACAGCCGGTAGATGAGAGTTTCAGTTTTGACCGAGTATATCAGCCGCGACTCGAAGCCATGGGATTCGGTGCCGCTGGTTTCGGGAACAAGCACGGAACGTAGGAGGCACAGAGCATGAAAAGCCGCGTCTCGACCCTTCGCAGACTGGGCCCATGACTTCATCGTCGACTCCATTTCCAACCGTGAAGCAGCATCGACCTTTTTCCCCATGAACTGCTTTGCCCCTGCGAAGACCTGACACTCGAGGAAGTCGGTATGGATAGCCATGTGGGCAAATTGGTGAAGAAAAGCAATATTCGAGTCCACGTATCTGCCAGCTTCGTACGCCATCTGCCGTGATTCGAGCCCAGGGAGGTGAGGTTGCTCAGAATTTTTCTTCCACGAGTCGATGGCCTTAGCCATGTCCGGGCGCCATTTGCCGCCAACGCCCGTGCCCTCAATGTTCCCGATGCCCCTGTCTTGTAGGTCGCCGCGGTTGCCGTGGAAGGAAACGTTCAGCAATCCTGCGAGGAGTATCTTGCGCCCAAAGTCGCTGGCCTGCACCAACTGTCCAGCCACGGTTCTTTTCAGAGCCTCGAGGAACGTAATCCGCTTTGCACCGGCGGCCATGGACTGGCGCACTTCGGCGCCACTGGTAGCGTTCCATAGTTCGTCGTCGCAGGGCAGTGGTATGCGGACTTCATGAAAGGTCATGATGCTCGAGTTGCCAAATATGGTCGAGTGCATGGAATCAACCACAAAGCTGGCGAAAGCGAGACGCCGAGTTGCTTCAGTTGTAATCCAACGGTGCCACCAGCCATCCACTGCGTCCCCTGTTTCAGGTTCAGGAGCCAAAGCCGGTGCCGAGGTCCACAGTTTGCTGTCTCCTGCCGTGCCTACCAGGGACCGTCCCCAGCGCACCAGCTGAATCGTCGATGGATGATATATGACGGCGCGCTCGTGCAGTTCGCCGGTAGAATAGAGCGTCTCATACGTCTCGAGGAGGATCGACGCTTGCAATGCCCAGAGACTTGCTGGCGCCCGGAAGTTTGGATCTCTGAACATCTCCCATTTCACACCCCAGGCGAGGTAGTTTGGAAGACACATCCCCGTCGTAGTAGCCCTGCTGGTACCGCTGTATTTCGCATTGAAGGTTGCGGCGCCAATCGCAATCATGGCTACCAGCAGGATGACGGGAGCGGTGTCCGGGTGGAAGGTGGGACGGTGGAGAATCGGAAGTTGGTCGCTAAAGTTCTCCCAGTATGACAACAGATAAGTCTGCATCATGATGCGGCTGAGAGGGTGATCCTGGTCTTGTCGATCTCGGACGAGAAACAACCTCTGCGCCTGTTCTGTGAACGGCCCCTGTTCGTTGTCGCGAGTGAACTTGAATACATCGCTGTCGATGAGCTTCAGGAGCTCCTGGCTTTTGTCTTCGCCCAACGCGAATCCAGTGTCCAAATCTTGGTTCATCCGACTCGAGCCGGCAGTTACGTCGGGCCGGTGCTGGTTTTCTGCGGCGTGCTGCAGTGTGGGTACAGGACCTTGGAGGTCGGAAGGCGGTAGGATTTGGAGTAGTAAATCGTCGTCAAAGCTGGAGAAGTTCTGGTCAGCCAACGAACTCCCTTCAAGGTCATCAGGTGTCTCTCTCGTCTTACCATTGTGGTAAAATTGGTGGCGGCGAGTCTTTCAGAAAGGTAGCGTTTCCCACCAGCAGGGTCGGTACCGCACACACTTTCTCCCACCAGTGCTCCATGGCAGAACCGGCGAGCCCGGTGTCCATGTTGAGGACTGCTTCTTGGTCCGTCATGTGCGTCCCCAAAAACGTCATACTGGCCACATGATCTCTTCCATTGATAGATTCTGGAATCTCTGGTTCAAAGTTCGAGTTTGGAAGAACGCTATCCGGATCCGCAGGGCCCGAGATAGCCAGAGTCGTCTCCGCAGCTTGCATGAGTAAAGGGCTGTTCAAGACCGGCGCAGGGGACTCGCTTTCGGAATCTGTCTCGCAGCTCACTCCAGGAGGTGCAGCTTCTTGAAGTTTAGCCTCCGGGGTAGGACGGACCGATTTTGAGAGGATGCATACCTCCAACTTCATCACCAGTGTAAAGAGTATTACCTCCGACCATTTCCCTAGCCCAGCGCTCGATCTTGGCTTTAGAGATGAGTTTTCCCCTAACTTTGAACACGAGGCCCTTTTTGTTGGGTTCTAATAGCCTCCGTTCGGCTTGCTTTTGGACGATAAATTGCCTCTCGACTGCCTTCACTTTCTTGTCCAAATCCCACTTGGTGATCCGGCTTCGATACTGGCGAAGGCTAGCAGTAATGCGGTCAGTTTGAACAGCCGTTGCAGCTTGTCAGTTCATGCGTACGTGGCGTCAAAACCATGGTTGGTCTTCATGTGTTGCCGAACCTGTTCGAGCGACTCATCGCGGTTGATGTGCCTGTCGACGATGAGGCTCTTGAAAGGTTCCCAGTCCTTGTCTCTGAGGGTCCGCGATTTCTTGGCAGGCAGCCTGAGTTGCCTCGTTGAGGGGGCCTCGGTTGACATGACGCCCAAGCTCCGCTTGTAGGTGTTCCTAGCAGACATGAAAGCGAACTTTGAAGCTGATGATTTGGGAATTTTACCACGATTTAATTTGTACATTTTCCTGATGAGCCGCCGCGTGGGGGGTCACCGTGCATATGTAGGAAACAAAAGCCGCGCTGCTCTATCTTTTTCCTAGCCGCTTTGGGGAAGGTTAACCGGTGAGTGGGCTTACAGGGATTTTGAAACCTAAGCAAGGGGCAGGTGGTGCCCATTGGCGGCTTGGAGACGATCCAAATGAGCCACCCACATCAGTGGACATCCCACACCTGACGAAACTACAATTCGACTGATCACTCCAATGGACATCCCCACGCCGACAAAACTCGACCGACCCCGCCCAGTGGACATCCCGCGCCCGACGAAACTACTTTGTGCCAACTTCACCGAAACCCCCCCCCCCCAACAAGATAGCATCCACACACCAAGGCATGTAGTTGAGGTCCCTGGTGTGGCAAGGATCTACGCCAGGGTGCGTAAGCCACGCCAGAGCAGAGATTTCCAGAGAAACCCAACAGATTGGGCTCACAAGACACACCGTAATACAATCAATTCCAGTCAATCTATCGTGCAAGTGACCGAGTCCGGCACCGACCACATGTACAGGAGACGGAGCGAGTAAATGCCTGGTTCCTAGATCAAACGTCCTTCAATGTTTCCCGCTAGATCCAGTCACATTGTCCTGTTGTTTCATTGAAACCTTTGTGATGGCAAGGATTCTGACTCCTGCCTGCAGTGTCTGCTGCGAGAAGCAGCTCATGCCGATAAAGCAAACATGATCCCCGTCTCTCATGATCTTAACATCCGTTCTGCCACTGTCATCTCTCCAGGCCTTGTTTCGTATAGCCAGCGAACTAAAGTCGAGCCTGATTTCGAAGGGAGGCTGAGTGACTCCGCTAGCTTTCCGTTCCTGCGAGATGGTTGTTAGCATTTAACGTCTGCGTATAACCTGGCTAAACGGGGGAGATGCACCCCGGCGCGGTAGATGAGGAGTGCAGGCTCTCGGAAGAAATGCTCGCGCACTGGATGGACCTGGTGATAATATGTAAGCCTTGCGGCCGCAAACCACTTCTTGCGCATCTCCCCGTCCATTGCCCTCACCACTTTTCATCGTCAGCCCTAGCAGTGGTTGATTCCGCGCTTGAATCCATGATAGTAGGGAGAGAAGAAAGATCTGAGACTGGAAAGCGCGAATAGAAGTGCTGTGCAAGAAGAAGCGGTTTCTAGTAGATGATACACAAGACACTACGATATGAAGGGACTGACGCAGAGATCTGAAGGCTCATATATAAGGCATAGGACTGACTGGTTGAGCTAAGAAACGAACGGCTTTTGAGGTCGCAAAAATTGTACTTCTGGACATCATCACGTTCATTCATGTCCGCACCACGCTAGCCATGCGCAGGATGCCACAAGACAAGTCACTCCACATTCTCCCTTTACCGGAGTTGTGATAAGAAACCATGGGTGTGGCACCATTGGATCCCATGGGAAGGCAGACAGTCCGTTCGATACCTTGGTCAGTCAGGCGCCAGGGCACGAGTTGGGATTGTACTTTTGTAGTTAATCTCAACCCGCCGTCGAAAGCGGCAAATTGAGATCAGAGCCTCCATGTCGGTGTACCCCCACCTAAGGGAGTGGCTCAAGGGGAGATGCAGGGCCGGATACACATCCGGCAAACTTGTCCAACGACGCTGCAGTGCATCGGGGATATTGAGGCTCACACTGGTGTCCCAGGACCCACGCGGGAGTGAGGCTGACTCTCGAAATTGTATTTTGGTAGTGGCTCGGGATGAAAGTGTGCGTGCCGGGGCATGGGAAAGGAGGCCGTTGGGGGTCAAGAAGCAGTAAGTCAAAACAGCGGGCCGCGCGCAACCACTCACAAAATTGCCTCTACGCGGATCCGGTATAGCGGCTTATCGGCCCCTTGGAAAGCCACGGGATGGCGTTGGCAGGGCCTCCAAAAGCGGTATAGTGGCCACAAATCATCATCCCTGCCATGATTCTTGGGGCTTGGAGGCCGATTTTGTGAGTGGTGCGGAACGGATCCGTGTACAGGTGTGATTGACGACCTCGCATTATACAGGAATTATACAAAGTTATGCACGCATTATACATGCATACCAGCCCAACAAGGCATGGGCTAATCGTCGGGAATTTTCCGCCGCAGGATTGGAGGATGCATGTGCCATGTACAAATGCTTCTCCAACCGGCTCAGAATTTACCCCTTGCTTTTTGAGAACGAATGGACATTGCCCCCCCATTAGTATCACCACCACATCACTCGCCTTGACCCCCTCAGCTGTGAGCCCAAAGTACCCACCACTCATCAGAAACAACCTCGGCCGGAAAGGAGCCGGATGCGAACCCGACATCCTCCACTCCCTTCTAGGCTCAAATGCTGCTGCCGCGGGCATCTCTGCAGAACTCTCCTCCTTACTTTCGAGTCTGCACCCGCTCATTCTCATACTAGTTACAACTCTCTCGCAATCTGCCACCGTGATATGGGCAAAGCCCGTCTTGGTGCTGTTCTAGAGAAATCGACAAGCCATCTTAGAGAGGGTCAGATCAAGCCATGCCATCCATTCCCCAGCACTTGGTCCCCAGATGCGGCGATCCCGGCAGTCTAGTGCCAGTGCCAGGTGCATCCCGTCGATCGCGTCGCACACCTAGACTCTCTTCATGAACTGGATCTGGGTCCATTTCTCGTTCATGTCTGCCTAGTTGATGCACAATGCGTCAACCCAGAGAACGGGACACTGTGGGACGCAAGAAACGTGGCTAAATTGCCGCTCACTTGCATGGGGGTTGCTGTCAGCTTATATGGGGCTGTGGCGGCCAACTTGCGGATGGTTCCGGCTTGGCATCAGCCCCTTCTTTCAGGGGTCAGAGATTTCAGAGTTTTGCAGAAAAAAAACACAATCAACAACGATTTGCATCAATTGGCTCCAAGTGCTGGATTGTGACAGCTGCCGCCGAACAAGATATTCTAAAGTTCCGGGATAGAGCCTAGCGAGTTGTGACAAAGATGCACATACGGAGTAAACGGACAGATTTTGCAGATGCTACATGGAAACAGAGCATGCTGGAGAAAAAAACGTCTGACGTAGAGGGTGCCGTGTACCCGCGGCAATTCTCTTTCGACAAACTTGAGCGGCCCAAACTTTACCGGCTGTACAAGTTGTTAGTTTCGGAATATGATTAGTGCCACTGCAGGGAGACGTTGGTGTGAATACCGATGTGGGGCATGTACTGGCGGGTGTGGCGATGGCCGAGACGACGGAGATGAAGGCAAGGATTTGGAACTTCATTTTAATCATGAATTACTGTGAGGGTTGGGTTGTTAGAGGGACGGTTTGATTGTTGGGGATGTTGGTGTGTATGAAGATGAGGATGATGATGATGGTTCTTTCCAGCACGAGATGGAAAACAAGACCGGTTCATACACATGGCCACAAGCTTTGGAGATCCTACTGTCGCTATCTGACTTATGGCGCCGACGAGGACAGGGACCTGGATTATCAGCCGCGCTTGTATTCAAACTACCTAACGTGAAGCCATACGGATTGCCATTTTGGGAAATTTCTTTCTAGCATTGTCTATGCCGTCGGCAGAGGTGGGCTGGGGGACCACGGCTCGTGGCCAAATTTTGATTCAAAAAGACTGACAAAGGTTTGGATAAGAGGTGGTTCAGCATCGATTGTATCTTGCCCAGGCTGACAAAACTTGCATTAGGGGCGCAGGCTCCTTTCCGAAGCATACTGATGGTTGAGACAAGCAGGCAACAAGTCGCTTCGCGCCGCTGTGTACCCCAACCGTCGGAGAATGTCGCTAAGCATTAAGATCCCTTTATTGTCTCTATTGTCACAGACAACCGAAATTCTGCGCCGCAATCCTCCAGCCAGGGATTAGTTGTCGCCAGTATCTTTCTGTCTGCTATCCCGAGTCTGGGCACTGTGCTGATAAATTTCCGTGGGCTACCCTCGTTCATATGGCGAGGCTCCCGAGTTTCAGTGGTTTGACTGTTTAAGATAAATCACTTCTAAGAGCCCCTGTCGTGACTTTAGGGTGGAATTTCCATCCATGGAGCGGAGGCGATGTCTTTTTGCAAGGCTGGAAGCCATGGCCGCCTTCCATGCATTGGTTATCTGTGTCCTTTGATTCTTCGGTGTCCATTTGAAGAATCAATCTATGCCAAAGGGACGGTATTTTCAAATTCAAATATCAAGGCAACTTCCTGTTCCGCGATGACAACCTGCTCTCAGAGTTGCCAAGCAGTGTCCCAACGGGACAAGTTTGAGCATTGACGAGAAGTATGGATAGCTCTGAACACGAGTGTCAATAGACATGAGCTTGATTCAGGGAAAAAAAGGCGGTATCCCCTGCGCTGAATTCTGCTGAACAGCTTTCGCTATCAATCGATCCAGCACATGGCACTCCAAGTTCATCACAAACCTTACGCATATGATACAGCATGCCATGGAGGATATAGCAAATTGATGGAATTTTACATCTATTTAATACATAAATCATAGGAAACAAAAAAATGCAATCTTAAAAATCAGACAAAAAAAAAGTCTCATCTTCACCCTTGCTTTCGTCACAATTCTCCACGTGTCCCCTTCGCCATCTACAGACTGTCGGACCCTGGCGGTAACATCCTTCCTAGGCGCCTTACCTGCAGCCCGTCGGACGGTTCGACAGGCACTGAGTCAGGCAGGTTCCGCCCAAGTTCACGTTCCGTTCCAGGCCCGACCAGCCGGTACCAGCGCCGCAGTTAGTGAGCGTGCGGCGGGTGCTGGGGAGCAACTCGTTCTGCCTGATGCGGCGCGACGTAGTCTTACTCTAGCTGATGCAGCACTGCCCATTGCCCTGGTCGAGGCACACGGCCCGGTAGCCGTCGGCGATCAAGTCGTTGCCGAGCACGTCCATGAGGTTTTGACACGTGGGGCCGTGGTACGGGTTGCCATTGGCGCATTGGACGTTGTTGGTGCCGCATCCCGTGTCGCGCGACAAGAGAAGGTCCGAGTCGTCGACGCCGGCGTCACGCTTGGAAGGCGGAGCGACGAACCAGCTGAGCGTGCCGTTTCTGGCCAGCTCCGTCTTGGCTGGCAAAATCTCTAGAGCTCGCGCATCCACGGCGGTGGCACGACCGAGAGCGAGAAGCCCCGTGAGGATGGCAGCCTTGGTGAAGAACATGGTTGCTTTTTACTGTTGGCCTGTCGGGTCTAGATCGCAGCGTTGGAGAGGAAGTCTTACCTGTAGTCGGTGGTAAGTAACTTGATGAACGGCGGACGGGAAAGCTGATTGGATGTGTGGTGGTATGATGATCAAGCGAGTTATCGAGGAGGAAGCGAGCGTTGTTGAGATGAGGGTGGACGAGACAAACTGCGATAGGAATCGGTGTCGTCACTTTTATATTTTTTTCTTCCATGTTCCAACAACCTCTCTCTGTCTCTGTGAAGCCTTTTTTTAGCTTGCGCAAGCGTTCCAACGCTGTGCTTGATGATGTCGGCCAATGGAATGGTCAAACTCGCGCCAGAATATTATGTTGCAAGGTGTTGTACGAGACGATGGACACGTGCCATGTCATTTCCAAAGGGCCAATCTGTATCGCTGAGGAAGCTGGTGCAAAAATACCTTGCCCAGCTCTTGGTTAAGTGTTTTCGGAATTCTTTTTAATCTCCGATCTTGACGACGAATCAGCGTGGAACGGAAGCCAAAGGTTGAGATTACTGGCTGGTTGAACCAACACAGACTCGCTCTCAGCCGCAGTGCCTTGAATTTCCGACGTAGTGGCAAGCATCAGCCGCGAAGCTTGAAATAACGGAGTGTCCAGTCACGACTGGGTTGAACGCTGACCGAGATTGGTGCCCGTTGGCTGAGAAAAAATATCCATAGTATCAAGCAGTTTGGCCGAGAATTAGGGATAACTGCAAACCCTAGCACGACCTTGGAGAACACGAAAACTTTGCTGGGCTAGAGAGGAGGGGGAAAAGGGGGGCCAATAAGATGCGTAAACTTGCGGGTGAGGGCTGGGAGCAGCTTTTCTGTGGGCTCGAGCAACGAGTTACAGCACCGGGAGTACAAAACAACCTTGTTCGTCAAATTGTATCTATCTAACATAGAGGTTCAACCCAAATTATGTCACTCCATGGACATCCATCCAAGGCACCAGGCACCAAGTGCCCACAGTCTCATCCAAATCATAGAAACTCGTCAGACCACCAGTGATCTGTTCCGTCGTGCCATACTGCTCCATGCAATGATGATATGTACCGAGACTTAACAACCATTTTGCCCATTTCTGACCGCCCAACTACCAGTTTCCAACACCCATTTCCAAATGAACCATCAATCATCAAATCTACCTCTCTTCTAGCCGCCTATCTATAACTCCTTGCCTCCCAACCGCCCTCCGTCGACAGCTTATACTCCGGCGAAATCCCACTGCTACTCACTCTCCGACTGTGATACACCCCCGCAGCCTCCTGCTGCTGCCTCGCCACCCGAGTACTATAACTCGGACTACTCGTACTCCGACTATGATACACCCACGTCTGTGGATGCTGTTGATATCATTGCGCATGACCCATCAGCGGACTCCCACTCCCTTGTGTTGACATCGACATGTGCATTGGCGACGGCGTCGGCGCGAGCATAGTATTCGTTGCACTTAACGGGGGCTTCCTGGTGTGATGCTCATGCCACCACCGGTACTTCTTCCATCATAACCACTCCTTCTTCCTTGTGTTTGTGCTTGTGAGTGTTGTGGTTGTGGCTGGAGGTAATTCACCGGGACGGAATCACGCGGATTGTCCATCTCGACGTATTCCTGCCCTGGACTAGGGTGTCTATTCATCGGGCTCGGGAAGGATTGATTAGCGGGGAGTACGGTTTTGTAACCTGTGTATGTCACCACGGGGGTATGGAAACTTGCGAATTCGGCGGGGGGAGAGCCTCCCAAACTCTGGTGGCATGCTTGGATGTTATAGTTATGTGGCAGAGAGGGGTGCCCTCCAGAGGGCGGGTAGGTGGACATATTCGGGGGGTACGGCTGGTTGTAGGGATGCCAAGCGGGAGGCGGCATGTTCGGATCGTGTGGGTTCTGTTGCTGCTGTCTACGCCTCCTACGTCAGATCAGGATAGAAGTGAGCATTAAGTGTATATCTCAAACTGAACGAATAGAATTCAAGGCTATCAGAGAGATGATCAACAGAAGCTCAGCTTCATTTGCCCACTCTAATCCCCATGAGAACTTTCCTCCCCCTTCCCATCGAGATGTCCTGTTACGTTGTTTGGTACCAGCCCAATGGTCCTGGAATGGAGCTAGGAAATGAGAGATGTCGCCTGAGCCACGGGCCTTTCTGAACAAGAAGAAGCTACTTCGAGCCACGGCCACGGCCTTGGCTTCTCTTGCCCTCTTTTCCACTCCCTCTTTCACTTCCTCTTCCAGTTCCTCTCCCACTTCCCTCTCCACCCCCTCTTCCACCTTTGCCTCCCCTGGTTGCATCGCTTCCACTTGCCCGCCCCTGAGAGCTGCTCCCTGGCACAGCCTTCCCAGGCCATGCTCCAGGGTCTGTGTTGCTTCCTCTACCCACAAGGGGAGCCTCATATGCCTTACTCACAGCCGCAGGCGCCTCGGTATCTTGCTCTGGTGCCTTCTTTGTACCCGGCACCTCCGAGTCGTTCACAAAGGCCACCTTAACCTGCCTTCTCTTGGTGCCTATCTCGAGCCATTTATTATCTAGTGCCTCCTTGGCGGCGCTTGCTTCCTCGGGTGTCTTGAACGTGACGTAGAGGTAGTTCAAAGGTTGGCCAGCCCGGTCCTTCGGAATTTTAATGGCCTCATCGGGGAGGCTGGTCTTAGTATGTGAGGTTGCGCCCCGGATGAGGTCTCGCATAGCTGTACGGGATCGCTGGCCGTCCCTGCCAGGCATCTCGCGGACGACGATGCTGCAAGGGGGGGACTTGGAGGAAGAGCTCTTGGCGGCTGGTTCTGCTGGTGTCTTGGCTGCCGTAGCGACGGGTTGGGTTGGTGGGTTGTACGCATTACCGGCTTCGCCGGATTGATAGGTTCCTGTCTGGCCGTACTGACCCCCAGCTTGGCCGTATGTATTCCCAGTTTGGCCGCCGCCGTACTGACCGGCATATCCCTGCTGAGGTCCAGCCTGGTAATACTGGTTGGGTGCTCCCTGGGTTGTGCCATAAACATTTCCTGGAGCATAATAGCCGGCGGCCGCTGGATAGGACTCGTAGGGGGCATTGGGCCAACCTGTCCCAGCGGGACCGGTTAAGTATTGGCTGGTGGAAGCTGCCGTTGTCTCGGTTCGTGGAAATATGGGAGTCCTCTGTGTCGGCCTGAAAGCACCGAACCCCATCATAACATGCATGAAACGGTTCTCGTTTGTGTCCACGACCACGGGCTTACGGTTGCCCAACTTCCTCTTGCCATCGAGAGCATCTAACGTTTCGCGCACTTAAGTATTAGCTATTTATTTGCCTTCAGGATCCTAAAGAAAGGGGTTCAAACGTACCGCGGGCTTTGTCAAAGTCTTTCTTCCCCTTCACTCGGACCTAGCCGTCGCCCGGAACCCTAGGGTCCTTCGCACGCGTCCGATCGTACACCTCTGCACTGTCCACGACAACCTTTGCCTAGACAAAGTTCTTCAGCTCCTGCCATGTTGTACCAGTAGGCAGCTGTGAAAATGGTTAGTAACTCGACAGGAACTCCATTCCGGCATGATGGTATACGTACGTCGCCAACAGCAAGGTAGTACATTCCGGACTCTCCGTAGTTTTCAAATGCCGGGTCAACCTCGACATGTGCCAAGCCAATCGGGGGGCCAGGCCTTGCGGTGCTGGAGCTGCTCATTACGATGTTCTAGCTTGTAATGTGTTGTAGAGTTGAGGGGTTGAAATTGATGAATGGAAGCGTGTTGAGAACTCGGAGCGTCAAATGAGTATGAAGGTAACCACTTACAGCAACCCGCGGCGAGTCTCTCTTTATGTACTGCAGTTTGAACAGCCTGCCATCCCCTTTACTTCTCGAAGTTGAGGCATCAAGGCCGACCATGATCAGATGCTTGAGCAAATTTCTGGGAATCGAGCATGTATGTTTCGGCCTTATGGGATTCTTTGTTACAGTGATCATGTGGTTGGGAATTGTCACACGAATCCAATCCCTGAATAGCCTCCATACCAGCGATCGGACTGATCGCTGGTATTCTGTCAAATTACTGCGTGGTCCATTCCAGGCCACAACACCGGAGGAATGGAGCTACCCCATTGTACGCAGTATTTAGCGGTTGGAAGCCCTTGGCTTCCAACCGATTGAAGCAATCAACACACTCGTTTTTTCTTTCGACAGAGCCTTCGATCCGCAGCCTGCAACAGGAATAGGGGCAGTTCATGATTTTCTTTGTCGTTCGCCTCGCCCGTGTGCTAGCCCGCCACAGTGGCCTCTGTCAAATAAACAGCAACTACCACTGCATAGAAATAATGAACGTTCTGCGCTTTTTAGTGCAGCGGTAGTTTGTGACAGCCTCCCAGCATCCAGTATCCTTTGGTCCTGTTACATGGTGCATATTGAGTCACCATCAATGCCTTGTATCTCAGTGCAATATTCGCAATTCAAGCACACCGGATCATCTGAATGCTACTGCTAGCCTTTGCCCGGCGATATGATGGCATCTGGCCTACTGAAACAGGTCAGTGACGCCCCGGCTCTCTCGAGGGGGTGGCCTAATCACCACCTTCTTCTCGCCATCAATGACAGTCTGTCCGTCGATGCCTACATGTAAAAGTAGGAAAATTACACAAACGAAGGCCTAATGCGAGTGCGTCACTTACTCCGATCTCATCTCATCACCAACGGTCACACCCGTATTGTCTCGCGGCCTAGGGTGTAATGACCGGAAGCTCTGCAGTATAGATAGCATCGTCTCGGACGATGGGAGTGAGGGACCACTTGGTTCCTCACGCTAGCAATACATTGTTCACTTGGGATCTAATTGTTCGGAACCTCTGGATCCACGACCTGTTTGACAATGTACTGCCCCCGAGAGTTGTGCTAGCCTTCATTCAGTCCTCTTGCCTCGTTCATCTTTTAGCAATTGGGTTCGGTCAGAGACCTCGCCCGCTACTACGATCTGTCTTCACCTAGGTCACTCAGGTGCCCTGGAGTAGGCCGTAATAGTTGGAAAAAAGGATCTTAGGAGGGGTAATAGCGTAATATATAGAGTTTTACGCTATAACTATGTTTAAAGTCGGGTTACCGTGTATTGAAAGACGTATCTTAGCGCGGTTGGCTAATGTAATGGCAGAGACGGACCTGAGTCTGCTTGACAGGTGTGCCCCGTAGCTATAGGCAGTAAGCTACTTAAGGTCGGGGATTCGTATCGCCTGCCTCTCCGCGCCGGCCTTAAACGTCCTTCCTTATGTCTATCAAATCCTTGCCGCCATCCTAAGTAGGACATATCTTCATGTTAAGGCTTACAAACAGAAGCAAAGTAGCTAAACTTTTTGGTGTTTGATGTAGGAGCTATGGTGAGGGCTGACTTCAGTAGAGCTTAGTGGGGCCTCCAACACGGGGCCAAAATTTGGCACACGATACTCTAACCGGCCTTGGTCGCACCAGATTAGCCGGCAGTGGTTGGCTAAAGCTTAGCCAAAGTGACGAGAACTGGGTTACGATCAATTAAGGCCAGGAAGCATGGTTACACTTGACGGCGTAGGAACCGACACGTCGTAAAGAGGCATGACCGGCCAGTCCAGCCCCGTTTGCCAATCCCCCTTAAACAACTGCCCTGTCTCAGTGCTGTTTATACCAACGTCCTTCGTTCTAGAACACCTTTCCCCACAGAGGTTCAGGTAACATTTTCCATATCGACACCGGCTCTTACCTGGGGGAGGCGTACTGTCTTTGCGTAATTACACCGAGACATCTCGAGGATAATAGGTGTTAAACTTCAGTGGGCACCCTGCACCCTTGGATACCCTGTACCCTTGGAAAGTAGGAGTTGGATTTTTGGTTGTTGTGCAATGGAGTAAAGGGGTTGATGGCCGGGAGTCGATTTTTAAATTTTCTCATACTAAATTGTATCGCAAAACTCGGCTCTTAAGGAATAAGCTCCGACTGGCGTGCGAGTCTCAGACTACAGCTAGTAGAGCATACAGGTGATAGAAAAGCACAACTACAACCTACAGTACCAGTACTGTGATCTAAGTGATAGTGCCCCGGTGACTTACAGTGACTGCCAAACCCCCTGTATTATAGGCCCTATGGCCTATAGAATCCGCCTAATTCTCAACAGATCTGGACTGATCAGACGTGACTATGAGGAGGGGTTTTCGTCACTTTTAGGGTCGTGAAACACACACATCCATCCCCCCATACACCTCACCCTGCAGGCGGCTTGCAGTTCATCGCCATGCTTTATAAGCCGTAAGCAACGTCCACACCACCTGGCGAGGAAGTCCGGAGTGAGTCCGAGAGAGCCGAGCCGAGTGGGGAATGAGGCGTCAAGGATTTGAGATAAGGCGACGGAGCGGGACAAGGTACGGTTTTCATCGCCCGAGGACTTGCCCGAGGACTCGACCGAGTCGGCGGAATCGGGATGTCGTAAGACCGAGGAAGTAGCTGCGATGGAGAAGACACAATATTTCAGTTGAGCTGCCGCATGCCATGCTTGATGTGCGGAGGAAGGTTGAAGATGCCCCGCCATCCTCACGTCGGCGGTCTCAAACTTGACGCTATTGATGTTGACGAACCCCTTGGAGCGGCCCGCCAGCAGAAAATGTCCCGACGCATCGAGAGTGGCTAGGTCGCCTGTACGAAACCAGCCATCAGAGGCAAACGCTTCCATGGCGGCGACGGAGTTGCGGTAGTATCCCTGAAACACCACATCTCCTCAAACTTCGAGATCGCCCTCATCCGTGACGCGCATCTCAACCCCGGGCATGCAGGTGCCGAGCGATGCAGGCGTAGGTAGTGAAGGTATGAGGAAGTTATCGGTTAAAGAGGTTACCGTATTGTACTTTAACGCTAGATAAGTGAGGATTATAAGAGAGCCTAGAGATGCCGAGGTAGTAATGGTGAGATAGCTAGTATAGAATTTGTATAATAGTATTGAATTAGGGTTTAGAGATTCGTTAATAGGGGAGCTTGGATAGTACCCTAAAGGGTTTGATAAGAGGGAAGTTAACGAGAATTTGACCGAGTATACGTCGATTGTGCCGCCTAGGAAAGTCTTAAGGCCAAGATATATCTTCTCTCTTCCCACACTGGTCAGTTTATAATGCAGAGTGTAAAATTCTGCGCTGCAGCCAATGTATATATATCACCTTCGGTTGCTCTCGGCTGTAAATTTTGGGTCGGGGATGGCCACGAGAAGGGGAGCACTTCAACCATGATGACAAATCTCGTGCTACTGCCGTCTTTGACGGGTCGGATGGCGAGAAACTGTCAGAAAAGTTGCACACTGGAAACTGCGGGTCACAATTGCTTACTTGTATTTGTGTTGGTTCTGGCTTGCATCCAGAACCCCTTTCATTCTGACAACATTTCCGTGGTTTGAGAAAACACACCCAAGCGTGCTGTAAATATTTGCGCACATCTGCTGAATACAGTTCTACATGCCGGTGCCATCGACCGCTTAATATCTAAGGGTATCTCCAGATCGTAATGTGGTTTCAAGTATCGTAAAATCGATGCATTGCACTTCTCAGGCTGTCGACGAATGCATCCCCCGCAAATCTAGACCTATCCCACAAATCTCAGCGATCAGCCCACCCGCCCTTTGCCACACGCCACACACACGCACATCATGATAATTGCGTGACGGAAATGGGGTGACTACCGCCAACTCCAACCCAACTTACATTCTCTAGTCTCGATTATAAACGACTTCTCGTCAGCACCACAATACTCGCTCATATAAGTACCTACAATAACAACTTTCGGGAAAGCCTCATTCTAACCAAACCCCAATCCCAACACAACCCTTCATTCAAACATTAATCCAAGGTGATTAAACCAAACATCTCAACCAGCTATCCAAACCACAAACAAAACCGTCAATCAAGATCAAGACCAAAAAATCGCGCAATGCCGAAATCATACATCCTCTGCACCAACTTCGCCGGCCCCTGTTCCCCCTCATCCCTCGAGCTAGGACACATCCTCGATAACCCCTTCGATCCGGCGCCGGTGCCGCGCAATGCCGATTGCCGCGTTCCTATCCCGGCTTCCGACATCTCCCCTCCGCTGGTGGAGGCGGGATTCACGGCAACAAGGGCAGAGCTTGTGTCTGGCGAAGGGGAGGGGGGGTCCGGGGCGCCAGGCCTGTTGGTAGGTCTGCTCCGCGGGGTGGACGCACATTCGGAGGGGGGTGAGGAGGAAGGAGATGGAGGGGGTCTCGTGCGAATCGAAAAGCTAGAGACGGCAGAATTCGAACCTTCGGCGGCATACGTCCTGCAGAGCGTCGCCGGGCGTAGTGTGAGAGACGACGTCGAGGGGAGGGAAGGGCAGGCGGTGCTGTACATGGTTACGGGGATTAAGGTCGCGAGGGGGGTTTCGATCGGTCGCGCTGGCAACGGTACGGTCCGGTGGTCGGAGCCCATGGATTTAGTGCTGGCAATTCGGGTGTGCAAGGTTTGTGTCGATGAGTGGGATGTCGACACCCGCCATGCTGGTGAGGATGGTAAGGCGATGAGTGGGGGAGGGGGAGGAGAGGGAAGGCGGACTGTGGAGGTGGGTGGGGATCTCACGATGAAGGACCTTGAAGTTATGCTGGGCGAGGAGTACAGCGTTATTGAGGATGCGAAAGAGGGTATCCGGTGGATTGCGTAGGGTGCATTCGAATTCTTTTCAATGTCTTCCTGTACTGTCCTAACCTAAAACGAGATAGCGCAGTAAGCCTGGCGGATGAAGCGGCGAAACTCGTCTAGCTCCAACATGACTCCCTCAGGCGTAACCAGGCATACAGCCCGATATCTGGCACAAGAAGCGATGTGGTGTTATCGTACTGGAGTTCGCCGGAAAAAAAAACCTAAAAATGAGTGTTGTCTGCAGCGGACGCGGCCTCGCGCCGGCCGCTTCGAATTCCTTCAAGTTCTTCTGCCTTTTGAGGATTAAACCTCAAGGGATGGTCCACTTAGGAAACGGCGACTCAAACCAAAACATATGACGTGTAAGAGATAACTGAGTACCGTTAGGAGGGGAGACCTATATGTCACTTATCGACACCACTGCCGCCACAACTCAAGCGCTACCATTCGATGCAGCGACAACTCTCAAGGACTTGCGGGGGAATGCCGCTGCGATAAATGCGATTCCGTTTCGGTATTCTGTGCGGGCTCCACGCGTGTCGCCATGCACCGGCGGCGCACCAAGGGGTAATGCGTTAAAAATTCATGTAAAGCTAGTATCAGTTATTTCTGTGGTTGATCCAATTTCCCCCTAAGAGACGATGTGGTAACCAATCAGACAGGCCATTGGCCCAGGGGGTGGCACGGTGGCTTGTCCGAAATCTCATTCCATGACAACTTTGTTTCAGGTTTGGGATTTCTTTTCCATGTAGTCCATCAAAACTCCCTTCAACACTTCCGCAGCATACCTACCTGTACGCATTACCACGGAGCGAACTCGTATTGGCGCATCATCGCGACTAAGAAAGATGCGGCTTTATACCCACACGATGCAACTGGAGTGGTTCCTCGATGCGGACCACGCGCCGCCATTCGCCATTCTTTCCCACACATGGGACGACGACGAGGTCACGTTCCAAGATTTTGAAGCCATGGCTAAGGCGGCGACGAGCAGCAAAGCTTTTTTCTGGCAAATGCTTCCGTGGCCGTTTTCCTAGACGCAGACCGCGGCGCCGGCATCCCAGATGAAAGGGTACACCAAAATCGCCGAAACCTGCCGACGGGCCGGGGAGGTATCGGAACTTCAGTACGCATGGGTCGACACCTGCTGCATCGACAAGACGAGCAGCGCCGAGCTGTCGGAAGCTATCAACTCCATGTTCCGGTGGTACCAGGTGTCCCAGGTTTGCTACGTCCGGCTGGCAGATATCGACAAGCAGACACATGCCAAGACACCTGGAAGCCTGGACAGGTGCCGGTGGTTTACTCGAGGTTGGACTTTGCAGGAGCTTATCGCGCCTACAAAGGTCGAGTTCTACGACAAACGTTGGGCTTTTCTCGGGGACCGAAGCGACTTGCGAGCGGATCTGGAGAGGATCACAGGCATCGGGAACGAGGTTCTGGGAGCCACCAGTCAGGAATGTATCACCAAAGTGCTCGGGAAGATCCCCGTTGCCCGTCGGATGTCCTGGGCAGCGAGTCGTGTGACAACGAGGACCGAGGATACGGCCTACTGTCTTCTCGGTATCTTTGGCGTGAACCTGCCACTTCTTTACGGCGAGGGACCCAAAGCCTTCCTCAGGCTCCAGGAAGAGGTTGCAAAAGAACACAACGATCTGAGCCTGTTTGGCTGGACTTCACCCGCATCCCACGGGAACTTGGCTCGCCATTCTGGGATTTTGGCCGACAGCCCTGCTGACTTTGCCGACGCCCGAGATATCGACTTTAGCGACTTATCCAGCATCAATCCCGAGTTTGCCATGACCAACAAGGGACTGAGAATGTGGAGTGTCTTGTGCGAGGAAGGTGGCAAGATGATACTACCCTTGAACTGCCGCAAACCCAACACGCTGGCGGCTCGGGTCTTGGGTATCTATCTTTTGCAGTTTGGTCCTGATCTCTACGTTAGGGAGCACCCTGGCCGTCTCGCAGAGAACCTGGAATCCAACAACACGGCGGCTCGCACGCAGACTATTGCCAATATCTTCGTCTCCAAGCGAATGGACGCCACCATCGAAGCAGCGCTGGTACGGGGCCGTCGCGGCGCCATCCGACTCTCGGACAGCCTTTTTGACGAACATGGCTGGAAGGCTTCCATCTTTCAACCGGATGGTCTCTACACCAAACAGACTCGACTGTTCCTCACGCTGAACCTTCCATCATTTGTCGCATGTTTTATGATGTCACTCACCGAGACTGTAAAAAGGGGACGGTATGAGAGCTTAAGATGGGTCACCTTTGCTGTCGTTTTGGGCATGGAGGGGGAAATGCCATGGGCGCGAATCTGCACTACTGAACATGCTGCAGATGCGTTTAGTTCACTTGGTAACTTGAAGCAGATGGCACAGCTTGCAAAGGTCTCTGGCTCCAAGACCGTTAAGCTCCGGAATGATCAACAGAAACTAGAATTGGAGGTTACCGTAGATTTCTCACCCTGTGACATTGAGGGGGAAATGGGCCATTGCTTGAGCATGAGTCAGAATTGGGTTTGTTGATGCTGCGGAGCTTGCCGGTTTCGGAGATTATGCGCACATGTACGGAGTAGCTGCGACGTTCTATATTACCAGGGGATTCACTGCGATGTCACCCTCTGCTTTACCGGATTGGTGGTGTCAGAAAAGAAAAGGGCTCTGTTCTAAATTCAACCAGAATGGTGGATTGGGAATATTGGCCACGTAACGCGTAAGCATTACCACCACTCACAAGTCTATTAAAAGGGGCCTCTAGCCAAGCCAGATTGAACAACAAGCAACTTTCTACACACAATAGAATTAAGCTGTTGCAACCTCCATCATTTCCATCGAATCCAGGGTGCATTGTTTCTAGCAGCTGGACTCAGGTGAGCCGACGCTCATGTACGAAGTACGGCCCCACCATCTCTCCTTCCCCGCCGCTCCCTGCAATTGCTGCTTCCATCCTTCAGGTTCGCTTAAGTTGCGTATTCTTTTATGCTGATCGACCTGCGCAACTCGCGCTTTCTCTTATCAACTCAATTTCCAGAGCGCTAGCGACAGCAACAGCCGCGGGCGTGCCGAGTCAATCGTGTTGTTGGACCGGAGCGCTCGAGATAGGCCGTACTCGGAAACAGCAGATAGAGGAGACATATATGTAATAAAAAAGGGGTATAAAGCTTCTAACGTGCTCAAGATTTCCAACAAGGATTCCAGCCAGCCAGCTAAAACCGCTAACAATTACTGCGTTATCTAAATAATTCTCTTCTTATACAGATAAAGAACCTCCCTAACTTATATTCTAAGCCTAAAATACCCGCATATTCTAAGCCTAAGACGCCTTCCTCCTCCTCCTCCTCCTCCTTACCTAAAATACCCTAGCATTCTGCGTTTAAGACATATTAGTATCCCTCCTCACCTAAGATACCTTAGCATTTTAAGTAAGAGAAAAACCACTAGTGTTTTTCTAAGCCTAAGATGTCTTAGAGTCCTTATATATATATAAAGGATAAGGTTTCCTTACCTAAAAGTTCTTTAGCCAAGTTCCCCTTACTTAAGGTTTTCCCTCTTTAATACTTCTAGAGCTTTATCTAAGCCTAACACACTCCCTTTTAAGCCTCACACATCCTTTAAGCTTAAAATAGTCCAGCAGGGTCCTTATATAAAGGTTAAGAGTTCTTCAGCTAAGATCTCGCCTAAAGCTTCCCGCTCCATTTCCCTCTTTATTACCTTATTACAATGGAATAACCGCTTTACGGCTCACGTCAGCTAGATATAAGTAATAAGGGAGTACTGTAAAAGGAGGTGTCTAGATACCCTTATAATAAAGCTAATAAACGTATAGGAAATATAACTGTTAAACTTCAGGAACCCACAGGGCTGTAGTAAAGCGGCTGTGGCTTAGAGGAAGAAGTGCTATACTGGTCCAAGCCAGCTGCAGTGCTGTAGGCACTGTAGGAAGCAAACGAAGGCCTGAATTACAGGGCAGTGCCACTGTAAATAAGGGTGCCACAGCGAATATTAACGCTGGAAACAAGAGGATCCGGAAGGCAGTGCCTTGTGTAATGACTGGAAAAGGATGAAGTTGCTTGCTTGACTAGAATTAGATACAGGAGTGGAGAGAGCCTGTTATAGGCTGTGGGAGGCTCTGGAAGAATTCCAGAGCCTTCTGTAAAGTGGAACTAACTCATACAATAATGGAATAGTACTATTCTAAACCATTCTATATGGTTCTGTTAACGTAGTAGCTGACGTGGCCACTACAGTGTTCTAGTTCGTTCTGTGGGGCAATAGCCCCACTGGATTCAGAGGGTTCCACCCCTCCTGGATTCTAGTAGGTTCTAAATACTCCAGGAGCCCTAGGGAGCCCTGGAGTGTGTTGGAATCCTCTAGAACCCTCTGGGGTTCTAGAAGGTTTGACTGGTGGTTACAGAGAGCTTGCTATTACGACCTGCACCTAACACAGGCCTTGAGAGGACTAGTGTAGGTTAAGACAGAACGTATGGCAGGACGCTAAAGACTAAGGGGGTGTTCCGAAGACGGCTTACTAAGCTAGCACTCCTAGACGGGGGTTTAATGTCACTGTAGGTCGTTGGTACTATAATGTCACTGTGGGTCGTTGGTACTATAATGCATAGAGGTGAGTCTAAATAGTAGGGCACAAATGAATAATTAAATATTAGTGTGAGGAACTAGAAGTCCCTTACGGCTATCGTGGTTACGATAATGACTATCTATACTAGTTTAACTAAGAGGTACCTTATACTTTGCTTAGTTTACTATGCTTAGTGGTGCACCACGTAATTACTGCCAAGCAGTCATTTAGGTAATGCTTAGTATTAACAACCCCTGTGGGCCACTAAGCGTTTTCTAACTGGTCGTAGGGGCTTCGGGTCTTTACACCCTTGGCTTAGTGCGCAGTACTGTGCGTACTGTCCTCCTACACTGTTCTGTCTGCGGGGAATCCATCAGGCTGCCCCGGCCTAGGTGACGGCCTGCAGGGTCGTCACACCTGCAGGGCAGTCAGTAGCTAGAAATTAACAAGTTATTATTGTTTCCTAATGTTATAGTTATATAATTAAGAATAGTCATAAAGGGGTAGTAGAAAGTGTGTCACTCGCTTATTATACCTGTTATACTTAACTTATACATACTTACTATCCGTAATCCTTAACCTGTTAGCTAGCTTTTTAAACCACTAATATAACTGTTAATCGTTATTTAACAGATTAAAAGCCTTTTAGTTTTAGAAGAAGTCTAGAAAAGTGACAGACCCGCAGGTCGCTAGTTAGACCGGCGCGGCCCGACGGATCCCCCGCAGGAGGACCGTGTGGAAGGACAGTGTGATGTGCCCCGCACTGTCCGACCACTGCGTTCACTGATGGAACAGAGTGAGCAGGGAGAGCAAGGTACGGAGTACCTCTTAGATAGCTAGTACGGATGTCCCTTTTAAAAGTTTTAATTAAGCGCTAAAAAAGCCACCCTGTTTATTTACATATCATCGGCCTCCTTCTTCTTCCATCCCTCCTGTCAGAAAGAAGGGGGTTCAGAGGCCCTGGGCATCTAGTCAGCGGAGCTGACTGGATTCCTGGCACTGCCAGAACGCCAGTGAGCCTCAGCCACTGGAGAGACGAAGCCTGAATCCTGCAGAATAGTCTATAAAGAAGCCTCTGGCTTCCAGCCAGAGCCAGAACAACAGAGTCAACACAAGTAATACAATCACGCAGTTGCAACCCCTTCAATTTCACAGAATCCAGAGTGCAGCGCTTCCAACACATGCTGGTGGATTGTTTGGGCGCTGGTGAAAAGGTTCTTGAAGGAGGCCTTAGTTTAGCGCTGTCATGAAGTTTTGACACTAAAATTGAGGCTTCCTTTTTGGAGGGGTCGCGGGGCGAGTCCGAGACCGGGGTTTAGCCGAACGGACACATGTGGGACATGCATATCCTGGTCAATTTCGCTTGGCACTTGTCGACGGAATTCTGCACTCTTGCCTGTCGTCCATTCATTTTACCAAATCCAACCACCACCCTATTGACACACTGTCATGCTGCAATTGAGCTCAGCTACTCCGCATGCTTCAAACGTCCTCGAACGTCTTCACGACAGTGGGGCGCGCGACCATCTTGGCCAGCCACTCCTTCAGGATAGGAAAGGCGTCCTCGGGATAAGTCAGGTGATCAGCTTTTAGACCAACCCCGTTTTAGACCACTGGATTTGTCAGAATGACTCACCCTCGCCACCCAACTCTCCTATTTCAATTGCCCACAACTCCACGAATTTAATTCCAATCCG
>Ga0247770_1000694_pt1 | contig 31313 bp, 30 predicted proteins | sample UWRJL136409B6_FD_179943 | JGI IMG/M metagenome (GOLD analysis project Ga0247770, IMG submission 179943) | Plant litter microbial communities from Arlington Agricultural Research Station in Wisconsin, United States - UWRJ-L136-409B-6 | ecosystem: Environmental > Terrestrial > Plant litter >... | reverse complement strand
GGCTGGAAGAGTACCGCGACGTCTACGTCAACCACATCCCCCAGCGCGCTCTCGGGCACAAGACCCCGCGCGACGCGCTTCTGGACTGGTACCAGAACCGGCCCGAGCTCTTCCGTTCAGACCCACATAATCTGCCGGGTCTTGACACCTAAGTCCTTGAAGGATGATGAAAAGCCGGGGCCGCGATTGATTCGCGGCCCCGGCCTTTTGCTGGCGATCAGGGAGCACCGTTACGACACGACCCAGGCCACGATGCTGGCGATCCAGAGGAACGTCACCAGGAGAAGCGGCAGCAGCGTCAGGCCCACGGAGAAGATGAGGCCCTGCCGGAAGAGGAGCGGTCCCAGGTCCGGCGTGCTCCGACCCCACGCGCGGCGGGCGACCAGCTCGGTCATCCACCCCAGGGTGTAGCACCCGTTCGCGGCGAGGCCGTAGACCGCGGCGGCAACCAGCGCCATCGACAGCGGCAGGGGCTCCCCGAACGGAGGGAGCGCGCTGATGAGCGTCACGCCCGCCGTCGTCACCAGCCCCGCGGCGCCCACGGCCTTGTTGAAGGCCAGGCGGCGCGACTCCCACCAGCGCACCGTGGAGAGCGGCGTGCGCCGCAAGTCCGGAACCGGATACAGGACCTCGACCAGGTTGGACATCTCGATCACCTCACTCAGGCTCGTGGAACATGACGGTCGCGCCCCCCATGGTAGCCGCACTCGATCTCCCCGTCAAGTACTTTGCATCGCAGAGTGAATGCCGGCGCTTCAGGATCGGACGGAGAAGAAGATCCCGGTGGTTCGTATCCTAACCCGATGCCACACTTGACGATATCTGACGATGCATCCCCAATTCGGTCATCCTGAGGCCGGTCGCGCCAGAATCGTCGCCCCCCCGGACGTCCGCAGGCCGAAGGATCTAAAGCCGGTTCAGCGACAAAGTTGGACTTCGCTGCCGATCCATCAGTCGGCTGGCTCTATCGGGATGAGATTCTGCCGCGTGATGCACGACGGTTGCCGGGTTCGATGGGATGTCGATCGAGAACGACCGGCTCGCGCCGCCTGGAAGGGTCCGATCTGGGCGGCGAAGCGGCGCCGCCCGCGGTCAGGATGCGGAGCGGCGCTGGATGCAGGCGGCGTCGATGCGCGCGCTGCGGGCGGGTGCCTCGGCTTCCTTGATCTTCGCGCGCAGCTCGCGCTTCCGCGCGTCGAGCTTCGCGAGCTCCGCCTCGTCGTAGCCCTCCGTGCTCAGCACCCGCGCGATCTCCAGCGCGACGGACGAAAGCTCGGCACGCATCTCCTCGGTCTCCTTGATCATTCTTCCCTCATCGAACGGTCACTGCCCGCAGCAGCTCGCGCGTGGCCGCCTCCGGGTCCGCGGCGCGCACGACGGCGCTGATGACGGCCACGCCGGCACCGCCCGCGCGGACGACGCCGGCGGCGTTGGAGAGTGCGATGCCCCCGATGCCGACGACGGGGATGCGGACGGCGGCCGCCACCGCCGCGATCCGCTCGGTGCCGACGGCGTCGCCCGCGTCGTCCTTGCTGAGCGTGGCATGGACGGGGCCGGTGCCCACGTAGTCCGCGCCGTCGGCCTCGGCCTGGAGGGCGAGCTCGGGGGTGGCGGCGGAGGCGCCCAGGAGGAAGCCGGGCGGGGAGATGCGCCGCGCCGCGTCCACCGGGAGGTCGTCCTCGCCCACGTGGGCGCCGTCCGCGCCGGCGGCCAGCGCCACGTCCACCCGGTCGTTCACGAAGAGCAGCGCCCCCGCCGCGCGCGTCTCCGCCAGCAGCGCGCGCGCCAGCTCCGTGGCCTCGCGCGCGGTCTCGTGCTTGGCGCGGAGCTGGATGGCCGGCGCGCCGCCCCGGAGCGATGCGCGCACCACCTCGACGACGCTGCGCCCCTCGCCGCAGTCGGGATCGGTGACGACGATCAGCCGCAGCCGGTGCGGCAGGCCGCTCATCGGGCCCTGGGCTGCGCGCCGGCGGCCTCGCGCGCCTCGCGGCGGGCGGCGCGGACGGCGGCGGTGTGCTCGGCGAAGGAGCGCGTGAAGACGTGCGTCCCGTTCGGCCGCGCGACGAAGAAGAGGTAGTCCACGGGCGCCGGGTTCAGCGCGGCCTCGATGGCGCCCTTGCTGGGCGAGCCGATGGGTCCCGGCGGGAGGCCCTTGTTGCGGTAGGTGTTGTACGGGTTCTCCGCCACCGACTCGATGTCGCGGAAGAGGAGGCGCGCGCGGCGCTCGGCCAGCGCGTACTGCACCGTGGGGTCGGCCTCCAGGCGCATCCCCTTCTTCAGCCGGTTGTGGTAGACGGCGGAGATGGTGGGGCGCTCGGACCACTCCTTGGCCTCGGACTCCACGATGGACGCCAGCGCCACCACCTGGCGCTCGTCCATCCCCAGCGCCTGCGCCCGCTGCCGCATCTCCGGCGTCCACTGGCGCTTGTAGGCGCGCACCATCTGGCTCACCATGGAGTCCAGCGGCGTGCCGAGCGGGAAGGTGTAGGTGGCGGGATAGAGATACCCCTCCAGCGTCGGCCCCGGCACCGCGTACCGCTGGGCGACCGAGTCCACGGCCAGGCGCCGGTAGATGGTGTCCGCGGGGATCCCCGCCGCCGTCGCCAGCCGGTCCGCGATCTGGCGGAGGCGATACCCCTCCGGCACCACCACGCGCACCTTCACCACGTCGCCCGAGACCAGCTTCGCCACGATGGCGGACCACCTGGTCCCGCGCTGGAACTCGTAGATCCCGGGCTTCAGCCGCGTGTCCGCCTCCTGCTTGCGGGCGAACTTGCGGAAGTCCTCGCCGGAATCGACGATCCCCTTCGCCGCCAGCGAGTCCGCCACGGCCGTGAGGTTGGCTCCCCGCGGCACCGTCACGCGGATCTGCGGCCCCTCGGGGGTGCCGCCGCCCTCGCGCGGGCCGCAGGCGGCGAGCGCGACGGCCAGCAGCGCGCCCGCGATCCCGGCGCGGAAGTGCGAGAGTGCGAAAGTGCGAGAGTGCGAGAGGAAGCGCATCGTCACCCTTCCGCGTCCGTGGCGGCCTGCGAGCGGCGCCGGGCGAGCCACCCCTCCAGGATCATGGCGGCGGCGGCGGAGTCGATGCGCCCCTTCTCCTCGCGCTGGCTCTTCTTGAGGCCCATCCCCCGCACGCTCCGCTCCGCCATCACCGAGGTCATCCGCTCGTCGATCCAGTGCACCGTCAGCCCCGTGCGTCGCGCCAGGTCGTCGCCGAAGCGGCGCACCTCGGCGGTCCACTCGCTCTCGTCGCCGGCCAGGTTCAGCGGAAGGCCGACGACCGCCTCGTCCACCTCGTGCTCCTCGATCAGCCGAGTGATCTCGGGCCACGGAGGGCGCTTTCCCGCGCGACGCTGCAGCGTCACCAGCGGCGACGCGATGGTGCGCGTAGGGTCCGAGAGCGCCACCCCGATCCGGCGCTCGCCATAGTCCAGCGCGATGGTTCTACCCATCCGATTGGAATCCCGAGTCCAGGTTGCCTCACCGCAAGGAGCGGGAAACTACCCGCGCCTCTCCCCCAATGCAAAAAGCCCCGCCGCACGGGCCGGGCCTGATCGATGGCGGGCGAATGATTCATTCGCCCGTTGCCGCCGCGATGCCGATCGCGAACCCTCGTCCCGGAGCAGTCCGGCGCCACGGCACGGAGGGCGCGATAGTCCGATCGGCCTGCTCCTGGAGCACATCGGGGAGAACCGACACGACGGCGTGGGGCGAATGTCCGGGCACCTCAATGCTGGACTCCGCGTCAACGCGTCTCGAACAAAGGATGGATTCGTGGCTCAGCCCATCATCGCCCTCGCAGGAGCATCGGGCGACCTCGGCGAGCGGATCGCCGGGGCGCTGGTCGAGCGCGGCGCCTCCGTGAGAGCGCTCGTCCGCCCGGACGCCGCGGGTGGCGACGCGGCCCGCGTCGCCGCGCTCGGGGCGACGGTCGTCCGCGCCGACGCCGACGACGTCGCCGCGATGGCCGCGGCGCTGGAGGGCGCGGCGTGCGTGGTGTCGGCGCTCAACGGGCTTCGCGAGGTCGTCGTCGAGCGGCAGGGCGTGCTGCTGGACGCGGCGGTCCGGGCCGGCGTGCCGCGCTTCATCCCGTCCGACTACTCGGCCGACTTCACCAGGACCCGCCCCGGCGACAACCGCAACTTCGACCTCCGCCGCGAGTTCATGGCACGGGCCGACCGCGCGCCGATCCGGGTGACCTCGATCCTCAACGGCGCGTTCATGGACATGCTGGGCCGCGAGATGCCGATCATCCAGCCCGGCATCCACCGCGTCATCTACTGGCGCGACGCCGACCAGCCGCTCGATTTCACCACCAAGGACGACGTGGCCGCGTACGTCGCCGCCGCCGCGATGGACGAGACGGCGCCCCGCATCCTGCGCATCGCCGGCGACACCGTCAGCGCGCGCGACCTCGCCGGGGTGATGACGGAGGTGACCGGCGAGCGCTACCGCACGCTCTGGGTCGGAAGCATCGGCTCACTGGGGGTGATGATCCGCATCGCGAAGCTCGTCGCGCCGCAGCCCGACGCGGTGTTCTCGCCCTGGCAGGGGATGCAGTACACGCGCGACATGTTCAGCGGGCGGGGCAAGCTCCACCCGCTCGACAACGATCGCTATCCCGACGTGCGCTGGACCTCCGTCCGCGAGCTGCTGGCCAGCCGCAACGGCGTGCATGCGGGTTGACGGGATCGCTCAGGCGCCCGGGATCAGCGCTTCTTCTTCAGGAGGGTGCCGCGGCAATTCGCCGCGCCGCAGTAGCAGGGGAAGCGGCGCTTGGCGGCCGGCGTGTGGCGGCCTTCGGTGATGAGGTTGTAGTCGTAGACGAGCTCCTCGCCCACCAGGATGTCGCGGATGCTCTCGATGTAGATGCGGCGGTCCTCGATGACCGACGTGCAGTTGGGATCGCAGGAGTGGTTGATGTAGCGGGAGATGTTCCCCCCCACGCCTCCGTCGACGATCAGGTCGTCCTCGATCGTGAACAGCATCGTGTGATAGGGAACGCCGTCATCCCACGGATAGCGCCGATCCCCCTCCTCCTGGTCGATCCGCTCGCCCGTGTACTCGATCAGCCGGGTCCCCGCCGGGATGTGCTCCCGCGCGAAAACTCCCTTGCCGTGAATGCCGGAGCGGCGCAGCGCCAGGCGCTCGCGCACGCGGAAGCTTTGCTTTGCCATGGCCGGCATTCTAGCGAGGCCCACCACTCAGCGCAAAAGCTTGGAAGCACAGGGCCGGATGATTCGCTTCGTGCCGAAGATCACACGGTGGCGGGCGGATCCAGCTCCGCCGCGATCGCCGGGCGCTGGGCCCGCAGCCAGGCGTGCCCCCGCCGCAGCATCCTCCCGACGACTTCCTCCAGCAGCTCGGGATCCATCCCGGCCGCGCTCTCCCCCTCGTCGTCGTCCCACTCGTAGACGGCGTGATTCCGGCGGCGGCGCAGGTCGGTTCATCTCGCGGCCGAGTGGGGAAAGACCGTCGATCTCCAGCGCGCGCAACGCTTCGAACACCAACCGGTGGTGCCCCGTCGCCGACGCGCGAATGCGGTACCCCGAAGGGCGCAGGATCACCGTCGCGCCCTGCAGGCCGGCCTGGTAGCACAGCGTGAGCGCGGATTTGGGACTCAGGCCGCTTCGCGAATCCGCATACGTCTGATCGCGTCCCGCCAGCGAGCCACGACCTCGCGGTCCGACGCCGCGTCGACCTCCAGCTCGCGGCTCTGGACCATCATCTCGACGCGCGGGTTCACGGACGCACTCCCAGCCCGCTCGGACCGCCCGCGACCCACTCCTTCGGCTCGGCGAGCACGCGATCGAGGAACGCGCTGCTCCCCGCACCCATCCGGCTCGCCATTCGCTCCGGCGTGTAGGCAACCAGGTCCACGTCGCGCCCCAGCAGCGATTCCGCCTCGGAGAGCGGATCGCGCAGGGCAGCCTGCGCCGAGTCGCGTCCCACGACGAAGAGGTCCACGTCGCTGTCCGGCCGCGTGTCGCCCCGTGCATGCGATCCGAACACGAAGGCCGCTTCCACGCCCTCGATCCCCGAGAAGGCCGCGCGCATCACCTCCGCGGGCCGCGCCAGCTGGCGGATGAGGGCACGGAACGCCGGCCAGCGCGGGCTCGTCATGTCCACGCGGTACACGACCCGTCTGCCCTCGCGGCCGCGCACGATCAATCCCAGCCGCTGGAGCCGTCCCAGCTCGTTCTGGAGCGACGCCATCGCCAGCCCCGTACGCCGCCCGATCTCGCGCACGTGGATCGACTCGTCCGGACGCAGCGCGAAGAAGAGGAGAAGGCGCACCATTCCCGGCGAGGCCAGCGCCGACATCAACGGCGACGGCGCTCCGGGTCGTGAACGAGACGATTCGGGTTGGTCGGTCACGATTTCCATCCTTGGCGTTCTATAAAGTAGAACGATTAAAAGCTAGGGCGATCACTCCATCCGTCAAGCGCCTCGTTGGATCGCAATGCACGGCGTGGGGGATCTCCCGGACTGCTACGGAATCCGTATCTGGCGGATTGACATATGGTTAGCTCGCGGTTACATTAGCTGCACGACATGACAGAGGGCTTACGTTTGAGCCGACAGTCTTGAAGCAGGGGACTGATCCTGGGCCGGATGCGGAGTTCGCCGAAAGCCGAACATCGCTGAACGCACGGGGATGCCACCCACCGATACGTTGCTGTATCGTGCTTCAAACTCGCCCTTTGTCGTGTCCTGGCCGCGGGGTGGAGCAGCCTGGTAGCTCGTCGGGCTCATAACCCGAAGGTCGCGGGTTCGAATCCCGCCCCCGCTATTGAAAAGCAGCCGCCCCCGTACCGACGCGAGACGATACGGGGGCGCGCTGTTGCCCGGAAGGACTCATCCGACGGGCCGCGCTCCCCCGGGACCGCGCCCTGCGCTGACCAGATAGATGGATCCCGATGAAGCCCAACAACCTCCTGCTGACGATCGCCACCGCCGCCGGATGCATCGGCGCCGTGGGCGGCGTCCTGATCGACCGGCCGGCCGAGGCTCCCGCCGTGGTGGAGCCCGCCCGCGTGGCCGCCGTGCCGGCCCCGGTCGCCCCGCCGCCGGCCCCCGCCGCGCAGCCCGTGCTGAACGCCGCGCGCGCCGTGCTGGAGACCGCCGGCATCGAGAGCGCGATGGAGAACACGCAGGTGCGGTCGGCGCTCGCCGCGCTCTCCGGCCGCGTCCGCAAGCAGAGCGACCCCAACGCCCTCAAGCTGGCGTTCAAGGCCTACTACAACTACAAGGCCGCCAACCCGGAGAAGGTGCGCAAGCCGTACCTGTACTTCGTGGACTACGGCCTGGACAGCCGCACCCCGCGCGGCTACGTCTTCGACATGGAGGCGCTGAAGGTGGTCGACGGCCCGTTCACCGTGGCCCACGGCCGCGGCTCCGACACCCGCAGCGTGGGGAAGCCGACGCGCTTCTCCAACCGCGAGGGGAGCAACGCCACCTCGCTGGGGCTGTACCTGGCGCAGGAGACCTACGCCTTCTCCGGGAAGTCCGGCGGCCAGGCGTACCGCTCGATGGGGCTGCGGATGACGGGGCTCTCGGGCCGCTTCAACAGCGCCGCCCGCCAGCGCCGGGTGGTGGTGCACGGCGCCCCGTACGTCACCCCGCGGCAGGCCGGCCGCAGCGAGGGATGCCCCGCGATGGAGACGCGCCGCGCCAGCACCCTGCTCCCCAAGATCGGCAACGGCGGCCTCGTCTTCCTCTTCTCGCCGCTGGAGCGCGAGTGGATGAGCGAGGACCCCTGGGCCAACATGGACTCGAACGGATAACGCCCGGTCGATCCCGATCCAACGACGAAGGCCCGGCGAGGAGCGATCCTCGCCGGGCCTTCGTTCGTCCTCCCGATCCGCCGCCGGCCGATCCTCCTAGCCGAGGCGGGCGAGGGCGCCGTCCAGGGTGGCGCCGGAGGCCAGCGCCTCGTAGACGGCGCCCAGCGTCTCCCCGCTCCCGAAGAGGAGGCGCGAGCGGCCCGCCGCCGGCACCTCCATCACCACCACGCCGTCGCCGGCCACGCGCGCCAGCATGTCGGTGAAGAAGCCGGTGGAGAGGTGGCACCCGGCGGGGCCGCCGTCGCTCCCCTCCTCCAGCCACCCCACCAGGTCCAGCGCGCCCACGCCGGGGTGAAGCCGGCTGTGCTCCACGCTCCCCCACCCCAGCCGCTCGAAGTAGTCGCTCACCCCGGCCCAGAACACCTCCGGCTCCAGCGTGAGCGGGTCCGCCCCGCCGTGCGCCAGCGTCAGGTGGTCGCCCAGCCCGGCCGAGACCGCCGCGCCCACGTCGTACCCCACCTGCCGCAGCAGCGTCACCGCCTCCAGCGGATCGCGGTCGCCGGCCAGCGCGCGGCGCACCGAGGAGATCAGCCCGGCGGGAACCTGCACGAAGTTCGCGGGAGCGATGGCGTTCATTCCAGTTCCAGTTGCAGGGTAGGCTCGTCCTTCGCGGGCGCCGCGTCCTCGGGATCCCCATCCGATCCGGCATCGCCGTCGGCCGATGCGGATGCGGATTCGGCGGCGGTGGCGGCGAGAAGGGCGGGGAGCGCCAGGAGCTGCTCCTCGGTCAGCTCCTTCACCCCCAGCTCGCGCGCCTTGACCAGCTTGGAGCCGGCGTCCTCGCCGACCACCAGGTAGCTGGTCTTCCTGGTCACGCCGCCGGTCACCCGGCCGCCGCGCGCCTCGATGAAGTCGGTGATCTCGGTGCGCGACATGGTGGGGTGCGTCCCCGTGATCACGAAGGCCAGGCCGGTGAACGAGCCCTCCACCGGCTCCGCCCGCTCCTCCGTCAGCTTGACGCCGTAGCCCCGCAGCTTCTCGACGACTTCCTTGTTCGACTCCTGCTGGAAGAAGGCGTGCACCGCCTCGGCCATCACCCCGCCGATGGTGTGCACGCCCTCGATCTCCTCCACGGACGCCGCCATCAGCGCGTCGATGGAGCCGAAGTGGCGCGCCAGCGTCTGCGCCGCGATCTCGCCCACGTGGCGGATCCCCAGCCCGAAGAGCGCGCGCGCCAGCCCCTGCTCCTTCGACGCGGCGATCCCCGCGACCAGGTTCTGGGCCGACTTTTCCTTGAAGCCCTCGAGCTGGAGGAGGTCGTCCTCCGTCAGATTGTACAGGTCGGCCACGTCCTGCACCAGACCTTTTTCCAGGAACAGGCGGATGCGCTCCCCGCCCACCCCCCGGATGTCCATCGCCCCGCGCGAGACGAAGTGCGCCAGCGCCTCGTAGATGCGGGCCGGGCACGCCGCGTTGGGGCAGTACGTCATCACCTCCCCCTCCGGCCGCTCCACCGGGGTCCCGCACGCCGGGCACTGGTCGGGCATGAAGAACTCCGCCGCCCGCACCTGCCCCTCCTCCAGGATCGGGCCCACCACCTGGGGGATCACCTCGCCGGCGCGCTTGACCAGCACCTTCTCGCCCACGCGGAGGTCCTTGCGGCGGATGTCCTCCTCGTTGTGCAGCGTCGCCTGCCGGACGATCACCCCGCCGACCTCCACGGGATCGAGCACGGCGTAGGGGTTGAGCGCCCCCGTGCGCCCCACGTTGATCCGGATCTCCCGGAGCGTGGTGATGGCCAGGTCCGGCGCGAACTTGTACGCCGTCGCCCACCGCGGCTCCCGCCCGCCCACCACCCCCAGCTCGGGGTGGAGGGAGATGGGGTTGACCTTCACCACCGCGCCGTCCACCTCGTAGTCCAGCGTGGCGCGCACCTTGTCGAACTCGTCGACGAAGGCCAGCACCTCCTCCAGATCCACGCAGGACCGGGCGAGCGGGTTGACGGGGAATCCCCACGCCCGCAGCAGCTCCAGCAGCTCCCACTGCGAATCGACGGGAAAGCGCTCGCCGCGCGGCACCTCCAGCGCGTACGCGAAGAAGCGCAGCGGGCGCCCCGCCGTGACCGCCGGGTCCAGTTGGCGAAGGCTCCCGGCCGCGGCGTTGCGGGGGTTGGCGAAGGTGGCCTGCCCCTCGGCCGCGCGGCGCTGGTTGAGCTGCTCGAAGCCGGAGAGCGGGAGGTAGATCTCGCCCCGCACCTCCATCAGCGGGGGCGGCTTGGGGCCTCCGCGCAGGCGGAGCGGGATCCCGCGCAGCGTCCGCAGGTTGCGGGTGACGTCCTCGCCGATGGTGCCGTTGCCGCGGGTGGCGCCCTTCACGAAGACCCCGTCCTGGAAGGTCAGCGCGATGGCCAGCCCGTCGATCTTGGGCTCGCACACGTAGCCCCCGGAGCGCACCTCGTCCACGATGCGCGCGTTGCGGGTCTCCCACGCGCGCAGCTCGTCGGGGGAGAAGGCGTTGTCCAGCGACAGCATGGGCGCCAGGTGCTCCGTCTTCTCCAGGCGGGAAGCGGGCTCGGCGCCCACGCGCTGCGTGGGCGAGTCGGGGGTGCGAAGCTCGGGGTGCTCCGACTCCAGCTCCCGCAGCTCGCGGAAGAGGCGGTCGTACTCGAAGTCGGAGAGGACGGGCGCGTCGAGGACGTAGTACTCGTGGTTGGCGCGCTCGAGTGTCTCCCGGAGCTCCGCCGCGCGGGCGGCGGTCTCGGGACGGGCGGGGGCGGTCATGGGCCGGCGGAGATCTCCGTGGCGCGGACGACGCGGTTGCGGCCGGACTCCTTGGCCTCGTACAGCGCCTCGTCGGCCCGCTTGAGCAGCGTCTCGGGGCTGTCGACGCCGGGGGCGGGGAAGGCCGCCACCCCGGCGGAGGTGGTCATGCGGATCTCGTTGGACTCGTCGCGGAAGACGTGGGCCTCCACGGCGGCGCGCACCCGCTCGGCGAAGGCCACCGCCTCCTCCTCCCCCGTGTTGGGGAGGATGACGATGAACTCCTCGCCGCCGTAGCGCCCCACCATGTCGATCTCGCGGGCGGTCTCGCCCAGGATCCGGGCCGTCTCGTACAGGACGATGTCGCCGGTGGGGTGGCCGTAGGTGTCGTTGACGCTCTTGAAGCGGTCCAGGTCGATCATGGCCACCGACGCCGGCTCGCGGGTCCGGCTGCTGCGCTCGAACTCGTCGTGCAGCAGCTGGTGGACGTGGCGGTGGTTGAACAGCCCCGTGAGCCCGTCGGTGATCGAGAGCTTCTTCAGGCGCTTGTTGGCGTCCTCCAGCTCGCGGTTCTTCTGGTCCAGCTCGTCCTGCAGGCGCTTGATGCGGAGCATGGCCCGCATCCGCGCCTCCAGCTCGGGGAACTGGTAGGGCTTGGTGATGTAGTCGTCGGCCCCGGTGTTGAGCCCCTGGACGATGCTGTCCGTCTCCCCCAGCGCCGTCACCAGGATGATGGGGATGTACGGCAGCGTGTCGTCCTGCTTGATGCGGCGCGAGACCTCGAAGCCGTCGATCCCCGGCATCATCACGTCGCAGAGCACCAGGTGCGGCGGCTCGCTCTTGACGGCCGCGAGCGCCTCCTGGCCGTTGGAGGCGGTGATGACGTCGTACCCGCGCGAGGTCAGCCGGGCGCGGAGGATCTCCACGTTGTCGGGGAGATCGTCCACCACCAGGATGCGGACCGCGGCGTTGCTCGCGGCCTCCTGGGGATCGATCAAGCGCGCGCCTCCCGCCCGGCCCCGATGAACTTCTCCACCTCGGCCACCACGCGGCGGGGCTCGCAGGGCTTGGCCAGGTACCCGTCGCACCCCACTTCCGTCGCCTTGGCGCGGTCGGTGGCGAGCGCGTGGGCCGTCAGCGCGATGATGGGGATGTCGGAGGTGGCGGCGTCGCCCTTGAGGATGCGCGTCGCCTCCCAGCCGTCGATGAGCGGGATGGAGATGTCCATCAGGATCAGGTCCGGGTGGTCCTCGCGGGCCATGCGGACCCCGTCCTCCCCGTTGCGCGCCTCGATGACCTGGTATCCGAAGTGCTCCAGGATGGTGCGGTAGACGGTCCGGTTGTCCTCGTTGTCCTCCACGAGAAGGACCGTCTTGCTGGAGTCGGCCATAGTTGGGCGATGCCTCCTGAGTGTGCGCCGCTGCGCCGGCGCCCTGCACGGATCGATACCGTGGCGCACGGGAAGGGAAGCGTTAATGTATACGCCGCCGCGCGGAGCCCGCAAGCCGTGGCCCCGGCCCGACCTGCGGGCCGCCGCGGGGTGCCCTGGGCGCGGCATGCGCATTGCCCCGAGGAGGATGGGGCGTTTCCGGCTCATCATCTGTTCCCACGACGGACGGTATGCACTACGACGACACCACGCGCCGCTTCAACCTGATGCGCGGCCTCATGGTCGGCGCGGTCCTGGGCGCCGGCCTGGCGCTTCTCCTGGCTCCCACCGACAAGGCCTTCGCCCGCAAGTCGCGCAAGCTGGCCCGCGGCGCGGAGAAGAAGCTCGACCGCCTGCGCGGCGGCGGCGGCAAGGGAGAGGGCAAGCCGCGGCGGAAGTTCGAGCTGTAGGAAAAGACGAACGGAAGTCCTTAGTGCTTAGTCCTTGGTGCTTGGTGCGAACCGCTTCGAATCGAAGGCGGTCCACTCCGCAGTTAAGGACTAAGCACTAAGCACTAAGCACTTTCTTTTTCCCTTTGCCTCCGGCCGGTATGTCGATCTCTCCAAGCGAGCTGGGCCCGCTGTTCAAGCAGCACTTCGACGGCCGGCGCTTCGTGGTGGTGTCCAACCGCGAGCCGTACGAGCACCGCTGGAGCGAGGAGGTGGGCGAGATGGACGTGCGCCGCCCCGCCGGCGGCCTCACCTCGGCGCTCGACCCGCTGATGCAGGCGCTGGGCGGGATGTGGGTGGCGTGGGGGAGCGGCGAGGCCGACGCGGCCGCCGTGGACCCCGAGGGGCGCACCCGCGTCCCGCCCGAGAACCCCAGCTACACGCTGCGGCGGGTGTGGCTCACCCACCACGACATCCACCGCTACTACCTGGGCTTCTCCAACCAGTTCATGTGGCCGCTCTGCCACCTGCGCCCCGACCTGACGCGCATCCGCGCCCGCTACTGGGAGCGCTACCGCCGCGTCAACCGGCGCTTCGCCGAGGCGGTGCTGGAGGAGGTGCGGGGGAAGGAGGCGGCCATCTGGTTCCAGGACTACCACCTGGCGCTGGCGCCGCTCTTCGTCCGCGCGCGGCGGCCCGACCTGGCGCTCGCGCACTTCTGGCACATCCCCTTTCCGCCCATGGAGATCTTCCGCCTCTCCCCCCAGGCGGGGTACCTGCTGCGGGGGATGCTGGCCAACGACCTGATGGGCTTCCACCTCCCCGGCTTCGCGGACAACTTCCTCCGCTGCGCCCAGCGGCTGGCCGGCGCCCAGATCGACTTCTCGGCGCGCACGGCCACGCTGGACGGCCACACCTGCCACGTGGGCGACTTCCCCATCTCCATCGACCTGGACCAGTTCCGCGACGCCGCCACGGCGCCGGGGGTGGAGGAGCAGATGGAGCGGCTGCGGGCCCGCTACGCGCCGCGCGGCGGGGCCATCGGGATCGGGGTGGACCGGCTCGACTATTCGAAGGGGCTCCCCGAGAAGTTCAAGGCGCTGGAGTTCCTCTGGGACCGCTACCCCGAGTTCCGCGAGCGCTTCACCTTCATCCAGGTGGCCGTTCCCAGCCGCAGCGACATCGAGGCCTACGACGAGCTGGCGCAGAAGGTGGACAAGCAGGTGTGGGAGATCAACGACCGCTTCGGGACGCAGGGGTGGCGCCCCATCCACCTGGTCAAGCAGTCGCTCCCCGCCGAGCGGCTGGCGGTGCTCTACCGTCTGGCGGACGTGTGCATCATCTCGTCGCTGCAGGACGGGATGAACCTGGTGGCCAAGGAGTTCGTGGCCAGCCAGGTGGACCGCAAGGGCGTCCTCCTCCTCTCCGAGTTCGCCGGCGCCGCCGAGGAGATGACCGACGCCACGCTCATCAACCCGTACGACCCCGAGGGGTGCGCCCTCCAGATCCGCGACGCGCTCACGCTCCCGGCCGAGGAGCGGGCGCGGACCATGGAGCGGCTGCAGGAGTCGCTGAAGTCCATCTACGACTGGATGGGGAGCGTCTTCACGCGCTGGGGCGAGGTCACCGCCGAGACCGCCGCCCGCCGCGGCCCGCCGGACGAGGTGGACGACGACGAGCTCTTCCCCGTCTCCGGCTCCCTGGCCCGCGTCCCCTACGACGACGAGCGGTAGAGCGCGAACGGCACCCCTTCCTCGCCGAGCGCCGTCTCCAGCCGGGCGACGTCGTCGGGGAAGGTCTCGAGGGCCAGGTTGCAGCGGGCGTGCGCGGCCGGCGGGGCGGGGACCACCTCCGCCGGGATCCCGCGCTCCCCCGCCACCTCCTCCGCCCACAGCGCGTGGTGCGTGGTGTCGAAGGTGAAGATCCCCCGTTCGTCGGGCATCGGTCGATCCGCGTCGGAAGGTCGATGGAAAGATGTCGATCGGGAGATGAAGATCGCACGATGATCGGGAGATGACGATCCGCCGTCCAGGGGCAGCCCCGGACGGCGGATTCCGTTGATCCCCAAACTTCATCGATCACCGGCCGGTCCCCCCCGGAATTGTCATCCTGAGGCCGACCCCGATGAACCCGTCGCCATCACTAGCATCCGCAGGCCGAAGGATCCATAGCCAGCCTCACGAAAGAATCCAGGCTCGCGATAGATTTCAGTCGCCGAGCTTGTCCAGGACGACAATCCGCTCATTCGGACGTCGGCGGGCCCGCCGGGGGCGGCGGGTTGAACGGGGAGCGCTCGACCAGGCGCCAGCGGAGCGTCGTCCCGTGCCGCAGCTCGACCCCCTCGCCGACGCGGAAGCGGACGGCGCGCTCGGCGCCGGGAAAGGCGGCGAGCTCCTCGCGCTCCCAGAGAACTTCGGCCGTGCCGGTGAGCTGGAGGGTGGCACCGCGCTCGAAGTCCACGAACAGGAGCCCGGCCGCCGCGTTCACGGCCAGGTTGCCCAGCGTGTTGAACATGTGGTTTCCGGAGTAGTCCGGGAACACCAGCACGTCCTCCCCCGCGCCGCCCCGGCCGAGCCGCACGAACCCCGGCGCGCCGCCGCGATGCGAGGCGTCGGCGCCCCCGCCCGGCGCCAGGGTGGCGATGAAGAAGGTGTCCGCCCGCTCGATCCAGGCGCGCTGGACCTCCGTGAGCCGCGTGGATCGCGGGGGCGCGTCATCCGCCGGCGCGGAGGCGGGATCGGCGGACGGAGCCGCCAGGCGGAGCTGGATGTACTTGGGGCAGTTCCAGTACGCCTGCCGCACCCGCACCACGATCCCCCCGTCCGCCGCGGGCTCCGCGGAGCCGTTCACGCGCAGGCGCACGCGCGTGGCGAGGTCGATCACCAGCACTCCCGCCTCCACCGCCGTCCCCGCCTCCCGCGCGAGGGCCAGCGTCTCCGCGAGCGGGTCGCCGTCCGCGGGCGCCGCCGATACGTGGAGCGCCCGCGGATTCGGCGCGCGCAGGAAGCCCGGGTCGCCCGTCAGCGGCGACGCCCACACCCGCCCGCTGGAGTCGGCCGCGCCGATGACGGCGAGCCGCTGGCCGGCGAGAAAGGCCCCGCCCCGTGGCGGGATCTCCGCCCGTACGATGCCGCCCAGGCGCGCCGCGTCCGCGAGCACCCCCGCCCGGGCCTGCACGGCCAGCTCTCCCGGGTGATACGGTGATCCCATCGCGGGCCTCCAGCGTGGAAGGGTGCTCGTGAGAACGGGCGACGACGTGAGACGGCGATGCGGCGGGATCCGACCCGGAAAGGCGCCGTGGATCCATCCCCCGCGCCCATCGATGGCGATGACGGAGGGCGATCGCTCGCGGGAATCTCACGCGCCCGGCGGCTTCCCGCCATGCTCCCGTCGCGGCGACGGCGATCCACCGTCCAGGCGCAGCCCCCGACGACGGGTTTCCGTCGAAGATCGCGCGGCCTCTCCGCAGTCACGGCGATCACTCGATCGGCATCTCGGAGCATCGGAGCGCGCGCGGGCAGTCGCCAGTCGGGCTTTCGAAGCCGGACACTCGTCGCTGTTGTCGGCGCGAACAGGTCGCAGCTCGTCCGTTCGATCGTTGAGGCAATCGCCAGCCTCGCCGCGACGCGTTCGCCGCTGCTGGGGAGATGGGCGGGAACGGGCGCGCGAAAACCGCCGTCGTGATTGGATCTTCGGCCCGTTCGCGTCGTGGGGCGCGAGGTATCGTTCGCGGTGGTACGCGTTTGTCCAATCCACTGATAATGGGCTCGCGACTTGCCCTGCCGCGCGGCGTTCCCAGAGGTGAATCCCCACGTCCCGGCAGGTACGAATGAAACCCAGGGTATTGGGCGGGATGCTCCTTCCCGTCCTACTGCTGCTCGCCTCGTGCGGGCGCGACGCGTCCGCCCCGCCGCTGGCGCCGGAGGAGGTCACGCCCGGAGACGCGCCCGCCCCCACCCTCTCCATCGTGAGCGGAAACGGCCAGCTCGGCGACCCGGCGGCTCCGCTGGAAGAGCCGGTCGTGATCCGCGTGACCGACGGCGGGCGGGCGGTGGCCGGCGCCGCCGTGAGCTGGCGGCTCTCGGAGGGCGGCGGGCGGCTCTCCGCCGCGGAGGCCGCCACCGACGCGGACGGCTACGCCCGCGCCACCTGGATCCTGGGCGACGCGCCGGGGACGCTGGACGTCGCGGTGGGCGCCGCCTCGGCCACCCTGTCGGCGTCGCTGCGGCCCATCGGGATGGTGCGGTCGGACCTGAAGCTGGTGCGCGTGTCGGGCGACGCGCAGACGGCCACCGCCGGCACCGCGCTGGGGGATCCGCTGGTGGTGCGGGTGGTGTCGTCGCGAGGCGGGGCGATGGCCGGGGTCAAGGTGCGCTGGGAGGCGGTCAACGGCGGCCTGGTGTCGGCCGACTCCTCCTTCACCGGCGCGGACGGGACGGTGACCGCGAGGTGGAAGCTGGGGCCCACCGGCGGCGCGCAGTCGGTCATGGCCAGCACGTCGGGGGCGCAGCCGGTGGCCTTCGTGGCCACCGCCATCCCCTCCAGCGGCGAGCCGGTGACGCTGGTCCGCGTCTCGGGCGACGGGCAGGGCGCGCGGGTGCGCACCGCGCTGGCCTCGCCGCTGGTGGTGCGGGCGGTCAACGCGGCCGGCACGCCCCTCTCCGGGGTGCAGGTGAGCTGGAGCGTGCGGACCGGGGGCGGCTCCATCAGCCCCGCCCTCATCACCACCGACGGAAACGGGCTGGCCTCCGCGCGCTGGACGATGGGCTCGTCGGCGGGGGAGGGAACGGTGGTGGCCACCACGCCGGGGGCGGCGGAGATCACCTTCTCCGCAACCGCGTTCCCGGACAGCCGGGTGGCGGCGCTGGTGAAGGTGCTGGGCGACGGACAGGCGGAATGCCCCGGCTGCGGGCTGCGCGAGGGGATCGCTGTGATGGCGGTGGACGGGGAGGGGAACCCCGTGCCGAACGCGCCCGTCACCTGGACCCCGTCGCACGGGGGATCGCTGTCGTACTCGACGACGGTCACCGACGCCACCGGGACGGCGCGCGCCAGCTGGACGCTCGGGACCACGCTGGGGGTGCAGACGCTCACGGCCACCTCGGGCCAGGCGTCCGCCGTCTTCACGGCGACGGCCAGCAACGGCGGCGACGGGGTGGTGGCCAGCATCCTGATGAGCCCCGGCCGCACCGGCCTGGAGCCGGGCGACAGCTCGCACGTTCGCGCGACCGCCGTGGACACGGGCCTCCAGCCCGTGACCAGCGCCGTGCTCACCTGGAGCGTGGACGTGCCGGGGATCATCGAGATCATCGGCGTGAGTCCGGTGGGGAGCTACACCGGCCGCCTGCGGTTCCGGGCGCTGAAGTACGGCGAGGTGTACCTCACCGCGTCCGCGGGCGGCCGGAGCAACACGATCCGGATCTACGTGCGCCCCGACTACAACAACGGCGGGGGCGGCGGCTCGGCCGACGTGGTGCCGGACCGGGGATCCTGACCCGGTAAGGACGGAGGATGGATCGAGGGCCGCGTGGCATCGCCGCGCGGCCCTCGTCTTTGTTTCGGCTGCGGGATGCGCGGAGATGCGGAAATCGTCTCCGCGCCGGCGTCTCGCTTTTCCGATCCCTGGCCTGCGTTCCTTCTGGTCGAGGCAGCGATTTCGATCGCCCGCCCACACTTGCGCCCCGCTCCCGCCCTCGGCTACACTCCGCGCCCGTGTATCGAGTATATCGATTATCCCGAATATCCTTATCGTAAGCGAAGACGCCGTGAACTTCCCGCCCGTCAAGGAACAGCTCGATCTCATCCAGCAGGGCACGCTGGAGATCGTCCCCATCGAGGAGCTGGAGCGCAAGCTGGAGCGCTCGGCGAAGACGGGAACGCCGCTCGTGGTGAAGCAGGGGTTCGACCCCACGCGGCCGGACCTGCACATCGGCCACGCCGTCTCCCTGCGGAAGCTGCGGACGTTCCAGGAGCTGGGGCACGACGTGGTGTTCGTGATGGGCGGCTACACGGCCATGATCGGCGACCCCACGGGCCGCAACGACACGCGCCCGCCGCTCACCGAGGAAGAGGTGGAGGCCAACAGCCGCACCTACGCCGAGCAGATGTTCCGCGTGCTGGACCCGGCGCGGACGCGCATCGAGAACAACGCGAAGTGGCTGAAGCCGCTCACGCTGCAGGACATCCTGAAGATCACCTCGCACTACACGGTGGCCAGGATGCTGGAGCGCAACGACTTCCGCAACCGCTACCACGAGGGGCGGCCCATCTCCATCGTGGAGTTCATGTACCCGCTGATGCAGGCGTACGACTCCGTGGTGCTGAAGGCCGACGTGGAGCTGGGCGGCAACGACCAGAAGTTCAACCTGCTCGTCGCGCGCGACCTGCAGCCCAACTGGGGCCAGGAGCCGCAGGTGTGCCTGCTGATGCCGCTGCTGCGCGGCACCGACGGCACCGCCAAGATGTCCAAGTCGTACGACAACTACGTCGGCATCACGGACGCGCCCGACCAGCAGTACGGCCGGACGATGTCCATCCCCGACGAGCTGCTGGAGGAGTGGTACACGCTGGCCTCGGGCCTGCGCGGCGACGCGCTCCGCGAGGCGCGCGAGTCCGCGACGACGGAGCCGTACCGCGCCAAGCGCCGCCTGGCCGAGCTGATCGTCTCGCAGTACCACTCGGACGACGCGGCGCGGGCGGCGAGCGAGGCGTTCGACGCGCTCTTCAAGCGCAAGGAGATCCCGGACGAGATGCCGGAGCTCGATCTCTCCGCGGACGACGCCGACCTGGGCGTGCAGGACGGCACCGTCGCCGTGACCAAGCTCCTGGTGCGCACCGGCCTCGTCACCTCCGGCGGCGACGCGCAACGCCAGATCCAGCAGGGCGCCATTTCGGTCGACGGCGAGAAGGTGGCGGACCGCCTGGCGCGCGTCCCCGCGTCCGGCGAGATCGTCCTGCAGCGCGGCAAGCGCCACTTCGCCCGCGTCCGCTGGTCGTAAGCGGTTGATGACGGATTCGAGACGGCCCGGCGCGCACCGCGTGCCGGGCCGTTTCCGGTCCGGCGAGCACATCTCCAGATCAAGCGAATGCATGTCCACGAACCATCCGATTTCGTTCCGCTCGCGCACGACGTGGCGTCACGGATGAGCGGCGAGCGCGCGGCGGAGGTGCTCCTGGGCCTCGGCGCCAACGTAGGCGATCCGCCGCAACAGCTTGGTGTTGCGGTGGATGCGCTGCGTGGCTTCATCCAGGATCTCGCCGTCTCGTCGGTGTATCGGACGGAGCCGGTGGGGTACGCGGACCAGCCGGATTTCCTCAACGTCGTCGTCCGCGGATGGACGGTGCTGGGTCCGGAAGCGCTGCTCGACCGGATCCAGGGTGTGGAGCGGGAGATGGGGCGCGAGCGCACCTTCCGCAACGCGCCGCGGGTGATCGACATCGACCTGCTGGCGCATGGGGAGGCGGTGCTCGAGACGGCGCGGCTCGTCCTCCCGCATCCGGGGATCCCGGCGCGCGGCTTCGTCCTCCATCCGCTCGCCGAGATCGCCCCCGCGTGGCGCCATCCGGTGCTGGGGAAGACGGCGCGGGAGTTGCTTGATGCGGCGTCCAGGTTGGAGCGTGTGGAGCGGATCGGACCCCTGGCGGATCCCGGCTGAGCCCCCCGTTCGCGACAAACTGGTGTTGCCGCCGCTTGCACGTGGACAGGCGCGCGGCTAAGTCTCTTCTTCGGGTGTGCTCCAGGTGTCTGCTACGGATCGGATCGACGTCTCCCCCGGCGGCTTCACCGTCGGGGTCGAAGAAGAGTACCAGCTGATCGACGCCCAGACCGGCGAGCTGCGCTCCCTGGCGCGCTACGTGATCGCCGGCGATTGGGCGGACGACATCAAGCCCGAGATGCAGCAGCACACCATCGAGGTGGAGACCCGGGTGTGCTCGGGCACCCACTGCGTGCGCGACGACCTGGCCCGCCTCCGCTTCCAGGCCGCCGTCGCCGCCGAGGCGCAGGGGCTGCGGATATTGGCCGCGGGGACGCACCCGTTCAGCTCCGCCGTGGGGCACGCCTTCACGGCGCAAGACGTCTACCAGGAGATCCGCCGCGAGTACCGCGAGCTGGCGGAGACGCAGGCCATCTTCGGGATGCACGTGCACGTGGGCGTTCCCGAGGGCATCGACCGCGTGAAGGTGGCCAACGTGGCGCGGCTGTACCTCCCGTACCTGCTGGCGTGCTCGGCCAGCTCGCCCTTCCACGAGGGGCGCGACACGGGATACGCCTCGTTCCGCTCGCTGATCTGGCGCCGCTGGCCGCGCACCGGCGCGCCGCCGCGCTTCGAGTCGGCCGCCGAGTTCGAGCTGCTCCTGCGGTGGCTGGTGGAGACGGAGTCGGTGGACGGCCCCGGCCGGCTCTACTGGGAGCTGCGGCCGCACCACAAGTATCCCACGGTGGAGTTCCGCGTCTCCGACGTCACCCCGCGGCTGGAGGACGCCATCGCCATCGCCGCGCTGGCCCGCGCGCTGGTGGCCGCGATCGCGGCGGGGGAGCTGGCGGAGCCGGCGCTGCCGCCCACGCTGGTGCAGCCGCTCCTGGGCGAGAACGCGTGGCGGGCCGCGCGCGACGGCACCGGGGCCGTCTTCGTCGACCTCTTCGCCCCGGAGCCGCGGACGATCCCGGCGCGCGACGCCGTGCTGGGGCTGGCCGAGCGGCTGCGGCCGTACTCCCTGGCGCTGGGCGACGCGGACGCGCTGGACGGGCTGGCCGAGGTGTTCGAGAGGGGATGCGCCGCGCTCCGGATGCGCGAGGCGGCGCGGGAGATGGGCGGCGACCTGGCGCGGCTGGCGCTCTGGGGCGCCGACGAGACGCTGGTGGGACTGGGCATGGACCGCCGCGCGGAGCAGCGGCCGGAACCGACGGGGACATGAGCAAGCAGCGCATCGCGGTCAATCTCCCGGGGAAGCAGTCCCGCGGGTACGAGATCCTGGTGGGGAGCGGCCTCTTCGGCTCCATCGCCACCATCCTCTCCAAGTTCTGCCCCGCGCACCGCTACGCCGTGGTCACCGACGACCACGTGGCCGAGCTGTACGCCATCAAGCTGTCGCGCATGCTCCACGGCGCCGGCTCGCGCGCCGACGTCTTCGCCTTCCAGCACGGCGAGGCGCGCAAGACCCGCGACACCTGGGGGCTCATCACCGACGCCATGCTGGAGTCCGGGATCGGCCGCGACGCCGCGCTGATCGCCTTCGGCGGCGGGGTGCCGGGGGACCTGGGGGGCTTCGTGGCCGCCACCTACATGCGCGGCCTCCCGCTGGTGCAGGTGCCGACGACGCTGCTGGCGATGATCGACTCGTCCGTGGGCGGCAAGACCGGCGTGGACACGGCGGCGGGGAAGAACCTGGTGGGCGCCTTCCACCAGCCCGAGTGCGTGCTGATCGATCCGGATCTCCTCTCGACGCTCCCCGACGCCGAGCTGCGCGCCGGGCTGGCCGAGGCGGTGAAGCACGGCGCCATCGCCGATCCGGAGTACCTGGAGTGGATCGAGCAGGCCGCGCCCGAGCTCCTGGCCGGCGACCCCGACGCGCTCACCCGGCTCATCGTGCGCTCGGTGGAGATCAAGGCCGAGGTGGTGGGGCGCGACGAGCACGAGACGGGGCCCCGGAAGATGCTCAACTTCGGCCACACGCTGGGGCACGCGGTGGAGGCGCTCTCCGGCTACACGCTCCTGCACGGCGAGGCGGTGGCCATCGGGATGGTGGAGGAGGCGCGGGTGGGCGAGCGGCTGGGCGTCACCGGAAGCGGCACCGCCGCGCGCCTGCGGCGGGTGCTCACCCGCCTGGGCCTCCCGACGTCGCTCCCCATCGAGCTCTCGGCCGACCAGGTGGTCGGCTTCACGCACGGCGACAAGAAGAACCGCGAGGGTCGCGTGCAGTACGCCCTGATCGAGGGCGTCGGCACCCCCGCCGTGGGCCGCGACGGCCGCTACGGCACCCCGGTGGCCGACGAGACCGCCCTGGAGGTGCTGCACGGGGCGGGCGCTCGTGGGTGATAATCTCCTAAAGATCGGACAGAGGTATAGATGGCAGTTCGAAAAAACAACCCAAAGCCTCATGACTCCGAGCAACGTGCTTCGAGCAATAAGACTGAAAAGAAATCTTCGGAGAAGACCGCGTCTGAGACATCGAAAACAAGCTCAGCCAAAAGGGAATCCGAATCGAGTAAAGCTAGTAAAAAGGCTTCTCAAAAAGATACGACATACACGGGGAAGTCTGCCGGTGCAAGCTCGACGAAATCTTCGGCTTCCAAAAAAGCTAGTAAGTCATCCGGCTCTAAGAGCACGGAAAGTGGACGATTCAAAAAGAGCAGTGTATCCTCCAAATCCAATACCGCGAGCACTGCGGCGTCTCACTCAACAAAGCCAGGCTCTAAGAAGTCTTTAGGGACCAACAGCAGTGGGCCGCAGCAGTCGAGTAACCCCAAGAAGCCTGGAACCAACAGTACTGGACCGCGGAGGGCACAATGAAGTTGGCCGATGCGCGCGAGACGTATTACACGCAGTCGGCCAAGGCTAGTGATGTCGCGCGGCAGCTTGGTTTTGCTGGTATAGCGATAATTTGGATCTTCAATAAGGGTGCTGACGATCAGGTTGCGCTCCCTAGTCTACTTATCTGGGCAGGACTATTTATCGCGATAGGATTAGCAGCTGATTTTCTTCATTATGCATTGGCAGCCGCGATATGGGGCGCTTTTCATAGGATGAAAGAGCGCGCGGGTACTCCGGAAGATCTGGTTTTCTTAGCACCTAGGCAACTAAACTGGCCAGCAAGCACATTGTTTTGGTTGAAGCTCACGTTCATTCTGATTGGCTATATGTTTATCATTCTCCATTTAGTCCGTGAATTGGGAAGCTAAGTTCCAATTCGTTCGAAGTGCCTATAAATCATTGAGTCTCACATCTTATTTTCGTCGCCGACGAGACCGCCCTGGAGGTGCTGCACGGCGCGGGGAGCCGCGCGTAGGATCTCCCCGATCGGTCGGAGGATGATGGAGATCGGCCCGCCGCGGTGCATCCGCGGCGGGCCGATCCTGCGTGTGCCGATGCGGGCTACATCCGCGTGGAGACGAGGATGGCGCCGCCCGAGTGGTTCATCCCGAACCGCGTGGTCGCGTCCATCCCGCTGAGCCACTCGATCCGCTGCACGGATTCCAGCGGGATGGAGCGGAGCGCCTCCGCCCCGCCCACCGGGCTGCGGTCACGATAGACGCGCACGGTGGAGACCGGCGACCGCGAGGTGAGCCAGTGCGGGCGCAGCGCGGAGACCAGCGAGTGCGCGTCCCCGTACACCGTCGCCTGCGGGCTGATGACGTCGGCCTCCAGGCGCGTGCGGGAGCTGCGCGCGACGCGCCCCGCCGCCGCGTCGTGTCGGGCGGATCCCGCCGCGGTGCGCTGATCGGAGGTCTGGACGGTGGATTCGCGGGAGGAGGCGGGCGCGGTGCCCTGCGCGGCGGCGGAGGTGGCGAGAAGCGCGGCGAAGACGGCCGTGAAGAGGCCGGCGCGGATCGTTGGGCTGGTCATCGTTGGGCTGGTCATCGTTGGATCTCCATCGTGGAGATTGGGAGAGGAGCGCTCCCGTGGCGCCCCGAGCGTGGCGGCCGACCGATCGCGGCCGCCCTCGCCGGAGCGCGCGGAGGAGCTGCACGGCTCCTGTCAGAGTGATGATCATCCCGGATGGTTTGATGTTCGTCGGAACGATGATCCGCGACCATGGACCGCCGTGGATCGGGTGAGGCTCCATTTCGATGCGCGGCATGGAGATACGAAAAGCGCCGCCGCGGCACGATGCCGCGGCGGCGCTTTCTCTCTCGATGTCGACCGTCAGCCGGTGGGGCCGACGGGGAGCGACGCGGCGAGGTCGCGGGGATCGGCGCCGGCCTCGGCGGCGGGGACGATGCCCTGGCGCAGCAGGTCGCGGATGGCCTCCAGGTGCCCGCGCTCGCGCTCCACCTCCGAGTCCGACGTGGTGACCACCGTCAGCTCCAGGTCGGGGACCACGAAGATGAACTGGCCGCCGTATCCCCAGGCGTAGAACATCGGGTGCCCGGCGGCCTCCGAGACGAACCAGCCGTAGCCGTAGCTCTCGCCGCTCCACGGCGAGCGCGTCCGCGGCTCCAGCGAGGCGCGCACCCACGCCTCCGGCACCACCTGCCGCCCCTGGTGCCGCCCGCCGTTGCGGTACAGCTCCCCGAAGCGCACCATGGCCCGCGGCGTCACCCGCATCTCGTTGCCGCCGAAGTAGATCCCCTGCGGATCCGTGGCCCACGCCGGGAGCCGGACGCCCATCGGCGCGAACAGCCTGTCGCGCGCGTAGGCGTAGGTGCTGCCGCCGGTGGCCTCGGTGAGGATGGCGGAGAGGAGGTGCGTGTTGCCGGTGCTGTAGAGCATCCGGCCGCCCGGCTCCGTCACCATCGGCCGGGTGATGGCGTAGCGCACCCAGTTGGGGCTCGCCACCCACCGCCCGTAGCTCTCCCCCGACGTCCGCTCCAGCCCCGACTGCATCGACAGCAGGTTGCCGACGGTGATCGCCCGCTTCCGCGGATCCTCGTCCGCCCCCAGGTACTCCGAGAAGAACGGCGCAACCGGCTGATCGACGGAGAGCTCCCCCTCCGCCACCGCGATCCCGATCAGCGCCGACATCACGCTCTTCGACACCGACTTCACGTTCGCGGGCGACGTGAGGCCGGGTCCGCGGAAGCACCGCTCGCGCAGGATCTCGCCGTGGCGCGCCACCAGCAGGCAGCGCAGCCGCGGCAGCTCCGCCGCCCGCGCGTACACCTGGTCGATCGCCACGCTGTCGATCCCGCGCGTCTCCGCCTTCCGCGCGTCGAGCGGATGCCGGCGCGCCTCCACCCGCGCATCCGCCACCCGCTCCTCCCCCGCCACCACCGCTTCCGACGACCGCTCTCCCTGCGCCCCTCCGCACGCCGCCACCATCCCCGCCAGCACGAGCGCACCGGTGCTCCCCATCCGGCGATTCCATGCAGTCGATCGATCCCGCACCACTCCCTCCGGGTTCAGCATCCCCCATCTCACGTGCGAACAGTCGGGCAGCATACCCCGGCTACCCCCGTGGGCTCCCCCGAACGTCGAGCGATTCAATCCGCTCATCTCCGCGGGACTGGAAGCGCGCGCCAGCATGCTTATCTTCTCTCTCGCTCCATCTCCCGACGACGACCGACCCACGACACGCCTCCCATGCGCATCCGACTGCCGATCCTCGCCCTCGCCCTGCTCGCCGCCGCTCCCGCGCGAGCGCAGACCCCCGCGCCGGCGGACACGGCGCGCGATGCGTGGACGGACGACGCGCTCCGGCGCGAGCTGCTGGAGATGGGCCGCGTGGACCAGGAGGCGCGCGAAGGGCTCGGGGCCGCCTTCCAGGCCCAGGACACCGTTTTCCTTCAGCGGATGATGCGCGTCGACAGCGTGCACGCGGCGCGGATGCGCGAGATCCTGCGCACGCACGGATGGCCGGGAAGCGCGCTGGTGGGGCGCGATGCGGCGCACGCGGCCTGGCTGCTGGTGCAGCACGGTCCGCTGGAGCTGCAGCGGGAGGCGCTCCCGCTCATCCAGACCGCCGGCGGCGCCGCCCCCTCCGAGCTGGCGATGCTCACCGACCGCATCCGCGTGCGCGAGGGAAAGCCGCAGCTCTACGGCTCGCACGCCGACGTCGTCGACGGCAGGCTCGTTCCCGCGCCCATCGAGGACCCGGAGCGAGTGCACGAGCGCCGCGCCGCCGTGGGCCTCCCCGCGCTTGAGGAGTACGTGCGCCTGCTGGAGGAGATGTACGGCATCCCCGTGGACCGCTCCCGCCTCCCGCTCCGCAAGCCGTAGCCGACCGCGCTACGGCCGCGAGGTGATCTCCGGCCCGAGCGGCCACCGGTCCGCCACCCAGTGCGCCTTCACCGGCGAGATCCACCGCACGATCGACAGCGCCCGCTGGTACGCGCCGAGAAGATCGTGCTTCAGCAGCGGCTCGTGATGGGCGATGCGGTTCCGCAGGAGCCGAACCGACTCGCACCGGGCATGCACCACGGCACGATCTACGCTCCTGGGGGCGTAAGGAAAGGCGACCGCGAAGTGCTTTCTCCACAGGCGGTCGTGGAAGCGGCTGGTCAGGAGAAACACCCAGAACCAGTAGGTCTGCGCCGCGACCACGTCTCCGGTCGACAGGCCGCCCGCCCCGATCCGCGCCTGCAGCTTGTGCGTCTCCGTCTCGAACGTCTGCCGCTCGCGCTGCGGGAGGGAGCGGAGGAACCCTCGCGAGATCGGCCACCTCGCGTCGAACGCGGAGGTGAGCGCCAGGCTCACCGCGTTGCGGAGCGCCACCTCGTTGGCCTGGAGGATGGGGAGCAGCGCGGCGCCGGCGCGCACGTTCCACTCGTAGAGGGCCAGGGCGCGCCTCGCGTTGTAGTGCGTCTGGCGCAGGTACGTCCGCAGCCGCGCGGGGGAGATGGCTTTCTGCAGCGCGCGAAGGTCCGCCGCCGTGCGGGCGACGGGGTTGACGGAGGGGAGAGAGGTTGCCATATTTCTCGGCGTGAGCCTTCGGACCTGCGCCCGCCTCGGCGGGCTCCCCGTGAGGACACCGGAAGTTTTGAGTCGGGGCGCGTGCCGCAGCACGCGCCCCGACTCGTTTTTTCCGGTGCGGGTGGCGGCGCGTCCGGCCCGTCCGGATATGCCGCGTTCACAATGTTTACCTGGGGAGCGTTTTCCGCAAGAAGTATCGCGTGTGGCCGGGCGGATAGTCCGCCAGCTCGCCGAAGACCTCGTAGCCCTGCTTCCGGTAGAACCCGGGCGCCTGGAAGCTGAAGGTGTCCAGCCAGACCCCCTCCAGCCCGCGCGCCGTCCCCTCCGCCTCCGCCTTTTCCAGCAGCGCCGTTCCCCACCCGCCGCCACGGTGCGCGCCGTCCACCCAGAGGATGGCCACGAACATCCACCCGAAGTAGACCTCCGCCAGCAGCCCGCCGCGGATGCCGCCGGCCTCGTCGCGCAGGAAGAGGCGGAGGTGGTCCCAGGCGGGGTCCGGAGCGCGGGCGCGGTTGTGCGCCACCAGGCTCTCCAGGACGAAGCGGCGGTCCTCCTCGGGCCCGTCGTTCTCGACGGTCAGCGTGAGCGTGGACATGGAGTCGCGTCGAGCGGGGGATCGGGATCGAGCCGGAACGGAAGAGGCGCGCCGGGCGATTGCCCGGCGCGCCCCATGATGGCGTGGATCGGAGGGGAAGGGAAGGGCGCCGCTCAGCCGGCGCCGAGCGATTCCTTCAGGTTCGCGAAGAAGTTCTTCCGGAACCCCGCGCTCTCCTCCGGGCTCAGCGACGTGCGCTTTCCCGTGCGGTACTCCAGCAGGTCCTGCGGCACCTCCTTGAGGAAGCGCGAGGGCTGGCGCGGCTTGGGGACGCGGATGCGGCTGCGGCCGTCCCTGGCCTCCTTCTCCTTGTCCGACTTGGCCAGCCATCCCCCCCGCACCGCGCACCCGGAGAGGGTGAGCCGGTGGCGCGCGCGGGTGATCCCCACGTAGAAGAGGCGCCGCTCCTCCGCGATGGGGTCGCCGGTGCCGTTGGCGTCGAACTGCTCCCACGCCTCCTCGGCCTCCGCCTGCGCCGCGTCCGCCGCCTTCACGCTGCGGTTGTGGGGGAGGATGTCCTCCTCCATCCCCACGATGAAGACGTGCGTGAACTCCAGCCCCTTGGCGCTGTGCAGGCTCATCAGCGTCACCTGGTTGGGCGTCTCTTCCTTCTCGTCCTTGCGGTCGTCCTCGTCCACCAGCGAGATCTTCTCCAGGAAGAGGCGGAGCGACGGGGGATCCCAGTCGTCCTCCTCGTCCGGGGCGGGGGCGGAGTTCCAGGTCCACTGCTCGTAGCGGCCGATGGACTCCAGGAAGTCGCGGAGGATGTCCACGCGCACCTCGGCCGCGCGCTCGCTCTTGGCGTTGTCCGCGCGCACCGCCTCCTCCAGCCGCACCCGCGCCACCACCATCCTGGCGAAGCCGTGCAGCGTGCGCCCGTGGGCGTCGCCCGCGCGGATGCCGGCCTCCGTGGCGTCGTACTCCGCGCGCAGCTCGTCCATCATCTCCACGAAGGCGCGCACCGGCTCCGCCTGCGCCCGGCTCACCCCGTCCACGTCCGACGCGCGGCGGAGGACGTCCCAGAACGACTCGCCCGGAGCGCGCGCGGCGAGGAGCTTCATCTGCGTCGTCTTCCCGATCCCGCGCGTGGGGTAGTTGATGATGCGCCGGAGCGCCATCTCGTCCTTGGGGTTCATCACCACGCGCAGGTAGGCGACGGTGTCCGCCACCTCCTTGCGGTCGAAGAACGACTGCCCGCCGATGACGCGGTAGGGGATGTTGGCCGCCCGGAGCGACTCCTCGACGGGCTTGGCCTGCAGGTTGGTGCGGTAGAGGACGGCGAAGTCGCTCCACTGGATCCCCTCGGCCACGCGGCGGAGGGTGATCTCGCGCGCCACCATCTCCGCCTCGCGCTCCTCGGCCGCCTTGCCCCCTTCGTCGCCGAACTCCCAGTAGTCGATCTTGGGGCCCGGGCCGTTGGCCGTGCGCAGCCGCTTCTCGCGGCGCGCCGTGTTGTTGGAGATCACCCCGTTGGCGGCGTCCAGGATGCGCTGCGTGGAGCGGTAGTTCTCGTCCAGCACCACCATCCGCGCGCCGGGGAAGTGGCTCTCGAAGTCCAGGATGTTGCGCACGTCGGCGCCGCGCCAGGCGTAGATCGACTGGTCGTCGTCACCCACCACGCACAGGTTCTTCTGGGGGCCGGCCAGGAGGCGGGCCATCTCCAGCTGCGCGCCGTTGGTGTCCTGGTACTCGTCGACCATCAGGTACTGCCAGCGGCGCCAGTAGCCCTCGCGCGTCTCGATGCTCTCGCGGAGCAGCCGGACCGGGAGGAGGAGGAGGTCGTCGAAGTCGCAGGCCCCGGCGGCGCGCAGCGTCTGCTCGTACTTCGGATAGACGTCCGCCGCCAGGACGGCGTACTCGTCCGAGCGGTCGCCCTTCACCGGCCCCGCCGCCACCTCCAGCTTCGCCTCCTCGGGCGAGACCAGGCGGTTCTTCCAGTCCGAGATCTGGTAGAGCACCTTCTTGGCGTCGAAGGCGTCGTCGCCCGAGGTGGCGGCGATCTGCACCTCCTCCATCATCACCCGCTTCACCGCGGCCGTCTGGTCGCCGGTGCCGTAGATGGTGAACGCCTTGGGCAGCCCCACCTTCTCCGCGTGCTCGCGGACGATGCGCGCGCCCAGCGAGTGGAAGGTGGAGAGGAGGACGCCCTTCCCCTCCTTCCCCACGATCTTCGCCACGCGCTCCCGCATCTCCGCCGCCGCCTTGTTGGTGAAGGTGACGGCCAGGATGCGGCGCGGGTTGATCCCCCGGTCGCGCACCAGGTACGCGATGCGGTAGATGATGGTGCGCGTCTTCCCCGAGCCGGCGCCGGCCAGGACCAGCACCGGCCCCTCGGTGGCGAGCGCCGCCTGCTGCTGCTCGGGGTTCAGGTCGTGGAGGTATTGCGGGAGATGCAAGGCTACGAGCGCGAGGGTGCGAGAGAACGGAAGTCCCAAGTCCTGAGTGCTGAGTCCCAAGTCCGATTCGACGGCGGAGCGGGGATCGGACCGGCCGCTCGGAACGTCGTTACCAAGGACTTAGGACCAGGGACTTGGGACTTCTTTTCATCGGCCCGAAGATAGCCGAAAACCCGCGCGGGGTCAAAGTTTGACGGCTCCGCGCGCGTTCGCTATGTTTGGCGCCGTCCGCACCCAGGCCGGCCACCCCCGACGGAGGTTACATGGCGCTTCGGGACCGCTTCAACGGGCTCTCGGTAGCGGAGGCCCTATCTCTCCGCGCGCAAGAGGACCCGCGGCGGCCGTTCGTCGTGTTCAGGGAACGGCGGCTCTCGTACGGGCAGCTGGACGCCCAGTCCGACGCCCTCGCCTCGGCGCTGCACGAGCTGGGGATCGAGGCCGGCGACCGGATGGCGCTGACCCTTCCCAACTGGCCGGAGTTCATCGTGGCGGCCTTCGCGGCCGCCAAGCTGGGCGCGGTCATCGTCCCGCTGAACCCCCGCTTCACCACGCCGGAGCTGCAGTACATGCTCCGGCACTCGGAGACGGCGGTGGTGGTCACCGCCGAGAACTGGGCGGGGGTGGACTACCTGGCGCGCTACGAGGCGTTCCTGGCCACCCTCCCGGACCTGCAGTACGTGGTCTCGGTGGGCGAGGAGGACCTCTGGTACGACGACCGGATCCACCAGTTCGAGGACCTGGTCTCCAGCGGCGAGGGACGGCCCTACCCCCGGCACCAGGGGAGCGCGGACGAGATGTTCGCCATCCTCTACACCTCGGGGACCATGGGGAAGCCCAAGGGCGTCCAGCTCTCCCACGGCAACCTGCTGATGACCGCCGCGGCCACGGTGGACGCGGTGGGGATGGGGCCGGACGACGTGGTCTACGGGCTCAACACCCTCTTCAACGTCTTCGGGCTGGCCACGGGGGTGCTGGGGACGCTGGCGGCCGGCGCCTCGCTGGTGCTGGCCGACGGCGAGGACCCGGCGGCCGCGCTGGAGACGCTGGAGCGCGAGCGGGTGACCGTGTACCACGGCGTCCCCACCAACTACGTGCTGGCGCTCTCCGAGCCCACGCGGAGCGGGCGGGACCTGTCGGCGCTCCGCACGGGGATCGTGGCGGGGGCGCCGGCGCCGGAGGAGCTGGTGGCGCGCATCCACCGCGAGCTGGTCCCGGGGCTGCGCATCGGCTACGGGATGACGGAGACCTCCGAGACGGTGGCGGTGACCCGGGCGGACGACCGGCCCGGACAGCGCCTCTCCACCGTGGGGCGGCCGCTCCCGGGGGTGGAGGTGCGGATCATCGACGTGGACGGCTCGACCCTCCCCGAGGAGTCGGTGGGCGAGATC
>Ga0247770_1000693_pt1 | contig 31324 bp, 32 predicted proteins | sample UWRJL136409B6_FD_179943 | JGI IMG/M metagenome (GOLD analysis project Ga0247770, IMG submission 179943) | Plant litter microbial communities from Arlington Agricultural Research Station in Wisconsin, United States - UWRJ-L136-409B-6 | ecosystem: Environmental > Terrestrial > Plant litter >... | reverse complement strand
ACACAAGTCCATTGGCGAGAAATTCTTTCCTTTTATGGTTCTGTCAGTCATTGTAGGGAGCAGCTTGCGGTACATATAACTGGTATTTCTCACCTGATTTCTTGGATTTCAGCCTTCTTGCGTGCGCTCAGGTTGAGCGCTTCGTATATCTCCTTGATAGATATCTTGTTGATACTAGTATTCTCAAGGGGCAGCTTACACAGAGCTCGTAGCTCCTGTAACCTTGCTCTGGTATCACAAACCGTGATGACGCCGAACTCTGATAGGAAGCCCCAGCCCTCCAGATTTTGACTGGGAAAGTCGGCAAAGTGGATATGCGGGCATTTCTGAACGAGCTCTGGCGTCGGTACTGCCAATTGAGGCAACGGCCGAGTGACTCCGTCCAAACAAGGCATCTCAACAACCTCTAAAGCTTGTCTGAGAATTGTGGGCGCAACGCTGGGATTGGCTGAATAAACCGACTTGACGACGGACAACAGATCTACCACATTCTGTTCCGCAAGAAAAGGCCATTCGGCAGTCAACCTCGAGTGTCGGAGCAACACAGGTTTTGATGCAACTTCCAATGCCGAAGACCGCAGTAGCCATTGTCGGAAATCCCTGGTGTGCCTCGGACCTAGCTTCTTGTCGATGGCGAGTTCGTACTTGTCAGAAAGAACGGTGAACGGGTTGCCGCGGGTGTTTCTGTACTTGGAAACCAGGGGCGGTTCGACGGTAGGGTCGACCAGATAAAGCTGTTCGCCCCGCGTCTGAATGGTTTCCCCGTCCTTCACCACAAGAAAGTACATGAGTGGAGCCCCATCACTTTCCAGCTGTGACCGATGCTTGAAGACATAGACCCCCTCTGCAAGCAGCTCCTCGTCTGATTTGTGAAGCTTTGTACTGTTGGTATGCCGATGGGACTCGAGGATGAGCTTGCACACATGACGAGGGCTGTATTCCTCAATGTCCAGAAACTCGAAGAACCTCCGTCTGACGGGATCTTTGGATGCGTCGAAATCCACAACGGATATCTTCACTCCGTTGGGAACATGCTCGTTCCTGTCTCTGGCCGGAAGATACAAGTTCTTCCTCCATGCTGCCGCCCAACGGCCATCCTGCAGAGGGATGATTGGGAGGCCCTTAAGGTCTTCTTTCAAACTCTGGTCTTGGCAGAAGAGTGAGCTGACTTTCCTGTGCCACTCAAGCGACTGTTCCTTCAAGCCGCCTATTCCAACGCTGTCAATCCACGTGACAAACTCGCTGCGTAGCCCTCGTAAGTCCAGAGAATGAACACCGAGCAGAGACGTCTCGTCCTGTAAGCCGTCGTAGGCAAATGACAGGTGTTTTGCATTGATGAGTGGAATATTGAAAAGGGCTCCGCCATCGAATCGATAGGATTGCGGCACGAAATAGAGATTTTTGGCCATTTGCAGGGGTGTGCCTGCATCCCGTGACCAAAAGGTCTCTTTGTCCGTTAAGCCTTGGAGGATATCCCGATGGAGGTCATCCCAAGTTGTCCTGCCCTCTGAGGGCCGAGGAAGGTACTTCAACCAAGTGTAGCGGAGGCCTTTCCCAGATTCAACTTCGGGGAGTGCAATGAATCGGTCAAACGCTTGCATTACAGCAGCGAGGATTCCAGACCGAAGGGCCGAGTTCCATGCACAACTGTACTGAAGGCTCTCACGGCTAGCTACAAGCAGGAAATCTGCATGCATGAGGAACTATGAACGCCAGTTAGCAAAGCAACCAATAACGGAGCCACAAAGGTAGTAGGATAAGATCGTACCCGGAAGCCATAGTTCCCGACTGGCAGGAAAGCGAACACTTTCTGGGTTTCGGTGTTAGGACTGCCTTCATCTCTGACGGCGAACGCAACCACAACTTCTGACACGCTGACGCCCTCCCTTCTGGACTCTTTGGGGAGACCTTTGACGGTATGACGAAGAATGAGATATTTCGAACTCTCAGCCACCTCGGAGTCGCTGCGTGATCTCAGGATCGTAGCTGTCTCTCCTCCGTAGTCCGCGTCAGACCTGATAGCCTCGAGTCGGTAAATGCTGTCTGTGCCCATGTTTGAAACCCGTAATTCTCTCAACTTTCGTAAGAAAAGTAGTAGCTGGGGCTCGATGTGCTCAAGATCCCGATGTATGTTGTCTCCGTCCTCTTTGCCCTTCAGCCACAACAGGAACTGAGTGTGACGGGCGACGCGGTCTGAGGGAGGGAATTCCGTTGGGACTGGCAGAATCATGCCAATGGGTGTTGCGCGGTCGAGCTTGAACTCATAGTAGCCACTGGCGACTTGGACGACATCGGCAACCTTGAACACGGACTTGAACCCAATGCCTTTCTCGCCGATGTATCCCTTTTGTCGATCGACAATGGCTTTCTTCGTGCTTTGACCAGCAAGGGTGAGGGCGTCAAGTTGTTTGAAAGTGAAGCCAACTTCATTGCTGTCAGCCCGAAACACGGTGCGGTCTTCTTTCTCGTACAACGAAAGATTGAGTGTCGGTGTGACATTGGGAGCGTAGCTATTGTCGTCGGCATTTTGAATGAGTTCCAATATGAAGTGAGTCGGAGTCTTGTATAGCTGGTCTGACAACCTGCGAGCGAATATAAGGTAAGCATTCGAGAACCAAAGCAGTTGCTTCTGACGTACATATCAAGTGTCGCGTTCAAACTCGAGACGATGGCAGAGTTTTGGACAACGCCATTTACCATGCATCTCTCTCTCTGCAGCCGCTCAAGGTCGGCTGCAGCCGCCTCTTTGCTTTGTGGGATGCCCTCCATTGCGACTTGCGGGGGATGCATCCTGGCCCGCCTGAAACGCATTGTGACTTTAGGTAATGCAAAAACAATATCGGTGGTTTCGAAACTAGAAGAAAAATGGCTGCGAAATTTACCAAGATTAAGATGCTGCAGGTCCCAAAAACATCGAGACCAGTGCGGAGAACCCAAGCAGTGGGGAGCGTGCGTGATTTGAAGTCAAGCGCTTTCAGCTAGCCGCCCAAACCCCTGAGAAAAAAATACCCGCCCGACCCCCGGGGTTGAAACGTTGGTCTCGACCCTCTTCGCGACCCTGTTGACCAACACGATTTATGAGTAAAGATTGTGGCGAATGAATTGCGCTCAATCTTCTCGCACTACAGTCTGTCTGGAAAGTCCCGCCGCGAGAAACAACTATGAAAAAGCGGGCAGCCAGCAGATTTCAGGTCGGGCACGCTCACTGAGATTCCGGGGTACAAAGGGATCGCCCGATTGGGCTATCTGATTGCTACTTTCCAGGTCATCAATCGGCGGATAAGCCATTAATCATGCAACTCCTTTCGCGTCCGCACATGTACGCAACAGTCCTAACGCTGGGGTGCGTGACCAATGGGTGCCAATTGTAGGCCTTTGGATCAGGCATGCCATGGGATCGCAGATCTCGGAACATCCTCCTCAAATTGGAACCTGGCTCTGAGATAGGCGCTCGGTCCCATTCCACTGGAATTGTTGACGAAGACAACTCTTGAAAGAACTGATGGACTGTTGTCTGGCGATCGGTAAAGCGATTATGGGGTTACACAAGGTCAGGGACCTTAGTCACCACCAATTCCAGCACGACATGAGTAATCACACCACAAGCAACACTTCCCTGCCAAGTGGCGCGTGGAATTAACCCATTCTCCGGCGATCATGACATTACTCCGGCTTCGCCACCCACAAACCCCGGAAAACCCGAACACCGTTGCTCCGGGTTCCGAGCCAGGAGTTGATATAAGTCGCTCGCTCGCTGCCAGTCGCCAAATTCTTTCCGAGAACACCCACTATCATCAATTCATCCGCCCTCCCAACCACCTCTCTACTCCCATCATGTCTCAATACAACTCCCAAACCACCGCCTCATCGCTCATCACCGAGCTCAGCAGCTCCATCCGCGGCAAAACTATCCTCGTCACCGGCGTCTCCCCCGGTAGCCTCGGCGCCACCCTCGTCACCGCCCTCGCCTCCGCCTCTCCCCGTCTCCTCATCCTCGCCGGCCGCAACCCCACTCTCACCCTCCAAACCACCACCGACCTCTTCAACCTCCACCCCACCGTCCCCACCCGCATCCTCGACCTCAACCTCTCCTCCTTCCAGTCAGTCCGCACCGCTGCCACCACAGTCCTCTCATGGGATGACATCCCTGTTATTGACATCCTCATAAACAACGCGGGGATTATGGCCGTGGAGTATGGGCTGTCGGTGGACGGAGTGGAGCGGCAGTTTGCAACGAATCATCTGGGGCATTTCCTGCTGGCGAATCTGATCATGGGGAAGATGCTGGAGGCGGAGGCGCCGCGGGTGGTTTGTGTGAGTAGTGATGGGCATAGGTTTGGGGGGGTGCGGTTTGATGATTATAATTTTGATGTGAGTTGTCAGCGGCCCGGGTGTGGGGTGGGTTGGTTTCTGGAAGGGAATGCTGATGAGAAGGGTAGGGCGGCAAGACTTATAACAAGTGGGTTGCTTATGGGCAGTCTAAAACGGCGAATATGCTGATGGCTTTGTCGTTGGCCAACAAGTTGGGCTCACGAGGCCTGCTGGCCTTCAGCGTCCATCCGGGTGTAATAGCTACGAATCTGGGCAGTCACATGGAGGAGGCGGATGTCGAGTTGTTACGTAAGTGTTGTTTATTCCTACGCCCCGAGTGCTTAGAATTTGATTAACGCGCTTTACAGGTACTACAGACCAAGCCCTGGGAAACAAGGAGGGCTGGAGAAAGGGAATCGAGTTCAAGTCGCAAGACCAAGGCGTGGCGACTACGGTGTTCGCCGCGTTCAGTTCAGACCTGAAAGGTAAGTGTCTTGTTGGAAATCTATCTGATTGTAGGGGTGTACACGCAGTCTAATGTCCCGCTACAGGTAGCAACGGAGCCTATTTGAAGGACTCACATGTGGCGGACCCATGGACTGAGACGGTGAAGCCGTGGGGTACTAGTGCGGTTGAGGCTGAGAGGCTCTGGAAGCTGAGTGAAAAGCTCGTCGGCCAGGAGTTCGACTATTGAATGGGCATTGAACTTGCGTTGGGGGGTACCTATTCGAAGTCTGTTCCATTAAGCTTTAGCTAAGCTTCCTTGCCATCTTTAGCACAATCCGGCTAGGGCAATCGCGTTTGGCCGACTCTACAGCCTAGTTCCAGCTGATGCGACGCTTGTAGGTAGGCCATATGGAGTCGTATCATCTCTACACCACCTTTACAGTTGCCAACGAGCTCTTGCGTCATGTCTTTGGCGACTGCGAAATCCATATCTACTTCGACTTCATGGCGCCAAGCCCCCCGCGCCAGACGGGAAACGTAGCAGGTCCAGCTCAGATTGCGACTCCACGGTACGGTGGGTTTCCGCCTTTGGGGGCCTCATTTCGTGAAGGCGGAAGGGCCAAAGGTGTGGCGGTGGTATAGCTGCCGGTGCCACGATCGGGGGATGCTTTCTGGAGACGATGATTACAAGCGCCCTCGGTGGATGGATACTTGTCTTGAGGGCAAAGGTGATTGTTCTGACTAGCCCGGACATTGTCCAGAAAACTGCATGGTTGGGGCCATGGGCTTTTTGATGACTTGTCGAAAAGCGTAAGTCCCACGCTTTATTCCCGAACGATGGAAAGCTAGAATCTAGCAAGCGCCATGGAAAAGACACCTCGAAGGCTCCGAGATTCTCTGCACCACCAACACTTTCCGCATTTTCCAGCCGTCTCCATCTCAGCTCCTCATAGAACAAAACCCTAGTCCCTAAATAACCTATCGTAATTAGCCCCTCCTACCTGCCAATGATCACATCGCTCGAAATGCGGTCTCAGGAAAGTCGCGGAGCTCAACAAGAGGGACGAGAGCGGGTTGCTTGATGAATGGTATCTAGAGGAACGGCGCGCGAAGTATAAGAAATTTGGCTTCCGGTGTGTCGACGACTGGTATCCGTTTGGGGTAGATGAGAGGCAGCATGGTCTCGCTGGGGAGGGATTTTGGATTTCTTGTGGGCCTAGGCCTGTCTAATAGGAAGCCCCGAGGAAGCTCCGGACACAAATGCCACGGAATCTATTGCCAGCCGGGCACTAGGAGTTGTCGCTAGTGCTGGAAGAGGAATGAAAGAGGTCTAAAGGTGACTGAATCTCGGATGAACTATAGTTCCGGCGTGCTAAGATCTACGACAACGAAGTTTTTGTGCCTGATGACACAACGAAAGTAGGATGGAAATTAGGGTACCTCCATTGAGGTTTCGAGACACTGGCGCTATCGTACATTGTATTTCCTCTCCTCAGTTGAAACTACGCGCGGAGCATGTTCCCAGCCTCCCCTTAGCTCGACCGGGTAGACCGAAGGATACTCAGCTCTCAGATCATGCATTGTGCCGTCTGTAGCGGCGTGGACCTTGACATCCTGACCCATTTCCTATCATAGTAGATTTTGTCCCACTATTAGTCGTGATAGTGTCGAGCCTCCACTGTTGCCCCGAAGTGTCGTCACTGGCGAGGTGTGGTTCCAGCGTGTCCGAAAAGACATCCAGGTGTATATCGGGGCCCGTGAAATTGTTGGTTAGCAGGTATTTGTAAAGACCGCCAGACGGCCACTCATCAAAAAGCCAGAACTGCCCGGCAATGATACCTGTGTCGCTGAGCTGGAGGTAGATGCTTTTGTTCTTGCCACCGTTGTTGATGACATCGAGCGCCTTCCCCATCCCGCTAGCTGATCAGCTTGGTCAGCACCACCATACCTAACTTGGTAGTGCGTAGGTTGAATCGCCATCTCAATTTGACGGATGATGCCACAGTGCAGCAGTGCAGTGCGCTGGTTTATTGAGCGATTGTGAAGTCCACCCCCTCATTTCCAGCCTTTGAACCACTGTTGAGGTGGATTTGCATGTTTTCTAGCCGAATTCTACGACTCCTTTGTCCGTTTTGAGCAATAAGGTCTCAAATCATCATGACCGGCCCCGGAAACATTCGGGACTGCACTCGCTCCAATGATCCGACTCGTCGGGCACTTCCCATTCTTCATAGCTTTCCCCGCCGTGGTCCGTGTCTTCCCACTCGTCCTAGCTGCCATGCTACAAGAGGATCTTATCAAGCCTGTCCATTCCATGCGTTACCTGGAAATGCCCCCAAGAAAGCTTACTGTTGGTCAAACCGTGACGGACCGCGACATCAAGCCAGCAGTATCTCTGTCGGTAAGGCCCGGCTGCGAGCAGGCAGCCTCTGCGGGCTGGGGACGGTGTCCGTGGTACCAACAAAACGTCCCATTCGGTTTATTCCTGTATGGTATTCAGGGATCGGATGCCTTCCGCCCCCAAGAGGGGTATTCTGTAAGGTCGGCCGATCTGTAGGTCAACGGGGCGGGACACTGCTCTCGCCGCTGTAAAGGTTTTATGGCCGAGCCCGCGAATCGCTCTGGCCTGCTCTGGCGTAGGTCTCACCATGCGCTCTTCCTTGGCCATCGGCTTTTCTGAGCATCCAGAGGAGTCTGCCTGGTGCGGGTCTCTGCAGTTGGCGCAGTTGGGGAACGGGTCCTGGGTATAGCGGCACTTGGGCGTGTTGTTGCCGCAGTTTTCACATCGTGTAGTCCGGGGGCATGGTTTTGGGCGGTGGAACCCCCGGCGGGAGGTGCACCCGTTAATTCGAACCGTCGACCATATCAGGCGTATGGGATGGAGTCGAAGAGCCAGAAGGCGGGCCTCGCCTTTGCGGGTAGGTGGATGATCCAGGTCTACCCCTGGGTGTTCGGGTCAGCGTACTCTGATAGCGTAGTCCAAACCGGCTTCTATTTCGTGACCGCGAGGACCTCGTCTTCAAGGAGGTCTGTCGCCAGGTTATTTCCGTCGATCGTCCACAGCAGCCGGGGGACCCCTAACAGCCTGGTAATCTGAGACGAATCTGGGCATCCGAAATTTCCTTTTTCGTTCGTATTCCGAGCTGGGGTGAGCTAGGGTGAGCTGTGGCTGATTTATCATGAGCTTTCCCTGATTCTTCCCTGGGGTAGAGTGATCCTACCCGGCGCCGCTGCTCAGCCTTAAGCGCCCGTTTCCAGCCCCCCCAGCTAAAGTCTCTGCCAGCAGAATATTTATGCCTATAAAGACCCAGTTCTCGGCCGCGAGCCCGCATTTTGTCCTTTAGCTACCTCTTCTGCCGGCAGAAATTACGCTCAGGCTACAAGATCATCACAATTTCTCTAATTCGCGCCCGATCGCCAATTTTATAGGCTCGATATAACGACTAACCGATCCACCCGGCTTATTGAATCGGCAAGTTTACGGATCTCGTTCCGGGGGTTAACTAGTATCTGCCCGGCTTGTTCTATATGGCCCTTTCCAAGGCTCACACCCCGCTGCCGTAGTTACGTTGTTGAAGCGGGCGTTGCGGTGGTAGATAGAGACCTCGAAAAGAGAGCGTAGCCAAACAGCGTAGCGCTAGAGTTACCCCTAGGAGATTTCCGGTCGGCCAGGCCCAAGATGGGAATGTAAATACGGATACAAGTCCTGGACGCCAGGGAGATGGGACGTGCCTAGCCGTCGGCCTTTGTTCCCAGCCACACCAGCGTCCGTTAGGAGCGGGAGTAGATGGCTTGCATGTGCGGGGACCTGCATAGCCTTGTCGAGAGGGTCGGACTGATTGATACAGATGGCATCTGCCCAGAGGTAGTGGGGCTCGTCCATCTGTTGCAGCCCCCGGAGTGCGGCAGCGAGGTTGAAGGGGATGCGCAGCTGGTTGCCATTGTATCGGATGGCGGTGATGTCCTGAGGGTCTCTCCAGCAGTAGGAAATGGCTTCGTAAGTCTGCCAGCTCCCGATGGCGACCTCTTGAGTCGGCATTCCAGAGTGTCAGAGCTCGTTCCAGGAAGAAGCTCGAACGAGGCGAAATGTATCGGGCGTCTCAGGTCGCGCGGACAGGCGCAGGGGCGTTTACTTGAAATCATCGCTGGCGGCTGGCGAGTTGATGGTTCCGCTGCTGAGCCTGCACGTCAGCGGCTGGAAACGGGCAGCTGCTGGTTCGGTCCTCCCCCATTGGGAATGGAGATGAGCCGAGAGCGCGCGAAGAAGACAGTCGAGAAATATAGCAATAAGCGGATTATAGAACACGGCCCATCATTATCGTGAGGCTGGTTGAGCGAGCGCTGGAGGCGCGATCATGGAAGGTCCATTCGACTGTCCAAAACTGGGGCCAGATGTGCTGAGTTAGGGGTTTCTGCCCACCAGTTTAGCTGGTAAAACGCCCACGGATTTCTCCTCAAGGCTTTTCCTCCATAGAAAATACATCACACTGTTCACAACGTTTGTGGAATCCCACAGGTGTGGGGGGCGGGGAGGGGTCCCAGTATTTTTACACACAACTTTGGGCGGTTTCCTAGTGGTACTACTCCCTCAAACGTGATAGTCCCATATTTTATGGGTTTGAATGGTTCGATATCAGTGTACTTGTGAAGTGACATGGTCCTCTGTTCCACGAGCGCGTTGTAAAACGAGTATGTTATAAGGTAAAGGAGGGTAGACTGTAAATTGGAGGCAGGACTTCATCCATGGATTTCTGTATTAGCTATTATCTACCCTGTTTCCGGTCGGTATAACGGGTGCTTGCTCTGATCCCTCCATCGTACGAATTACTCCTTGGAGATTTGGATATCACGTGACTCTTGGAGGTGATGGTCGAGTTTGAACTCTTCAAAGTTCAATATGGCGGGAACAATATGAAGAAGTTAAATAGCAGTCGGCGCTCATCTAGAAGAATAATACGCCGTTCTCGTAGCTTATTCGCCGCAACGCAAGGATAGCAAAGCTGTAATGACACTCATGGGCCTTAGGATGTGGGGCTCTAACTGGCGATCCATGACGGTGAAAAACGGATGCTAAAAACCCCGCAGTATCCCCAGAGCATCCGCCCACATAGTGGGGCTTCCCACAGCCCCCCTCACCTCCTTCTAGCTACACATTGCTACGCCACAATAGGCAACACCCAAGGCAAACTCGACCTGCGGGCGAATATTTAACTGGCCTTAACCCCTCAGCTCAGCTCGAAATAGTCCCTCCAGTAATCAACTCCGCGAGCGAGCCTCAGCTACCCACGGCACAATGGCAGAAGCGGTAGCGCTCTTGCTGTCAAGAAAACAGACCACTGGCTGATTTGACGACCTTACCCACCGAAGATCGAAGAACAGGCGGGTATGAAAGAAAACCGTCTGTCAAGTTCTTCTACCGCGTGGTGGTATCGTCTAAATGGAGGGTGACAAAATCCTGGAAGCCGCGGGGTAACTTTTTGGATAAGAGCCTAAGCGATCTATTGAGGGAGCTGCCCTTTACTGACGATAAGTTCGAGGGCCTCACTTTCGTTTTCGATAACCACCCATATATAGGAATGGTGGAGTATATTCCAAAGGATGCCCATTAACAAGCCGGGATATAGGGGGCTCAAAAAAGCTTATCTCCCTCCCCATACCTCGTGTTCGTGGGTATTCGTTTCGACACCTGCATCTTGGCATGGTTGGTCTTATTGGAATGATATGGCAGAGTGGATGTCTTCGAATAGTTCCGGAATCTACCAATACAAGTGCTGAACAAAAGTAACATACACTGAGAAGGCCGGGGAGTCTAGGTGGGAATGAACATTGCCCCTGCCCAGGCTTCCCCGCAATGAGCCCATGTACCTGAGTTATTTTGTGGGTAAGGAATTGACCGTATGGAATTACGGCCCTACCACTTCCGACCAGCCGCTTACAGGAGCTCCCGACACCGCAGTCCACGGCAGGACCGAGTCCTTCCATTTAGGCGCACTAATGATCGGACGGCTCAACAGGAATCCGCTTTTTCTTCAGCATCCTCGCTTACCCGTTATCAATACCGGATCCCGTCTTAGCTATTTCTCGGCATCAGAAAGCCGGGAACCGACCCCGAAACGAATGGCAATATGGCTCTCTCTAGACCTTCCGCCATGCTGAAATTGCAATATATCGCTGCCGTGAATTAACTTCATGAGACAACTGAGCGCTGCCATTTAAACTCAAGACTTTGCTGAAAAGTAGAACCATGGCTACAGTCTTCAGGAAGTCCAAGTGTGCATTCATTCGCAGAAGCAAAGATGGCGTTTCTACAGGCTGCATTTTTCTCTCTCCTTCTGTCCTCCGCGACAGCGCAGAAAATCGGCACGTTGGTCCCGGAAAACCACCCTCCACTTACAACATACAAGTGCACGACCGCCGGGGGCTGCAAAGCCGTTGATACTTCCATCGTCCTGGATGCGTTCACGCGTCAGTTTCACTCCATCTCCTCTCCTGAGGTCTCATGCAATCTTGGCACTGCACCTTGTGAGACCGCAGAGGCGTGCGCCCAGAACTGCGCTCTCGAAGGCATCGACTAGTACGCATTTGCTCCGCATGCATCATCTGCACCGTGATAGCTAACCCGTCCAAGCTCCAAGCTCGGCATCAAAACATCCGGAGACGCCCTCACGCTCAACCAATGGCTCCGTGACGCCGACGGCAAGATCACCACGGTCTCGCCACGCGTCTATCTCGTCGCCGCCGACGGCAAGAACTACGAAAACGTCACCCTCCTCGGCAACGAACTCACCTTCGACGTCGAGCTCTCCAAGCTACCCTGCGGCATGAACGGCGCCCTCTACCTCTCCGACATGGAACTCGACGGCGGCCGCAAGGTATCGAAAGGTCTCAACACCGCCGGCGCGGAATACGGCACGGGCTACTGCGACGCGCAATGCCCCATCCTCGGCTTCGTCAACGGCGTAGCCAACCCGGGCAAGCTCGGCGCCTGCTGCAACGAGATGGACATCTGGGAGGCCAACTCGCGCGCCACCGTGTATACCCCCCATCCGTGCAAAGCCGAGCGCATCCGGACCTGCGATAACGAGTTGGACTGCGGGCAGCCTTCGGGGTATTGCGACAAGTGGGGATGCAGCTACAACCCTTATGCTCACGGCCACAAGGATTTCTACGGCCGAGGTGCCGAGAATAAAGTTAACACGCTGCTGCCGTTTACGGTGATTACGCAGTTTCATACATCGCTCACGACGGGCGCGTTGGCGAATATCACGCGGTTGTATTTGCAGAATGGGACGCTGGTGCATAATACGGTCACGACTGCTGCTGGCAAAACCACTGACAACATTAACGATCCGTATTGCAATGCCACGGCCGCTTGGACACAGCAGCGTGGTGGTATTGAGGTTATGGGGCAGGCATTGGCGCGTGGCATGGTGTTGATTTTTAGTCTTTGGGCTGGTGAGTCTTGGAACTTTTTTCCCTCCTTTTTCTTCCCCCTTGGTCCTTTCCAAACCACGACTTTAAAGGCCACCGCATTGCTCTCAAGATATGATACTAACGCCTTTACTTCAGATGACGGAGGTTTCATGACATGGATGGACAGCGGTAGCTCAGGGCCGTGTAATTCCACCGAGGGAGATCCGAGGCAGATTGTTCAGCATACGCCCGATGCGAGCGTGAAATTTTCGAATATTCGGTGGGGCGAGATTGGGAGTACTTTTAAGCAGTAGAAGGGTATCGAGAATGTACCCTCTCCGAGGTACTGGACTTACCTGGTGGTAGTACTAGGTAGACTTCTGTAGCACTGAACAGAGTGTTCGAGTCATTCTTGGAACCAAACCAGGCGAAAGCGCCGTGCCTCTTCTTTTGCAAGACGTCAGGTGCCAAGTCTAAGTTGGTCCTACCGTCGGGGCCTCGCTGCCTAAAACGCCCACGCATCTCAAATGCGGAGGCGGCAAATCCCGGCCGCAACTGCATGCCCCATTGGCCAAGGTCTCCCCTTTGACGGCTGGATGTCAGCTGAATGCCGAGACATCTAACTTCACGTCGGGAAGCATTAAGATCCCCTCTCCATTACAGTCTGGAGAATTTTTCTCGGTGTCAATCAACTTATTTCTATTTCGCCTAATCATCCAACCTAGAATTCAACGCCTCCTAAACCTCTCCCCATGTCAGCTTATATAAGCAATTGGAGCCATTCGCGGAAGTAGCCGGCTTGGCAATAGGGGACCCTGTAGGCCAGAGATTCTCTTCCACAGAACAACAACAATACACAAAATCACCACAATTGGCCATAAGTGCTAGATTCTGACAATTAACAGTCTGATCTGCAACAACCAGCTTTTCAAGACAAATTTGGCACTCTTTTAAGCCTACAATTCCGCGCCCAATAACGACCCTATTCGCAAACACGCGACGCGACCGATCCAAACGCTCCACGAACGCCTCAAGATAACCACAACCACGCAGAACGTATACTACAAAGGCCCAGACAACTAGCTAATGTAGTCCCTAACATTCCAAACGCGCGCAAAGAGCGACAGAATCCTAAAGTACGCAATAAGCACGGAGGACTGGCCCCAAGAGCCACAGCGGCCACAAACCAGAGACTTCAATCAAACACCACGAACACAACCACCAGCAGCGCCAGGCTAAGGAGGCCGAAGCCAACGAAGCAAAAGGCCTACCGAGAAAGCCCAAGCAAGCTCCCACAACGCCAGAGCCTTAACAGTAACGATAACGCAGGGGAACCACACTACCAACAAGCCGGACGAAGACAGAGAGAACAACAACAACGTTATCAGTGAGCTTACAAACAAACCGGAGCTTATAAGGCCTAAAGACCTTATCAAAGCCAACCGCTTGAACTACCAAGACGCACAAAGGACTTACAACTACAAATACAAAAGGTAGAGGGCAGTTAATAACACCAAAGCCGAACTACAAAGATAGGTCCTCACCTCCATATAGCCGTCACTACTTCACTACTTCAAAGAAGGCTCTTTAAAGGAAGGATACCAGTCCCTCAAACGGCTAACAGCTCCTCACCAGGATAAACTGGCTAATAATGCTCGTAACACCTATCACAACCACCTCCAGGCAATCAAGAAGCACAAACAGAGGCTCTCAAAGTGGATTAAGCAATGGGAAGACCACCTTAATAAAGTAGAAAAGCACAACTTAATAAATATATTAAAGCTAAACACCTAATAACCTCACCTAATTAAAACCCTAAAGAACACAGAGGATAAAAGAGCTTAAGTAATAGGAGAATCTATCAGTGGTCGCGTAAAGGCACACAGGATCGATTATAAAAAGGTCAGAGCTATCCTATAACAGAAAATCAGAGCCAGACCATCACTAACTCATAACAGGCAGATTAAAGGCAGTTTTCCAGCTTTCCACAGTGCCAAGAGCGAAGAAAGCGACAGCTCAAACCGGAGCCAAGGCAGCAACTAAAGCTATAACAGTGGCCGCAAATCACACGGTAAAAAAGGAGGCCGCGGAGGATATAACAGTAACGGTAATAAAAGCCACAAAGGCCACAAAGGTTCAAAGAGGCCTAACAACAACGATAGGGCTTAGAAGCGAGAAACAAAAAGGCTCTAAACCAATAAAGCTAACTACTAGCTCTACAATACAGTAAAGCACTCAATTAACCGCTGTTTCTTCACCTATAAACCTAACAATCCTCTAATACCAAAAGGTGGCCTACCAGAGTAATTCCAACAAAAAGAAAAGACTAGCCTTAACAGGGCAATACGGAAACTTATAAAAGTTAACCCTAAAACTATCAAAAGGGTTACAGAGGCAAGGAAGAAGCGGAAGATAGATTAACTAACCGAATTCTTCACTAAGCTGGCCAAACTAAAGGAAATTCTAGCCAAAACAGTCACCAAGAAGAACGCCTCCTTCTGTTACACCAAAGCGGCCCTCAACGCAATAACCTACCCTCTCACACTATCAGCAATACTAGATTCCAGCACCACCATTCACATCTTCAACAATCAATCAAGGTTCCACAACTTCCAACCGGCGCCAAAAGGCAACCTACTATACACCAACAACTCCGTAATCCCAATTAACAGCTACGGAGAAATAACCATACAGATCGAAAGGCCACAAAGGTCCCACCACCAAATAAGGCTAAAAGATGTGGCTTATTACAAAAACTTCACCTGTAACGTAATCTCACTCAGGCACCTACTACGCAAGGGCTACTGCTAGAATACCAAGGCCAATCAAATCTATAAAAGGAAGGATAAATCTATCGTTTGCTAGCTTACTAACTGTAACGGCCAGTTTATAATAGAATACATACCTCTATCCACAGCGTTCACAGTAAGAAAATACACCTCTTAAACCGGCAGAAAACCAAGCAAAGCCAAAGCCCTCCTTTAGCACGGAAGACTTAGCCATCCAGGCCATAATACCCTTACCAACCTCAACGTTTCCACTACCAGCACAAAGCTCCAAAGACCAAATTCCTACAAGTGCCCTGCCTGTGGCCAAGCCAAGGCAAAGAGGCAGATCCACCACAAACTGCGAGAACTACCACGTAACGTAAGCAAAGTTATCACTATCAACTTTCTAAACCTTACACCAGACCCCATAAGGTTCAACTCCACCATACTATTCACCAACCGCTATACTAGCTACATATTCAACGTCTACCTTAACTACAAAAGCGGCCTAATAGTAAAAAAGGGCTTGAATCGCTTTATAATAACAATAATACAACAACACGGCCTTACAGTAAAGGCTATTCAATACGATAACAAACTGGTAAAGTCAAGAAAGATAAAGGAGTACTAAGCAACGAAAGGCATTAAAATTAAGCCCTACACACCTCATTCTCAGAGCCAGAACAGGGGTACCAAGCGCTCAGGGGGTGTAATTAAACTGAAAGCCAGAGCATTACAAATGGCAGCAAAGTTACCAGCACTCCTATAAGTAAAGATCTACAAGGCCGCCATTTACCTGTATAACAAAACCCCAAAAAAGAGCCTCGGTTAACGATCACCCTACAAAGACTTCCACACATTTATGGCTAAAAAAGACAATATTCCAAATCCAGTACGCAAACCACAGATTAGCCACCTACGCAATTACGGCTACAAAACCTTCACAATAACAAACAACGCCCTCAAGAAAACCAATCACCTCAATAAGCTAGAACCTAACGCCTAAATTAACTACCTAATAGGCTACAACTCCACAAATATCTATCACATCTAAAACCCCAAGCTTAACAGAGTCATTCACGTAAGAGACGTAACCTTCAACAAAGACAAGTTCTATAACAGCAACCTCAATAACTTCAAAGACAACCTTCTCAACGTTACTAAAAAGGAGATAAATAAACTTATCCGCATATGTAAGATACATAACAACAAAGCCATTCCAATAAACCTCCTTAACCAGGGCTTACAATCGCAAAAAGAAGACGAAAATAAGGAGATCATTCTTAACTCCATCACCATCAGGCCCCTTCCAGTCAAAACTGATTCCAAAGAGGCTATAAAGGTTAAAGATCTACAGGAAGAAAACCTTAACAAGTTAAATAGCCCTGACTACTCTAAAAGAGAGGTAAAGTTAAAGTATAAGACTAATCACCTCATCAGTAGGTTTAACGCTAGCAAGGCTCTTAAATCCAATCAAGCCCCGGTTAACGCAATACTGGAAAAAGTCTTTACAGGCCTAAACCTCAAAGAGGAAGAAGTTAGCAATACTGCCACTGCAGAAAAAGTAGAAGAACTCCACACCGCCTTCATAACCGCAAAAATTAATCCTTAGCGACTACGCTAAGCAGAGCGCTACAAAGCAGCCTTCACGGCATAAGCAATTACTAAAAATCCTCCCCTTTAACTAAAACCACGTTCTAATAACCGTTATCACAGAAAAGACCTTCCACCACCACCAACCAACTACAGGCACTTACATAAACACCCTCTCAATCAAAACTATTATAAGGCCATAAAGGAACATATAGCAAACCACCACAAGATAAGGTCCTTTAAAGAGTACTCTCCACAAAAGGCCAACAACCACCAGATTCTAGCCTGTATATAGGTATTTATATATAAATTCAATAAGGTTAGGTATCTTCTTAAGGTTAAGGCAAGGCTTATTATTCGCAGAGATCAGTAGAGGAAAGGCGCTGTTAAAAATACCTACACTTCTACCCTAACTAGCAAATCGTTCCAAACACTAATCACTATCACTACACGTTTTAATATAAAGTTAATTCAATATAACGTCGTTAACACCTTCGTTCACACTAATATACCGTACGACGTGTTCATAAAGATACCAGACGGCTACACTAAGAAAGGAAGGATTCTACAACTCCAAAAGGCTCTGTATAACCTCAGAGAATCACCATTACTCTAACAGAAAGACTTCACAACCACCCTAAAAAACCTTAACTACAAGCCAGTACCTCACAAACCCTATTACTAAATCAAGGATGGCGTGATTATCTTCTTCTACATTAATAATATCGTTATCACCTTCAAGAAAGGAAACCACCAGAAGGCTAAGGCCCTAATAGCCTCAATCAAACAACAATACACCCTTCAAAGCGGTGAAGATCTACAGTGGTTCCTAAAAGTGGCAATAATCCACAACCGCACAAATCGTACCATTTACCTATCACAAGCTAACTACGTCAACAAGCTAAATCAATTCCTTAATAGCACTTGTAGTAATTATTCAACGCCAATAAGCAACGTTAAACTACTACCATACAAAGGCAAGGCCTCCCGCGAAGAAATAACTAACTATTAACAAATAACCGGCTTAATTCTATACGCCGCGATATTCACCAGGCCAGACGTAACCTTTACAGTATCACAACTTACGCAATTCAACCTCAATCCTAGCCCCAAGCACCTCACGGCCGCAAACCAAGCAATTCGATACCTCCTTTCAACAAGCAATTACACACTCAAACTCAGGGGTGGTAATACCTTCAAAACCTAAACCGACACCTCGTTCGCCAACAATACCATTAATTGCTATAGCTCACAGGCGTACGTAACGAAGCTATTCAGCGGAGCAATTAGCTAGCGCGCCAATAAGCAAGATACCGTAACAACCTCCACTACTAAGGCTAAACTACTAGCGTTAACGCAAGGCACCAAAGAAGCGCTCTTCTCACTACACCTCATTTAAGAAACCAGCGTTACACTCGACGGTAACAAGATACCAATTTAGTACGATAACCTCCAAACAATTCGGCTTATCACGAAGGATACAGCAACCCTGCAAACAAAGCTACGGCACATCAATATTCACAACCACTAGTTACGCGAGAAAGTCGCCAACGGCGAGATTACGGTTAATTACGTCAGTACGAAGGAACAGGTGGCTGATGGCCTCACGAAGGCTCTCAGTGACGACGATTTCAAGCGGTTCAGAGCCATGGTTAGTGTGGAAGATATCACGGAACGGTTAAATACACGAGGCACGCAGCCACTCTCGGAAGAAGAAGAAGAAGCCTTGGAGGACCTGATCGAAGGCGGAGAGGCTGGATTTCCGGAATTGGGTCTGGGAATAGCTTCAACCACCGCCTCGGCCAACGAGCCAGCGGTTGAGGGGGTGTGTCAGCTTATATAAGCAATTGGAGCCATTCGCGGAAGTAGCCGGCTTGGCAATAGGGGACCCTGTAGGCCAGAGATTCTCTTCCACAGAACAACAACAATACACAAAATCACCACAATTGGCCATGAGTGCTAGATTCTGACACCTTCGTACTGGCCCTGCGTCCGGCAAACGCCTACCCTACTGGTCAAAAACAGCGGGTTCAAGGTGGTCAATAGATATGACGTCGTTGATCTTCCAGTTCTGTGGCAGTTCTAGCCTGTACGCCAATCGGCCGATTCTTTCCGTGATCTTGAACGGGCCGGCGTACTGTCCTCCGAACTTCTTCAGAACAGCCGCTTGGGGCACCATGTAGCCTTTGTGCAAGCGGAGCCAAAATCGGTCGCCAACAGAGAAGAATCGTGGCTGTTTCTTCTAATCGTTGTACCATTGGTTGGTTGTCATGGCGGCTAACGTGATCGCGTCGTGGATGCTCAGTCGATGGGCTACGCGATTAAAAACTTGTTCTGGCCTTCGATCAGCCACGATGTCTGGCACGTAGTTCGGCGTGAATCCTAGAACCACTTCGTTCGGCGGTGTGCCCGTGGGCGCCGTTCGGACGTTGTTCGACTCGAACTGAAGTTGCGGGATCGTCCGGAGCCATTGTGAAGGGTCTTCCAGACAGTTGATGTAATGGTGCAATGCCGACTGCATTGTTTTGATCATCTGCATTCCAGTCACATGCCCAGTGCCACCCGAGGTCCAGGGAAAGCGTGTTTGGACTGCAGGAGTAGAGTTACCTTGGAAGTTTAACGTGGCAGCAGGCGCTCTCGATGTGAACGTTGTTCTGGGCAAGGTTGAGCCTGCGCTAGGTTAGCAGACATTTCCAGCGCGGGTCAGCCACCAGGCGGTGCGACAAACGCATCCAGAATAAGCGACTTGCTGATGATCTAGTGGAGGTGGGCAGGACAGCTTCAGTTACGACGGTGTACAATTTTTACGTCATGCCCAGGACGTTGGGTGCAGTTTACTGTCATGCCCAGGACGGAAATACCAAAACAAGTATGGTCGGCGTTCTTGCTTTGTGTTGCATCGTACCAGCTTTCCCGGTACCTGCCCTGGACGGCATGTATCATGGAGCTGTAGCGCGTGCAGCAGGCGTCATGGCACGATCTTTGAACCACTCTTCGAGCGAGGCAGATCGAGAAAATTGAGAAAGTGGCGGCTGCACGGCCGCCACTTCGTGTGCCACCAAAGTAAAAAATAGCCATAAAAAGCGCAGGTGTGCCCGGACTCGGGATAATCGCGGGACCGAGAGTGAATTGAGGTTGTAGCGAGAAGTTTCGGAATTTTTGCTGGGCTCTGCCATGACTTGTGGAGGAAGGAGGGTGAGGCTGTCGGCACTGATGGAAGAAAGTGGGCAAAGTTCTGGTGAGCGAAAGCGCTTCACCACGAAGCCGGTACGCGTCTAGCTTCATGTCAACGACAAGCCTCTCAGTTCCCCGGGCAATCGGACTTCGGTTCGCTGCGACGATCCCGGTGATTTGAGTCTCGGTCACATCATGACGGTCTCTGCCTCTCCTCATGATTATGCCTGCATCAAAATCGCTCACTTCGCATCCCACAAGGACTTCGAGCGCGACTCCGTGGGACAGAGCATTATCTACGTCAAAGATGTCGTCGAGTGCAAGATCACGGAACACAACTCAGCACAGGACGTCAGGGACCATTTGCACAGCAACTTCGGTGCTAAACCGACCAATCTGGCGTACAAGCTATCTGTCGTGGCTCTCACTACATCGAAGGTTTCGATTGACATCCCGAGGCCTGCACTCAAAGCGCTGCGCCGCGTCAAGGATGTTCTTTTCAACCAGCCCGACACGCTCAAGAACATGAAGTACGACGACGCAGGCAAGGCCAAGCTTGTCTTGTCTTTTCCGCAAGAAGAAGATGACATACGCTGCAATCTCATTAGCGCGTTGCTGGGTCGTGAAGCCAATTTGAGAAAGGAAGGCGTCAACTACCCCAACCCTCTGGACTTCTGGTTCCAAGAAGAGAACGGTGGACGCAGAGAGACGCTCTTCCCTTCGCACGTGGGCCACAAGGACGATTTTCCAAAGCTCGCCACAAGCATGAAGGTGTCTCGGTACCTGACGCACGACCAGCAGCTCGTTCACTAGATGGTTGGCTCAACCTATGACGAGACACTGCAAGTCGACGAGTACTCGAAACTGCGCACAACAGAACTCGATGCATATCTCATGCAATTCCCATATGCAGACGAGCGCCAGTTCCTCATGTTCATCAAGACGGACGAGAAGCATCCTGGCCTCCCCCGAGCTGGAGAGAGCTGCTGTGTCAGCATTGCCGGCGCCAAGGTCATCGCATTGATGGGGCCGGATGAGATCATTGACAACATCATCAAGCTCATCGAACAAGCTAGGGACGAGGGTGACCCCGTCGGTGCTGCAATTCGATTGGTTTCCCCGTACTTCAAAGAGGGACTCTCTCAGGATCTTGCCACAAAGTTCACTTCCAGGACTGAAGAGGAAGAAGCAGATGTGGACGACGAGTATGATTGGCAGGTCCGCGTTCGAAAGGAACTCGAGAAGTTGTCGAAGGAGAATGGGCTTCAGCCCCCCTTACCAGTCGACGAGGTAACACCGGCTGAGGACATGGAGACAGGTCCAGATGATGTCAATGTCACCCTCATCGCACACAGGCGGGACATTTCGGCACCGGTGTTCGGACATGAGTACCAGATGTTCATTGTCACGAAGCCGAACAAGTCGCCTTCGGATAAGAAGCCCATCCAAGTCGAGCTCCCCCTCATCCAGACAATGAAGAATGAGAGCGTTAAGGACTTCCAGACCAGGCTCTGCAACACGCCCACGGTGAACGTGTCCTTGACAAGGGTGCACTCGGACAGGACACTGAAGGCAGAAGCACTCACGATTAACTGCCTCCATCACCCGAAGTCCAGACCTCAGGAATGGCTGCCACCGAGGACTTGCTCAATGCATCCAAAGCCAAGTACACGTACCAGTTGCAGTTCGACGACTCCAAGGTAAAGCCAGTCGACATCCTGGCCCGCTTGCCTGCTCTCGGTCGTTTCGCTACGAGAAGTCTAAAGATTATGATGCTCCCGTGTTCTGTCAGGAGACTTTCAGAGCGCTCGACTCTTCAATGAAGAAGGCATTTGGCAGGCTTTCCAAGGTGCTAGCAGGTCTAGCTTTTATCAACGGAGTCGCTGGGTCGGGCAAGTCGACGTTTTTTCAAACGATAATCCTGCTTCTCTTCTTTGCTCTCTGTGACAAGGAGGCCACGGTCAAGACTGCGATTCCCGCGGACAAGAAGGTGTTGTACGTCGTCAACAACAATTCAACTGTCGACAACTTCGCCCAGGAAGGGATGAACAAGCAGACATCACTCCATCTCGAGCACCCCGTGCCTTTCCTCCGCCTGTACTCAATGGAGTCTGAGATTGGAACCTACATGAAGAAGACAAGCGCGCAACGGGACGACGCCCTCGCTGACTCAAACGCGGCGGCTGAATTTTGCGATTCCTTCACAGGTGAACCCTTCTTCGCCGAGCTGGCGATAGGGCAAATAGGCAAAGACATGAAGGCGGCCCAAGAGGCGACTCGTGCAGAGAAGGCCCGGCACCGAGGGATTTCCTTGGAGTCCGGCGCCGCACAATATTTCGAGAGACACCGCGACGAATTCCCCGCGCTTGCAGAAATTCTCCAACAGATCCAGCAGCAGACTGACGGATTCATCGATCAGGATACTCAGTCTGCCCTAAAAACGCTGATCCGAAATCTTTACACGACTTTCCTCGGGCAGTTCTTAGGGGTCATCGTGACAACCCCGGTGGCCGCAAGCAACCATCTGGTTCACGGAAGTTTCAAGCCAGAAATAGTTCTCGTGGATGAAGCGGGTCGCCTGCGCGAGATGAGTCTGATGATCTCCATGACGTGGTACGACGCGCCGCACATTGTCGTTGGTGACCACTTGCAGTTCGGGCCGCACTCGATTGTAGAGCATCGTGTTCACAATGCTTTACAGTCAGAGAATCCATTTGCACCCTCAATCACAAATCGTGCGACGACACCACGCATTCCCAAGGTGCTTGCCCGAAGCGCAAGTGCAAAGGTTGTGGCTGATCAGACATTTGGCCAACGAATGTCGCGAATTGCACTGTTCTAGATGCCAGGAGAATGGCCATCTCTCGTGGGACTGCACGTCCATCAAGAGATGCGTCCATTGCCACCAACCATCGAAGAACCACAACGATACCACTTGTCAGGAGATCAAAAGCGCACGTGTTGCTTCCCAGAAGTGCAACATCTGTGACGAGGAGGGCCACGTCAGCAAGGATTGCACCAAATGCAAGACTTGCAAGGAGGATGGTCATATTGCTACGGAGTGCCCGACGAAGCGTCCTAATCCTGATGCTTGCAAGAGGTGCAGATCGGGAGAGCACCAAACAGCCGAATGTCCCGAGACCATTCAATGCACCAAGTGCGCTGTCTGGGGTCATGACTCGACTGGTTGTACGGCAAAGCCTAGAGCAAAGCGCACCGCTGGCAATCAGGCACAGGTCAAGGGCAGTCAAGAGGAACCCACCAGTGCTAACCAAGAGGGACCTACCGATACCAACAAAGAGGAACCCGCCAATGCCAAGACTGGCAAGACCCCGTTCCTCCCGGTCAAGACCAGAGTATCGAAAACCACAAATGCCGATAGTACGTTCGATATGATGACGAACCTTTTCCAACAAGGATCCTTCGATGAGGATACTGCCGCTGAGACTGACGATGCATGGGGCGGTTCTGCTGTTGGCTCTGGTGATGTCTGGGGCAGTTCTGCCCCCGCTGACGATGCCCAGGGCAATCCCGACAAGGTCGCGACGGGCGCTAGTGATTGGTAGTTCCAGCGAATCCGAGTTGGGGATAAAGGGAACTCAGATATGTACAATAGATGATTAGACATCTCGTTAGGGAAGACTGGATGCTTCCAGGGGACATGAAGCCTCTGGGGCCTAGCTCAATGGAATCGCGATGTCTATCAAAAACTTCTCCCTTGTTCTGTGACGTGAAACAGGATATATGAGCCCAATTCTCACCTTCTAGTATCATCATCATCACCAAGTCAAGGTCAAGATCCCCTGAAAATCATTAGGCAGACTTCAAATAGGTAGGTAAGCGGGCGCACTGGGGCTAAAACACCGCCGAGAAGCTCGCCAACAGGGAGAACCTCCAGAGAGCGTGCGAAGAACTGGATAACGATGTGACCTGCCTCCAAGACGATCCATGTTCCAAATGACCATTTCCGGCCGTATTTCTTGGGGCGACACGGAACGGCTTCGCATTTGACAAGTCTCAGTACATTTCAGAGGCTGGAGATTACGCAGGCTACCAGAGCAGGTAAATCAGATTATGTTGAAGAGTTGGAGTGACTTTTTCGAGTCTGGCGATGAAAACATGATCGTTGGTTTCCATCCATGTGCGATTACCAACAGAGATCGCATCCTCAAATTGTGTGTCGTCGCCCTTCTGGAGGAAGGGGAATGAGCTAACATCTTCCAGCTGAAAGTTATCCCTCCAGGCAAAAAACTCCAACCAGCGAAGCGGAGCAGACCAGACCGTCACCTCACGTCGGGGAGAGCAGGAAACCGTTGCTGCAACCCTCTCGCCGCCACACTAGGCCTAGAGAAACCTCGAGCACCGCCTTCCATCGAATTGACATCCCTCTATCACGGCAAAGCACAAGAGCGGCGCCGAGACGAGCAGATTCTTGCAACCCCCACCTAGGCCAGCTCGCCTGTGCGGGGCTGGTCGTCTTCACTATAGCGACAGCAAGAACGGCGCCAGGGCCAGACCAAAGGTACGGCTTCGAGATTGGCATATAAGCTCACTGATTCTTGACCCCAGTTCTTCTCCAGTTCCCAAAGGCGCCGCCGCGCCCCGAAACCGGCGGTCGGGTCACCAGAAGCTGGGATACGGTTGAGCAGCGGTGATGCGTTCAAATGGACAGGAAAACCTCCTAGGACGAGATTCAATCCGGTGCCGTATCACCGACAGCGAACTTCCGTACCATGCGGGAGTAGGAGTACCAGTGATGGTGGCCTGTCTACGCACAAGATTGCCTCGTACCTCCGACGATCGCGAGGAACAAAGTCCTTTGGAAAATATCGTATGCGCGGCGACCACGGGGCTCATTGGACAAGTCGGTTAAAACGTACGGATACCCACAGAGGTAGTGCGTCAGACAACCCGGATACATGCGTTTGAGTCTATCAACGATCTACACAGGATTGGGGGGAAGAACATTTCTTTTGCCACCGGGTGTTCGCTTCTTGAACAAGCGCAACATAGCAGTAACCGGACGCACGGTGAAGCAAATGATGGTAAGAGCAGTTTCGGGTTAAGTCCAGGACCTGCAGCCTCGAGAGAATCACTATTCTGACGCAAATTCCATTAGCAGACTGTTCCCTTGCGCCGCTGGGCTGAGATTTCCCTCCGATACGCTTCCGCCAAGAAGCCCATGCCGTTGCGAGTCGTCGCCGCGTGTGTCGATTTTGACCATGCGAACACCAAGAGAGCCTTTGATCAGGGTACTGAGCCCCCGGAAACGGTACATCAGGCTACGTTTGGGGGAAGCGCCTGTAAAAAAGTCCTGCGTCCCACCTCGCCAACCAAGCAATCAACGCACCCTTTCAGGGCCTCCGGCGACCATGGAGCCTCCCTCAGCAGTTATGCGGGCGTATTGAGGAATAGTCCATTGCATGAGAAAAAGATGGAGGAGTTGTCCAAGGTATGCGACGTCGCACCATTGCACCGTGAAAACATCATGAAATACTTGACTGCGTGCTGAAAGTTCGGGGTGCAGGGTTCACCGCTTCAACGAGACTCCATTATCTCAAGGAAATGAGGCCATCGGCGCCATAATGAGCGAGAACCTCTTGGTCCACACGGGCGTGTCGGAGACGATCAATTTCGAAAATGTGAAGGCAGGTTCAAGGGCGGGATGCCGAATTCCAATCCATCTCCCTTCACTAACATGGGCCGAGTCCAGAGCTGCGTCAACCTGTTCAAGAAGCCAAAGTACAAGCAAGACCAACAAGAGCAAGTCCAGAGCTGCGTTAGCTTGTCCAAGAAGCCAAAGTACAAGCAAGACCAGCATGAACGAGTCCGGAATCTCGTCAGGTTGTTCAAGAAGCAAAATTAAAGGAAGGCTGACATCGATCGAGGCCAGACCTGCGCCAACCTGTTCAAGAAGCCAAATTACGAGGAATATCAAAAAGACCGACTCCAGCCCTACGCCAAAAAGTACGGCTCCTCAACGGACGTGCAATATAACGACGGCTCGTCCATGCCGTACGCCTTGAACGCCGGGTGGCGCAGAGTCAGAGCCTTGAACTTTCTCCAGAGTCTGTCGCCCTGAAAACTAGGGAGTGGTGGCGCAGTCCCAGCATGATGAACCCTATGGGGCATGGAGGAATCACTCACCACCATCAAGGAGCTGGTTGACACCGTCTGTATTGGGAGGAATTTGCAAGAGGCGGCATTTCCTGGCCACCCTGTCACTTCGAGGACAGCCATCTCAATAAGTCAGCGGTATTGTTGGTGCACGTCTGCTCCGTCATTACACAGGCCTTCCTTCTGCGACCTTGTGCGTCGTTTGCCAGGCCCCGACGCCCTTTGGCAAATCAGGGCACACAACGGCTGGCCAGGGTGACGTCCGACGTGATCAACGTGCGCGACACAAGGCAATTCTCAACACCAACAACATTGAGGATGCTTTTGTGCGTCAGGAGAGGCCGGCGACCTGGCAATCGACGCCCTCTGGCACATCGAGGCAGGCGACGCCTACGCCGTTTCCAACCATGCGCTGGCAGGAATGAGGCCCGGCATGACCACTGTTGCGCGATAAAGGGCAGATAAAAGGCGGTTCCGGGCACCGATAGTATTACGCATGTGTTTGCCCATGGCGGGAGGCCGGCGAGGCGGAAGACTTCGGTGGTGAGGGCTTGCCAGATGAGAGTGGTGAGGCTGCCACTTGCGCGCCCCTGGCCATTCATTCCTAGTTGGACCGGAGGAGGCCCTCATCGACTACTCGTAAGACGAGGCACCTCCCACTGCCGTAATGGCAAGCGGAAACAAGCCTCATTTCCAGCGCCAACTCCATCAAAGAAACCAGGCTTCGGCTTTGATCCTTCGCCGTTATGTTATATTTGCGAACAATGGGGTTGTTGGGAATGCATGGGGGAGATGGCGTCAACTTTTGTGTAATTTTTACTTTCGTAGCATACAAAGCTGTGGCTTTAGGGCCGCCATATCCTCGCCTGTGGAAGGCAATGATCCGGAGTCGTCATGGATGGGGACCTGGCTGAGCATGTCGCACAATGTTTGAGGCCCGCTTGGCGCGCATACAGCGCAGTAGAAGAGGCCAACCTGAAGTCTGCGGAACGCGACATCCTGCCACAAAGAGCGATGTGAAGCGCAAAGACTCGTCTTCGGAGTCGGAAATCGCAAGCAGCACAAACCGTCCATCGGTGAAGGTGTGTCGGCTTTCACAAGCGCATATGGCGACGAGTTCCAGGAGTTCTTAGTTTCCAACTCGCTAGACCAGCTCATGAACGACAGCTTCCATTGCCTTGCTCAAGATCCGCGAAACAATGGCGGTTTCTTGGGGCGCAGCAAACGAGCATCTTATCAAGAGCACAGGTCCAGGGATAGCCGATAGCAGAGGCATAGCCGATTACTCTGAAGAGGCCTTCGATATTGCTGCCCCGGACGATGGCGTCACGGGCTCGAGTTTCCGGAAAGCGAGCTCGGCGGAGTCTACTGCGGGGTGCGAAGTCGATTTTGTCCACTTTCCGCTCCATGATCAACGGGTATCTGGCATCATTCGCAGGCGAATGCTCTTTATAGTAAAAAGAACAAGCCCATGTCTCTCTTCTCCCTAGCCCCTGAATCCTCGCCGTCAACTCTGCGCTACCCTCCGTCCTCTGCGCTCGCATCGACCACTCGACATCCTACGACATGCGCATCGATTCGTACCCCGACCAGCGATGACCTCCTAGCCCCGCTCAGCGGTCGGCGGCGCCGTCTATGGAACGTTTCACTGAGGGTACGGAGCTCATAGGAGCAGCGGAAGTGCAGTTGCAAAGTGACTTGATTAGGTAGAAAGGGTGGGAGCGAAGCTCCCAGACTAAATACAAAAGAGAGCTCCCTGTGTGTGAGGAGAGCACATGACGAAAGGCTCCTGCGTTCCAGCCTAGCCTGGGGCGGTAAGGCGCCTGCGCGCCTGAGCGCCAAGAACTGCCGCTGCAGTTCGACACCGTCCCAACCCTCAACCATCCGTGCGTCCCCCTCGGCGGGCTCTACAACAGAATTGGTAGGTAGATCGCGGTCCACCACAAGGATCTTAAGCTAACCAACATCTCCAGCGCTCGTCTCGACCATACCGCCACGATTAGCGTCCATAGAGGTTTCTGCGCAATTCGGAAAAGACCCGTGTTAGCTCGCAACATGAACACGACGACCGTCCCCCTCGACAAGTCTCGTTTCCGACAATACCCGCTTGTCTCGTCCCTACACGACACCCTACCTGGCAGCAAGGTGCCATGCTCGTATTACGCACACGTTTGTCTCGACGGCCCGTCGCGGCTGGGTTAGATGGATGCAATATGAAGGTCGGGAGGCTACAATGGTAACAAAGGCATTACCATTGTCTAACCACGCACCCTCTCCTTGTTTTCCGCCCGTCACCGACCCGATTGCCACGAGACCAACGCCAATCCGGTTGGATCGCCAAAGTCAAAGAAATCTGATCGCGCCAGCAGTACCAATATGCGTCACCTGCCTCTCCACAAAGTAGCGCCAGCGGATAGTGCCTCAACGGAAGAGCAGGATCGAGGTGTTCGCCGTGTTGGGGAGGTGGTCTGAGATGACACGGAGAGGGTCCTAGAAGATCGGCCGGGGCCAAAAACAACCAGGCGGCATCCGTATCCGAATTTGAGAGGCTTCACGTGGATAACGTACAGCGAACCTGACTTAGAATAAACGGGTGCTCCTTGTCGTACGCCCGTACGCCGTCAGGTCCTCCCACATTCTCTCGATTCCGCGGACGGTGCCCCCTTGTTGTATTCCATCTCTTTCGAGATACCTACAAACATTGCAATGCACACCAACCCAGATCATGTCCCAGGCGAGGGCAATCTTAGCGGCGCGGGATCAACAAAGGAGCTGCCCGACCAGGTTAGACCCGTTTCTTTTTCCCCCTGGTTGTCCCCATTTCGAAAGGATCGCGACGGCCTGCACAGCAATCCAAACCCTCGCGCGCCTACTACTAACGCCCCGATCGACATCATTGCGGCCGTTCTGGGAAGACTCAGTTTCCATCCCGGGACTCCATTAGGAGCGCAGCCTACCGATGGTAAGATCAACTAGGAGCCAGAGTCAACACTCGAGGTAGCCGGGAAGACGCTAACCCCCACCCCTCTGGTAGACTGGTTATAACTCGATTGTACCGCGCCTACTTCAGACAACTGCGGGTTACCATTGTGAAGCTCCGGATGCGACTTCGTCCTGCGGCGAAACCTTCGTCACAACTTCCCCATGGATACCCGATCGATTGCCCTCACCGGAGGACCGCTCCTACACCATGCTCACCCATGTTTCGCTTCATTCTTGTCGCCCAAACGAGCAACATTCCCAAAGCTTTACCAGCCACCGCTCGACACCACTCCTGATCACAAGCCGTCTCGACGATTCGTTACTTGCCTATCAAGAAGCTGCAAACTCTCCGGATATGCTCCTGAATCGGCAGTCGATAAGGGCCAGGAGGTGCTCAGGCATCCTGTGCGCCGCCTACAAGGAAATGAGGGAGAGTAGAGTGTTTAGGGATTCCTGGCAGCATTGCTCGACACTCACCAGGATTGCCTGGCCGTGTAAGAGACCGCCCGTCAATGCGTATCAGAGCTGGATGACCTCAACGATGCTTTGCAGGGCGCCGTCTGTCAGGTAAACGGCCGACGGAGAATGTGAAGAGTTCGTTTGCGGACAAGAGACAACGCCGCAGCGTGGTTATCTCGAGGCATTGAGAAGATTCATCATGCCGCTGATGACCACATGCATAATTTTCTGCGTGTGTATCGGACGCTCGACATGAGTCGCGTTTCACTAGGGTTGACACAAAGGTCTAGCAGCTGGGTGTGACCAACGGGACTGTCACCCGAGCCACCACAAACCCGCAGGCAAGGATTAAGCTCTGAGCGGCACCGGGTGATGCAACTTAATCACTCCCCATCTGTAACGCCAGCTTCGCCCGCCCGCCCCTACCGAGCCCGCGGGAAAGAAGAACATATGGCCCGACTCGGAGCGCGCAACTAGGGTGGTGGATGGATCAAAGTTTGCGAAGTTTGGTCAAGAACTGTGTTGTAGCCTGAGGAGGTGCTAAAGCCGAAGCGGAACCTCCGGGAGGCCGGAGCGAGTACAGGAGAGTTTCCAAGAGACCGGGAGTCCGAACAGAAGTGGTTCGCATCCTGATGCTCTCGCCACCGCCCCGCCGAGGGTCTCCTCAAAAGGCAGCGTTGTCTCGCTGCGTCTATGTGATGGTCTTGTCAACCTCCCTGCAACGGAACAATCGCGTGATTTTAGCAAAGAGCAACATCCAGTCTTGGTAGTTGATGACGAACTATCGTTGGGAATGCTGGGGGTTAACATATGGCGGCACCAAAAACCGCAACATTCTTTACCACAACACTCAACATCTCGAACAACGCAGCCTCAAGATGAGCGCCTCCAGCAACGCCGCGGACGACGGTTAGGATCCGTTACTGCTCAACTATATTGCGCAGACACGGCAAATGCGTCCTGAGGACTAGAGAGACCCGGGTGTAGCGCGCCTGGGGGAGCTGCCAGGTCGACAGCACGAATCACGCAGGTGACTCGCTGAATGCGCTGCGAGAAGGCGCCCACCCAGCGGAATACCTCGGCTCCGTTCTAGGAAACACGGCAAGATCATGCGCATTCTTTCCATGTCTGACTCAGAGAAAATGCTCGCAGCCCTCAGTCCATGAGACGGAAACTTTGATCACAGGATTTGGGAGCGGTGCCCTCGCCACGCTGTGAGTTCAGCCATCCAGACGCCGTCATTGTGCTCGATCGATTGGTTTTCTATTACAGCAGCTTATCCGACGAGTACCTCTACACCCGTTTTGGACCTCTCGACGTCTCGGATCAAGCGAGCAGGAGCACGGGAGATATTCATGCATTCTCGTCCGCCAGTCTTCCAATACTTGTATTTAACGAGCGGCTTTCCTGTTCTCTCTGGTGCCTATCACGGATGGGCGACGGACTCAATAAGTACTTAGTAATCTTTCAATAAACTTCATTTTCCTCACAGGCTTTCTGTGGTCCCCTGTGTCTCGAACAAGCAGGAATCAGGTTTACATCCGCGTCTGCGTCTCTCAGCTCATCATGTGGCCTCTCTCTATCCTATCAGTTGCGTCTGTAGCAATGGTCTCGTTCCCCTTGCCATTCCTCGGCTTGTTTCCTTTTCAGCTCAAGGACAAGTAATCCACCATGTTTCCTCATCTTCAACGAGCTCCCCGTTTGGAGTGTCCTTGACCCGTACACCACCCTTCACCGTCGCGGACCGCCAATTCCCTTCCCAGCCCCTTAGGAGGTCCCCGGTTACCGGTTGTGGCTTCTCTCGATGGGGTAATTCCTACTTCTTCATCAGCTTCTGCTGTCCGGGGCTGGCCTGCCTTTGAGCAGTGCCTGTATGAAGCGAAAGAGATTGAGAACGATACAGCGCGCGCGGCGACTGTCAAATGTTTTTAACTCTGCGGTGACTTAATCGACACGAGACAGCAGAGCCCATGTTCATCTATATTATTTAAACATCACGGGATACACCCCCTGCACATTCAAGTGCTCCCCCTCTTTAGTCACTAGCCTGGGCCGTGTCG